>Ga0154632_1080_pt1 | contig 21219 bp, 16 predicted proteins | sample Rifle2008BG13ft_FD_116061 | JGI IMG/M metagenome (GOLD analysis project Ga0154632, IMG submission 116061) | Chloroflexi bacterium RBG_13_53_26
AGATTAGAGGCTGAATAGGTCAAGGCATCGCCATCGGGATCGGTTGCCGCAACGGTGAAGGTAAGACTCTCCCCTCCGTTGATTGTCTTATCGCTGATAGCACCAAGCACCGGAGAATGATTGGTTAGAGGAGGTGATGTAGTCCCATACCAGTTGTCGTAAACCTCCATATTGATGTAGGGAGTCAGACCGAGATTCTCCAGACGTTGTTTGAAAGTAGTAGTAGATGCAGAGGAGGGCCAGTATGTCCAGTTATTGTAGACTCTGCAGACATCTGCGGGCACACCTCTTATGCCGACGCTGATTTGAGAACTCGACTTGAACGTATTGTGATGGATCAGGATAGTTCCCCCTGCCGGCACCCTGGCATCCGGGCCGTCATCGAATCCCCATGAAGGGGTGTCATTCCCGCCATGCATATCAAACATAGAATTGGTGATGTTGGGTTCGACGATGTTGAAGCGGGCTTCATAGTTGGAAGCAGGGTAGTCCCTTTCTCCGGCGATGGCGTGACGGCAGTAGTCGAAAATGTTGGCTTCGATCAAAGCAGATGCCGCAGCCACCTGCACCCCGTATCCCAGTCCCGACCGGCGGCAGTGGTGGATGTAGTTGTGGTGGATCTGGGCTTTGGAGGAACTGCCGAGTCCAGGTAACTTGTCGGAGTAATAAGCGATTCCAGCATACGGCCAGTTGTAGATTTCGCAATTCTCCACCACCAGGCCAGTCTTGCCCGAGCAGTAGATGCCGTCGATCAGCGGATCGCTCCCGGAAGTGCCGATTTCACCGTCTGGGCCTTCCAGTCTTATCCCATTGAAGGTGACATTATTGCCCACTGCCAGGAAATGCTTGTAATGGGGAAGGGTAGCAGGCATTGACCAGTATATGCGTCCACCTGAAGAGCTGCCCCAACCTCGATTGGAGGCTATGGTGATGCCGCTGGGGACTGACAGGCTGAGAGTCCCATAAGTCCCGCCGCCCATGTCTATGTTGGCACTTTCCTCGATATAGATGATCTTCCCAGTCCGTGCGCTCTCGCTCATGCCAGATAGAGTTGAGAGAGCTGCCAAGAATTCTGTCCGACTGGTGACGGTATAGTCTCCCGACGTGATGATGTTAGAATAGCCTGCTCCACCCCCGATAGGATTACCGGTGGGATTCACCTCTGCTCCATATCCGAGGGTACTCGTATCGGCTTGTGCTGTTGACGTTTGGCCAACGAGAGTGGCCGACACAACGAAGAGAAGGAGAATCACCCCCAGGTAAGCGACGATAGTCTTCTTCATGTCTGTGATATCGATGTCCGGGAAGAGCTTTGCGTTCAGAAGTATCTGTGTGTAGCTATGTTGCTAGCCTTACTTTTTGTTGAGATGAAGTCTATACCACCGACCTCACATCTGTGTCTCATCGAGCGACCCAGAAATCACAAACAGCCCTGATAGGGCGCTGCGTCATGACCTTGTCTTGCCTTCAAATCATGCCCAATTGCCCTAACCTCACATTTGTGTCACAGGGACTATTTCGGAAGTCACAGACGGTCCTGCGCTAGCACAGGCATTCATGATTGGAGGGCAGGAATCGGTTGAGCAGCAACCATTGTGTGATTCATGTTTAGTCTTCTATGTGTTACCATGCTAGAATATGGAACGCTCATGAAGAAATCATCCTGCATCAGCAGGAGCTGCTGCTACTCTGGGGTGGGTGTGACCAACGGTGTATTGCAGAGTGAAATCTGCACAGGTTATTATGGGCAAGACGGTGGGGCTGTGGCCTCTGTAGTCTGATTCATGGAGAGGTGGCTAGGATAGACAGAATGGTGAGGATCAGGGTTCAGAATGAACTCCTTGTCATAAATCTCTGTTCACTAGTCCTCATCACTATCATTTCCTTTGCCGATATCGAAGCACTGCGCATCGTTTTGGGGCTTCCATTTCTACTCTTTTTCTCCGGGTATGCACTTGTCGCTGCCCTGTTTCCAAGGAAAAGCGATCTCAGCACGATCGAACGGATCACACTTTCCATCACTTTCTCGATTGTCATCATACCTCTCATAGGACTCATACTGAACATGGTGTGGGCAATTCGTCTCTATCCTATTCTTGTTTCTGTCACCATTTTCATTGCAGCAATGTCAGTCGCTGCATGGTATCGTAGACGTGGGATAGGCCAAGAGGATAGACTCCATTTTGTCATCGATCTTCCTTTTCACAGAGATGGCCGTCGCAACGTGCTGGACAGAGCTGTCTCCATCACCCTGGCGATGGCTTTGGTGGGGGCCATGGTTATTCTGGTCTACGTCATCGCCAGCCCGAAGGTGGGGGAAAGATTCACGGAATTCTACATTGTTGGGGCAGAGAGCTGGCCCGACGAAATAGCCGTCGGCGAAGAAGCGACTGTGGTTTTGGGTATTATCAACCGTGAACACGGCACAATGAGCTACAGAGTGGAGGTATGGGTCAGAGGATATTCATTGACAGCAACCGACCTGATAGAACTGGATCATGGGGAAACGTGGGAGGGCCAGATCGGCTTTGTTCCAGATGAGACATGTGCCCGCACCGAGTTGGCTCAGGATGTGAACATTCCCTATGGCCCACTTCCAGATGAAGTCAAGAGCATCCAGGTCGCATCAACACAAAACCTCGACTACGGAGACCACATTCTGATTGGACAAGAGGCTGCTCAGATCCAGGAGGTAGAAGATCATATCGTCATGCTCACCGAAGGATTGAAGAAGTATCATCCCTCGGGTACAGAAGTCATCGAAGTCCAGAAAGTCGAGTTCAGGTTGAGTAAGGTCCGTAAGCTGGGTGACGAAGATCAGAGCTCTCTTTCCCTTTGGTTGGGGAAGGAACACCTCAGCGCCAGCGTTACAAACCAAGGCCATAGCGAGGCCAGCTACAAAATCGAGATCATGATAAAAGGGAGCCAGAGGGAAGAGACGAGAGTCGAATCAAGAGGTCCGGTGGTAGTGGCTGTGGGAGATGAGTGGGCGCAGGAGATCGCCTTTCCTTTTTCGGAGATCCATGAGGTCGAATTATCATTGTACAAGGATGGAGGGCTATTGTACCGGGGATCGGAATCGGGGAGCTACCCGAGTCTCTACATGTGGACCCATATGAGAGACAATAATCCCGGGGATTGAATTGGCTTCATTTTGGACATTGTCATCTTCATATGTCCCAGGAAGTGTTTCGAACAGGAACCGTGGCCTCGTCGCGATCTCAGGCACGGGGGGTGGCGATCTAGTGAAAGTCGGGCGATAAGGCACGCAGATGGCTGCTGATCCACGACGGTTTGTCCGCGATGTAGGACTGTCCTTTGCCAGTCTGGCCATCTCTTCCCTGGTCCATTTCCTGCTACGCATATTCCTGGCACGATACCTCGGGCCTGCTGACCTGGGGCAGTATACCCTTGCCTACACATTCTATTCCTTCGGCGTGCTGCTTTCCGCCTTTGGCATCGGTGGGGCCGTGGGCAAGTATGTTGCTGAAAACAAAGAAGATGCCTTAGCGTTGCCCACAATGCGAAAGGGGCGGCTGCTGTTCATCGGTGTCGTATCCTCTTTCGTGATTGGCTGCATAATGTGGCTCATCCTGCATTTTTCCTCCCCCTGGATAGCGGAGCGCTTCTTCAGAATGCCCGAACTGAGCAGTCTTCTGCAGATAGTGGCTTTCGCGTTTCCGTTCATTGCGCTGGAGAAGGCGACACTGGGATTCCTGAACGGCATGAGGCGAATGGGGCTCTACGCCTTCGTCAATGTTGCCCAGAGTGTCCTGATCATGGTTCTGACGGTGGCGCTGGCTCTTCTGGGGTATGGCCTGGAGGGCGCTGTGGTAGCCCTGGTACTGCCGATAGTTCTGCTCAGCTTGTTCTCTGTGGTGGCGCTGCATAGGCAGATGAACAGACCAACGCGGGCTCAATCTGCTCGCATATTCAGGATTCTTCTGAGGTTTGGCGTATTTGTGGTTATGGGAAACGGTATGTACATGCTCTTCTACAATGTGGACAGAATACTCCTGGGCCGTTTCACTGACGATGTAGCGGTGGGGATATACAGCACTGCGGCCATACTCTCCGGGCTGGTGACATTGATCCCTTCAGCACTTCAACTGGTTACCGGCCCCACAATAGCGTCCTACTGGGGGCGTGGTGAATCCGACAACATTCAGACTCTGGTGAACAGGACGATGAAATACACAGCCATACTCATTGTACCTATCTCTCTTGCGGGCATATTCTTGAGCAGAGAGTTGATCAGCCTCATTTTTGGAGAGGAGTACGTATCGGCTACCGCTTCCCTTCAAATACTGCTTGCCGGCTTCATCTTTGGAGGCATATTCATCAAGATAGCCTTTGACTGGAGATGGTTTGCGCGGTTCCTGTTTGTCAGCGCTCTTGTATTTGCAGGCAGCTTCGCCCTGGGTCTCATCGTCAACCAGTACCTTGGCATGGTCATCGGGTTGGCTATCATGGTGTTCATCATACTGCGGTACTTTGTTACCGATGAAGACCGAGAGGTGATCAGAAGGGTGGTGTCTCTTCGGAGGCCGGCTTCGTAATTCTGTCACTTTGGGAAGGTGCGGAGACAGTTGGCGATGGCCTGGGTCGTGGTCTGTCAAGTCTCGTCAGAGTCGCCTATCTGGAGAAACCAGTTCTTCGGGTTTTGCAGTTGTCCAGCGATACCGGGTGAAACTGAGCGACCGGTGACGCGCATACCCTTCACAAAAGGCACGGGCACAAATCCATTCCGTCGAAAAGCCCTAGCGAGGGATGTGCCTGCCATCCTGGCACCATAGAGAAGGTCCAACTTCTCTTGTCTGCAGCGTGTTACGGCTTCCGAAATCAGGCACTGTGCTACCTCTGCCGATTCGGCGAAGACATCAAGAATGATGCCTATTCTTGCCTGATCCGCCTGCTTACGGCTTAAGACCAGATAGCCGACAACAGCTTCCGCCTGCTCGGCCACACATATCAAGTAGTCCGTGTCGGGTACAGCCACGTACCTCCAGTTCAGATATTCCTTGTTTCTCACCACTACCACTTGATATTGAGATGAGACTCTTTTCCAGAGTTCATCGACTCGCTCATCAAAACGAGGCACTTGGGCAATGGTCAGACCTTCCTGAACAGGTGGCTTCCTGGCTCTGAAGAACATTGCGTCCAGCAAACCACCTGCTGCTGCACCGATGGTCATCAGAAGCTTGTTCTTCGTTTGAGTCCTCATTGCATTGCGCCAATTGAGTGGCTTGACCACCTTCTGCATGGTGGCAATGTCGAAGGCACTCAACTCCATCATCTGTCCGGGGTATGAAAGCTTGTTGGGGAAGGCGTATGTGGCACGTATGCCTCGCGCCTCTCCTTGCGTGCGTCTGGCTTTCACTACTGCCAGATACATCCCTTGACGCCTGTACTCAGGGTGCGTCATGGCGTCTATTCCCAGGCCGACAAGCACGTTCTCACAGCCGATTTTCATCACCAAAGGCACTTCTGCAGCGTGTCCCACTATTCTGCCATGGTGTTCAGCCACACATATCACACCGATCCCTGTAGGATTGGCCTTATACATCCAATGCCACCATCTCAGCCACTGCTGTCGATCATACGGATTCTCGGGATAGACGGCTTTCCAAAGCTCGAATATCCCTTCCTCATCGCCATGTTTGTAGGGTCTTATCGACCACTTTCGTTCAGTATTGCTCATCTTCTCCTCAATCGGCGGCTCATAGCCATCAGATCCGGATAAAGGCCGGAGACACTCAGGCGAAAGGTGCTGAAATCCAACCTGGGTGAGATTCTCCCCACCTCGTACGGGTCTGTTCCGGGGGAAACAAAGGCATCGGGAGTACCGTAGACAGCACAGACGAAGCCGTTTTCTCTCAGGATCGCCTTGATGCCATCGTTAATGTTCGACAGCCGCCCGTCGGGATAGGCGAACGTGTCGACCGGCCGATCGAGATTCTGTTCGATACGCCTCTGCGAATCGACTATCTCTCTTCTTGCTTGCTCCGGTGGCATCCCGATCAATGTTGGGTGGTTGACGGTATGAGCGCCGAAATCAATGCCATTCCTGGACATTTCTCTGACCTCATCCCATGAAAGGAACAGCTCTCTGCCCAGGGATCGAGGCATATCTACACCCAATTTGCTCACCAGTTCTTCAATAACCAGGTTCTTCTCACCGTCTAGCAAGTCCTTCAGTCTCTCACGAATGGTGCGCGCTGCCAGCCACCGCTCGGTGGTGCTTCTGAAATGGTAGATTCCGAACTGGTTCAGTTCGAGCTTCTCTCGGGCAGTATTGTGCATGGCATAGCTAACTCTGTCCCACCAAAATGGAGTCCCGCTATCAATGTGGCCTGTTGCCAGAAAAATGGTGGCCGGCACACCATATTTCTTGAGTATGGGATACGCCTTCACATAGTTGTCCTTGTAGCCATCGTCAAACGTTATGACTGCGGTGTTCGCCGGTAGGCTTGTGCCCCTCTTGAGGGCATGGCCCAGTTCACTCAAAGATATCACTTGATACCTTCGACTCAAGTACCTGATCTGCCTCTCAAAGTCCTCTGGTACCATCAGCGGCACGTCGGAAGGGAATTCGTAGTCGCTGCCCACGCGGTGGTAGGCGACAATGCGCGCCGACGATTTGACCACATATCGCCGCAGCAGACCGTAGGCTTCCAGGAAACCCAATGCGCTCAAAGCACGTACAAAGACCAGACTCAATCTCTGGCCGAAGCGCAGGGGTACGCGCGGACGCCCATGTTCCTTCGATATAGTCGCTGGCCCAGTTGTCATATTGCCTGTCACTCTCTCAAAGTCTCGGGTGGTCTGGAGGCGTGGTTCGCGGCCCTGACCATTCTTGTCGTTTCAGTTCTGCCTGCGTCTACCTTGCGGCGCTGCGGACCAGCGGGTTATCCAGAACCAGTTATGAACAGACAATCCATCCCACCGTTGGAATAGATTCGGTTAACGGTGGGATCCTGCTCCAACCTGGCGAAATCAACATCGTTGAACCTGTCCAGCCGCCACCACACAGTCTGGTAAACCGCCTTGTCATATGTGTGGATGCTGGCGTATTGATTTTCTACGTATTGCTCTCCCAGAGTGCTGTAATAGTCAGAGCCGAAGTGATCCATGAATTGCGTATCGTACTCTATGTCCTTTCTACGGTCTGCTGCATGAGTTCCCAGGATAGCCTGAGCGAATCTCTCAGGAGGGGTGGCAATATAGAAAGCGTAGACCGTAGGGTCCTTCTTTTCGAGATACCATGTCATTCCAGTCATGTCCATCTGGGTTACCTGCTCACCGGGGCGTACTATATAGGGTGAGCTGTAATGGCCAGCGATGTTGAGCATTGATGCCAGAACCACCACCCCGAATACGCCAATCCAGGCAACGTGCTTGAAGCTGGTCTGTCTGGACAACTCCCACAGGGCAAACGCCATCAACGTAATACTGACCACTTCTATGTATACCAGGATTCTATCGGCAGCAAGTGCCTCTGCGCCGGGAATTCCCAGGAAGTAAGCAGCGTAGAACAGGCATGCAAGCAGGAGCAAGACACCCAGGGAAAATAGGCGATACTTGCCGCTGTCACGATCGCCGGACCGAAACTGTCTGAGCAGCAAGACAATTCCAACAGCGGCAAGAAGCACGAGAATCAGGAACTCACCGTACATCTTCATCCCGAGGATGACGACGTCAAGCCCCTGCGCTCCAACCTTACCCAGGGCCTCTCCGGTCTTGGCGATCTCCTGCCCTCCACGGCCAGTGGTCAACTGATGCCAGAGCTGGAGCACATTCGTCCTGAACCACTCGCGAGTGAGAACCCAGGGGAGAAATATTGCCAACTCCAACAGCAGTGGCCACAGAAGCGGCTTTGAATCCACCCACGAGGGTGCCTGCATACGAAGCCGCCTGAGTAGACGGGAGTAGATCGGCTTAGGCAGTTCCATTACGGCCAGAGCCGCTATGATTACCAGGGAGGAGAGGGGGTGGAAGAAGGGATAAGCTACCAGAAGCAGTAATAGCAGTACCTTGAAAGGCGTTCTGTCAACCTTGAAGTAGCAGTAGAATAGCAGAGGCAACATGAGTATGGACCAGGTATTTGGAACCAAATAGTAGCGCTCGATCCCAACTATGGCTCCGCCAGCGATGAGTGCAGCCAACAGCCGTTGCCCTCTCTGAGGCAGGACAACTGTAGCAAGGAGATATATCGTCAAGACGAATATGGGGAGGATCAAAGCCGTGTTGAGATTCAGCACCTCAATACCTGGTACGCCGGTGACGGAGGCAATCTCAAAGAACAGGACATGCGTTATCGGATAGGCGTTCAGGCCACCAGTATGTCCTGTCAGGGAGATATCTTCCACAAAGCCGATATGGGCCATCTGGTCGGCTCTCCAGGTGGTATAGTCCCTCACAAATGGCAAACACAAGAAAGCGACCACGGTGAGCAGAGTCACCGCAAAGCCGACCAGATAGGTTCGACTTTCCTGGTATCTTCCGGTGGCCAACTCATGGATAACGACACCGATGCCTCCGACAAGACTGAGGAGCAGCAGGAACCAGACCAAAGCCGGGGTGCTATTGTATATTGAAAGCTCATAGCCGACGGCTGGCGATCGATGAGCTACAACGAGGGCCAATGCCACCGAAGCAGCACAGAATGCAGCTATCAGCTTGAGCGCGATGTCTCTAGTCATACCCATCTAAGTTTATCACCCCAAGCGGCGACCATTGTCTCCCGTGTTGCTGGCAGTTGTGGAGGGTGAGAGAGACTCCTCCACAAACCTGATAATTTTCCGCACACTCCCATCCCAGGAATACGCTTCAACCATTTCCCTGGTTCTTGGGCTGATATCCCGAAAGCTCTGGCGAACCTGCGAGACCTTTGCAGCCAGCTCTGACGTGTTCTCGACATAAAGAAGTCCACCCTTCTCATCAGGGAATAGGTCAGGCACCCCTCCAAATCTTGTACTCACCACCGGCAGATTGCAGGCCATAGCTTCAAGCACTGACAGCGGCTGACTTATGCAGGCTTTTTCAGACAGAGTGGGGAATACGTAGCAGTCAGCCAACTGATACACCTCCTCAATCTGGTCAAGGTATCCTGTGAGAAATCTGATCCCGTGAGCCTCAAGATCGCGAATCAAAGGAGCGTCATGAGAGAAGAAAGTGCTTCCAGCTATCAATACTTGATTTCCATTGTTTTGTATCTGCTCGAGTGCTTTGATGTTTCTCCCCTGATTCATGTGGCCGACATGCAGCGCTATGAAATCTTCTGTGCCAACTCCATACTTGGCTCTAAGCCCCCTTTTTCTTTCAGGGTTTGTCGGGGTGAACTTCTCAATATCGACACCCAAGGAGACGAATCGCGTGGCACATCCCATGCCCGCCAGGTCTCGTTGATCTTTCCTGGAAGCCGTAAGAATGAGATCCGGCTTCAGCAGAGGCACGATCTTCCTGGACAATGGACCAAAGTTATTTGGCTGCATAGTCAGCATCGTCACGGGTACCCCCCCCCCGTAACACCCGAGAAGTCTCGCAATCCAGAAACTCTCAGGAGAAGCCCCGGATCGAGGAATGTACAGTATGACGTCCGGAAGAAACCTTCTGATAGTGGCCCGCAGACTCAGGTTCAAGCCCGAGGGATTCGTGGGGATTCTTGTCAGGCCTTCCTTTTCGGCATGATCTCCCATGGAGAACAATGCCAGAACTTCATGATGCCTGGCCGATTGGTGGATCACTTCATGCGCGACTTTCATAAAGCCTTCGTCGATCTGCTTCGCCAGCCTTTTGGTGTAGATACAGACTCTCATTTGTCCTGCTCCCAACCGAACCAGACGCACTTCCTGCTATAGTATCCCTGAAGCATGTGGCTGACCAAGTCATCGCATACGTCTTGAAACTCACGGTACCCGTTGTCGACAAGCGTCAGCTTCAAGCGTTCCTGTATTTGGCTGTACAGACGAGTCTGTGCCTGAACGGAATCCATGCACTCGGGATCGGAGGATCGCCTCAATGCAAGGTCCTCTGGCGCAGTCAGGAGGATACTCACTGCCGGCCTGGGCAGAAACCAGCTTAGCAGCTTGAGCCAGATTTGACTTGGTCTTCCCTGGTCATAGACGTGAAGATCCACGAACATGTCAGGAATAAATCTGTCACAGACCACGATCTGTCTCTTCAGAAGCTTCAGGCGAAGCGTCAGATTATAGAAAACGCAGAGGTCCACCATGTTCACCGTTTTCCAGGCAATGTATCGCCATCTATTGCTGAAAAGCCCTTTCGTCTTCTGGAAACGCTCGGAAGCTCCAGGATGATCCCCTGAATTGCTGGATCTGGCGGACCTTCTGGTCAGCCACTTCGCCAGAGCCTGGAATCCTTTCTGAGAGCCCACCCTAGTCCAGATGTAGTGAGCATCCAATCCGCAGCCCCGAAGAGCTTCCATCAAAGCATGAGCATAGGTGGTCTTGCCACTTCCGTCTACTCCACTCAGGGCTATCAGCATACCTCTTTGCGGATTGACTTTCAAAATATGGATGAACAGGACCTCAAACAGGAGCTTGGCAAGCTGCCATATTCGCCTGTGCAGTCCTCCAAACTCAGCGGACTGCGCTATCTTCTTGTAGCCAAGCAGCTTCGATGTCACCAGAGGCAGATAGAATGGCATGGTGACTTTGCCATGCTCCAACCTGCGCACAGCCTTCCGCAACAAGATTCGTTGGTCAGTGTATTGTCTGGCATGCTTGAGTACATCTTCGGGGAATAGCAGTCCACCGAAGATGGCATGGTGGAGATGCGCATAGGCCAGCACCGACAAGTGAAATCCATCTTCCCATTTGCCAGCTCTTGCGGTGGAGCTAAGATACTGCCATTCTATCTTCTCGTTATCTACCAGGTGTTTCACTATGCAGAGATCCAACAACCTTATTCCAGAGTTCTCGTAGAATGAATGGGCAAAAGTTGTCAGCATACAGTCCTCAGCACTCAAAGGGAATACCACATCATCAAAGAGGCTCTGGCCGTTGGTTCTGGACCACGCTGAATCCGAATTGATGAATGTGGCACCCCAGAAAACCCTGCCGTGGAGATGGATAGCCACAACTTCCTTCCCGCACTCAAATTGCTTGTAGAGGTATTTGTGTGGCTCCCTTATGTTCCTCAACTCTATGAAGCCGATCTGCTCCAGCAGGTGACCGGCTCTGGCGAAATCTTGCTCTCTGACCATAACGTCAAGATTGCCACTGGTATACGGGAACAGGGAAGGGCTTTTTATGAACAAATACCTCACCCCGTTAGTGAGGAACACATCTCTGACTGCGCCGAAGGCCTTCTTCCATCGATCATACTTCTCTCGATGTTTCCCAACCTCGTCAACGAACTCAGCCGACTCTAACAGTGGTGACAGTACGGAATAGCTTTTCCCGTGCAGATAGGCCAAAGGCATGGCATTTATGGACATTATCCCAGTGACGGCTGTGGCATTGCCGCGCCATTGCCGACCGGAAATATCCTGGTGGTCTGAGAAGGCCAGCATACCCACCATCCCAGCCATCGCCAGGTCGTCCTGGGATTGCACCAACTTCTTACGTCTGATCACGTTCGGCCCTTCTCATACCAGGCATAATCTCCTCATTAAACCCTATGTAAGCAACTTCTTGTACAGGTCCACAGTACGCTCGCCGATCTGATCAAAACCAAATGCAGTGGCTCCTTTGACACACTGGCGTCGTACGCTCGCCATGTCCTCACTCAACAGAATCTCAATGATCGCCCGAGAGAATTTCTCTGTGTCCTTGGGCACGATTCGTCCGTTTATGTTGTCTCTGACAACTCGGGCAACGTCCCCCACTGGCGTGGTCACCACTGGCACGCCGCAGGCCAGAGCTTCTTTGACCGTGGTGGGACTGCCTTCAAATAGCGAGCACAGGGCCAGTACATCAGCGCAGTTCAGAATCTCAGGTACAGAATCTGGTTGCTGCGCTCCAATGAAGAGCACCTCCTCGAGGCCCATATCCTTTGCCATCTCTTCCAGTCGCTTCCTGTCCCTTCCATCACCAACGAGGACAAGTCGCGCCTCAGGAACCTGTCTCACTACCATACGGAAACTCTCGATCAGGAAACCAAGATCCTTTTCGATTTCGAGGCGGCCCACATATATGACAATCTTCTGGCTGCTCTTGAATCCCCATTTGGCGCGCGACTTGGCCCTACCCAACACCCTGAATTTCGCCAGGTCTATGCCGATGGGGATTACCCGGATTCTCTTCCGCAGCCAGGGGTATTCTTTTTCGTAGAATCCCTTCGTGCCCTCATCAACCGCGATCACGGCGGAACTATGTCTGAGGCAAAATGACTCGACCATTCTGTAGATCCACGCCACAACCCGTGGCTGTTTGAGTCTGACTCCATGCAGTATCCTTCCGTGGAGTGTAATCACCTTGGGATTCCTGCGACAGAACAGAACGAAAGGCAAAGCGTACTCTGGACGTTGGACATGGACAATAGCCCCTGGCGGCACTGAGGCAAAAGAGCGAGTGGCCATCAGTCTCAAGACGAAGCCAAGATTGCTGAGGGATGCTTTGTGGGTAACAGGCACGAAGGTGAACGAGCTTTGGGTTGACTGACTGTTTGATGTTGAGGACCCGATGAAGACTGTGGGAACCCCTATCTTGATAAGATACTGGAGAAGGTTGAGCGAGTAGGTCTCACCTCCTCCGATTCCCGGCAGAGCCGGGTCCATAGCCTCAACGATTACGACTTCCATCAGCGCTTACAGGCCTCATCAAAGCTCTGCCGGTGACCGGTCTTTGTGGGTGAAGCTCAGTATGTTGCTGACGATTACTTCAGTCGTATCATCCCATTCACGTAGCAGGGCTTGTGTCACTATCCCCTGAGTCTTCTCCTTGATGTTCTGTTCAATGACCCTGTCAACCAGGTTTGTTACGGAATTCTGCTCATCTGGTTCAAAGAATATGCCTTTTTTTACCAAGTCTGAATTGACGGACATGTATCTGCCCCCAGTATAGATCACCGGGGTACCGGTCAGACAGGACTCGCGAGCCATGGTGTCCCCAGAGGAAATGGTAAACAAAGCAAAATGCATCAGAGAATAGATGTCTCTGACCGGTTCCTGAAGTATGGTGCAGTAGGGCGCAAATCGATCCGTAAGCGACTTGTCTTCCAGAGAGAGAACGACGTTCAGTCCCAGAGTCCTCAAATGGCTGCAGACACCAGCCAGTTGGCCAGTCTCCAAGTGCGCATAGTTCATGCTTATTTTGCTGACTTCCCTAATGAAGACGTACTTCTCAGCGGTCAGTTGATACTCATGTAACGCGCCTTCATCAGGTTCGAAGTAGTTTGGATGCAGATAGGCCAACTCCTTGAAACCCCTGTAATTGACGATATTCTTGCCGTGCAGTGGGATATGCCCCGGCAGCAATATTCGAGTGGCAAAAGGCCTGTAAGGGTAGAAACCCAACCCGTATTCTATATCATCATCGAAGATGACCGACGGTTTTCTGAGGATGTATGTGGCATGACTCACGCCAATGCCCCCGAAAGAAGCAACAACATCGAACTTCTTTCGGTGAATATAGCCCAACAGACGCAAGCATCGGTACCCAGCACCAAAAACCTTGCCTGGCAGGGACTTTCTAAATGTGCCAATGGAAGTGAAAGGAAAATCTGGCAGTTCCCGCTGAAGGATGGGGACAAGCTTGCCTCTGGGTTGGACAGTTATCTCAATATCACAACCATGGCGCTTTGCCAGCAGCCTGATGGCGTTCTTGAAGAAATTGACATCAACGGGATGGTTCAGGTCCACCAGTATCTTCATCGCTGCTCCCAACCGAGTAAGCGCCTCTCGCAGATATTCAGTCCAGTTGCCGGAAGATTGTGGGGCTCAGGACTCTCACAAGAGGGAGGGGGACTCTTCTCCAGACACCAGTAAAGAGTCTATACTTCATTCCGCTTCTGTTTGAAGATACCAGAACTGGCGCCTTCGGATAGTAGTGAAAGTGCAGCTTCTGTGGCTCAGCCCCCCACTTCTCCTTGAAATGACTCAGTCCGGTATTGTCTGGGTCTGTCTTGCCAAGGTCGAAGCTGTGGAACCCTTCATTGTGGCTATCTTCTATGGCCTGCCACGCAAGGAGATCGTTAGGACATTGCTTCAGGTAGCGGCTGTCTGAGGCTGCATAGGCATACCCGGCTACTCCGTTGAATCTGAGCATTAGAGCACCGGCAACAAACTTATTCTGAAGCTCAGCCAAATAGAGGCGGACGTAGTCTTTCATGTGTTTGTGGATGGCCATGAAGAATTCCCTGTGGTGCCCGGGTACCCCGAGCCTTCTCTTGGTCTGCAGGTTCAAAGCATGAAAGACTTCAAAGGCTTCGGAGGAATCGTGAGTCTTAACCACCACGCCCTCTTTTCTTGCCTTGCCAACTGCCTGCCGTGCCCTCCTGTCGACCGTTTTCTGCCACATCTCCTTCGGTTCAGACAATTTCAGAACATGACCAAAGAAGTGGTCGTTCACCTCCAGACCCAGCGACAACGGCTGGGTCGTCCTGATCTCCATATATGAACATGACAGCTCGTCACAAAGGCTCTTTGCCCTGTCCACCAAAATCTTGATGGTGTCTTCGGAATCAGCTATGGGGCCGCATGTGTGGGAGAATGGCAGGGAAACCAGTCGCTTGCCAGTCAGAATACTTCTGATCTGGAATAGAGGCAGAATTCCACACATCTTCCCCTCCCCATTTTTGGCGAAGAGATAGAAGGGCTTGTGGTTCAAGCTCTCCTTGATGACCTCTTGCCATTGAGGAAGGTGGTAGTAGGTCCCTTCAGGGTGGTTCTGAATGTAAGTCCGCCACTCCTCAACCGGAACCTCAGGATTGACTTCGACAGTTGTCATTATTGGTTACCTCGATTTCAACGACGATTTCAGACTCAGTGCCCGCTTGACGATGTTCACCGCGTAGTCACTCATGAAGGAGACCACCCAACCCAATGTGCTATCTGCCCATCTCTCTGGATGCGTATTCAGATATAGACGATGATGCTGTCCTGTCTCGATTAGCTTAATAAGATCATATGTGGTATGCAACCCAGACGCGACCCGGTCTCCTTCTTCACCATTATCACCGGGGGGAAGCCAGTCCTTCACCTTGTATCCGTGGCCCCATGTCCTGCCCGTATCAGAAAGATAGACGACCTCACCCAAGGAGAGGTAAGCTTCCCCCAGGATTCCGAGGGTTTTGAAATCATATTTGCGCCACAGGTCCCGGTTGTCCCAACGTGTCAGCGGGTTCCCATGCATACTGACCGTCTTAACCTGAACGAATTCTCTGAACGCGCTGATTTCGCGTTCAAAGATTTTCATGGCATGCTCGTAGTCTCCTTTTGCCTTATCAACTACCTCATAGTGATACCCAATTTCATGTCCCATACGGGCAATTTCCCCTATCACGTCGGGCTTGAAGGTCCCGCTTCTGAATCTGAAGTAGTATGTCGCGCTGATTCCCAATTCGCTCTCTAACTGCGCCATCCTTTTTGCATTGCCAACTGTCCGGTCAACATCATGCCTCATGATGGCGAATCTACCAGGCGCCTTTTCTGCCTGTAGATAAGCCAGTACGGTCATAGGGGCATATCCTGACCGGAGTATGGTATTACATAGTTCCCGATATCTTCCCAGTGTGAAATCCGGGCTCATAGTCTCTACATTGAACTGCTGGGGAACTGATTCAGGACTTGGCCTAAGGAACCTGCGCTGTGGGCAGGAGTCCCTAAGTCACGCATGTCGTGGGTGTACAGGCGGTAGAAATCTTCTGTTGGTTGCCCCGGCTCACTTATCTCGGCTGCTAAACCGTGTCTCTGTGCCTTTGCAGTGTATTGCTGATTGGCTGGAAGGTTTGCTGTGCCACCGGAGTCAGCAAAGCACTGCATTTCGATGTGGCTCACGCCTGAATCCATCATCAATCGGCGTGCTGCTGACAATAGCCGCTCTGGAGCACTCCTACTTCCAGAGTCCCCGCCTGTTTCCTCCGTTGGATCCACGAGGGTTCCAGGGGTTCCAAACAAGACCTGTCCCTGTGCACGGCGCATCTCTCAGCAAGTCTTTCCTTTCACAGCGACCAGAGGAAGTCCATTCGGTGCGCTTTCTCCACACAAAATCCCTCAGAAGAAGCCAGGTCACCTTGACGATGTATCTGCTGTATCTGATCTTGGATTTTTCCCCCTGGTATCGCGCCGGCATGGGTACTTCAACCACCCCTACTCCGGCAACGGCGAATTTGACCAGCAGGTCATTGCAGTAGCCATAATATGTGTAAACACTATCCATGTCGATTCTCCGCAGTGCTTCTGCAGAGACAGCCGCATAGCCGTTCTGAGGATCCATGATCTTGTAGTTCCCCGACGAAACCCTCGTAGCCCATCTAAGAAGCCAGTTTCCGAACCGCCGCCATGTGGACATGCCCTTCATGTGCTTCAGGGACGACATGCGGTTGCCTTTGCTGTAACCGGCTCCCCCTTTGATGATGGGTTCCAGCAAACTGGGTATCTGGGCCGGGTCCATCTGGTCGTCTCCCGCCATGACCACGGCAATATGCATGCCGTCTTCGAGGCACTTCCTGTAGCCTGTGAGAATGGCGGCTCCCACACCTCCATTCGTTGTATGCTCGACAAGCACTATCTTGCTATTGTGATGGGACATCTGCTCCACGACACGGTGGGTAGCATCTGTGCTGCCATCGTTGATAACGTAGATCTGGTCCACGTACGAGGGTATGTTGTTGATCGTAGAAGTAATCAACACCTCCTCGTTGTAGGCCGGGACTACCACGCCAATTCTTCTGCCTTGAAACATATACTCCCCCTTATTATACACTATGCGACCGGTTGTGCGGCTGAAGGCTTTCGCCAGGTGCCGTTTTGGCTTTTCGATGCTTCCAGGCACAACTCCAACACTCGCGTACCTTCACGACCGTCGACCAACGGTGAGCAACCGTTGGTCACGCATTTCAAGAAATGCTCCAGTTCAAGCTTCAAAGGCTCAGTTTTCTGTGCCACTGCTTGCCATCTTTCTGCCCCGTTGTGAACTACGAGCGTCTGTTCGATGTAGTCCAGATAGGCAATGCCCTTACTTCCTGTTGCCACCAGACTCCTTACTTTGTGAGGAGTGAACCAGTTCACTTCAATGGATGCGGTGGCACGTCCGAAATCCAGCATAATCACTGCATGATCCTCCTGGGTCGGATGGATTAGCCTGCCGGATCGTGCGATTATGCCGATTGGATCCCTGCCCACAAGATATCGGGCAACATCGATGTCGTGTGAAGCCGAGTCCAGCACGATGCCTACGTCTCTGATCCGATGGGCAAAAGGCCCGACTCTCCGGGTGGTGACGATCATGATCTCACCCAGAATACCTTCATCGATGATAGCCTTCAGCTTAGTCACGCCAGGATTGAACCGCTCGACATGGCCAACAGCCAGCTTGGCGTGCGTTGTATGAGCAGTCCTCAGCATCTCTTCGCCATCTTCAATGCGTGAGGCGATAGGTTTTTCTACCATGCAATGAACCCCTCTGCTAAGGAAGTCCAAGGCCACTTCGGAATGCAGACTCGTAGGCACCACAACGCTGACGGCATCAACCCGCGGGATCAGCTCTCTGTAGTCAGTGTAGTATGGGATACCATACTGCTGGCCGACTTCCCGGGCCCTGTCTGGATCAACATCAGCCACTCCCACCAGTTCACATTCCAACTGCGAGTAAACTCTGGCGTGGTGCTGACCCATCGCGCCCAAACCTACCACTGCTACCCTGGCCATGGCAAACCTCCGACTACCCTCATTCTCATTTCCCGATCACCTCAAGATCGAGGCGAAAGCACTCCTGACTGGATTGTCTCCCTGGAGCAGACTTTGATCTTGTTGATATTCCCCTTCCCAATCCCTTTGAAGATGAAGCCATGATCGAGGAACTCCTTAGGATCAAACATATTTCGCCCATCAATCACGACTCTTGATCTCAACAGACCATTCAGTCTTTCCGGTGTAACAGAGCGATACTCCTGGTGCTTCGTCATCAGCACGACCGCATGGCAGTCATTCAAGGCCCTATCGATATCGGGCTCAATTTGATGTCCTTCATCTTCTTTAATGAAGGGATCGTGAATCACGTATGTTGCTCCCCTGCGCCTCAGTTCCTGCAAAAGCGGCGCCGTAGGTGTATTTCTAGAATCATCACAGTTCTCCAGGAATGCATAGCCCAGCACACAAATGCGCGATCCTCTAATTCTCACCCCTGCTTCCCCAAGTGCCGTCTCTAACAGATCCACCATGTGAATAGGCATCCAGTCGTTCAAATACCTGGCTCCGGTGAGGACTGACATTGGATATGCATGCTTCGACTCGGCGTATCTATCGTACCCATGCATCAGGAGCCAGGTGTCTTTCGGTAGACAGTGCCCACCCACGCCAGCACCGGGGAAATGCATGTTTCGAACCGGATTAGCATGCGGTGCCGAAGGATCGTTGGGAAGCCCGTTGACCAGTTTCCTGACTTCGTGAACGTCCGTGCCCAGAGATTCGCAAAGTAGGGCGACCTCATTGGCAAACGCGATCTGTACGTCCCGATAGGCGTTCTCAACAGTCTTGGCGACCTCGGCTGTCATAATATCCGTCCCGCACACTTGTGCTCTTACAATGGAGCGGTAAAGCTCTATGGCCATGTTTCTACTCTCGTCATCTACAGCGCCAACGATCTTGGGATACTCCCTCACATTGTGAATGAGCCTGCCAACCATAACCCGCTCATAGGAGAAGCACAAGCCAAATCCATCCGGGAGGCCAGTTCGCAAACCAGACTCTTGTTCAAGAATAGGCTTGACCACATGCTCGGTTGTGCCTGGCGCAACGGTAGACTCAACTATGACGAGACTTCCCTTCCTCAAGTACTTCCCGACATGATGGGATGCTTCTTCAAGCGATTCGTAGATTGGAGCATGAGCCTCGTCCGTGGGTGTTTGAACATCAATCAAAACTACGTCCACGTCTCGGAGCACCGAATAGTCATCCGTCGCCATGAACCGTCCCTCCCTGACGACCCTTTGCAGTATCTCCGGGAGTTCCGGCTCATTCCCACCAACAGGGCATCTTCCTTGATTCAACCAGTCGATTTTCCAACCAGATCTCTGTGATCTGCGCTGAATGCCGACTACGTTGTGCCCGGCATCAGCCAGGAGCACGGCAGCAGGAATGCCGACATATCCCATGCCGATCACGGCGATTCTCTTCTTATTCATGATCTTGACCTTGTCGGTTGCCCGCCAGCCTTTGCGGGAGAATCGTGGAAAGACCTAGCGGCAGTACTGCTGTTTGTTTCCCTGGCGGGATTGCCTACCACCACTGCTTTATCGGGAACATCCTTGGTCACCACTGCGCCCGAGCCAATAATCGCATCTTCCCCAATCGTGACGCCGGGCAGAATGGTGGAATTTGCCCCAATTCGAGCTCCCCTCTTGATTGTTGCCCCCACGAGCTTGGCTCCATATTCCATGTATTTGTCGTTCGTGGTGACCGCACAAGGTCCAAGGAATACCTCATCCTCAACCACTGTCTGGGCGGTGAGATACACGTTCGTCTGCATAACCACACGATTTCCGATCCGGCAGTGCCCGTCAACTACTGTGTTTGTTCCCACAAGTACATCATCACCTATCTGGGTTTCTTCTCTGATGAGGACATTGTGACCGGTCTTGAGACGTCTTCCGATTGACACACCGGAGTATATGATTGCCCCAGCTCGAATGCGCGAATTCTCGCCTATGGAAAGTACCCCATCGTCGCGATGGCCCAGGATCACGTTCTCTTCAACAAATGTTCCCGTGCCGATGTGTACCTGCCCGTGGATAACAGCATCCCCTGGCATATGGGTTCTCTCCAGGCGATTCCCATCTGAACCGGCCTGCTTCGGCTGCGCGGGTGGGAGTACCTCATCGATAGCCTCAGGTTCAGATGTGCGTGTTTGGTGGCAGCCGCCGGCATTACGGGCTTCTTTCAGACTCTGGACAATGTATCTGAGATCCCGATCATTCAATCCTGGATGCACCGGTAAAGAGAGAGTCTCTTTTGCGGCCTGCTCTGAAACCGGCAAATGGCCATCATATCCAAGATCCTGATAGAGCGGTTGCCTGTGAATGGGTATGGGATAGTAAACCCCCGTCATGATCTCTCTATGCCTGAGGGCTGCCGCCAGGTCATCCCTGGACATGCCAAAACGGCTGGTTACCCTGACGGTGAACTGATGGAAAACATGTTTGCGCTCTGACTCAACAGTGGGGATTGTCAGGCCCTCGATTCTGGCAATCTCACCCGCGAGGAACGCCGCATTCCTGCTTCGCCTGTCGTTGAGTTCATCCAGTTTTCCCAGTTGGCAAATGCCGAATGCCGCAGCGATATCAGTCATCCGGTAGTTGAATCCTAGAGTCTGGTGGAGATACCTTTCGCTTTGTCCATGACTTCGTATCATCCTTGCTTTTTGAGCAATATCAGCACTGTCGGTGGTGACCATCCCCCCCTCGCCCGTGGTGATGTTCTTGGTAGCGTAGAAAGAGAAGCAACCAATTCCGAACGATCCCACCTTCCTTCCACCATATTCCGCCCCGTGCGCTTGGCAGGCGTCTTCAACCAATATCAGATTATACTCGTCGCATATGCGTGTGATCTCGTCCATGTCACATGGCTGGCCATAGAGATGGACGACAACGACTGCCCTTGTCCTCTCCGTGATCGCATGCTTCAGAAGCGATGGGTTGATGTTAAAGGTCTTTCCGTCGATATCAGCGAACACCGGCTTTGCGTGGCAGAACAGAATCGCATTGGCAGTAGAGACGAAGCTGAAAGGTGTGGTAATGACCTCATCGCCATCGCCTATCCCGGCCGCCAATAGAGCCGTGTGAAGGGCTGCCGTTCCACTGTTCACTGCGATGGCGTGTTTGGTACCGACGTAGGCTGCAAACAAGTGCTCAAACCGAGCAACTTGCGAGCCCTGAGCCAGCATTCCTGACTTCAGGACATCCGTCACTGCTTGGATCTCGTTGTCTCCCAATGACGGATTAGAGATTTGTATCATGTTGTGCTCCCCCCTGGACCACTTCTTAAGACCTCTTAGCCCTGGTTACCACTTTCAATCATCTTCATCGTACAGCGGTTCA
>Ga0154632_1107_pt1 | contig 21183 bp, 16 predicted proteins | sample Rifle2008BG13ft_FD_116061 | JGI IMG/M metagenome (GOLD analysis project Ga0154632, IMG submission 116061) | Chloroflexi bacterium RBG_13_53_26
ATTTCTCCAGCAACTGCAATATGCCTCTTATCGGCACTCTAAGCCAAGCCGGACGATTGTTTAGCTCGTAGCCGATCTCATAGACAGCCTTCTCTAAAAGATAGGCGTTGAGAAGTACGGTCACATCGTCCCGGTCTTCAGGCAGCAAATGCGCATCTTTGACGGTCTCCAGATAGGATGAAAGGAAAACCGCTGAAACCCACGTGTACCAGAATCTTCCCCACCGTTCTAGCAGTAGGAAATCATCCTGACTGGCCTTGGAGGCTGCGTAGAGCACGGCCGCTGAGTGTGCAGCGTAGTCAAAAGACCGTACCATGCCGGCCACGTCTTTAAGTGGACTGCGTTTCAACCTGCGCTCGCTGAGCGGTCGTGCTGGCTCGCCCTCGAAGTCAATTATGGCGAAGTCTCTGCCTGTGTAGAGCACTTGTCCCAGGTGGTAGTCACCGTGGCACCGGATGCGTGCTGTGTTGAACTTACGACCGCGCAAGGGTTCAAACTGCTCAATGATATCCTCCTGCAGGTTCAATACTGTCCGGGCCTCTTCCTTTGTCTCATCCGGCAAGTCGTTCGAGATTTGCTGCAGGAGCTCAAATGTCTGTCTAGTCAGGCTTGTCATGGAGTGATAGACGGACTTCTGGTACATCATGGAGAAGGACTCCGGCGCAAATTCGGGATCATCAGGGACCGATGCCAATGCCATGTGGAGTTCAGCGGTGCGCTGTGCCAGGAGTTGCGCCGACGACAAATAGGCTCCGATTGTCTCCTGGGCCAACTGGGGAGCTTCACCCCCCAGGAGTGTCGGCGATCCATAGGGGACCGGCGGTACCTGTACCGTGGGGTGTGTCAGGGCACGTTTGAAGAACCGCTCAAGGGAGTCGAGAGTGTACTGCCAGGCATCTCCTTCGTTGGGAACCAGACCGCTCAGTATGGCCAGACTCATCGGCCTGATACCTTTCCGCCGGTATTGCAGGGCCCCGACAAAAGGAGCGGTATGTTGGAAGCCTGTCTTTTCTGTCAGGAAGCGGCCGATCTCGATTTCGGAGTTGGGTCCAGATTCGATCCGGCGAAAAAGCTTGAGGATAAGACGTTTGCCATATATTGCTGATGTGTTGGTTTGCTCTGACTTGACGAGCACCGGCCGCAGCTCTGTGTCGGCTACACCCCCAACATTTTTGAAGGCCTGGCTCCGCAAGGATGCAATCTGGCCACGTCCACCCTTCATACGGCGGCGCTTCGTTATGGCTTCAACCAGGCCACTGCAGAACCTTTCGTCGATCATGGCATCATAGAGCACTCTCTTGGTGCCGTCGTCTCTGCCGTATGACTCCAGATAGGCGACAAGCGCCTGGGGATACTGTCTAAGTAGCGACTCTACTCTACTCTCTGAGTCGGCAGCAACGGTCGCCGCGTATAACTCGCTCTCCCCCTCCTTGTAGTCGATTCTAACCAGGATTAGGTATGCTGAGAGATCTCCAAAATGCATAGGGATGACATCTTCGATCTCTGATGACAGGATGGACCGCGCTTTGCCGCGAAACCAGCGACGCCCGACGATGCACTGGGTCAACACATTTTCCAGAACATGCCAGTTTTCCGGGTCGGTCAAATACTCCTCTTTCCATGCCACAGGAGGTGCTACTATGGCCTCTTCCAATGGCAGCGCTCGCTGACGCACTGTCGTGACAGCTTGTGGCTCGAGAGAGAACCAGAAGAATCCATAAGGGGCGAGGGTAAGGTTGTATCTGTCATCCGAAATGGGGCTGAATTCTGTCCGACCGAAGAGTTCCATAGGTACTCTGTTTTTGAAATCGGTAAGGTCAAGGTGTACCTGTTGGGCCATATGTGAAAGGTTAGCCACAACCAGGATTACCTCGTCCTGGTATCGGCGTATGAATGCCAGCACCCTGCGGTTGTCGGGATGAAGAAATTCGAGACTGCCTCGCCCAAAGGCCTTGTAGCGTTTTCTTAGGGCAATAAGCCTTTTCAGCCACCAGAGGAAAGAATCAGAGTTGTTCTGCTGTGTTTCCACGTTGATGGTCTCATAGTGATACTCAGGGTCAATTATCGGGGGGAGATACAGCTTCTGGGGATTCGCTCGAGAGAACCCAGCGTTGCGGTCAGAGCTCCATTGCATGGGTGTACGCACTCCATTGCGGTCACCCAGATAGAAGTTATCGCCCATGCCTATCTCGTCTCCATAGTAAATCACTGGTGTTCCAGGCAATGACAACAGCAGGGCCTTCATCAATTCGATCTTCCGTCGGTCGTTGTTGAGGAGTGGGGCCAAGCGGCGCCTGATACCCAGGTTGAGCCGGGCTGTGGGATCAACTGCGTACACCCTGTACATGTAGTCGCGTTCCTCATCAGTGACCATCTCCAGGGTGAGCTCATCATGATTGCGAAGGAAGAGAGCCCATTGGCAACTATCCGGTATGGGTGGAGTTTGCTGCAGAATGTCAACGATGGGGAAGCGATCCTCCATGCGGATAGCCATGAACATACGTGGCATCAGTGGGAAGTGGAATGCCATGTTGGATTCATCCCCATGGCCGAAGTAGGCTGCCGCATCCTCAGGCCACTGGTTGGCTTCTGCCAGAAGCATGCGGTTCCTGAACTTCTCGTCAATATGCTGTCGCAACTCTTTAAGAAAGGCATGTGTTTCAGGCAGATTCTCGCAGCTGGTACCTTCGCGTTCATACAGATAGGGCACGGCATCAACTCGAAGGCCATCAACACCCAGTCTCAGCCAAAAATCCACTACCCGAAGGACAGCCCTCCGAACAAGAGGGTTGTCATAGTTCAGGTCAGGCTGATGTGAATAGAACCGATGCCAGTAGTAGGCCTTGGCACTGTTGTCCCAAGCCCAGTTGGAATACTCAGAATCCTTGAAGATGATGCGTGCATCCTGGTACTTGTCGGTATTGTCACTCCAGACGTAGAAATCGCGCCACCGACTCGTTGGTGAGGCGCTCCGGGCCCGCTGGAACCAGGGATGCTGGTCTGACGTATGGTTGATTACCATCTCCGTAATAACGCGCAGTCCATGGTCGTGTGCCTCTTCGACCAGGTTCTTGAACTCGGTCATGGTCCCGTAGACAGGCAGGATATCAGTGTAGTCCGAAATGTCGTAGCCATCGTCTTTGAGAGGTGATGGATAGAATGGGAGTAGCCAGATGGTGGTTATGCCAAGGTCGTGCAGATAGTCCAGTTTCTCAATCAGCCCTTGAATATCACCGACTCCATCTCCATCGCTATCCGAGAAGGCGCGGATGTGCAGCTCATATATGATGGCATCCTTATACCAAAGGTGATCGTCGGACGATGTTGGTGGTATCACTCTTCGCTTTGGCATTACATATCACCCCTTACTACTGTGTAACTCTGCAGTCTCGTCGTCACCGGACTCGGGGTTTCGAGATTTGAGCGAATGCAGTGTCATGCTAGCTACCGATTACCGCCCGTATATGTTCAGCGAGTTCCTTTGTACTGATAGGCTTGACCAGGACGCCTCTAGCACCGTATCTTATGCTCTCCTGCTTAACCGCTGGGCTGCGCTGCGGCGCAATAACCACAAAGGGTATCCTGGCCTTCCGCAGTTGTTCGCAGTGCTGCCAGACGGTTTTGTCGAGGCCTGAGATGTCCAGCAGAACCAGCCTGATCCTTTCTCCGCTCCGGACGATGTCATCCAATTCTGCCAGACTACTGGCAGTGTTTGTCTCATATCCTTCACGATTCAACGACTGCCCCAGGTTTTGAGCGTCGCTGCGGTTGCCACCTACTATCAGGACCGGCGGCTTTTTGAAGGCCATTTCCAGTATCCCACGCATACCTGAGATCGTTCCAGCAATAGACTTGGCAACAGCGTCTGCTACTGTCTCATCCAACTCCTCAGTTCCCTCCGTTGCACCCATAGCAGCAGCACGGGCAGCCTTCTCGGGGTCGAAGCCCACTCGCTGGCCGGCTTCCACTGCACCCTCCACTGCTCTTCTGGCTACCTCGACTACATCACCGCCCAACTCCTCAGCACCTTTCACAGCCGCTCTAGTGGCGTTACTGAGGACGGCATCCGTCACATTTGTTACCTTGCTCACTCCTTCTATGGCCCCTATAACCGCAGCTTTTGCCACTGAAGGAAGATCTTTGCCTGCATCGCTGCCTCCTCTCATGGCACCGATGACAGTCTCTTCTACCACATTCTCTATCCATCGCGATGCTTTGTCCCTTCGAGATGTACTGGCGCTCAGGTACCGTGCGGTCGCTGCACGCGTCAGCTCCATGGTGCTTCCGGCCACATCTGCAGCCCCCTTAAGCACACCGACCAAACGTTTTCTGATATTCCTACTCACACTCCCCACAGCCATGGGCCCACCTCCTTCACCGTATGTGCCACTCAGTCATCAATCATGCACCAGAGACCTTCCCCGTACCCTTCTTCCTCTGTGCCCGTGATAGCATTTCACGGGCACACTGCATGGCTTTCTCGACGTCCTCTGCATTGGGACGCTGTTCAATACTGTCCATTATCTTGGTACACTTGTCATCAGATAACTTGCGCGCTTCCTTAACATAGGGCTGAATCTCGGCCTGGGCTATGCTGTTACCCTGTTCCCGAGGTTATTGTACCATCTCCTCTATGGTCAGACCTATTGGCATGGTTGATCTATTCGATGACTTCGGGGGCTAGTGCCGAATAGACGACTGCCAGCCAACCTCGACGATATTCTGAGGTTCTACATGTCATAGGCAAGTTCATGTGATCAGAGAAGCAGAAGCATGGTCTGCCTTCATCCAACTGAATAGACATCTAGCTTTGACAGCATGGTCTTGGATAGACTATCATTCAAGCCTGCAATGGCATGAGCTGCGAGCGTGACTGGTCAGACTGTCGCTGCCTGATGCCTTGCAGATGCCATTAGATGCATGCCCTGTGGGAATTTAGAGGATTGAACACCGCAGCATACCCCAACAGCCAGCGCACCCCACCTCCCCTCGATTATATGTTTCATTCCCGCTCTGTAGCCATTGTCGGTATATCGGCTGATCTGCCCAAGATATGGATCAGGCGGCTCTACCTGGATTCGCTGCTCGAGAGTGGATACCCTGGCCAGATTTATCTGGTGAATCCGAAGGGCGGCGAGATGGCGGGTTTACCCATCTACCGCAGCCTGAAAGACATTCCAGGAGCGGTGGACTATGTGGTCATCTCTGTTCCTGCCTCCTATACACCAAAGATCATGGAGGAATGCCGGGACATCGGGGTCAAGGTTGTGCATGTCTTTGCCTCCGGCTATGCGGAGACTGGCGAACCAGACCGCATTGAACTGCAAAACAGACTGGTGGAGATAGCGCGGCAGGGGAATATCCGTATTATCGGCCCCAACTGCTTGGGCATCTACTATCCTGGAGGCAGGATAGGTCTGATCCCGGACTTCCCCATGGAGCCGGGACCGATAGGGTTTCTGTGCCAGAGTGGTGGGAATGTCGCCTATATGGTGCGGCATGCCGTTGCTCGCGGACTGCGTTTCAGCAAGATTGTCAGCTACGGTAATGCCTGTGACATCAACGAGAGCGACCTGCTGGACTATTTTGCTGAGGACCCCGAGACCAAGGTCATTGCAGCCTATATCGAGGGAGCCAGGGATGGTCGGCGTCTGATGGAAGCGTTGACCAAAGCAGCCTCTTTGAAGCCAACGGTTGTCTTGAAGGGAGGTTACACAGCAGGAGGATCAAGAGCTGCAGCTTCGCATACAGGATCTTTGGCAGGAGCTGATGTGGTCTGGGATAGCCTTCTAATGCAGGCGGGGACAATACGGGTATATAGCATTGAGGAGATGGTGGATATGCTGGTGGCACTGCTCCGGGTCAAGCCTCCCCATGGTTTCAATATCTGTGCTGTGGGAAATGGTGGTGGTGCCAGCGTCATGGCCACGGATGAGTTGGAGCAGGCAGGGCTGCGGCTTGTCCCGATACCCGGGGAGATCAGGGAGGGCCTTAAGGAGTTCATTGATCTGGCAAATAGCATGCTTCGCAATCCGATCGATGTCAGCCCACTGGCGACAGTGGTGGGGTTCGAGTATTTGAGTGACCTGGGAAGCCGCCGATTTACTGAACTGCTGAGGGAGAAGGCGGCCAAGGGTCCCAGTGTGCAGTGGGCTCGAGTGAACGGGCTGCTGAAGGATTGGCCGGGGCTGGATATGGTTATCTTCCATCACGGATTTGACGTAAGCCCTATGCCACTGAGCGAACTCATGGTGAACTGCATCGTTGGTCCGATGGTCCTGGCAGCCAGGGCATGCGAGCTGCCCCACGCGGTTGTCCTTCACTCCATGGCAAATGACAACACCTGGCAATCATCGGCCGAGCTGCGCGGCCTTTGTGTGGAATTCGGTTTGCCCCTCTTCCTATCCATGAGGGGGGCGGCCGCAGCTATTAGAAAGTTGATTGACTACAATCGGGCCTATCCCGATAGGCTTGCCACCCTACACATGTCCCTTTAGCCCCGCCGCCAACCTGAAGGAGCTTCGGCGGTCACTGTGCAGCAGGGAGCGTTGTTGGTCATAAGTTGTTCCCTATCCTACCCACTCATCCCAGGCAGGCCTTGGACTCCCATCGCTCCGGCGGAGGCCCATGCTGTTGAAGGGTTCAAAAGTGCTCTGGTCGTACATGAAACTCCAGATGGCCATTTCCATATCCATCATCGCGGTCAAGGTGGTGAACTTGGTGATGAATTGAGCCTGTTCTGTCTCGCTGCTTTCCCAGCCTGACGGGCTGTCGCTGCTATGCCAGCCAATCTCGGTGAAGGCGATCCTCTTGGATGTGTGGGCCCTTATTTCAGAATAGTAGTCGTCCGGGATTTCCTCTGGATTCTTATAAACCAGGTTCGGGTATGTGCTGAAGGCGATGATGTCAGACTTCGAGAACCGATCCAGCAAAGACCATTGGGCTTTGTTAGGATCATTCACGCCACCGAACAATCCACCGCTAAGGCCTTTCATTCTCTCCAGCTGGAATACAGTGAAGACTTCGGTATCCGGCGATACGGCTTTCACAGCATCATAAACGTCGGCATAGAAGGAGACAAAGGCGTCGAAGTCTGTAGGTGATTTATCGTAGAGAATGTTCACCTCGATCCCAAGGCCAAGGTATCGAGGCTGATGATTTCCGGCGAAGGCAACGGTGCTGTTCTTGTAGCTCAACTTGTTTGTTGCATCAAGAGGTCTCAGGAGTTGGCCGCTCGACTGGGTGAAGAACTGCAATTCGATCATTGGCACGTAGTCATAGGTTGATGCCAGCTCAGCTACTATCTTTGGGGCGCTATCGGTTGTTTTGGCAAGCTCATTCCAGTCACCTGCCCAGCTTACAACATCACCTGTTTCATTCGCCTTGTGGAAGAAATCGGTGAAATCGGCTGATTCAAAGCTCCTTGGGGAAAGGCTCACTCCCGTTAGGGTGTTTGCCGATGGTGATGGATCATCATCGATAGCGGTCTTCTGGTCACATCCTGCCAGCAGAAGCATGGCAGCCAGCACAATACCGATCAACAGCCCTGCCGTTGCCGACTTTGCCTTGGCCTGCATTCAGCACCTTTGTCTCAACTGTGTTTCTCGGCCCAATCGCCGACCACGGGGAGCTTGTATCTCTCTCCTTGATAGGCCTTAATCATGAGCACGATCCAGAGTACAACCGCCAGTATCCAGGCTACCATGGAAAGCGCCCAGAACAGGCGCCCAACAATATCCAGCCCATCAAGAATGCCCAAGACAATAAACAGAAACGTAATCGCCCCAAAGGTGATTATGGACTGCATGGCATGAAAGCGGACAAAGCCGTTTTTCTTCTCCAGCAGGATCATTACAAGCCCGGTTATCCAGCCCACTGCGTAGCAGAGGAGCCCGGCGACGTTTGCCTCAAGGCCAGTGCTGGTATCAGTGGACTTGGCGGGTTCAGGAGTGACCACAGAGCCACATGTCTGGCAGAACTTGCTGCCCTCAGCATTCTCTGTACCACATTTCGGACAGAACATCTCTGACCTCCCTAAGCAACGGTCACATCAAGGTTTGAATCGGGAATAGGCTACTTCTTACTCGCGTTATGGTACTCCAGTCCACCACCGCAGCCTGCGACCAGCGCACCGACCATGGAAATATAGGCACCTTCGCGGATGGTGAGGTCGTAGTTGTTGATGACGTACATGGATTGAAAGACCAGTGCCAGTGCCAGAACGCTCAGCAGGAGCATTATGATCCCCCATGCCCCTGGGGTTCCGGTCCGCGAGAGAACCAAAGCCACGAGCAAGAGTATTCCCGCAGCCAGGACCACAGGTCCACCGGTCCATCCGAGTCCCAACGTAGCAGCTCCAACCCGCCCGACCGACCAGGCCAGGAACGGCCCCAAGAGCAGCAGAAAAGATCCGGCAGACATGATAGCCATCACTGGATCGAGTTTAACTGCCTGCGTCAATGGTTCAAACATCGCTGAGACCTTGGTTTCGCCCCTCGTTGCCTGGCTGGCAACCTGAGTGCCGCAGGTGCTGCAGAACCTGTGGCCGTCGGGTATCTCCTTTCCACACTTGTTGCAATACATAGTTTGTCCTCCTTTCCACACCCTGAAGATTCACATTGCCTGGTTGCTTACTCCGTGGCAATATTCAGGAGTGGTCTATGCTATAGTTAGTGTTCTATCGCTGTCAATACCTCCAGAGATGACTATGAGAGTACGGACACAGCCGTCGATTCCTCTCCTAGAAAGAGATGTTTCTCCCAGAAGATCCTCAAGCAGGCATTAACCACATCGGAGTCATAGAGAATATCCTTGTTCTGAACGATCTCCTTCAGAGCTGCTTCCACGCTAATGGCCGGTCGGTAGGGCCGGTGCGAAGACATGGCTTCCACAACGTCGGAAACGGCCAGAATCCGTGCCTCTATGAAGATCTCCTCGCCGCGAAGACCTGATGGGTAGCCTGATCCATTCATTCTTTCGTGATGTTGCAGTACGATATCGGCAATTGGCCAGGGGAACTCGATGTTTTTCAGTATGTCGTAGCCTGCCCTGGGGTGGGTTTTTATTATGGCGAATTCCATCTCGTTCAACTGCCCCGGCTTGCTGAGGATTTCAATGGGAATGAATATTTTACCGAGGTCATGCAAAAGGCCGGCCATGCGGATCGTCTGGATCTGCTTGTTCGAAAGCCCCAACTCCTGGGCTATAGCGCAGGCGAGTTGAGTCGCCCGCTGTTGGTGGCCGGCGGTGTAGCGATCTCTTGTTTCTACCATCATGGTTATTGCCTGGATAGTGCCTTCGAGCACTTTCTGCACACTTCGGTAGCTCTGTTGTAGTTGCCCTTCAGCCTGTTTACGCTGGGTGATGTCGCGAGTGACCCCCAGGATGCAATCGGGTTGGCCATCAGAGGTGTGTACTAGGGAAATCGTCGTCTCGGTCCAGATGGTAGAGCCGTCTTTGCATTTCATCTCTAGGTCAATCACCTTGGTGGAGCCGTTCTGCCAGCCTTCTTTCTTTGATGCCATCGCTTTGACGATGCCCAAAATGATGGTGGCGGATGCCGGGGTATAGGCTTCCTCCACTGTCGCTTGCATAGCCTCTTCGACGCTGTATCCCCGGATGCGCTCAACCGAGGGGCTGACATAGGTGGTCTTCAGATTCATGTCCGTGGTCCAGATGACGTCGGTAGAATTATCGGCCAGCAGACGGTAGCGTCTTTCGCTCTTGCGGATGGCTTCTTCTGCCTGCTTACGCTCAGTCAAGTCGCGTATATTGAATACAATGCCATTGATCGCCGGATCGTGCAGAAGATTGATGGCAGTAACCTCGACATCTCGCCAGCCGCCGTCTTTGTGCTGAACTTGCACCTCGCCCTGCACAGTTTCACCCGGGGTCTTCAGCAATCTGGCATACGTATCAGTCACTTCATGGAGATACTCAGGATGCACCAGCTCAAACATGCTCAGGCCAAGCTGTTCCTCAGGCCCGAATCCGAATATGGGTTCTACGGATGGGCTTATGTAGCGATTGATGCCATTGCCGTCCACGACTATGATGGCGTCTGAGGTGTGTTCTATCAATGACTGGAAGTACCTCTCTTGGATTTGCAGGGCCTCATCAGCTTTCTTGCGCTCGGTGATGTCCCGTGAGACGCCATGAAATGCAGTCAGGGATCCCTCTGCATCCCGAATGCCGCTGACAAGGGTTTCCATCCACACCGTGGAGCCGTTCTTGTGGTAGTACTCCACATCGATCTTCACGGTTCGCTGCGGGTCGGCCCGATGCTCTCGCTCCAACTCCTCTGGGAGTAGTACCTGCACACGGGCGTATGACTCCGGTGTCATCTGTGTCTGCGGATCCTGCGCCAAGCGCTCTTCTGGCGTAAAACCAAGCACCTTATGGATCGACGGGCTCACATAAGTCGTGCGGAGGTTGAGATCTACGGTCCAGATGATGTCATTCATCATCTCGGTCAGCAAACGGTACTTCTCTTCCGATGTTAGCAATGCCTCTTCTGCCCGCTTGCGGTCAGATATGTCTCTCATGGAAACGAGCCCCGCCAGCCTCCCCTGATATTCAGTCCGTGTACCCATAGCGCTGATCCATATTTCTCTGCGGTCTCTAGTCAGGGCCCTTAGTTCCAGAAGTTGATGCAGATCTTTTTCAAACATGGACTCGGCCATCATGCCGGCAACCCACCCCCGGTCTTCCTCCGGAATATAGTCCAGTGGGTTGATGCCGATCATGTCCTCAGGGGAATCGAACCCAAAAATCTTCGCTGCGGCTTGGTTGACCAGTACTATCCTGCCGGTTTCGGCGTCAATGACCTCCGCGGCATCAAGCGTGGTATCGAAAAGGTGTTTGAAATCCTGTTCGCTTGTTCTGGTGACCTTCGCTGCTATATTACCCATTCCCAAAATCGGAGGCACAAGCCATCTGCGGAGCTGATATCAACTCCACTATGTGGACATTTTCACATTGGGTAGTCCTTTGCGCAAGACACACAAGGCCCGATATGGTGAGCCAAAAGGCTCGCAATCGAATCCAGTGTGGATGGATGGTCGTTCTCACTGGTGACACAAATGGCCACGGCCGGAGGATTTTCGGGGATGCCCGATGAATGTGCAGACATGCAGTCGTGCTGCGGGATATGCCGGGAGTTCTGTGGAAGTCTGAGGCAGAATGGCTACTACCTCTTTACTTCTACAGGATGATCCTCTTCATCCGCTGAGGTGACGATGTCCAGGGGTGCCAGGTTGGGTTCTTGTCTGGACAGCACGATACCTGGACTCGTAGCGGCTTTGCCCCATCGGAGAACAGCGGGGAGAACAAGGAGCAACACGATAGCGCTCACGGGGGAAATGTAGTACCAGAGGCTTTGGCCGATATTCAGACCAAGATCGCCAACAAGGATGAACTCGCCGCTGAAGAGGGGAAGCATGATATAGGTGATCAACAGCGTCGCCAGGAAGACTCCGACCGATGCTCTGACCCGTGATTCCCGAAACCACCAATCCCACCACGATGGCTGTTCATCTTCCAGAAGCTGCAGGGCGTCGGCGGCCTTCTCGAAAGCCCTGTTGTCCTGCAGGGCAAGCCGGAAACGATCGGCTGCTTCCTGCTTCTTCCTAAGCTTCTGAAGTGCGATCCCACAGTTGTAGTGGTAGAGTGCATTCGACTGATCGATGAGAGCCGCTCTCTCGTATGCAACGAGCGCTTCTCTGTGACGGCCCAGCCGTGACAGGATGGAGCCCTTGGTGTCCCAGGCTTGGTGGTCTGCCGGCCTATATGCAAGATATGCCTCAATTGCGGCAAGGGCATTGAGGTTGTTCCCCAGAAGTGCATGAACCTCGGCGAGATTGTGCTGATATTCAGGTTCCTTTGAATCAAGGGCAACGGCCTTAGTGTAACTATTGATGGCCTCATCGTACAAACTGAGGTGTAATAGAGCAACTCCACGGTTGTTCCAGGCCTTGGCATGGTCGCCGTCAATAATGCATGCCCTATCGTAGCTCTCTAGTGCCTCATGATACTTATTGAGTTCGCACAGCGCGTTGCCACGGTTGTACCAGATTAGGGCATCGTTGGAGTCAATAGCGAGAGCCCTGTCGTAACTTGCTACTGCCTCTTGGTAACGCCTCAGCAGGCACAGGGCATTGCCGCGGTTGTACCAGGCGGCCTCGATATTGGCATCAATGACTAGCGCTCTGTCGTAACAAACCACGGCTTCCTCATAACGCTTCAGCACGTACAGGGTGTTGCCGCGGGCATTCCAGGCTGCTGCATGACTCGGCTCGATCGACACTGCTTTCCCATAGCTCACCACCGCGTCCTGGTAGTCCTTTGCCTGGAAAAGAGCGGTGCCGCGGTTGTACCAGATGGAGGCATGATGGTTGGGCTCGATCTCGAGAGCTTTGTCATAACTGTGTACTGCTTCCTGGTAGCGGCCCAGGTGAGCCAGAGTATTGCCTCGGTTGTTCCAGACTCCGGCAGTATCCGGGTCTATGGCTAGAGCTTTGTCATAGCTCTCCAGAGCGTCCTGATACCGCTTCAAGATGTAGAAAGGATTGCCACGGGCATACCAGGCTAGGGCATCGTTAGGATCTATCGTTATTGCCTTGTCATAGCTTTCCACTGCTGCCTGGCACAACTTCAGTTTGTTCAAAGAATTGGCACGATTGAACCAGATAGAGGCGTCGGTAGGATCTATCGCTATTGCCTTATTGTAGCATTCCACTGCCTCCTGGCACTTCTCCAATTCATCGAGAGCATTGCCGCGTTGGAACCAGGCAGAGGCATCATCAGGGTCTACATCAATTGCCTTGTCGTAGCTCCGTATCGCCTCTTCGTACCTTCCAAGGTGAGCCAAGGCTGCCCCGCGGTTTTTCCAGGTAGACGAGTTATATGACTCGGTCTCGATCACCCTGTCGTAGCTCTCGATTGCTTCCTCGTAGCGTTTCAGTTGGGCCAGGGCCAGGCCGCGGTTTGTCAAGGCGTTGGTGTCATTCGGGTCAGCGGCGAGCGCCTTTTCATAGGCTGCAAGGGCCGTTTCCAGTTTGCCTTCAATGAAAAGCTTGTCACCTTTTTCCAGGAACTTCCGTGCGTTTGCCATTTCTCGTCTTCCTTTTCCTTATCATTGGTGTCGATCGGTTTTTGGCCAGTTGTCAAGTGGACTGCTCAAGTACTTCTGCAGGAACAAACATCTGGCCCTCGGTCGGTACCACACTTGCCGGGATACAGTATGATATAGTCATATCTTGATCACATCTTAATAGGGTGGGAAACGGTCACAAATTGCTCACAAATTACGAACGCGGAATGGGATCAAATCACTGGTTCATGATAGTCCCCAATCTCCAGACAGGCCTATATGCGCAGTGCTCTAGATGAGATCTGGCCCGATTTCGGAGTCAGAAACGACAGAAGATGCTGGGAGGTGTGATGTGACCAGGAAGAGAATAGTCGTTCTTTCACCCGTGCCAGAAGAGGTGACCAAGACACTTCTGAAGGCGAAAGTAACGGACGATGAAATCAAAGACATACATCTAGTTTCCTACACAGGGTCCTCGAAGAAAGAGCTGATCGAGGCAGTCTCGGATGCCTATGTCATCATTGGAGACTATACCAACAACATTGTCATGGATGCCGAGGTGATCCGAGCGGCGAAGCAATGCGTCTTCATACAGCAGCCATCTACGGGATTCCAGCACATCGATGTTGATGAAGCTGCCAGGCAGGGCATATCCGTGGCCAACGCAGCGGGAGCCAACACCTTTGCGGTAGCGGAGCATGCCATTATGCTCATCCTCGCCTGCCTGAAGAAATTGCCCCTCGCCCAGGAGAAAACAAAGCGGTGCGAGTGGGCACAGGACGAGATGTCCGTCCACGGTGTCTTCGAGCTCTATGGGAAAACCCTGGGCATCATCGGAATGGGGCGCATTGGTAAGGAGGTGGCAACGAGAGCCAGGATATTTGGGCCGCATGTGATCTACTATGATGTGAACCGCCTCTCGCCAAAGGAGGAAGAGGAACTTGGGGTAACGTACCGCACCTTTGATGAGCTCACCAGGGAGTCAGATATCATAACCACTCACGTGCCCCTCGCTCCTCAAACAGAGAACATGATAAATGCCGAACGCATCGCCACAATGAAGCGCAACGCAATCATCATCAACGTATCAAGGGGTGCAATTGTCGACGAGGTGGCTTTGGCCCAGGCCTTGAAGGAAGGGCGAATACAGGGTGCTGGATTGGATGTGTTCTCGGAGGAACCCATAAGCTGCAGAAACCCCGTCCTTGATGCTCCAAATGTTATACTCACCCCGCACATTGCCGGAGCCACTAACGAGTCCAGGGTACGTATCATAGATATGACTATTGACAACGTGGCGCGCGTCCTCAGAGGGCAGGAGCCGATAAATGTCGTGAACGAGGCTAGGCCAAGGATATCGCTTTAGTCAGTCCAAATACCCAAACGAGGAAGGCGGGTATCAGAGATGTTGGAGCAGATGAGCGGAGCCCAGTTGCTGGCAAAGGCCTTGGTCAGGATGGGCGCGACGCGGATATACGGAATCATTGGCACCTCAAATGCGGCCTTCGTCGATGCTCTCTATGACTTGCGCAATCGCATAGACTACGTCTCCTGTCGTCACGAGCAAGTGGCCGCCAGCATGGCCGATGCGGAGGGAAGGCTCACCGGGAGGCCAGGGGTGGTCCTGGTGCACTCTGGCCCAGGGGCGCTGAATACCATGATCTCGGTGGGGAATGCTTACAAGGACTGCTCACCGATGATGATCATCACAGGGGCGGTTAAGCGCCGCTTGGTGAAGTGCGACGGAATGCTGGAGGTTGACCATCGGCGACTCTTTGCACCGTTGTGCAAGGGCACCTTTCGTGTGGAAGCGGCATCTCGCGTACCCGAGGTCTTTTCTGCAGCCTATCGCGCTGCCATGAGCGGTGCCCGGGGGCCAATTCTGATAGAGGTACCTGAGGACGTCTGGACGGAAATGACTGAGGTTGACGTCGAGGGGATGGAACTTGTCGCTGATGCTCCTCCACTGGTTGGGGAGGCAGATGCGAAAGACACTCTACGTATGATCGATTCTGCGAGACTGCCGCTCATCCTTTCGGGAGGGGGAGTGGCCTATTCCCGCTCATCGGCCAAATTGGTGAAGTTTGCGGAGGCGCTCTCGATTCCTGTGATTACCACCGGTAATGGTCGGGGAACCATGCCCGAAACCCATCCACTGTGCCTTGGCCGTGTCGGTTTTGGGGGTGGAAACTTGGTGGCGGACAAGGCCCTGGAAAAGTGCGACGTGCTTCTGTGCCTCGGCGCCTGCATCAGCGATATGACCACTTATGAATACACCAGCCCTTTTGTGGCCCAGAACGTGATGGTAGTGAACATATCGCCGGGCTCCATCCAGTCGCAGTCCCCAAAAAGCAGACTCGTTGTATGTGACGTGGCAGATTTTCTCAACAGGCTGGTTGAGGAAGCGGGCAACCGCAGGGAACCAGCCCGTGCTTCATGGGACGAAGAGCTGGTCAAAGCAAGGGAGTTGTGGGGGTTGATTCTTTGGTCATGCGTTAATCGCGAAGGGCGATTGCCCTGCCCTGGACATGTCGTGAAGGAACTCGCAGGCAGGCTGCCGGACGATACGATAGTCAGCGTCGGGGCGGGAATGCACCTGCTCTACCCGATGGCCTTCATGCCCTGCAACCATCCCCTCACCTTTCTATCCGCCGTAAATTTCGCGTCGATGGGATTTGGGCTGGCAGCGGCGATGGCGGCCAGCATGGTATATCCTGAGCGCGCGGTGCTTGCAGTACTGGGGGACGGAGACTTCATGATGACAATGCAGGATCTGGAGACAGCAGTCCGCGAAGGTATGAACATCAAGGTACTGATCCTCAACGACTTCCGGTACCGGGTGCTGAACTTCAGGCAGAGAATCCAGTTTGGAGGTCGCATCCTGGGCACGGAGCATGGCAACCCCGACTTCGCCGAACTTGCCAGGTGTTTCGGGGCTTCGGGCTTCAGGTTAGATTCACCGGGGAAAGTAGACGAGGTCCTGGACGCCGCGGTGTCACGGAAGGGTCCGGTATTGATAGATGTCATCATCGATCCTGACGATGTGCCGCCGATGAACGCAGAGGCAATTCTCCGTATGTCGGCTGGCACTTAGCAAAACCACCAAGATGTCTGACATTAAGAGTTGAGAGGCATTGTGGAACGAGCTATCAATAAGCCTTCGACGATGGCTAGTCAGGCATCTTTCTTTCGCCATCCCAGCGACGGAAATCGCCAATCACCCTATCGAGCTCTCCGCTCACCCTACATCCGTGAGCTTCTGCCAGCAGTCGATACATCTGTATGGCAGATTCTCCCAGCTTGTCTTGGGCCCGGATGATAAACACCGGCTCGTCCTCTTTGACGCCGGGAACCTTCACTCTGCCGTACTTCTCAGATAAGGCCATATTATGCTAATGTCGTAGCAACTTCAGATCGATCAGCCGATTTGCCATTTCTTGATTAGCTTGCCTTCGCTGTCCTTCATTTGGCCAGAAATCACTGCAATCGCATCAACCAGAATCCAAACAGCGAGGACGAGAAGGAAGAGCCGCCCCAATGGATACCACAAAGTCAACCACGAGGGGACAGCCAGTGCAAGCATTGACAGAGCAGTCTCTGCCTTGCCTGCGTAGAACCGATGTGCCCCGAATTGGCCGAGAAACAGAACAAACAGAGTTGTAGCCAGCCGCGACTTGTCTGAGATTTCATTGCGGGTTTCTTCCAGCCACTCGTCGTCAGCAAGGCAGTAGGCTTCAGCTATACACCCGTCATAGTCTGCCCCATACATTGCTGTTGTTCCCCCAATCCGGTACCTGGAAAGTGCACTGTGCTCCCGGGAATGTCCAGTGATTCCTTATGTTCTACTGTTGGTGCACTGTCTCGTCAGATATGTGTATATCACAACTTCCTCACATGCGTGTCTCAAAATGTCTAAGTCTCATCACAATCGTGGTTTTGTCGCGGCATTTGGGGGTCCACAGCAGAAGCCCACAACACGCCGAATCGGCTAACAGAGACCGGATGCGAACTAAGCCAGTTCTTGTGCTACAATAATCAGACACTGGATCTGGCTTTGTCGGTGAGAATGATAATGGAATGCACATTTGGTATAGTTGATGGTGCTCGGGCCATGACAGGCATTGATGTCAGGAGGGCCGACAGATGAGCGATGTGCAATTGAACAAAGACCTGGGATTCTTGCGTATCGGTGCGGCAGTACCCGAACTCCGCGTTGCTGACGTTGATTTTAACGCAGGAGCCATTATCGAAGTATTGAGAAAAGCTAAAGACGAGGGTGTCCAGGTGCTGACCTTCCCGGAGATGGCCCTGACCGGCTATACCATCGGGGATCTGGTGTACCAACGAGCGCTGCTTGCCAAAGCGGAAAGAGGATTGGGTGATATCCTTAACGAGAGCGCTGGTAATGGCAGGCTGGTGGTGGTTGGAATGCCGCTATCTGTTGACCAGAAGATATTCAACTGCGCTGTCGTGTTGAACTCCGGGCGCATCCTCGGGGTAATACCAAAGACTCTTTTGGCCTCCTATAAGGAATTCTACGAAGACCGGTGGTTCTCACCGAGTAGAGATGCCAGCTCGGATACGGTTGAGCTGGTGGGGCAGCGAGTTCCCTTTGGCTCAGACCTCCTTTTTGGACTGGAGGGGATTCCTGCAGCCGTCATAGGCGTAGAGATATGCGAGGACATGTGGATGCCACTCTCGCCCCATGAATACCAGGCCTTGGCAGGTGCAACGGTTCTCCTCAATCTTTCGGCGAGCAACGAAGTACTTGCAAAGTCGGACTGGCGGAGGACAATGGTATCCTCTGAATCAGGCAGGTGCATTGCGGCATACTGTTATGCATCATCAGGTATCGGAGAATCGTCCAATGATGTTGTCTACGGTGGGCATGTGCTCATTGCAGAGAACGGGGTCATACTCCAAGAATCGAACCGTTTCTCGTCAGGTTCCCAGCTCATCGTCTCTGATATCGACCTTGACCGGCTGAATCATGACCGCCGCGTCATGACCAGTTTCCATGACGTCTCCAGGCAAGCGAGGAGTTTCAGGGTTGTGAAAACGGAGGTTGATGACCCGGCTGTCGGCAAGCTGCGGCGAGAGATCGATCCCCATCCTTTCGTCCCGGCCGACCCCGCGCGAAGGGCAGAAAGGTGCAGGGATATCTTCTCTATGCAGGTAGCTGCCATGGCCAAGAAGCTGTCAGGCGCCAACAGAAGCCGCATGGTGCTGGGGATCTCCGGAGGGATTGACTCGACACTGACCCTCCTGGTTGCGGTGAAGACTGCGGACTTCCTCGGCCTGCCGCGGAGCAATGTCCATACGTACACCCTCCCTGGTTTTGGCACTACGCGAAGGACTAGGGACAACGCCACGAAGCTGTGCCGCGCCCTTGGCGTGAGCTTCGAGCGGGTGAACATAACGAAGACCTGCATGTCACACTTAAGAGATCTGAGACATGGTGGTCAGGAAGATGTGGTCTTTGAAAACGTGCAGGCCCGATATCGCACCGAGTTCCTCTTCAACAAAGCCAATGAGTTCGACGGCATAGTACTGGGCACAGGCGACCTCACTGAGGTTGCCCTTGGATGGTGTACGTTTGCGGGGGACCATATGTCGCACTACCACGTCAGCATATCCGTACCTAAGACACTAGTCCGCTTTCTGGTGCGGTGGGTGGCTGACGAAGAAATGGCTGATTCCCCGGCGCAGAAGGTGCTGCGCGATATTCTTGAGACTCCGATTTCCCCGGAGTTGCTGCGGCCGGAGAATGGCGAGATTGCCCAAAGGAGCGAGGAAGTCATCGGACCGGTTGAGTTGGCTGATTTCTATCTCTACCCCTTTGTTCGCTTCGGAACACGGCCGGGGAAGATACTCTTTCTGGCCGATGAGGTGAGAAAACGGGGGCTCTTTGAAGGCCAGTACGCCTTTGAAGACCTGCACCAGTGGCTGAAGAGCTTCATCCAGAGGTTCTTTGCCAACCAGTTCAAGAGGACATGCCTTCCCGAAGGACCGAAGGTTGGATCGGTGAGCCTTTCTCCGCGAGGGGACTGGCGGATGCCTTCGGATGCCGAGGCTAAGCTCTGGCTTGAAGACCTGGAGGCAATGTATGCGAAGCTGCGTGTGCGGGAATAATGGGTAATATCCGTTGCTCTTGACAGCGGGAGAGTGGGGAAACTAACATAGCCACAGGACATTCCTGACACCAAGGAGGACCATTGCTTATTGTCACCCAGCGTGCAGCGCAGGAAATGAGAGCCATACTGGCGGCCAATAGCACCGATGCAAGCCATGTTCTGAGGATAGACACTGAGTGCGATGGCTTCTCGGTATGGCTCGGCCCGGAGATGGAGGGGGACTGTCTTATGGGGAGCGAGGATACCCTCTTAGTGCGCGTTTCTCCGGAGCTGAGCGTTTTCCTGGGTGAGGTAAGCGTGATCATAGACTGCATGGAGAGTCCTGATGGGCCGCGCCTAGTGGTCTACAGGGAGGATGAGCCTCAACTTCAGGCAACCCCGCCAAAACCGCGTCGTCGTCCCAGCACAAGCCGCAAGACGAAGCAGCAGCGGCCAAAGCCACACGACTAACTCTGCCCCCACAATGGCTCCTGAGTCAGCAGGCGGTTTCTCCTTTTCCTGCGAAAAGCAGCGACGATTCTGCGGAACATTGATGTTGAAAGACTGTGGCCTGTGACTCATCACTTTGCTTGACACCCTACATCCAGGGAGCTTAACATAGCGCCACTATTTGATATGGCAGAGAGGAGTTTGCTTTTCTTGCAGAGTCTGAGCCCTGACTTTCGTGCCGTGAGTCCAGTGAACCATCCTAACAGAGAAAGGGAAAGAATGCTGATAGTGACTGATCGTGCAGGGCAGGAGATGAGAAAGCTTGTGGCAGCCATTGCCAACTGCCTTATAAGGGATAGCCTCGTAAGTTCGCAGTAGAGTACAAGCTGGAAACTGTGTGTTTCCACATCGGTCTACCTGGTGGATAACATCCCTTCATGTGCTTGCGTGGGGAGTTGGGGTGATCCAGGATCGTCACAGATTTCTTGAGCCGGCACCTGTGATTTACAGATCGGATGGCTTCAAACAACAGACGGGGGTGATGCCGTATGAGCGAAGGAAGGTTTTTGTGGAACAAAGATCGCACGGAGATGGTAAGGGTTGGTGCGATCAAGTATATTGCCATTGCTGAGATCGGTGGCGGTGTCCATGCAGCAGTGCCGCCAGAGCGTATGCCGAAGAAGAAGCTGGCGAGTGCAGAGAAGAGCAGTTGGGTTGTAAGAGCCCACTTCATTCATAGCGTGGAAACCATGGTTCTGGGCATCTTTGACTCGCTGGAGGAAGCACGCCGGTTTGTGGAAGGGCTTCAGCGGCACGTAGAGGGGGAAGATGACCATGAGCTATTGCTTTAGCAGGATGGTGGTGCCTTCGTCTGGTGAAGCTATCTGCGGGGGAACAAAAGATCTGAAGAGACTGAGCATCAACGTGTGGTTCCACAAAGGGAGTCTCGATCGCGCCATCACGTTGAATTGATGCTGGCTCGTCCTGCTATCAGTCGTGGGATGATAATGAGAACCAGGATGGCCGCAAAGAGAGCTATCCCTAGTCCTATGACAATCCATATCCACAAGGGCAGACCCGTATCTATGGTGAAGGTATCCGAGGCTACTGCGGACTCATTTCCCGCCCTGTCGATGGCCTTCGCCCTGACTTCGTAGGTAGCGTTGTCCAGTGATGGCAAGGCATAGCTCCAGGAATCGGTGCCCGAGGCGCTGATCCATGTCGAGGCTGGTGCCCAGGAGGATCCATCCCAGTAGGTGTTCTGGCTGATGTTCTTGATCTGAACCTCAACCCTGTCCAACTGTCCTGGCGGGGCGTCGGCGGCTGTCCCACCGATTGAGGAGAGCGAACTTACGGGATCGGATATGTCATTCATGGTGACTGTGGGGATGGCGGTATCGAAGGTGAAGGTGTCTGCGGCTACTGCGGACTCATTCCCTACCGTATCGATGGCCATTGCCTTGACTTCGTAGGTAGAGCCATCGTCCAGTGATGGCAGGTCATAGCTCCAGGAATCCGTGCCGGAGGCTG
>Ga0154632_1008_pt1 | contig 21035 bp, 16 predicted proteins | sample Rifle2008BG13ft_FD_116061 | JGI IMG/M metagenome (GOLD analysis project Ga0154632, IMG submission 116061) | Chloroflexi bacterium RBG_13_53_26
CCTTGACCTTCGCTGTAGGAGACAAGATGGCTAATCGCACGAGCAGCCCTGCTGATCGAGGGATAGACCAGGAATCCAGCTTCTAGGCATTGTCCCTGCACCTCACAAGCCATCTTCTCAGCTTCTAGCATACCCGCTGTGAACAGGACAATAGCCAATGGCTTGTCAGTATTCCGGCCCACACCAATGACAGCATCAATCTGATGCCTCAGAGCCCCAACCCCACGCCTAGCAGCTTGGACAGTAGCGAACATTACAAGAATCGCATCCACCCCGTCGTAGTCAGCAATGACCTTGGCAGTTTTGCCAAACAAGTCTGGGTCCCAGTATACATCCGCCGAAGTATCCACAGGATTTAGCAGGCTGGTTCCAGCCAGCGGGGTGAATCTCCGCAAACTCTGTCTGACATGTGAAGGGAAAGGAGGAACCATAAGTCCTGCGTATTCGCAGTCATCAGCCGCCTGGACACTCGCTCCCCCTCCTATTCCAATAATGCCTATCCTCCTTCCACCGGGGGGCTTCAAATATGAAAATGCCAGAACGACGTCTGCCATCTCTGCCAGGTTAGAAACCTGTATCGCTCTCCCCTGTCTGCAAAGGACATCCCACATTTCCCTGCTTCCTGCGAGAGAACTGGTGTGCGACATCACTGCTCTTGTCCCTGCTTCAGTCCTACCTCCCTTAAGAATGATTACTGGTTTCCGCTGAGTTGTCTCCCTTAGCAACTGAAGAAATCTTTGTGGTTCCTTTGTCCCCTCGATATACCCAGCAATTACCTTGGTATCCTCATCATGAGCAAAGTATCTCAAGAAATCCATCTCGTTCAGGTCAGCAGCGTTTCCATAGCTAACACCTTTGCTGAAGAAAATGCCGCGCTGCGCTCCTACAAGAATAAACTCCCTGCTATTGCCCCCGCTTTGAAACATAAAGCCAACGTTACCAGTCTGTCGAGAACCGCCAGCCTCAAAAGTCACGCCTATACGAGGGTTGTGTATTCCGAGGCAGTTTGGGCCAATGAGACGCACTCCACCACGGTGAGCAATTTCAACTAGCTGGGCCTCTAACCCAAGACCATCCTCTTCGCCCGTCTCTCTAAAGCCCGCAGTGAAACAAGTGACCACCTTGACCTTTGCCGTTGCACAGTCATGCACTACCTTCGGCGTGAGCGGAGCTGGAACGGCACAGACTGCGTTATCCACTGGATCAGGGATGTCTAGAATACTGGGATAGGCCTTCAACCCCATAATCTCACTCACGTGCGGGTTGACGGGGTAGATTTTCCCTTGATAATTGCAATCCAGCAATGGTCGCAGGAAATTTCGATTGGTAAGGGAGTCATCATTGGAAGAAACACCTATGATAGCCACTGACTTCGGATAGAAGACAAAACCTATATCCGTCATTCGTTGGTCTTCACTCTCCCATGATTTGAACGACTATCTCTCTTGAACGCGGACGGTTATCAAAATCGACACAAACGATTTGCTGCCAAGTTCCCAATAGCATCCTCTTATTCACAAAGGGGACCGTTAGCGACGGACTGAGGAGGGAAGCTCGCACATGCGAATGACCATTGCCGTCACCCCAAGCTCGGTTGTGTCGGTAGTCCATGTTAGCTGGAATCAGTCTATCCCACGCAGTCTTGAAGTCAGCCAACAATCCCGATTCATATTCAATCGTAGTAATACCTGCCGTCGACCCGACAGCAAACACGGTTGCGATCCCGCTCTCAACACTTGAGTTGTCAATCTCCCTCGCCACCTCTCCGGTTATATCTATTACCTCCGAATTTCCATTTGTCTTGATTCCTATTCGTTTGCTTTCCACCACCCGGAATCACCTCCTTTACCAGACAACCTCATCAAGCTCAAACACAGGCCCATCCCGACACACCTGTTGCAGACCCTTCCGTGTCTTTATGGTGCAGCCATAACAAGCTCCCACCCCACACCCCATCACAACCTCCAAAGAAATCTGAACACGCCCCCTCTTCAAGCCACCATCACATGCCATCGACCGATACATCGAAATCGGTCCACAAGCAAAGACTTGGTCAGCTTGGTCAGCACATTCGGCAATAAGACCAGTCACCACCCCCTTGACTCCTGCAGAGCCATCCTCAGTGGTTGTGAAACACGTGATTCTTGATGAGAGCGACGACAAGGGATAAAGCAGAGAGACATTCCGGGTGCCCATGAGGAGCACTACTGAACACCCCTCATCTAGTCCCTTTGTAGCCAAGAAAAGCAACGGCGCCAAACCAAGACCCCCAGCCACCAGAAGAAGCCTATGAGAATCTGGCTCGATTGTAAAACCATTACCCAAAGGTCCCACAAGATCAAGGCAATCCCCCTGCTGACGCCGAGAAAGCAGAACGGTACCTCGGCCGACCACACTGAAAAGCAGAGCAATCCGTCCTGCCGCGGTGACCTGATGGATGCTCAGAGGACGGCGCAACAACGGATCATGGTTATTTCCACAGCGCACCATAACAAATTGTCCCGGCCGTGCATCAGCAGCAATTTCAGGGGCTTCCAGCCAAACCAGATGGGTTTGAGGCATGATTTCCTCGTTGGATATTATGTGAGCTGCCGCCTGTTTCATCTCCTCAACCATTCCCTCAAGAGCCAAACACTGGAAAAAACCCAATGCTCATTTCAAAAACCCGCCGCCAACTATAAGATTTCTTGCTGGTACTCCTGAAGAGATTTGGGCAGGATCTGATGTTTCTTTATGGCCTCTATGCCTTCAGCACTGGCCTGTGCCGCTGCTATCGAAGTTATGTAGGGGACTTTGTACTGAGTCGCCGTCTTGCGGATGTAGCTATCATCATATTTGCTGCTCTGACCAGCTGGCGTATTGATCACCAGTTGAATATCCTTGTTCTTGATCGCATCGGCGATGTTCGGCCTGCCTTCATGGAGTTTCTTTATTCGAGTATTCGATATGCCATGCTCTGTCAGCAGAGCACTCGTTCCCTCCGTAGCATAGATTTGAAATCCCAGTTCCTGGATTTTCCGGGCTATCGGGGGTAACTCTGGCTTATCATTATCGGCTACAGTCAAAAGCACGTTCCCCTCAACAGGCAGCCTCGCCCCTGCAGCCTCCGCAGCCTTGTAGAAAGCCAGGCCAAATGTGTCAGCGATCCCCATGACTTCTCCAGTGGATTTCATCTCCGGACCAAGCACAGGGTCAACCTCAGGGAACATGTTAAAGGGGAAGACTGCCTCCTTCACTCCAATGTAGGGAAGACCGCGTTTTCTCAGTTCAGGGAAATCCTTCAGTTTCTTGCCCAACACCAGCCTGGTGGCAATAGGCGCCATGGGGATTCCTGTCAGCTTGGACACGAAAGGAACAGTGCGTGAAGCCCTCGGATTGGCTTCCAGAATGTATACCTTGTCACGGCAAATGGCATATTGAATGTTGACAAGTCCAACGGCTTTCAAATCCCTGGCTATTCTCGCCGTGTACTCCTCAATTGTGTTCAGGTGCTCTTCCTTGATTGTCCGAGGCGGAATGACACAGGCTGCGTCTCCCGAATGAACACCGGCCAGCTCAATGTGCTCCATGACAGCAGCAACGAACGTATCATCCCCATCGCAGAGAGCATCTACCTCGGTCTCGATGGCATGCTCCAAGAACCTGTCAATGAGCATCGGATATTCAGGACTTACCTGAATGGCTTCCTCACCGTGCCTTACTAGCTCAGCTTCATCCCAGATCACTTTCATCCCCCGACCGCCAAGAACAAACGAGGGCCGCACCATAAGAGGATAGCCAATCCTGTTCGCGATCTCTATGGCTTCCTCCATTGAACGAGCGGTGCCGCTCTCCGGTTGAGGGATGTTGAGAGCAATCATCCTTTCCCTGAAACATTCCCTGTCCTCGGCAAGCCCGATACTCTCAGGAGTGGTCCCCAGAATATTCACACCACAGTCCTTCAGCTCCTGGGCGATATTAAGTGGAGTCTGTCCGCCGAACTGCACTATGGCACCCATGGGATTCTCCTTATCATAGATGTTCAGTACATCTTCGACTGTCAATGGTTCAAAATAGAGCTTGTCAGAGGTATCATAGTCAGTCGATACTGTCTCAGGATTACAGTTGACCATGATCGACTCATATCCTTCATCCCGCAAGGCAAAGGCAGCATGAACACACGTGTAATCAAACTCTATTCCCTGGCCGATTCTGTTGGGTCCACCACCCAGGATCATCACTTTTTTGTTCGGAGATACCGGGACTTTGTCCTCCTGTCCAACATACGTTGAGTAGTAATATGCCGCGTTCTTCACACCGCTGACCGGGACAGCATCAAACCGTGCGATTTTCCCAATGGCAATCCTCCGCTGTCTAACCTCTTTCTCGCTTACATCGAACAGCCCTGCCAGGTACAGATCCGAGAAACCCCACTCCTTCGCCCACTCCAGCTTAGCATCCGGCAAATCCTTCCACTTATGCTTAACCAGCTCATCTTCGAACTCAGCCAACTCCTTCATCTGGTTGATGAACCATCGGCCGATGTAGGTCAATTTGTGGAGTTCTTCTACCGACACACCCTTCTTCAGGGCCTCATACATCAGAAATACCCGCTCGCTTGAAGGCACCGCTAGCTTTTCTCTTAACCTGTCAAGCGAAAGCTTCTTGAAATCCTTGGCACCACCCAGACCGTATCTCTTGATTTCCAAAGAACGTATGGACTTCTGCAATGCCTCTTTGAATGTCTTCCCAATGCTCATCACCTCCCCAACAGCCTTCATCTGGGTACCCAGGACATCCTTGGCTTGGGGGAATTTCTCAAAGGCCCAGCGGGCGAACTTGGATACTACGTAGTCGCCATAGGGCTCATATTTCTCCAGCGTCTCTTTTCTCCAGTAGGGAATCTCGTCCATGGTTATACCAACTGCCAGCTTAGTAGAGACCCGGGCTATGGGGAAGCCGGTTGCCTTGGATGCCAAGGCAGATGAACGAGATGTACGTGGATTGATCTCTATCACCACCAGCCTATCGTCCTCAAGATTATGAGCAAACTGAATGTTCGTTCCTCCCACAACCCCTATGGCATCCACAATTCTGTAGGAAAGATACTGCATCCGCTTCTGTAGTTCTTCAGGGATCGTAAGCATAGGAGCAACACAGAAGCTATCACCAGTATGCACACCCATGGCATCAATGTTCTCAATGAAACACACTGTAATCTTCTGATTCTTCTGGTCTCTCACCACCTCCAGCTCAAGCTCTTCCCATCCAAAAACGGATTCCTCCACCAGGACCTGGTTGACGAGGCTGGCCGCTAGTCCCCTGCTTACAATAGTCCTCAGTTCTTCGACATTGTAGGCAATTCCCCCACCCGTTCCACCCAGCGTATATGCTGGCCGTAACACAACAGGATATCCGAGCCTCGCTGCTATTCGCTCGGCCTCCTCGACCGAATGGCACGGATCAGACGCAGGCACTGGGATACCCAGTTGCGCCATTGTTTCCTTGAAGACAATGCGGTCTTCACCTCGCTCTATAGCATCGATCTTGACCCCGATGACCTCGACTCCATACTTCTCTAGTGCCCCGAGCCTCTGGAGGCTGGCAGCAAGATTCAGGCCAGTTTGTCCACCCAGGTTGGGGAGGAGTGCATTCGGTCTTTCCCTCTCAATGATCTTTGTCAGGCTTTCGGGCGTGAGCGGCTCAATATAGGTCCTGTCAGCCATGCCCGGATCAGTCATGATGGTAGCCGGATTGGAGTTGACCAAGACTATCTCATAACCCTCTTCTCTCAAGGCCTTGCAGGCCTGCGTTCCTGAGTAGTCGAACTCACAGGCCTGTCCGATGATTATTGGACCTGAACCGATAATGAGAACCTTTCTAATGTCCTTACGACGCGGCACCAATACCTCCTTACTTACCTAGCGAAAACACCACTCACCAACATCGACTGAACCATCCCAGAGCGAAAGAGTTGCTTCTTGTCCTTCCTCCAGACCACTCACCTGCCAAGTCCGATAGACTTTAGCACTAGTTCCTTCTCACCTCCATTCTGACACTATTGTCCTTGTAGACTACCCCTCCATCCACGACTGTTGCCACCGCCTTTCCCTTCAGGAGATACCCACTCCAAGGGTTGTTCTTCCCTTTGGAGGCAAAGAGATAGGGATCAACCTTCCATTCCAGATCTGGATCGAAGACGGTCACATCGCCAGGAGCCCCTATTCGGAGCATCCCGAGACCGCCAGGGAAAGGCTGCTTGGAGACAACTGTGGAGCTGCCCTTACTCTGCAGAACTCCTGCTGGTCCAACAGTGAGCCTGGCGACAAGAGTCACCAGGTCGAGTTTCCCCTCATGCACCAAGGTGAGCAGGACAGCCAGGGCCGTCTCCAGACCGCTGATGCCGAAGGCCGCTGATTTGAAATCACTGGTCTTGTCCTGAGCAGTATGGGGAGCGTGGTCAGTAGCAATAGCGTCTATTACACCCTCTTCCAACCCGCGAATCAGCTCTTCCACATCCTTCCTGGTCCGCAGCGGAGGATTCACCTTGAAATTAGCATCACATCCAGCGACTCTTTCCTCAGTCAGTGTTAGATGGTGCGGAGTCGCTTCAGCCGTAACATTAACGTTGTCCTGCTTAGCACGTCGGACAAGGTCGACAGATCTGGCAGTGCTTACATGTGCGATGTGTATTCTGGCACCAGTGATTCGGGCAAGTTCGATGTCTCTGGCCACCAGAGAATCTTCTGCTGCTGCAGGCATCCCCTTCAATCTCAATCGGGCAGACACAAAGCCATCGTTCATTACACCACCAGCAGTAAGAGAGGTGTCTTCGCAATGATCTATGATTGGCAAATCCAGACGGCGGCCACATTCCAAAGCTCTCTGCATGAGCAGCGAACTTGGCACCGGTTTGCCATCGTCGCTGAAAGCAACCACGCCTGCCGCAGCTAAACCATTCATATCCGTCAACTCTTCGCACTGCTGCCCCCTGCTGATACATCCAATGGTGAAGACCCTCACTCTGCCCTCAGAGTCTGCTTTGGCTTTGACAAACTCAACCATCGCTGGGGTATCTATAGGTGGCTGGGTATTGGGCATGCAGCAGACAGTGGCAAAACCCCCTCGTGCAGCCGCCTCTGTCCCACTGGCTACAGTTTCCTTCTCCTCAAATCCTGGATCACGAAGATGGCAATGGATATCTACGAAACCAGGGGCAACAACCATCCCTCTGGCAGCAAGGACATTGCGGCTCTGCTTCAGAGGAGCACAGCCGCTCTTACCGAGCCAGGCAACCACACCATCCACTATGAGCAAATCGCCAATCATATCTATACCATCGCCAGGGTCAATGATGCGCCCGCCACAAATGAGCACAGAATCCTTCCTCATCCGCTACCTTCAATCAACGATGATCTCCAACTAGCCGTGTATGTTCTTGCCAGGCTTGAAACCTCGTGACCTTGCTTCACTCTCTGAATCGAAAACAATCAGGTTCTCCAACCTTATCTTGCGACCCCAGTGGCTGTCTGCACTATGATACCTCTTGCTCTCCAGAGTACCCTCATGCCACTCTGAACTGGCAACATACTTCGGAAAGATCTCATGTTCACAGTAGACACACATCAAGGTCAACGGCTGGCGACTCGCAATCCTGAACTCAGCCTTGATGTACTTTTCCTCATTAACTGACACACAGCTTCGATTCTGGCATCTGATACCAAATCCACGGTCATAGACTGGGTAACCGGCCTTCCGTCTTGAGATTGGTTCCTTCACCTCAGGGATATCAACCTTCCTCGCTCCCAGCAGCAGACTTATGAGAGCCATCCTGACCGGTACTCCTCGAGCCGCCTGTTTGAAATACATACTACGAGGGTCAGCATCAAGCTCATGAGCAAGCTCATCAATGCGAGGCAAGGGATGCATGACAAGCGTCTGCTTGAAGGTCTTTTCTTTGAGCAGTTTCTTATCCACCACCGGGTATGCCTTCTTTATGTCATCTCCCCCGTTGGCTTGAGCATGCCTTTCTTTCTGGAATCGAGTGACGTAGATAGCATCAACTCCCTTTTCCAGTTCGACCTGAATGCTGATATCAGGCATCATAGCCAACTGATGAGGAGTGCTCGGCGTCACATAAATAGCATCCAATGAGAACACCCCTCCCTTCCCCGTCTGATCCACAGCTTCACACTTCCTTAGTTCTCCTCCATAATCCATGGTCAGCTTTCGGACAACATGCTCAGGCATCTCAAGCCCCGGAGCAGGTCGAAAGAGGATAGAGGCACCAAACCTCGCCAGAGCACAAGCCAAAGAGTGCAGAGTCCGCCCATATTTCAGGTCACCCCAAAGGGCAATCTTCAGCCCTTTGATGGTCCCTCTTTCCTTCCTTATGGTATAGAGATCTAGTAGTGTCTGTGTTGGATGTTCATGCCCACCATCGCCAGCATTTATCACGGGCACCCCTGCATAGTCCGCAACCACCTTGGCTGCCCCCTCCCAGGGATGCCTGATTACAATGATATCGGCATAACTTCCCACCACCCTAGCCATATCTGCGATACTTTCACCCTTAGCCAGGGAAGTTGCACTTATGTCAACAGCCGTTATGACACGGCCTCCGAGTCTAAGCATTGCAGCCTCAAAGGACAAGCGAGTTCTGGTACTTGGTTCGAAGAAGAGGCTTGCCATGATCTTCCCCTGGCACACGCCAGATTGCCCGGTCATCGATTCAGACATCTCGTCGGCTAGAGAAAACACTCCTTCGATCTCCTCATTTGACAGATCATCCATAGTCACCAGGCTTCTGCCTTCCAGACTCATGTTATCCCTCCCGAACCAGCGCAATTCTTGGGGCCCACTGCACCAGCAGACTCTGTCCCTGTTTTGTTTACGATGGCAACCTCATCCTTACCATCGACTTCCCGTAGCCTCACTTCGATCTCTTCTTTCCTGGAAGTAGGCACGTTCTTGCCAACATAGTCGGGACGAACAGGTAGCTCACGATGCCCCCGATCAACAAGCACTGCTAGCTGAATACTCTGAGGACGACCGAAATCGACAAGGGCATCCATTGCGGCCCGTATACTTCGACCGGTATACAAGACGTCATCTATCAATATGACGCGCTTACCAGCCACGTTAGCGGGGATATCACTGGGACGATACTGCGGTGGTGATTCCATGTACGAAAGGTCATCTCGATATGGTCCGATGTCCAGTGCCCCGACGAGTATATCCGCATCCTCAATTCCCTTTATATATCGTGCTATGCGCGTCGCCAGCGGTACACCCCTGGTGTATATGCCAATGAACATCAGATCCTCAGGGCCATGGTTTCTTTCAATTATCTCATGGGCAATGCGAACAAGTGCGCGCCGCATTTCCTCAGCAGACATGATCACTTTCTCAGCCATACAAAAAACCTCTTGCCAGCTGGCAAGAGGTTTTTGATCTAACCGCCCCGACGCTATCCTGGGTTCTGGGGCCTTCAACTCTAGCACCCTTGCCAGCCTCGCTGGACTGGCTTAAAGGTCAGTTCTTAAAGACTACTCGGCACCCTGGGGGAACTCGGCACACGTCTCGGACGCTTTTCAACCCCCAAGATCGCTCTAGCAATAATAACATATCCCAAAATCTTCTGACAACCTGGTGTACTTGTCCTGTTATACTTGTCCAGTTACAACCGATTTGACAGTCACTATGTATGCGGATATCATCATGGCCCAAAAGGGACTACATGGTTTTCTCCAAGACCGACAGGAGATAGCCACCGGAAAGCGGACGGAATTTCACTGTACAGGGGGGATAATGAAAACGCTGGTTACGGGAGGCACGGGATGCGTGGGAAGTGCCTTGGTAGAACGTCTCACGTCAAAGGGCTATGAGGTACGCGCTCTGGTCCGCAAGACATCCGACATCAGTCATCTGAAGACCACCGGAGCGGAGTTGGTCTATGGCGATGTACAGGACTACGAAAGCCTGCCACCTGCTCTCAACGGAGTGGACATAGTCTTCCATGCTGCAGCCAAGGTTACACCGGGTTGGGGAACATGGGAGGAGTTTGCGACAACAACAGTCAAGGGCACCGAGAATCTGCTGAAAGCTAGCGCAGAGGCAAAGGTTCGCCGCTTTCTGCAGGTGAGTTCGTACACTGTCTATGAACCCTCCTGCCGAAAAGGCGAGACTCCAGTTGATGAGTCTGCACCCTGTGCAGTGACTCTTGGTCCCCAAACCTACTATGATTATGCCAAACTGCTCGCTGAACAAGCCTGCTGGGAGTATCACAAAGAAGGCAAAATCCAGGTTTCAATGATAAGGATAGGCTCAGCCTACGGCCCTAGAGACAGGCTTATTGCAGACCGAATCTATCGATACGTTTCTTTTCCAATCGTACTCTGGCCGGGAAAAGTGAACCCGCGATACGCCGTGGTACATTCTTCTGACGTCGCTGATTTGGCAATTCTGGCTGCCACCACCGAAAAAGCTATAGGGCAGGCCTATAATGCAGCTCCCCCTGAACCAGTTAGGCTCAAGAGCTTTGCCGATGCCATGATAAAGGCCATGGGCGGCCCAAGGATCCGCGGTACTATGCCATACTCCGTTGCCTACGTCTGGTGCTGCCTGATGGAGGGGATAGCAAAGCTCCGCCACGTGAAAGAGATGCCTTTCCTGAATCGATACAGCATAGAAATCATGCAGACCGAGTGTTGCCTCAATGGCTCCAAAGCCAGAGCAGAATTGGGCTGGGAGCCCAAGGTCTCCATTGATGAAGGCACCAAGCTTTACGTCGAATGGCGACGGGCTCACGACCGCAGGAAGTAACCTGCTTGGCCAGGTCGAGAAGTTGAGTCCAGGCATTGGGAAATTAGCAGCGCACCTCCTCAGCTAACCTATATAAAGCCCTGCTTCAGGGTCACGATAGCTTCGCCCACTAGTTCCGCAGCATCAGCAGACTCGGACTTAATAGCACTGGCAGCTCGTTGTACGACTTCTTGAACTTCGGGGGGCAAGCTCCCATAGATACTGAAAAAGGATCTCCGCCTCCGCTCCAGGCAGAAGCTCAGGCGTTCCATAGGGCTCATCGACAGATAGCCTGTGATAGTGTTCAGCATGATATGCTTGTCCTGCGGTAACCGTCCCTCCACCTCCCACAAAAGGTTAGCCATCTGATCACTGGCCAGATAGGAATGGCAATCGAGATTCTCGATGAAAAGCCCAATCTCAGCAACCACCTCATCCTCACTCAGAATCTGAAAGTCATCATCGCCCATTTTCTGATACAGGAGCGATCCCTTCCTCACGGCAAGACTCCTTAATCTAACGAAATCGGGACCCACTTCGTTCACCAACCGCGCTGATTCCAGCGCATGCCTTTCCGACCATTTTCTTCCCCCAAGTCCAGGCATGACATACTCCGATAATGATATACCCGCTCCCATAACTGCGCGCCCCGCCTTTATCTGCTCAGCAGCAGTTACACCCTTTTCCATGTATTCCAGTACCTCATCGGCACCTGATTCCAGGCCAACGTGCAGGCGCGACAGACCAGCCTGGTGCAATGCACTCAGTTCCTCCACAGACCTCCGGGCCAGGGTCTTCGCCCGCGCATAGGAGGTCACCCGCTGTATGCTGGGGAAGCTCTTCACGAGGTATTCCAGCACCTCCACCAACTCAGGAGTCCGCATGATGGGAGTATCGGCATCCTGCAGAAAAGCAGTCTGGCCGCCTGATGCAAGCCAGTTGGCCACATTGACCAGGCAGTTGGTATGAAGCTCTTGCCCGTCAGGATCAGGCGAGTCACTGCTGTGCAGGCTGGAGCTTCCGTTCATCACTTCATCCAAGACAACTCTATCGATCCTCCCACCCAGACCCAGACGCCATGAAGCTGTTCTTAGCTCTTCCGACAATGCATGCGCTGCATCAATATCCTCTTTGATTTCCGCTACACTCCGATACTGAAACTTCTGGCCCTTGTAGACAGTGCAGAACTGGCACCTGTTCCAGGGGCAGTTGCGTGTCGCCCTGATAAGCAGAGAGCGATCACGTCCCTCGCTGGGTGGTCTGATCGGGCCAAGTTCAAACCAACGTCGCTTCATTTCAGGTTAGAGTCTACTCCTCGAATCAGTCGATTCTGTGTCATCATGCCAATGGGTCACTCATACACCCCCAAAAACAATAATAGCCTCTGCTCTACTCCAAATGTCAAACGTCAACCCCTGCAACCAGGCAATTGGTGGTCTTTGACGGATTCAGGTAGAATGGATTTGCCACCCAATCAAGCACAGACAACAACATGAGCAGTTTGACTGATTCACTCGAGGGAATCGTCCACTTTCTGGCAGACAGGGTGCCCGCCAATTTGCCTACTGTCCCGCCAAGACCACGAAAAGCTAATCTCTGGTGTCAGAACGGCATGCCGCTAGTCAGCAAGGTAGCCGCCACTCAGGAATTGGAGGTCTCTATCATCAAATGCCTGGACCTGTTGGGCGGACTCAACAAGCTGGCCTCCGCAGGCGACACCGTGATGGTGAAGCCCAACTTCAATAGCCCTGATCCTTATCCAGGGTCCACCGACCTCGGTTTCCTGAGAACTGTCCTCGGGTTGTTGCTCCAAACAGGCGCAAAGGTCGTCGTCGGGGAGAGCTCAGGGGGCATGTGGAGACCCACTAGAAAGACGCTGGTCAAACTGGGCGTGCCAAGACTATTGGCCGAGATGGGGGTGGGGCTGATTGCGTTCGACGAGGAAACGAGAAACTGGGTCCAAATCGATATTGGGGGTGAATACCTCGACAAAGTGACCATGCCTAAGTCGGTCTATGAGGCAACCAGACTCGTTTACCTCACCTGCCTCAAGACACATAAGCTGGCACGCTTCTCCATGTCACTCAAACTTGCCATGGGCTTGATCCACCCCGGCGAACGTCTTGCCATACACATGAGAAGCCTGGAGCAGAAAGCAGTCGAGATCAACCTCGCTTTGCAACCAGACCTGATAATAATAGATGGCAGAAAGGCTTTCATCTCTGGAGGACCAGATAAAGGAGAACTGGCAGAGCCAAAGGTCATCTTAGCTTCAGGTGACATGGTAGCCATAGATGTTGAGGCGCTGAAGGTACTCTTGTCTTACAAAGCGAGGAACAGGCTCACCCCCAATCCTTGGGACTCACCCCAGATCATCACTGCACTCAGACACCAACTCGGGGCCAGAGAGGGTGAGTACCAGGTTATCGCAGCATAAGCCACCTTCTCACCCGGACAAAGCCAGTACACGAAATTCCATAGCTGAGCAGGATCAGGCAACCTCCACAGGACCGTGTGACCTCAAAACAAGCGAACGATGAATCTGCCAAAGACCGGCCCAACAAAGCGCCTCATCAGGGGAACAAAAAGTGGAGAATACATCCTCGAAAACTCCTTGGAAATATCCTGGCAGTAGTCGGCATAAGTCTTCCGCTGAAACTGCAACAATTCTTGAGCTTTGCTGGTGTCATACCAATCAGTGCAATACGGTTGTTGAGAGAATTTGCGGGCAGGCGGCAACGGCAATCCCAAGACTCCCAGCGCCCCGCCTAGCATATCTTTGTAGAGCATCCTTTCGTCAGGCCCACCGGCAATCACCAGCGTCTTGCCCTTGGCAACATCGAAATACTTCACAGCATTGACAATCGCCAGAATGACATCGTCGGGATGACAGAACTCAATCCTGTTAGTGAGGGGAAGCCTGAACATGAGTTTGATGGCACTTGCGTCAAGATCGAAGGCTGCAGCCATACGCAAGATCACGTGGTCAACGCCTGCTTCCTTGATGAGGTTTTCCGCCTGTACCTTGGTTTCCGCATATAACTCTTCTGGATTTACCGCATCTCTATCAACACTGATGGGCACAGTGGCATTGGGGGTAGCTCCAAACACAACGACCGACGAAGTGTAGACCAGTGGGACTCTCCTTCCATAGTCCTTGATCATATTCAATAGTATTTTGGTGCCTCCTACATTGACCTTGCGGGCCAGTTCAGGTTGTTCATCGGTTGCGGGAGGAAGAAGTCCTGCCATGTGTACCACTGCATCCACATCTTGCAGTGCCTGCCGAACCGATTCAGGTTGCGTTACATCTCCCCAAAGAACCTCTACCCTTCCGGAGAGTCCTTTGACCCGTTTCTCGTTTCGCTTGGTGTGCAGATCAAATATGCGCACCTGGACTCCATCTTGTAGAAAGACTCTGCAGGCCTTGATCCCCAGTCGGCCTGCTCCACCCGTGATCAGAACTAGCACTTCATCCCTCCTCAACCATCTCTAGTACCCAATGAGAATCACCCGACAACAGAACTGGCCTCAGGTTTTCCAGTTCGCCCTTCAGTTTGCCGCGACTAGACCTCACCCTTGCCATCAGGGCCGCTGCCCTCTTCCAGCACCTTCAGGTGACGTGGCAGAATACGCTGTTGGTAGATCCCCTCCAATTTATCCAATAGGCGCTCGGGATCCTCATTATGGCAGACCATAGCTCCTGTCTTCTTATTCACCATATCGATTATTGTTTCGAGGTGGTCAGTGATACCTCCGGTGCTCCTGAGAACCCCTATTACCTTGGCCTCGTCGTACGCAATAGCGAACTCTCCCAGAGTTCCAGAGCGGCCTCCTGCGAAGATAACCACATCACAACTCCTTATGTTCTCGATCTCACGTCCCATGAGCCCGCTCCCAGTGTAGATGATAGCGTCATAACCTCGAGTGGGCGAGTGGTACTTCAGTACATGCTCCTCCAAATTGAGCGCGGGGGAGACTCCGACTACTGTGCCACCGGCCTCTTTGGCTCCTCTGACCGCCTCATGAGGCAACCCTGGACAAGCCCCTGTTATAAGGACATGACCCTTCCTGGCAATAACACTCCCAAGTCGGCGTACATGCTGGCATACCTCCGGCGAGATGTGCCCTCCTGCCGAGCCCATTACTCCAACAGTCATACAGGGAAACAACGGATCAGGACCACAGTTCCTATTCGTCAAGCCACCAGCCCTCCAGTCCACAGCCACCGTTCTCGGCTGTGGCAGGTATGGGTTAGACACTCTACTTGAAGAGCAGGTTCGAAACTAGGGGCATTTTGCCACGCCTCATCACAAATGTCAACGTGAGGATGTGCATAGCAGGCATATGGGGAGCATGCACAAAAAAGAATTGACACAGCGAGACTATGTGACGTATGCTTCTTCTGGAAAATCGCACCAGAATTCCACGGGACCCACTTCTAGTTCTAGCGCTTGACTTAGAAAGCATATCAGGAGGGAGGGAACATGGAGAAGGTAAAACCGGTAGAAAGATCCACTGGAGGATATCTAGAGGCACTGCTCCAGGGCTGCCCTGATGCCGTCATCGCCGTTGATGCGAAGGGATTGATGACCTTTGCCAACAAGTCCGCCTGCGAGCTCCTGGAGTGCGAGATGCGCGACCTCGTAGGCAAGAGCATCGTCACAATCTACGAGAATGAGGGAAGAGCCAGGGAAACCAACCGCAAACTCTATCTGAGTGGCGGGTTGATCCATTGCCATGAATCCGTTGCCAGAACCAAGACGGGCAAATTGGTCCCCACTCGGATCTCTGGAGCGCATCTGAAAGACAGCTCGGGGAACGTCATCGGAAGCGTCGGTTACTTCCAGGCTTACCGCCCGTGGACAGCAGCAGAATCAAGACAGCACGAATACTGCCAAGAACTGGAAGCCAGACTCTCGGAATGGGAGGATCTCGGCAGTCCAGTGTTTGAGCTTTGGCCAGGGCTTTCAGTGGTCATAGTGGTAGGACGCCTTGACAGCCAACGCTTGGCACAACTCAAGAAACGACTATTGGATCATATCAAGGTCAACAAGACTCGTGTCGCTCTGGTGGACCTATCGGCAGCTTTGGCAGGAGACAGTGAGGTGCCGATACAACTGGTGAAGACATTACGCATGGTCCGACTCGTTGGCGCCCAGTGCGTAGTGGTAGGCATCGAGTCAGACATGATAGCCGAAGCTATGGAACCTCTCGTTGCAGATGTGGCATCACTCAACACCTTCTCCAGCCTGCAGGCCGGTCTGGAAGCTGCCTTTGCCATAATCGGCCTTCAAATCTGCAAGAATGCTTGACTAGGGAGACACTATGGACAAGGTATACCCCAGTCTAGATGATGCCATAGCTGATATCCCAGATGGAGCCTCGATAGCCATAGGTGGCTTTTTCACTGCGGGCACGCCTGTTCAGCTTATCCAGGCCCTAGCCAGGAAGGGCGCCAAAAATCTGACCGTCATGTGCCAGTCAATGGGCCCCGGGAACGAGGACATAACCCCCCTAGTCGTGCAGGGACAGATAAGAAAGGCCATCTGCAATTATCCCTTTTATCGATCGGCAACGAGGGGTGCAGACTCACCTTTTGAGAAAGCAGTACGAGCAGGGCAGGTCGAACTGGAGGTATACCCAATGGGCACCTTTATAGAGAAGCTAAGAGCAGCGGGGGCAGGGCTGGCTGCTTTCTACACCCCCACCGGAGTTGGCACTGTCGCGGAGCGTGGTAAGGAGAAGAGGAAATTCAACGGTCGTGAGTATCTACTGGAGGTCGCCATCAAGCCTGACTATGCCTTCGTATACGCTTGGAGAGGTGACAGAACAGGGAATCTAACCTGCCGTAAGACGGCCAGGAACTACAATCCTGACATGGCAGCCGCTGCCAGGATAACGATAGCAGCCGTAGAGGGACTGGTGGAAGCCGGTGAACTGGACCCGGACAAGATTCACATTCCAGGCATCTACGTTCAGAGAGTCGTGCAAGTGGATAGACCGAACTACATTCCCAGCATCGATTGACACGCTCCATTGAATCAATGGGAGGAAGATAAGTGGCTGAAAAGCGCAGGCAATTCGATGGACTATCGCGAGAGCTGATAGCTTTGAGAATAGCCAATGAATTGGAAGATGGAACCTATGTTAACCTCGGAATAGGCATACCCACCCTGGTTTCGAACTGGATCGAGGGTAGAGATATCGTCTTGCAGGCTGAGATCGGTATGCTCAACACTGGACCATTGGCTGCTCAGGGGCAGGTTGACCAAGACCTGATCAACGCCAGTTGCCAGCCAGTGACAGAAATGCCAGGAACCTGCTACTTCTCTGACTGCGAGTCATTCGCCATGATTCGAGGCGGCTACATGGATGTGGCCGTGCTGGGAGCACTGCAAGTCTCAGAGAAAGGAGATCTCGCTGGATGGAACAATCCTGAGCGAGGTTTTCCGGAACATATTGGAAACATCGGCGGTTCCATGGATCTGGCAGTCGGGGCAAGGAAGGTCATAGTAGCAATGGAGCACACCACTCGCAATGGCGACCTCAAGATCGTCAAGAAATGTGCCTATCCGGTAACTGCCGTAGGCGTTGTCAAATTGATCGTGACCGATCTGGCTGTGATAGACGTCACGGACAAGGGGCTGGTGCTCAGAGAAGTTGCTCCTGGTCTGACTCCTGAAGAGGTTCAATCAGTGACCGAGCCAAAACTAATCATCAGCCCTGATCTCAGGGAAATCCGACTATAGCGCTGGCCCAGCTAACCACACGATCAGGCGAAAGCTTCCCACCAAGCCTGTCTGTCTTGAGTACCCAGCACCTCATATCCCGGGCATCTTCAAACACTTGGCAATATCTCCACCTTGGCATCGCAGTGATCAAGCGCAGCTCTGGTCATCCGTCAGATGGCTGGATACGGCTGTCAGACGCATCATATTCCAGAGAAGCGTTGAGAGAGACAGAAGTCACATACCTCGAGACACAAAGCTTCTAGTATTTGAAATTGGGAGAGTCTAGATAGAATGAGGGGTCCAAAACGGTCGGGATGCATGGTAGGCTAGGAGCGAGAGAGTCACCCTCCTCTCCTTGCTTGGCAGGTTTGTAGCTGGCTCCCCGCGAAGCTCAAGTTCTGACCGCTTGCAGCTTTCAACCAGTGAGATTTCCTGCACTAGCCTGCCTGCCAGCTAGTACAGGACAAGCTTGTAGGCAGTAACCCTGACTCAACTAACCGAATTGAAAACAAAACCTCTTTCCGAAAAGACCGCAGAGCAAGCATCCACCACATCTGCATCATAAAGTACACCACGATTCTGCGAGACCTCTGCCAGCGCCTCGTCTATACCAAGAGCCAATCTGTAGGGTCTGTGGGATGACATGGCTTCAACAACATCTGCCACACTCAGGATCCGAGCTTCAAGAAGGATCTCTTCTCCCTGAAGACCTGAACGATAACCGGATCCGTTCAACCTTTCATGGTGCTGAAGCACTATCTTGGAGACAGGCCACGGAAATTCAATGGTGTTCAGTATGTCATAAGCTACCTGGGGATGGGTTTTGATCATGGCAAACTCGATCTCGTTCAATTGCCCGGGCTTGCTCAGAATCTCGGTCGGTACGTAGACCTTGCCAATATCATGAAGTAGCCCCGCCACCCGAATGCCATCGATCTGGTCACTCGCAAGCCCCATTTCTCTGCCAATAGCACAAGCAAGCTGTGTCACACGACGTTGGTGGCCCGCAGTGTAACGGTCCCTCGTCTCGACAGTCAGGGTAATGGCCTGAATAGTGCCTTCCATGGCTCGTTCCAGCTTCTTGAAGCTTTGCTGGAGCTGCTCGTCTGCGTGCTTGCGCTCGGTTATGTCGCGAACAACTCCCAGGATCTCAACAGGCTGATCATGCGAATCACATATAAAACTCATTGTGGTGTCAGTCCACACTGTTGAGCCATCCTTGCGCTTCATTTCTATCTCTAACTTGAGATTTCGCAATCTGAACAATTCTTTCTGATCTTTACCAGCACTGGCGAGCGCCTTGGCAATAGCCTTCATGACCACATCACGGGAACGTGGGGACAGAATCCCATCCATCATGTGCTCCATGCCCTCCTCAACGCTATAGCCCAGGACACGCATGATTGAAGGGCTGAGATAGGTAGGCTTCAGATTCAGATCCATGGTCCAGATGACATCTTTCACATTCTCAGCCAGCAGGCGGTAGCGCCTTTCACTCTCCCGCAAAGCCTCCTCTGCTTGTCTTCGCTCGGTGACATCCATGAAGTTCCCCAAGACTGCCGTTTCTCCCCGATACTGGATGGATGTTACCTTCTCCATGGCCCATCTTGTCTTACCATCCTTGCCAACATACCTGTATTCATATGGAGAAAAACGCTCATTCTTGAGCATCTTCACCGCATTTTCCCTGACCGCATCCCTGTCCTCCGGAACGACCAGCCTTAGACAATCCGTACCCATCAACTCATCCTCGGTGTAGCCCGTAAATTTGAGCACACGGGGATTGACCAACTCAAACTTGCCGTCCCGCACAATGTATATGCCAACCGGCGAGTTACTGGACAGGATCGTGAACAGTTCCTCTGCCCGTTTGCGTTCAGTGATGTCACGCACAATCCCCCTGATTTCTGCAGGCCGGCCATCAGGACCACATATGAAGCTCATCGACGTGCTGGTCCACACAGTGTAGCCATCCTTGCGCTTCATCTCCATTTCCAGTTCAAGGTTCTGGGACTTGAACAAGTCCTGCCGTCCCGTGCTCTCCATAGAGAGTACCCTCGCAATAGCTGTCATAGCCATCTCGCGAGAGGCAGGAGTCAGCGCCTCGGTAATCATACGTGTCCTCGCCTCGTCAACATCATAGCCCAGCAGACGCATCACAGAAGGACTGAGATAAGTTGGCTGCAAATTCATATCCATCGTCCAGACAACATCCGTCATGTTTTCAGCAAGCAGATGGTAGTGTTTCTCAGTCTCCCGCAGGGTTTCCTCGGCCTGCTTGCGCTCGGTAATATCTCTTGTGATCACAACGAACCCCGTTGGCTTCCCTGATCTTTCACAGAGCAGGGCTGCGCCTAGCTCAGCACTGAATTTCTTGCCGTCCCTGGCCAACAGCATGCACTCCGTGCTGCCGTTTCGCCCCTCTTCAAACGTTCCCCTTATCTTGTCCATGACCTTGGTTTGATCTTCTCCGGCAACCAGGTCAAAGAGGTTTTGACCAACAAGCTCTTCCTCATCATCATATCCATAAAGGCAAACTGCAGTCCGGTTCAGTCCCGTTATATTGCCCTCGACATCTACAAACACAACTCCGTCTGTAGTGGACTCAAAAAGAGCGTGCAGCTTCTCCTCCAGATCCCATAGATCACTTCCATCATGCTTGCGCTCAGTACCACTCACAAGCTCCCACTCCCCGTTCCGCTTGACGAGAGAGGACTGGTGAGTCTTGATCACATCTACGATTTCCAGTGCCTTGTATTTATCGCACTTATCCAGGGAATACGTGCATAGAGCAATAATGGGGTACTTGTGAATAGAAGCCTCTATCTCCTCTTCATAGAAAGCGAAGGCTCTCCAATCGGCTTTCTCCAGCCAAACCCTATCAGCAGTCACCCTGATGCCGTCATATCCATTGGCCAGGGCCCGAACCAGTTTATCCACCCAGGCATTTACAAGCGCCTGTGGACTGAATGGGCCTCCCTTGAGGGACCACTGATTATGAGGGATAATCTCCACTTGCCCTGTCCTCAGAAACCGATCAAGACCAGGCACAACCCTTCTTAACGCCTTCTGCGCATCTCGCTCACTGAGGGACTCCGGCGTAATCCATAGACAGAATTCGTTGTTCTCTAGCCCCGCCTTGAAATAGGGCACCAGAATCTCCAGCATATCCTCTTTGGTCTGATAAAACTGGCAAAGGTGCGTGCCCCAAGGAATATCCCCTACAGGTTCGATTCCCGTCTTTCTAATCTTTGATCCCATCTTTGGCTACCTCCGACTAGCAATCCGCGGAAACGTTCTCGCAGTCCAGCAAACCAATCCCCAATGCACACGAAAAGGCAGCATCAGCTACTCATAGCCAACGCTGTCTCAGCCACATCCTCAGTCTCCGATAGTTCTTCATCTACTTCACCAAAAGAGATACCACCAACTGCATCTGGCACACATCCCACACCCAGCCTCATGGCACACTTCAGAAATACTATCCCGGCCCCGTGTGTTATCAGCAAGAAAGCACAA
>Ga0154632_1082_pt1 | contig 20542 bp, 19 predicted proteins | sample Rifle2008BG13ft_FD_116061 | JGI IMG/M metagenome (GOLD analysis project Ga0154632, IMG submission 116061) | Chloroflexi bacterium RBG_13_53_26
GCATTACACCCGAACTTCTCAACATCGAATCGAGATTCGATTTCGTTGCCGTCAACAAGGACCAGATTGTATATGTTAGAGAGTTTACGGACTTGATTCCTCAATCCGCACCTGCAGAGACCGAGAGGCGGAAAAAACGGAAGCCTGAAACCACGAATGGCGAATGCCTGGAGTGTGGGTATCCGGTGGTCCAGAGCCTTAGGTGGCGAACCTATTCTCGCAGTGGCGCATTGCTTTGCAGAGCCTGCAAGTCGCCACTCTCCTAAGAGCCTGTTCGAGCAATATGTCGGCAGAATTTGGAGGACAGCCGACCATAGCTTGAACGTGGCTTATGGGTTAGTCAGACAGGCTCCGAACGTCCCTTGTGTTTTCCATCCGCTACCAAGATCTCCCACTCCCAACCTCTGGCCTGAGCAGATCCAATAAAGCCGAGTGAACCCGCCCATTGGAGAACACCAGGTCGCTCCTCTCTAACTGCCAGCGTTCGCCTTGAAACCCGGTCACTTCTCCACCTGCCTCACGAACCAGCAATACCCCAGGAGCAACATCCCACGGCTCGATCTTTGTCGTGAAGTACGCTTCACCCTTCCCGGCAGCTACCCATGCCGTCTCCAAGCCAGCTGAACCAAGCTTGCGCAGATCCATCACCTTTGGATAGACCCTGCCCATGATCCCGCCCGTCCTTGCTCGGTCCTTTTCTCCACCTTCACAGTAGAAAACATAACTCTGGCCAAGGTGAGGAACGTTCGAAACTGTGATTCTTCTTCGATTCAAATACGCTCCATCCCCCTTTTCTGCCACATAGAACTCATTGATTGCGGGTGCGTATATGACCCCCAAGACCAGATCCGATTTGTGCATCAAGGCCAAGCACACCGCAAAGAACGGGTTCCAATCAGCGAAATCGCCAGTGCCGTCCAGAGAGTCCACTATCCACAACCAATCAGCATCGCCCTTCAACAAGCCACTTTCCTCGGTCAGCAGACTGTGATCGGGGTATGCATCCCTTATCCCCTGAACAATAAGTCTATCAGCCATCTTGTCATATACGGTTGCAGCTTCCTTCGCTGAAGTCCGCAGCCTGAGCAGCTCTGGGTCTTCCCGAAAGTGTTCCATCAAGAAATCGCCAGTCCTTCGAGTAAGGTTTTCCATTACCACCTTTATCGGAGAGTATATGCTTGACAACCTTGCCCTCCTGTACCAGCATCCATACTCAATGTTGTTCTTGTCAATTCTATCACAGGTTCTGCTCCCAACCTCTGCTCCATCACAAACCTTCCAAACCATGCTGAGAAATGAAGTTGTCTGCACGTTGGTTTCGTGACGCACCAAGCAGCACATGGGCATGTTGACTTGCAGCTAAACCATGTCTTATACTTATGCACCAGTTGCCCGAGTGGCGCAACGGTAGCGCAACCGATTTGTAATCGGTAGGTTAGCGGGTTCGAATCCCCTCTCGGGCTGCGGAGGGGTGGGTGAGTGGTTAATACCAACAGACTGTAAATCTGTCGCCTAACGGCTGCGCAGGTTCGAATCCTGCCCCCTCCATTAACAAGCTTTGGGGCAGATGTGCTAGAATTGTAAAATTGAATTGATGCCCACATAGCTCAGTTGGTAGAGCACGCCCTTGGTAAGGGCGAGGTCACCAGTTCGACCCTGGTTGTGGGCTCATAAAAGAGGAGGCTGTAAGTGGCAAAGAAAAAGTTCGAACGAACGAAACCACACGTCAACGTCGGGACAATCGGGCATGTAGACCACGGTAAAACGACTCTCACTGCGGCTATTACCAAAGTACTAGCCACTAAGGGTCAAGCTGACTACCGTTCCTATGACTCGATAGATAATGCGCCTGAAGAGAAGGCAAGGGGACTAACCATCCAGATCGCTCACATAGAATATCAGACCGACAAGCGTCATTATGCTCACGTCGATTGCCCTGGGCATGCTGACTACATTAAGAACATGATCACTGGCGCAGCCCAAATGGATGGAGCCATCTTGGTGGTCAGTGCCTTTGACGGCCCAATGCCTCAGACAAGAGAGCATATCCTCCTGGCACGTCAGGTGGAGGTTCCCTGTATACTCGTTGCCCTGAACAAAGTGGATCTGATGGACGACCCGGAACTGCTCGAGCTGGTTGAATTGGAGGTCAGGGAGTTGCTGACCAAGTATAAATTCCCGGGTGATACCACTCCAATAGTGCGAGTCAGTGGTCTCAAAGCTGGCGAGTGCGGCTGCGGCAAGAGGGAGTGTCAGTGGTGCGGGGGGATTTGGAACCTCATGGATGCGGTGGATTCATTCGTGCCCACCCCGGTGAGGGAAAAGGACAAGCCGTTCCTCATGGCTGTTGAAGACGTCTTCAGCATCAAGGGACGCGGTACCGTACCCACAGGCAGGGTCGAGCGTGGCACCATCAAGGCAGGTGATGAGATAGAAATCGTTGGCCTGGAAGAGACCAAGAAAACAGTGGTCATCAGCTTGGAGATGTTCCACAAAACACTGGATTACGCAGAGCCAGGCGATGCTGTTGGAGTCTTGCTTCGCGGTGTGGAGCGAGACAATATCAGTAGGGGCATGGTACTGGCCAAACCAGGCACACTCAAGCCACACACCCGCGCCGAGGCCCAGGTATATGTTCTGAGCAAGGAGGAGGGTGGACGGCATACTCCATTCTTCACTGGCTACAAACCCCAGTTCTACATCAGGACAACAGATGTCACTGGAGACATTGAGCTGCCCAAAGGCGTGGAAATGGCTATGCCAGGCGATGATGTAAAGGTAATCATCAAACTGATCAACCCGGTAGCCATGGAGGAAGGATTGCGATTTGCCATCAGAGAGGGCGGCAGAACAGTCGGCGCAGGCGTGATTACTCAGATCATTGAATAGGGATATCAGTGGCAAAAAAAGCTGACGTTAGAACAATCATCCATCTTGCTTGTACCCAGTGCAAGGAAAGAACATATACCACTGCCAAGAACCGCAAGAGTGATCCGCAGCGTCTGGAACTGAAGAAGTATTGCCCCCGCTGTCGCAGTCATACTGTACACAAGGAGACCAAATAGTGGTCACCAAAAAGGCCACTGCCACCAAGGGGTTCGCCTCAAGATTCAACTTCTTTGGCAACATCATAGCCGAGTTGAGGAAGGTAACCTGGCCTACAAGGCAGGAAGCGATAAGATTGACCATAATGGTGCTTGTTGTCTGCGCCGTAGCAGGTGTCTTCCTCGCGTTAGCAGACTACGGTTTTGCCGAACTGGTGAAAAGGTTTTTCTTCCCTCCTGACTGATAAGCTATGGAAGACAAGGGCAATAACAGCGATCAGAGAAGATGGTACATGGTACATACTCACACTGGGCGTGAGAATCAGGTTGAAGTCAATTTGAACCAGCGTATCAAGTCAATAGACGCAGGGCAAGATGTCTTCCAGGTGATGATACCCAAAGTGGAGGAAATCGAGATAAAAGAGGGGCAGAGGCGGATCGTAGAAAAAAAGCTGTACCCCGGTTATGTTCTTGTGCAAATGAACATGAATGATGGTAGCTGGAACTTGGTTCGCAACACGCCAGGGGTCACCAGCTTTGTGAGCACTCAAGATGATCAAGGCAAGCTCATTCCCGCCCCCTTGGAGGATGAAGAGGTAGATGGTATCCTGGAGAGAGCCAAGGCTGGAACACCCAAAGTCAAGGTTGGCCTCAGCAAGGGACAGAGCGTCCGCATTACCGACGGCCCATTCGTCGACTTCGCTGGGCTGATCGACCAAATCTATGCAGAGAAGGGCAAGGTGAGAGTGTTAGTATCTTTTTTTGGGCGGGAAACGCCCGTCGAACTTGATTTTCTACAGGTAGAGAGATTGTAAAGATGGCAAAGAAGGTAAAGGCAATTATCAAACTACAGTTACCAGCGGGAAAGGCCACACCAGCCCCTCCCGTAGGACCAGCGCTTGGACAACACGGCGTCAACATAATGGCCTTCTGCAAGGAGTACAACGAGCGCACGTCATCCCAGGAAGGCAGTGTCATTCCGGTCGAGATTATGGTATATGAGGATCGTTCATTTTCATTCACCATGAAAACACCTCCAACCACTGATCTGTTGAGAAAGGCATTGGTGGTAGAGAAAGGAAGCGGTACTCCGGGGACAACCAGCGTTGGCAAGCTGTCCGCAGAGAAGGTACGGGAAATCGCCAAGATCAAGATGAGGGACCTCAATACGGCCGACCTTGAGAAAGCTACCCGCATCGTCCAAGGCACAGCACGCAGCATGGGAATCGAGTGTGAATAGCTATGGCTAAGCATGGCAAGAAGTATCAAGAAGTCGTCAAGTTAGTAGACCCAACTAAAGCGTATTCTCTTCAGGAAGCCGTCGAGTTGGCAAAAAAGACCACTTATGTCAAGTTCGACGAGACGGTGGAACTTCATCTTCGCATGAACCTGGATCAACGTTCTGCCGACCAGCAAATACGGGGCATTGCCTTGCTCCCTCATGGCCTGGGAAAGAAGCTCCGTATCTTGGTCTTTGCCCAGGGCGAAGCCGTCAAGATTGCTGAGGAAGCTGGCGCAGATTACGTGGGCAGCGAAGACCTCATCAAGAAGATCGAGGGGGGCTGGCTGGATTTCGATGTGACCGTTGCCACTCCCGACGTGATGAGCAAGATAGGCAAGCTGGGCAAAACACTCGGTCGCAAAGGGCTGATGCCAAATCCCAAGTTGGGCACTGTAGTAGCTGCTTCGGATCTTCCCAGAGTAATCAGAGACGCCAGTAAGGGCAGGGCAGAGTTCCGTCTGGATCGTACAGGAAACATACATTTGCCTATAGGTAAGATGAGCTTTGAGACAACCAAGCTTGTGGAGAACCTCTCTGCAGCAATAGAGGCCATAGTGAAAGCCAAACCAAGCGGAGCTAAAGGTCAATACATAAAGAGCGCCACAATATCCACCTCCATGGGGCCCGGCATCACCCTCGATCTGCGATCCGCTGTGACCGCCCTTTAGTCGTGTGATGGAGATAGCTTCAGAGCCTCGTTCTGACGGCAAAAGCTTTCCACGTAGCAAGACATACAGAAGATGCAGCGGGAGGGCAGGAACGGTTTCTCATGCTGTGCGTTTCACTATTTGTGCACCGAGTAGCGCAACACCAAGCTTTGTCTCCGCACAATCCACTCGGAAGTGGCAAAGAGGCTGTATCGATATCACTGAAGCCCCCAACCTTTAACTATCTATGGAGGGAAGAATGCTAGGTATAGTTTCGTATGGAGCGTATATCCCTATCTACAGGCTCAGCCGAGAGGCCATTGGCGCGATGTGGAACAAGGCCGTCGCCAAGGGCGAGAAGGCGGTAGCCAACGCCGATGAAGACACCGTAACCATGGGCGTGGAAGCCGTCCTGGACTGCTTGAGCGACACAGACCGCAGCCAGGTGGATGGTCTTTACTTCGCCACTGACTCACCACCCTACGTTGAGAAGCAGGCTGCCAGCCTGATAAGGGCGGCTGCAGACCTTCGCGGGGACATTCTAACATTTGATATCTCACACTCACTTAGGGGCGCTGGCTCTGCCATGAAAACAGCTATGGATGCCGTGAAGGCCGGATCGGCCAAAAAGGTGATGGTAGCTGCTGCCGAGCGCCGCATTCCCGCCCCCAATTCAGATTTCGAGCTACAGTTCGGAGACGGAGCCGCGGCATTTCTGGTTGGTGACACTGAAGTAGTCGCGTCGTTAGAAGGCAGCTATCATCTCTCCAGCGAATTCGTCGACATCTGGAGGAAACCCCAGGACCACTATATGCAATCGTGGGAAGATCGGTTTATCCGCGACGAAGGCTACACCAAGATGATGCCGCAGGCTGTAGCCGGCCTCCTGAAGAAACTTGGCTTAACCCCCAAGGACATCACCAAGGCAGCCTACTACGGACCCGACGCCAGGACCCATGCCTCCATCGGCAGCACAATGGGCCTCGACCCAAAGACACAGGTTCAACCTCCCTTACTCGATGCCATTGGCAACACCGGTACGGCCCTGGCCCCGATGATCCTGGTAGCTGCTCTCGAAGAGGCAAAGCCCGGCGACAGGATACTTTTCGCCACCTATGGTGATGGCGCCGACGCCTTTCTGTTCAAAGTAACCGAGCAGATTGATAAGGTCAGGAACCGGAGAGGAATCAAGCGCCACTTGGCTTCGAAGATGATGCTGCCCAACTACGGGAAATATGCCGAGATACGCGAGCTAATGGAGAGCGAACAGGGACGCCGCCCGGCTCGCAGATCATCCCTGCCAGTCATATGGCGTGAGAGACAGCATCTGTTCCCTCTATATGGACAGAAGTGCCAAGTGTGCCATAACATCCAATACCCGAGGCAAAGGATTTGCATTTATTGTCAGGCGAAGGACAACTTTGAACTCATCAGGCTCTCTGACAGAACGGGAAAGGTATTTACCTTCAGTATGGACCAGAGGGCCATGGAGATCGTTCTGCCCAAGGTATTCTCCGTGGTCGACCTCGATGGCGGCGGGAGGTTTTATAGCGTCATGACCGACCGCGATACCTCAAAGGTGGCCGTTGGGATGCCTGTGGAAATGACCTTCAGAATACAACTGGAAGGTTCGGGCCTGTATAACTACTTCTGGCGGGTTCGCCCCATCAGATGCTAAGGAGAGAAGAATGGAAAGCCTAAAGGATAAAGTTGCTATCGTCGGAATGGGTTGCACTGCCTTCGGGGAGTTTTGGGATAAGGACCCCGTGGACCTCATAGTCGATGCGGCCACTGAGGCCTTTGAGGATGCCGGCGTCACGGCAAAAGACATCCAGGCGGCCTGGGTAGGATACACCAATCAGGATAATGCCATGACTGGCATCATTCTGGCAAGTGCTCTACAGCTCCAGTTCATCCCAGTAACGCGTGTAGAGAACGCTTGCGGTACCGGTGCTGAGACCTTCAGAGGTGCTGCATTGGGGCTTGCCTCCAAGACCTATGACCTGGTGCTGGCCCTCGGCTGGGAAAAGATGAAGGATGCCGGGTTTGGGGGCATTGGCCAGGCATACCCCGGCAAATGGCATCCGGTCTACGGTGCCGCTCCCGAAGTCGGCGGGGCCGTGGCCCGGTACGCTCTAGCAGCAACCAAGTATTTTGCCACATACGGACTCAGTCCTGAAGAGGGCAAACGACTGCTGGCCAAGATATCGGTCAAGAGCCACTACAACGGCTCCCGCAACCCCAAGGCAATGCTGCGTAACAGGATAACCATAGAACAGGTGCTGAATGCCCCCATCATAGCCTGGCCGCTGGGTCTGTTCGACTGCTGCGGAGTCTGCGACGGCGCGTCAGCGGCTATCATGTGCCGCACCGAGGACGCCAAGCATTTCCGTCCCAAGGGAGATTTCATTACCATCAAAGCTTCAGCCATTGCCTGTGGACCGGGGTGGGGCAAGGAGAGAACGAACTACCAGTACACCACCTGGGAAGAGACAGAGGCGGCCGCCAGGCAGGCTTATGCTATGGCCGGAATCACCAACCCCAGGAAGGAGCTCAGCCTGGCTGAGGTCCACGATTGCTTCTCCGTGGCAGAGATGATAGCCGTGGAGTCTATGGGCATATGCCAAAAGGGTCATGCCAAAGAAGATATCGAGTCAGGAGCATGGGAGCAGGGAGGCGAGATACCGATTAACGTCAGCGGCGGACTCAAGGCCTTCGGCCATCCGGCGGGTGCCAGCGGGGGACGTGAGGTATACGAGTTCTACAAGCAGTTCCAGGGCAAGGCCGAGGATCCCACTCGTCAGTTGAAGGACGTCAAGATGGGCTTGGCCCACAACCAGGGTGGTCATCCTGGCAACTTTGTATGTGGAATCACCATCGTTGGCGAGCCGCCATCTTCATAGGAAAGCACAGCAAGGCCTTTCCTTTTGCTGTCTGTATACGCTATAATGTAGGAAAAGAAATAGAATTGTTGCCATAGATAGCAGGTGTCCCTAGGGCTTAAAGCGTTTGCCTGCCGAGGCATATCAGTCAATCCTGGAACTGAACTGGTATATATCAAGCCCCGGGCAACGATTCCCGGGGTTTATCTTTTCAAGCTTGGCCAAGCAAGAAGCGGCAAGGCCTCTACTAGTAAGTTAAGTGAGGTAAGAGAAATGATACGACAAAAGAAGGAAGAGTCTGTCAAGAAAATCGAGGAGATGCTCTCTACTTCCAGCGTAGTGATTGCCACCGACTATCGGGGGATGTCAGTCGGCGAAATGAGCAAACTGCGTCGCCAGTTAAGAGAGTCCGGAATTGAGTACCATGTGATCAAGAACACTATGGCCTCTCTTGCCGCCGAGAATGCCGGCAGAGAAGAACTCAAGGACTTGCTTAAGGGCCCCACAGCAATGGCCTTCGGCTATGGCGAGGTGAATGAGCCGGCCAGACTCCTGCTCGAATACATTCGTACATCCAGGGTTCCCCTCAGCGTCAAAGGCGGAATCTTATCCAAAAGGGCTCTTACACCTGAGCAGGTGACAATGCTTTCGACGCTTCCTCCCAGACCGGTACTGGTGGCACACTTGCTACGTCAGATGCAAAGCCCAATTAGTTCCCTCGTGGCAGTTCTCAGTGCCGAACTGACGGCGCTGGCTCGAGTATTGCAGGCAAGAAAGCAACAATTAGAAGGAGGTTAGATCGATGACAAAAGAGGAGATGATAGCCGCCATCAAGAATATGACTGTCCTTGACTTGGCCGAGTTGGTCAAAGCTCTCGAACAGGAATTTGGCGTCAGTGCTGCTCCCGTAGCCGTGGCAGGCCCGGCAACATTCGGTGGTCCGGCTGCAGGTGCTGCGGCAGGTCCGGCAGCCGAAGAGCAGACACAGTTCAGTGTCACCCTCAAGGAGATAGGTCCCAACAAGATCAATGTTATTAAGGCAGTCAGAGAGGTAACTACCCTGGGCCTTAAGGAGGCCAAAGAGCTTGTGGAAGCCGCTCCCAAGCTGGTGAAAGAGGGCGTTTCCAAGGAAGAAGCAGCGGCCGTTAAGGAAAAGCTCCAGGCGGCTGGAGCAACAGCCGAGATAAAGTAATTCGGCACGGACTTCTAGGAATCGCCAGGAGCACCCAAAGGTGAGAGCACATCGGCAGCGGGTTGCTTTTCAGGAGGAAGAACGGTCCAATATGACCGTCTTTGTTTCCAGAGGAATATTCGCCTTGCTGATAGAAAGTTTGGGCTGAGGGATAATATCCTTCAGCCCCAATTGTGTGGTGAACCTGTCTAGCGGTTCAAGCCATGTTACTACTTCCGTCCGGTAGTGCATGGGCACAACAATCTTCGGGTTGAGAAGCTTGGCTATGTCCGCTGCCGCCTTCCCGTCGATAGTAGATATCCCGCCAACCGGTATGATGAGTATGTCTACCTCACTAAATTCCTCTACCTGGCGTGCTGAAGGAACATGGCCTATGTCACCCAGGTGGCACAGTTTTATGTCATCTATCACAAATAGATAGCTGATGTTTTTCCCCCGGCTTGCCCCCTGCTCCGAGTCGTGGTAATTCCCAAGACCGATGAGAAAAACACCTCCAACCTCATATTCGCCTGGGCGGTTGATCACCCTTGGACCACCATTCACACCTGCCGAGTTGCTGTGGCCCGGGTGCGAATGGCTCACGGTGACGATGTTCGCCGCTGGCGTAGCCCAAGAATAGCCTATCTCTTCTTGATAGGGGTCTGTAATCAGGGTGCGTTCTTTACCCTTCACCCGAAAGCAGGAATGTCCTAGCCAGGTAATCTCCATCAGACCTTCAGCCCACGATCACTGGGATATCTCGCCTTGTCAACCTCGCCATTGTACGAGCTCTTCGGCAACAGAGCAGTAGCAATGCTGGCCACCGCCGCAGCTTTGACGATATCAAGGTATATGAACGGTACAACCGCTAGCTGCATTGTGGTCAAAGGCCCCGTATGCATTACTGCTGCAAAATAGACGGCTCCAGCCAGGTGGATAACGGCTACACCAATCAGCATGAGCCCCAGTTGAGGCCAAAATCCCCTGGCTCCTACATATCTCTCAGTTAGCCTGCCTATCAGCAGAGCCGCCAAAACAAAGCCTACAAGGTATCCTACTGTTGGAACCTGAGCAAGATAGGCGAACCCACCATTCCAACCCTGAAACCAGGGAACGCCGCAGGCTCCAAACGCAATATACATCATCTGACTCATTGCACCGAATCCCGATCCCAGCAACACGCCACTAAGCAGCACTGCAAAAACCTGCCCGGTGATCGGCACCGGAGTAAAACCCAGGGGAATCCTGATCTGAGCAAAGAGCCCTGTAACACAAGCCATACCCAGAGCCAGGGCAATCTTCTGAGCCGTACTCAGCTCATGGCACCACTTAAAAGCTCCATATCTCCAGCTTCTATACTTCTCTGCATACGTGGCTATAGCCATCCTGTTACACCCTCCATTACGGACACATTAGCTTAGTATATTATTCGATGCAGCGCCTACAGTCAAACTCAGCCCTCACTCCATGCCTCGTCGCCAATGAGAGGAACCCAGCGGCAAGGGCCAAGATCATGAGTAGTTGTGCCATGATCTTCCCTGACCACTTTCAATAGACTCTGCTCATAACGAGAACCAACAGGGATCACCATGCGACCGCCGGTAGCAAGCTGGTCCAAAAGCTGCTGTGGAACATGAGGAGCACCAGCGGCAACAATTATGGCATCGTATGGTGCTTTGTGCTGCCAGCCCAACATCGGCTCCGCCAAATGAACCTCGACATTGACATAGCCCAGTTTCTCTAATGCTTCCTTCGCCTTTTTAGCAAGCTGTTGATGCCTCTCTACAGTAACCACCCAATCCGCCAGCTCAGCCAGAATAGCTGCTTGATAGCCACTGCCAGTGCCGACCTCTAAAACCTTATCGTGTTCATTGAGATCCAGCGCTTCCGTCATCATCGCCACGATCAGTGGCTGAGAGATTGTCTGTCCCGCCCCGATAGGGAGTGGCCTATCCTCATACGCCACATGCCAGTAGGTGCTGGGAACGAACAACTCTCTCGGTACACGTGCCATTGCGCTGAGTACCCTTTCGTCTCTTATCTCACGCTGGAGGTGTTCTATCAGCTTCAGACGGGCTGCAACAAAGTCTGTCTCCAAAGGCAGTCTCCTTCTTAAGCTACGCGCCGACATGGCACCATACCCTGTCGTTCCTTTTGCAGGTACACAAGTCGCAAGGCCCAACTAGATTCTAGTCTACACCGCCTTCCCCAGTCCAGTGTCGCATCAAGTCATTATCTGCCAATTCTCCAACCTCCGTGAGTGTCACGTCCCTGATCTGACCTTATCGCTCACATTCGCCGTTTCCGACTCCTCTTTCGCAGGGCGTACTCGCATCGGCAGGATGATCAGAGTGACAGCCGACGCCGTGGCTAGAATAATGGCACCAACCAGCATTGCCCGCACCATGCCAGAAACAAAGGCCTCGTTTGCCTGATTGACGATCATCTGCGCCAGGGTCGAGTCTGGGATTTGCTGAGCCACAATATGTGCGCCTTGTATGCTGCTGCGAACTGCTTCAAAAAGCCCGGCTGGCAGGCCCACGTTGAGTGAGTCGATCCTCGCTACATACATGGAATTCATAATGGTGCCAAGTACTGCCACACCCAGAGCCCCACCCACCATGCGCGTAGTATCGTTCATGGCAGAACCAACGCCAGCTTTATTCACAGGGATGGACCCCATGATGGAGTTCGTCGCTGGGCTCATTGTCGTCCCTATACCCAGCGACATAATGCACATGCCAACCACGATCTTGGCATAGCTCGTGTCCACTTCGGCCACCTCGGATAGGTAGAAGAGGCCCAATGCTGCAACAAGTATACCCAGGCCAACCGCAAACTTTGTCCCAATGCGCTGCGCGAGCCGTGCCGACATTGCCGCCGCCACAAACGATGTGAATGCCATAGGTACCAGACGTATGCCAGCTTCAAATGGGCTGTAGCCCTGTACAGATTGGAAGTACTGACTGACAAAAAACATTGACCCCATCAAAGCAAATGCAACCAATGTCAGTGCCAGGTTAGCTCCGGTGAAAGACATGTTTTTGAAGAAAGCTATGGGCAGCATTGGGTTTGGTGATCGGACCTCCCAAAGGATGAATGCCACCATCAGGACTGCTGCAGCACCAAAGGCATAAAGCACGTTGTCAGCCGTCCAGCCATCAGCCCCCGCCTGAATGATGGCATACACCAGCGCAAACAGCCCCCCAATTGAGAGGATAGAGCCCGGCAGATCCACCTTCCGCGGATGTTCGTCCCTGGAGTCTTGGACAAAGAAGTATCCACCGATCAATCCGACCGCCGCAATCGGCACATTAATGTAGAACACTGAGCTCCAACTGAAGTGCTCCAGAAGCCACCCTCCGACAAGAGGACCAATACCCAAACCCAGCGCAAAAACCGCGGCCCAGAGAGCAATAGCCTGGGCTCGCTCCTTGCGGTCACGGAATGTGGCCGTCAGAATCGAAAGAGTCGCTGGCATAATCATTGCGCCGCCAAAGCCCATCATGGCACGCATGGCAACAAGCATCCCTGTCGACGCCGATAGAGCCGCGCCCAGAGAGAAGCAGCCGAAGACTACCAGACCTGCCTGGAGCACTCTCTTTCTGTCTATTCGGTCGCCGATTGAACCCATGGTCAGCAGCAATGCCGCAAAGACCAATACATAGGAATCAACGATCCACTGCAGTCCGCTGGCACTGGAGCCCAACTCTGTGGAAATGGAGGGTAAAGCCAGGTTCAGTACCGTGTTATCCAAAGCAATGACCAGCAGCGAGAACCCTAAGAATCCCAGGGCTATCCACCGTCTTCTATGCCATTTCGATTGCTCCATCAGGTAAAGCTCCTTTCTTTCGTGGCAATTATACATAACCTCAAAAAGCATAGCCAAATCCATCCAATCGCCATCAGCCTTCTGATGATCGGGGTATGGCAGCGAAGTTGTTTGCATAGACACAGCCAATGGTGTAAAAAGGAGGCAACTTGCCAAACGGCCGCCTTTGGATGCAACACTATCACCATCCAGGGCTCGAACTGAGGACAGAATGACGACTGAGAGTGACGTATACCGGGATTTACAGAGACATCTAGACAGGTTGCCCATAGGCTTGCCATCTGCGCAATCAGGTGTGGATATTCGCATTTTGCAGCACCTCTTCACTCCCGAAGAAGCCAGAATGGCGACACAGCTTTCCATGTTGCCGGAGCCTCTGGGTCGTATCCACAGACGCGTCAAGAAAAGTGGAGTATCTATTGAGGAACTTGAGCAGCTATTGGACCGCATGGTGAAAAAAGGCATCGTCATGTCCAGGGTTAGAGGTGAGAAAAAGTATTACAGCAATGAAATGTTGGCCGTCGGGATGTATGAACACCAGGTAGACCGGCTCACTGTAGACTTCGCCGAAGATATGCTGCAGTATCTTGATAAGGAGTTTGCCACCGAGCTATACCGGACCAAGATCCCCCAATTGCGCACCATCCCGGTAGAAAAGAGCATCCCCCAGGAGCATAGCGTTAGCACCTACGACAATATAAGAGAGATTATCGGCGATATCGATGGACCGATTGTAGTAGCCAATTGCGTCTGCCGACAGGCCAAGGACATCGTTGGAGAGAGCTGCCGTCAGACTGACCTTCGCCAGACCTGTCTGATATTTCGAGAGTCGGCTCAGAGCTATCTGGATATGGGGCTTGCACGCCCAATCACCAAGGACGAAGCCTTTGATATTCTTCAGAAAGCTGAACACGCGGGCCTCATTCTGCAGCCCATCAACTCACAGCGGCCGCAGGCTGTCTGCTGCTGTTGTGGAGACTGCTGCGGAATCCTGATGGCTGCCAAGAAATTCCCCCGCCCGGCAGAACTGTATGCCACCAGCTACTATGCAGAGGTGAACGCCAAGTTGTGTAATGGCTGTCAGACCTGTGTCGACCAATGCCAGATGCAAGCTGCGGTGTGGCTCGGTGATGTGTGCCAGGTCAATCTTGACCGCTGCATAGGCTGCGGGATCTGTGTTGCCAACTGTACATCAAAAGCCATCCGACTACATAAGAAAGAGGTCGAGTCACTGCCTCCGAAGAGCACCGGCGTCATGTACAAGAACATCCTGTCCAGAAAAACCGGCAAGTGGCACATGCTCAAGTTGGCGATGAAGCGTCTGGCAAGGTTGCAAGTATAGTATTGGCAGCTCATTCCGGCCTCGGGTTATTCTGGTATCCCAAATCTATTGCAGCGTTGTTACTATTAGTGTGGCCCTGAAGATCAGTATCCTATGTGCTATAGTTGACAAAGACCGTCAATCATGTCATAGTTAGCCGCTGGTCAGTCAGCTTTCATGTTCTCGGGAAGGGGGGTGACCGTGACTCCGTTAAACGAGTCACGCTGGCTGAGTGACCAGCTATCTTTATCTTGGCGATATTGTGCAGCAGAAAGGCCTTGGTGTGAAATAGATGGAACTCTTGCTCACAGGAGCTACAGGGCAGCTTGGGAGAGAGGTAGTGCCTCGTCTCCTCGAAAGAGGAGATCATCTAAAATTGCTTGTTCGTGACGCCGATAAGGCCAGGAAGCAATTTCCTGACTGTGACGTCATACAAGGGAATATTACTTCGGAGGATCTTGGCATCAAACAGCCGATGAAGCTGGACGCCATCTACCACCTGGCTGCCGACATCAACCTGGGCACACAATTCAATGACCGGGTATGGGCCACAAACTTTCAGGGGACCGTTAATGTGGTTCGTTTCTGCCAGCAAAACTCGGTCCCTCACCTGTTCTATGCAGGCACAGCGTACACCGAAAAGGGCCGGAACATCTACGAGAAATCAAAGAAGGCAGCCGAGCAATTTGTCGATTCCAGCAACATTGAGAGGAAAACTATTTTCAAGATCGGCATCCTTGTCCCCAGTCTGAAGGATGCCGTCAATGCTTCAACGGGAGCTCTTTATCAGTTTGTTAACGGTATCTCCATGGTTCTTAACCGTGCCCAGGCAGCGAGAAGACGTCTGGATGGCAAGATTCGATTGCCTGTGGCACAGCCCAAATTCAGGGTCAAGGGCATCCCGGATGCCAGTCTCAACCTGGTGCATGTCGATGTGGTGGCCGATTTTATTGTGAAGACAACCAGCCCTGGCAAATTCTGGCTCACTCACCCCAACCCCACGAAGTTGAACGATCTGGCAGAGTGGGTAGGCGACGTATTGCATGTTCCTGTAGAGTTCCAACCGGAGTTTGAAATGTCCGATACCGAGGCCCTGTTTCACAAAGGCGCGAAACCGTTTCTCCCCTACCTTCAGGGTGACAATTTCGTCAGTCACCTCAAGGGTTGCCCCGACATCAGTGCCCAATTTGTCAAGGAAAGCGTAGCCCACAGCATCATCGAATTTAAGGACACATCCGGCGGCAAGTGGGTGAAGTAATCCGACGAATCGGACATTCTTCACTGACTCCCTTCAATACCCCCTCTGCCTTATAGGCCTCACCTCAGCACAGCCTTGCAGCACCCCAGTGTGTGCCCAGACGTAGCTGCCTGCCACCTCTCCCGCAGTCGGTTTTTGGAACAAATCTGTGCACCGGGAAACAGGTTGCAGTTATAAGGCTACAGGCACTCCACGAACCCGTTGATTTCGCTGTGGCACTGGGTCCACCAACTACGTTTCCGAAATCTGCGACTCGCCTATGTGTACCTCTGTATGCTCACACAGGTATTTCACCAGGCTGTTTGCCGCCACGGGCAAATAGAGTCCGAGTGTTATCAATGAGAAGACCGCCGTCTTGGCACACCAGATGAAGATATCTCTACCCCTTGCCGTATACACTATCCCCACTGTCTTGCCCTGTTTCGCCATCTGCTTTCTCCTTCCTAATTTGGAACCAAATCAACAACCCTTTGATACCAGTTGATAATGATACGGCTTCGATGAATGGCCGAGAATATCGCGCCATGGGTATTCACATCAGTCGCAGGTGGTATTCCGTAGTAAGACTTTGGAACTAGCACAACCTACTCCATTAGAACTGCACGCTACTGCGGTATGCCCTCACTCCACAGACACACAACCATGAGATATAGACCATCACGACAGTACCTCTTAAGGCGTATTTCAAATGTCTACCTATTGACAGTTGGATAATCCGACACTAGAATTAGTCGATTTGGATTTATCATAAGCCTATTACCCTATCGTGTTATTATCCTCTATGCTTAATATATGCTTAATGATCCGCCCGATCGTCCGCTAAGAATCGTCCTTTCAGATACCAGCGAGTTGTCCCGAGAGGGGTTGGCTAAACTCCTCCAGGAGAGACCGCATCTCACTGTAGTGGCAAAGTGTAGAAACGGCCAATCCCTTCTTCAGAATGTGATGATGGCACAGCCTGACCTGGTGATAATGAAAGACAAATCCTCAACCACCAACTTAGGTGACATCATCAGGAGCATCATCGAATCATCGCCTCATACCAAGGTTGCCATTCTAAGTGAACACGGCGATAGTGATGATATCCGCTGCGCCATCAAGGCAGGTGCAACAGGTTATTTCATCAGAGCGGATCTTGGCATGGATGACTTCGTATCATCCATCGAGTTGCTCATGAGAGGACTGGTTGTCATCTCCGATAACCTTGCCAAAAAGTTGGTGGAAAGACCAACGCTCGCAGACATTGAAGGACAAGTGCCGGCAGGAGGGATGCCCCGCCTGTCTCAGAGGGAACAGGAAATCTCAGCCCTGGTTTCTACAGGAGCAACCAATGGAGAGATAGCTGAAAAACTGGTCATCCAAGAGAGCACTGTGAAGGTGCATATGAGAAATATCCTGGAGAAGCTGCAGTTAAGGAATAGACAACAGGTAGTAGCGTATGTAATTCACAATGGTCTGCCGCAGCCGGACTCCATTTCTTTCCCTCGCCATCCCCTTAACAATCGCCTTGACAATCTTGAGCAGATGGAAGTCTCCTAGGTCTTACTCCCAATATACTCCTGCCTCCAGCCACACATCCCCCTTCTGTCATCCCTCGTAAGATCAGAGAATATCCGTCAGAAGATGTATTGATCCCAGATAGCACCCGCAAATAGCAGTACTACCATCGGTGTTCCTCAGGTTACAAAGGGACTACTCCCAGTATAAGACTTCCCCCCTCGCATAATACGCCTAGTTGTCTATTCCCTCCAAACCTCCAAAGCGGCGAAAATATTCACTAAGGGAAAGTCATGACTTCGCCAAAACAACTCCCCTTCCTTGTGGGAATCCTGTCTGGCCACAGACAGGATTCCTCTTATTATGGCCTATTCCTGGACCAGCGCCCCATCATAGCCGGCCGGACCCTGAAGAAGGAGTAGTCAAATGAGGAGAACATGCAGTCTGACAGGAGGAATGCTTCTGGTGCTCATCCTGGCTGCCAGCATGTTTCACGGCACTGGGCTGGTCGGCGCTGACGATCCCTCATACGTCAAGGTACAGATGGTCGTTTGCCTGGATGGTTCTGGAAGCATGGACAACGCCGAGTGGGCTCTTATGGTTGGTGGACTGGCAGAAGCAGTCGCAGATCCAACCACCATCCCAATGAATGGTTCCGTAGAGCTGGGCGTCAACAAGTTTGGCTATATCTCAACTGACGGTGGCGTCCGTGCCGAGGTGGTAGTGCCCATGACCGTGATCGACAGCCAGGCTACTGCTGACAGCGTGGCTTCCCTGATCAGAGCCACGGCCAAGCCGGGAGGATGGACACCGACCAGCAGGGCTATAGAGCTTGCGGCTGCCATGATGAAGAATTCTACTCACTGGAGCCAAGCCACCCGACGCATCATCAACATATCCACCGATGGGGTACCGGCTGGTGATCCTGATCAGGCAAGCCCGTATCCAGAATCGCAACTGCGGGCAGTCGAAATGCGGAACGCGGTTATCTCCCCGGATGCAGACGGATTCAGAGTCACCGAAATACACGCTGAAATGATCGGTACTAGCCCTGACGCTATCGAATGGATGCGAGCCAACATACTCTGCCCACAGCCCGGGGTGATAGTCAATTCCCCCACGGACCCTTATCCGGATCCACAGGTGAACGGATTTGCAGTCGCAGTTGCCAGCTTCGATGATTATGAACAAGCCATCCGGGAGAAGTTCCACATAACCTTTCCCAACCAGCTCACACTGACACCTGTGGCATCAGTCACACCAGTGGGCACCAGCCAGACTGTTACTGTCACGCTTCTGGATGGTTCGGGGAGTCCCGTGGCCAATACCACCACTTGGTTTGAAGTAGTGAGCGGCCCGAATGAAGGCCAACAAGGAAGCGCTGTAACCGATGCCAGCGGAGAAGCTAGCTGGAGCTATGCCGGTACAAGCATCGGCCAGGATACCATTGTGGCAACTACCAGCACCCTGGTCTCCAACCAGGTGACCATAACCTGGTATGGCGGCCCTATCCCATCACCGAGAAATGCTGCCGCTTTCCCTTCTATATATGCAGGCATTGCTGCAGCTATGGTAGCTGGCGTCCTGGCATATCTGGCTCGCAGCAGGTTCGCCCGAACGGCTCAGTTCCTGGAACAATGAAGGAGAGACTAAGAAAAGATGAAGGCCAATACTGCACAGGGACAAGCCAGACCATCGGGTATCGATGTCCTGAGTGATCTGCCCTGGGGCACCCATCTCTGCCACTTTTACCGCGCAAAAGAGGAATTGCTTGATATTCTGGTGCCCTATTTCAGGGCCGGATTGGAGAATAATGAGTTCTGCCTGTGGATTACGGCAGGCCTTTTTGGTGAACGGGACGCCGAGGAAGCCATGAGAAACGCTGTACCTGATTTCCACCGGCTATATCATGCCAGGGGACAAATAGAGATAGCCGATGCCAGATGGTATTTCAAGGATGATTTCTTCAACCTGCCACCCGTCCTCAGTGCCCAGGGAGGCAAAGTCAGTCAGGCCCTGGCCAGACACTACGATGGTGTCAGGATTGCCGTTAATGTATCCTGGCTGGACAAGAAGAACGGGAAAAGCTCCTCCTTATATGAAGCACAGGTCGGCAAATCCATGGACGGACAACCCGTCATATCCCTTTGTTCCTACCCGTTGGCCAAGTGGGGCATCACCGAATCTTTGGATGTAATCGCCAACCATCGCTTTGCTCTGATAAAGAGGCAGAATAGATGGCAGGTTCTGACACTCTCGGATTCCGAAACGGCAGAGGATGCACCACCGGGGACTGAGAGGTTGGTATCCATCCCGGACATTACCGAGCGCCAACAGGCAGAGGAACCTTCGACAGAATCAGAGGAGCGGCTGAAGATTCTCTTCGATTTCGTGCCAGATGCCTACTATTTGAGTACCCTCGAAAGCACCTTCATTGATGGGAATCGGGCCACAGAAGAGATCACCGGATACAAGAAAGAGGAACTGATCGGCAAAAACCTCCTGGAGCTGAATCTGCTGTCTGACGATCAGGTGGCCAAGGGAGCAGCGCTGTTAACCCGGAACGCGCAGGGACTGCCCACCGGACCGGATGAGTTCGTTCTGACCCGTAAAGATGGTACCAGGGTCGACGTCGAAATCAATACCCTCCCGGTGAAGATCAAGGAACAGGAACTGGTGCTGGGTATCGCCCGCGACATCACCCAGCGCAAGAAGACACAGGATGCTTTACGAGACAGTGAAGAACGCTATCGCCTGCTGGCCGAGAACCTGTCAGACGTGATATGGACCATGGATGCGACCACCATGAAATACACCTATGTCAGCCCCTCGGTAACACGTCTGCGAGGTTATACCGTTGAGGAGGCTATGGCCCAAACGCTGGAAGAGAACATAACACCTCAATCCATTGAGACCACCATGCGTATCATGGCTGAGGAAGATATCAAAGAACGCTCAGGGCAGTATGATCCAGATCGTATCATCACTTTGGAGATGGAGCTTACATGCAAAGATGGCTCCACCATCTGGGTGGAGAACAACATAAGCTATCTCCGCGATGTTGAAGGCAAGATCACTGCCTATTTGGGTGTTTCACGCGACATCACTGAACGCAAGAAAGCAGAGGGGAGCTTGCAGCGGAACTACGATACCCAGAACGTTGTTAACTCAATTCTGCGATTGGCACTGAAGAGTACTTCTCTTGAGGAAATGCTGGCGCGTACACTTGGTCTTGTTCTTTCAATCCCTTGGCTTGCCTTTCAAGCAAGAGGTGCCATACTCCTTGTTGAAGATGCCTCCAAAGAACTGGTTATGAAAACTCAAAACGGACTCAGCGAACCAATACAGAAGTCCTGTGCTCGAGTGCCCTTTGGCAGATGCCTTTGTGGACGAGCAGCGTTGATGCAGGAGATACAGTTTGCTGGCGGCCTTGATGACCGTCATGAAATTCGATACGAGGGCATCCATCCGCATGGTCACTACTGTGTCCCTATCATATTTGGTGATGCGGTGCTCGGGGTGATGACCATGTACTTGAAGGAAGGCCACCAGCGCGATCAGAGAGAAGAAGAGTTTCTTAATTCAGTTGCCAATACGATGGCCAGTGT
>Ga0154632_1068_pt1 | contig 20303 bp, 25 predicted proteins | sample Rifle2008BG13ft_FD_116061 | JGI IMG/M metagenome (GOLD analysis project Ga0154632, IMG submission 116061) | Chloroflexi bacterium RBG_13_53_26
CTGCCGCATTGGAGCCGATGATCAGGACGCAGTCAGCATTCCTGATATCGATCCAGTGGTTGGTCATGGCTCCTCTTCCGAACGACTCTGCCAGAGCCGCAACAGTTGAGGAATGTCAAAGCCGGGCGCAGTGTTCGAGATACACCACACCTAACGCTCGGCTCATCTTGGCCAGCAGGTAGCATTCTTCGTTATCCAGCTCCCCGCCGCCGAACGAGCCCATACCCTCATTGCGGTTGACCACCCTGCCATCAGTGTCGGTAGTGACCAATCTGGCATCCCTGGTGTCTTTCACTCTGCGGGCGATCATGTCGAGGATTTCGTCCCAGGTCTTCTCTACCCACTCACTCTCGCCGGGTGCCCGGTACAGCGGCTTGGTCACCCTCTGGTCATTAATGGGCTTGTCGACTATGCCCTCAACGCTATGGATCTGGTACATGGCCTGACCCTTGGGACAGAGCGAACCTTCGTTGATCGGATGATCCGGGTCACCCTCTATCTTTATGCCCGCTTTACCATTCTCGCCCCAAGCCGTCACAATAGCCCCGCAGCCGACAGAGCAATAGCAGCAGATGGTTTGCGTTTCACTGGCTCTCTGCGGCAGCGGGAATTTCTTGGCAGCCAGTGCCTGCGTGTCAGGCATGGCACTGAGGGCTACCGCACCGGCCAGGCCTGCCCCCGACAGTTTCAGAAAGTCCCTACGGTTCAAGTTCACGGGCCGCTTCCTCCTTTCTACCAAGTCGAAGAGCCGTGACTAACAACAGAGAGGGCGATTCGGCGTTTGCCGACTTGCCCTCTCGCGCCTCTTTATGTACATGGATATTGATCATCATACTCGACAGCCCGCTACCAAGCTAACCTGACCATCGCCTCATTCAATCAGTGCTCCTGTTCACTTCAGTGCCGATCCCGCACCAAAGCCAGACTAAGCAGAAGGAGGTAAGAGCTGCACTGCCAGGGGAAGCCGAAGGGAGTCTCGATGATTGGTGCTGCACCTCTCACCTCCAGTAAAAACGATAACACGGGGCTAGCATGCCTGACTTGCGCCATAATGCCTGTTGCCGATTGCCGAAAAATCCTGCAGCGGCATTCGTATAGTAGGTATTTATACCTGTATCTGGTTGCAACAACCGTTGGGGGAAGCATGATAGTGGGCAGAATGGACTGTGTCGTTCCCTTGTGGTCAGGGGGCAACTCTGCAGGGTGAGTCCCCCTCTGGGCTGGGGACTCTTGTTGCAGAGAGCTGATTCCAACCTTACTCAGGTTTGACAAAGCGATACCCTACACGCGGCTCGGTAATGATGAACCGTGGGTTTGAAGGATCATCTTCGATCTTGCTCCGGAGTTGCCTCATAAAGACGCGGACATATTCACTCTCTTCGCCATATTCCGGGCCCCAAACGCTGTGCAGTATCTGTTTATGGGTCAACACTTTGCCAGAGTTAGACGCCAGGTATGTCAGGAGTTCATACTCCGTTTTTGTCAGCTTCACGATTTCACCATACCTTTTGACTATCCGATGAGAGAAATCGATCTCCAAACCCCCACCTTCTAGAGAGGGGGCAGTGCTGATCACACCCGTGGAATGCCTCAGAGCAACCCTTATCCTGGCCAGCAATTCCTCGATGCCAAATGGCTTGGTCATGTAGTCGTCTGCTCCCTCATCCAGGGCCCTGACCTTGTCCTTTTCATCTTCCCTTACGCTCAGAATGATTATGGGCATATTCCCCCATTCCCTAATGCGGCGACAGGCCTCGATGCCATCCATCCGCGGCATGTTGACATCAAGCACAATCACATCTGGAGAGACACGCCCTGCAATTTCCACGGCCTCAACACCATCCTGGGCTAAGGATACCTCGTAGCCTCGAGCCTCCAGATTGGCCCGAACAAACATGAGTATCTTTGGCTCATCATCAGCGACAAGGACCTTAACTTTCTTGGGCATGAAGTCCGAGGCCTCTGTTTTTTTCGTCCCGATCGGCAATCGGCAATCTAAAGTAGAATGTGGTACCACATCCGATTTGACTCTCGGCCCATATACGCCCGCCGTGAGCCAGAATAATGGATTTGCAGATGGCCAAACCCAGCCCAGTACCCCCAGGCTGCCGACGTTTATGGCTTCCGCGGTAGAATTTGTCGAAGATTTTCTCCAACTCCTCCGAGGGTATACCCACACCATGATCGGATACACTCACCTCAAGCTCACCATTTACTCTCTTCGCTGCTACTACTATCCTGGTCGCCTCTTCTGAATAGGCTGCTGCGTTCTCCAGCAGATTGACCAGCACTTGCTTCATCTGGTTCGAGTCAGCATACATTTCCGGCAAATCGGGAGCCAGTTCTGTTTCGAAAATATGGTTTTTGTGCACCCACTTTTGTCGCTCTAGCGTCTCATTTATGATCTCTGATACATCGCAGAGCTCCTTCTCCGGGTTCCAGACTCCCGCTTCGAGCTTGCTCATGTTGAGAAGATTGGTCACCAGGCTGGCCAGTCTATCCGATTCCTCACTTATACCGGTCAACAGCATTTTGCCTGTATCATCGTCCCATCTTATGTCTTCCTGCAAGAGGCTGCTGATAATACCCTTTATGGAGGTCAACGGCGATTTGAGCTCGTGTGAGACGTTTGATAAGAGCTCAGATTTGAGCCGGTTCAGTTTAACAAGTTCAAGCTCTACCTGCTTCTGTCGGGTAACATTCCTGAATACGGCAAGCATGCAGGGACTCTCATCAGAGTCGGCAAACGGTGAAGCAATCATGTCATACGTTCTACCATCAGCAAAGGTGTATTCCCACCTCTCAGTCGAGCCTTTGATCACATCCGGTAGTTTGCACACCTCGTTGCACGGTTCCTTGAAGCTGTACAGGTGCTCATAGCAGTAGGCACCAATGCCATTGCCAAAATCCCTTACCATACTGGGATTCATGAAGCGCATCTTGTGGTCCGGGCCGATAATAGCAACGCCCTCCTCCATTGTATTGAGCATTGCCATCACTCTATCTCTTTCGGCCTTCAATGCCTTCTCAAGATACCTGGTCCATTCAGCCTCGTTGCCTCCGGCAAAGGGACCTATCACAACGCCAGCGGTTATGACAAGCGCTGCTATCCATGCTGCATCGGGCAGAAACATTGTAGGGAAGGTCGAAGAAAGAAGAGCGAAAGGGTCAGCGATCATCACAACTGCTGTTCCTCCACCATATAACATTATGCCACAATCACCAAGACAACGTGAAGTCGAGGTGGATACGGTTTGGCGTCGCGCCTGACGGTATGATAATATTTAATACCACGGTGCCCATGACAAGAACAGCGGTGCAATCTAAGGCCAAGAATGTCACCATGTTCTCTGGCAAGGGAGGTGTAGGTAAAACTACTTCTGCTGCAGCCACCGCCCTGCATTATGCCACAACAGGCAAGAAGACCCTTGTCATTTCCACAGACTTCACACCATCCCTGAGAGACATCTTCGAACTGGAGTGCACTGACAAACCGGCAAAAGTCACCGATAATCTGTATTTGGACGAGATCACCTATAGTGATGTCAAAGCTCTCTGGGAGAAGAAGTTCGGTCCTCAGCTATACGACGTATTCTCTACCTTCGTCGACATTGGCTATGAGGAGTTTGCTGATTTCGTAGCCACCATTCTGCCCGGGATCAGAGATGAGTTTATGGTTGACTACATCAGAGAGATCAGCGAATCCGGTCAATTTGAAAGCATAGTGTGGGATACTGCTCCCGCAGGGCAAACCCTGGGCCTCTTGCGAATGCCTTCTCTGATGAACCACCATCTGAAACCCGCGGCAAGGATATATTCATCTCTAAAGACAACACAGAACACGAAACGCTCCGTCCTTGGAGTGATACGGGAGTGGCAAGAACTGTCTGACAAGGACATGGAGTTCCTCAGAAAGGACGTGAAGTTCAGTATCGTCACCATCGCTGAGGCGCTGGCTGTAGGTCAACTGGAGGGGATTTTCGCAGAGTTCAGGGGCTATGGCCTTAGCATTGATCACCTGATCGTCAATCAAGTTGTTGAGGGGGCCGATTCTCCGTTTCTTGAGAGCAAGGCACAGATGCAGCAGAGGCACATTGCGGACCTGAAGAGAAGATTCAAGCTAGAATCTACCATCCTGCCCCTTCTTCCCCATGAGGTGAAGGGAATTGAACGGATAAGAGAGATCGAGAGACGGCTGTTCGCCTCTACTAGCCAGTGGGCAGGCTAGTGCAGGGGAGTCTCATCGAATGAAGGCTTGAAGAGCGGCAGAAGTGACCACACATGGTCTCCAGCCATCTATCTACAAAATGACCTGCCAAGCAAAGGGGGGGAGCCTCGCTCCTAGCCTGCCCACTGGCACACATTCCGATCGTGTCTTCCAAAGCCACGATTTTCCTTGTTTCCTTGAGATACTGCTGGGCACCATACTATCTGGGCAACACGCCTCTTCGCACGACTACTCCAGAGCAAGGAGCTGGTCTATAAGTCCTATCCGGCAGAGCAAAAGAGGCACAGATCAGCCCTACTCCCGGTAGCGTAGTGAATGGTTCTGGTAACAGAACCAAACCCAGGCCTATGGCTCTTAACAGATTGCGGGTACTTCTCACAGTGCGGTGACTTCTCATATCTTATCCTTATATCCTCATATACTCGGGATACCCTCGAGTATCAATAGTCTTTCTTTCTATCCCTGACACGTTTTTCTCCAAAGTCCAAGTCAGAACCAGATACTCCCTCCAACCTGCCGTGAAGACAAACTCACCAGCTAGTGCAGCGGATTCATTATGTCCAGTGCTACAATGCACATGGCTATCACTACGAAACCCCATATCATTACGTCTGTCTTGCTAGGCATTGCTCTTCCTCCTTCTCCCTCCATCCCTTCTAAGAGAGGTGAATGTGGTAAAGCTAGGCTCTTCTACTGCGTCGTGCTGAGAGTTCCTCGTCTCCAAAAAACGCCAGCATGACTGCATTCCCTATCAGCAATACCGAGAGGATAAACACGATTGCCCTCGATGCGGGAGACGCAAACCAGATCCATGCTATGTCTGATAGGGCAAATAACAGCAATCCCCCTATCATCAGGTTGGCCCAACTCAATAGACGTGACATACAAAAACTCCTTCGCCGTAGTCCCCTACGGTCCTAAACAGACTAATCCCCGTCACCAGGTTCTACTAGCGACGGGCCCAGAATTCCCCTCTCGTCAGGGCCAGGTACACCGCGTTGACCAGAAGCAATATGGCAACAATGAAGGGGAACAACTTGGCCTGCGGCGAGGCAAATATGACCCATTCGCTGATACCCGACATGGCGAAGAACAGGATCAGCCCCGCCATCACATTAAGCCACGACATTAGCTGCGGCATTGCTTAACCTCCCCTCTGCACGATTTCGATTTCCACCAGCCTCTCCATTTCAGCAAGCTCTTATTTTCTGTAAAGAATGTGCTCGCCCACTAGTTTGCACCGTACTTCATGCTCAGTCTGGTCAGTTTGCTCGGTTGAGTTTGAGTAGCGCCGCTTCTCAGATTTTGCTTGATCCCAGAAAACCAGCTGCTATCCGCCGAATTCCCTATTCCTGTGGCTACCAGATTGATCTTCACCCGTCCCGTCAGTTCTTCTCTGGGCAGGTTCATGCCAAAGAAGATAAGAGCGCGAGGATCGACATGTTTGGAGATGAGAGTCGCCGCCCTCTGCACTGATCCAAGGGTCAGGTCGGGACCGCCGGAGAAGGTAAAAAGAACCCCCTTGGCACCGTTGACATGGGTTTCGAGCAGGGGTTCGAAAATGACCTCCTCTGCTGCTTGCTCCGCGCTGTTGGGACCCTCTCCCTGCCCCGTAGTCATGATGGCTATTCCCGGGATGCTCATCACCCTCTTGACATCAGCCAAATCACAGTTTATCTCTCCGGGGATGTTGATGAGTTCAGAGATCGACAGTATCCCCTCTGACACAACACGATCTGCAGCAGCAAAGGCTTCCCGAACCGGAACATCGTGATCACCCAAGCGCAGGAGGTGGTCATTGGGAACAATAATAGTGCTATTCACCTTCTCTATAAGGCGACGGAGGCCTGACAGAGCAACCTCCGCCCTCTTGGCGCCCTCGAAGGAGAATGGCGTGGTGACCACCGCCACAACGAGTGCCCCAGCCTCTCTTGCTATCTCAGCCACTACAGGAGCTGAGCCCGTGCCCGTGCCGCCACCCATGCCAGCGGCAACAAATACCAGGTCAGCACCTCTCACAACCTTCTGGAGGGCCATGAAGGTCTCTTTGGCCGCCTGTTCTCCAACCCTTGCATCGCCCCCCGCTCCAAAACCCTGAGTGAGGTGCGACCCGATCTGGATGCAGTGATGAATGGAGTGGACACTGGATGACATCTCGAGGGACTTGACATCCGTATTGATTACAACGTACTCCACCCCTTTGATCTGATGCTGATGATGCATCATTCGCCGAACGGCATTGCAGCCACCACCACCTACGCCAACTACCTTGATGCGGGCTATCGTCCTTCCACCATCACCCGCTTTCATTATCATCTCTTCCATCCTTCAGAGTCTCCTTCTTCGTACTTCGTGCTGTTCTCCTCCGGAGTTATACTGGCCAAAGACCTCTGTGAATTCGATCTTCCTTCCACCCTTCTGCCACCCCTGCCTGGTTCTAGCTTCGATCTTCGATTCTCGACATGATCACCGAGACCGTCTGATTGATGGATCGCGCGCTGCTATCTGCTCTCCTTTCGGGAGTGCCCGACAACAAGATAGACTGAGCTAGCAATCGCCAGAATACCGGCAATGCTGACAATCACCTTGGCTCCTATGCTGCTGAAGTCGTTCCACTCCGATATGTCTGAGAGCAACTGACTGAACACACCGGACATTACCAACGCAAGCAGGAAAAAACCAACCACCACGTTGAACCAACCTAACGCACGTGCCATTGTGACTTCCTCCTTATGATCTCTTTTGGATTCGCAGTAACTAGTTCACTACCATTTGCGATTGCTGGTCGCCTTGTTCAGTTTGTCTCCCAGATTTGAAAACCATTTCCCCGCCGACGACGTCGTGTGTGATGATGAAGACGACGATGACGATGACGACGAGCCCGGCGTTCTTATACCTGTGGCAATGAGGGTAACCTTGGCCTTGCCCTTGAGCTCTTCGCTGAGGGTAGCCAGGCCAAATTTGAAATTGCAGTTGGGATCAGCTTCTCGGGAAATGAGCGTAGCCGCCTCGTTGACCTCGCCAAGGCTCATATCAAGCCCACCGGAGAAACTGACGAGAAGACCCCTGGCCCCCTTCATGGTTATATCCAACAGAGGATTGGAGATCGCTTTTTCTGCTGCATCCATGGCAGGATGTGGCCCTTCACCGCTGCCAATAGCCATAATGGCTGTCCCAGACAAACGCATCACACCCTTTACATCAGCCAGGTCTACATTTATCTCACCAGGAACATTGACAAGCTGCGAAACACTCAGGATACCTTCGCTCACTACTTCATCAGCCATGGAGAAGGCTTGGCCAATGCTGGCATTATGATCCGAGTACTGGAGAAGGCGGTCGTTATGGACAACGATCATGTTATCAACCATTGCTTTGAGCCGATCGACGCCATCCATAGCAACATCGAAGCGCTTCCTGCCTTCGAACGAGAATGGAGTCGTTACAACTGCGAGAACGAGAGCCCCGCCAGCCCTGGCTACTTCGGCTACGACTGGAGCTGCACCTGTGCCTGTGCCTCCACCCATGCCCACTGTCACGAATACCAACTCAGCGTCCTTGAGCGCTCTCTTCAGCAGAAAGTCCGCTTCTGCTGCCGCTTTAGAGCCGACCTTGGGATCCCCACCAGCACCAAATCCGTGGGTGAGATGCTCGCCAATTTGCAGTGATAGTGCCCCGCTAGTGAGATCCAGGGATTTGACATCAGTATTGGCTACAATGTATTCCACACCGGGGATATGCTGACAGCGCATCATGCGGCGAACCGTATTGCAGCCACCCCCACCTACACCTATTACCTTGATCAATGCCGGTGTCCTGGCACGATCAAATGACCTCATTCCGCCCCGCATCGAATCTATCATTGATTCCCCCGCCCTCCTTTCATTAATACTTCCTCTATTTGCAGAATTCTCCCTTTTCTCCATGAGGAGAGAGGACTTCTCCTCCCTCCCCGTTGATGAACCTGTTCCTCACCACCCCACCACTCCCTAGCAATGAGGCTAGCAGCGCTAACCTCGCCGCTCCCGGGGTGCCTCATTTTCAAAAAACGCAAGCATCACTGCATTCCCTATCAGCAATACTGAGAGGATGAACACGATTAGCCTCGATGTGGGAGACGCAAACCAAGACCATGCTATGTCTGACAGAGCAAACAACAGCAACCCACCTATCATCAGGTTGCCCCAACCTAGAAAACGTGACATCTCATGACCTCCTTAACTACGCTGGCTCCAGGATTCAACCTTGGCAACAGCAAGATACACCGCATTCATCAGAAGCAATATACCAATCAGGAAGGGGAATACCTTCGCCTGCGGCGAGGCAAATATAACCCACTCGGTTATGCCTGACATAGCAAAGAATAGTATCAATCCCGCTACTGTGTTGAGCCACGCTAACAATTGTGACATCTTGTCTAACCCCCTTTCCGGCTTACTTCAGCCACTGCTGCTGACACCAGCTACTCTTGGTGAAGCTCCAGTCACAGGTTCTACCGCCTGTACCTCCGCTCACCAGTCAGTACTTCCTTGATGGTCTCCCCCATTTCCGCCAACCAGTTGCTGGGGAGCGCCGGATTTATGCCCGTGGCAACAAGCGTCAGCTTGACTGAATTCCTCATTTCTTCGCTGGGGGTGGACATGCCAAAGAACATCGTGCAGTCAGGATGCACTTCTCTGGCAATGAGATTGGCAGCATCGTTGACCTCTCCGAGAGTTAGGTCTGGGCCACCGCTGAAATTGAAGAGAACGCCCTTGGCTCCCTTGATATCTATGTCCAGCAGTGGGTTGGAGATGGCCTGCTCTGCCGCTTCCTGAGCCGGGTAGCGGGACTGAGCATCTGCTTTGCCAATAGCCATGAGCGCGCCACCGGGTATGCCCATGACGCTCTTCACATCGGCTAGGTCTACATTGATCTCACCAGGCACATTGATCAATGAAGATACGGCCAGGATACCCTCGGAAACGGCCTCGTCAGCGACGGCGAAAGCATGGCCCGTTGGGCTGTTCTGCTCTACAAACTGGAGCAGGCGATCATTGTGAATAATGATTAGATTGTCTACCTCTGGTCTGAGTCGGCGGACACCGCTCAAAGCCAGTGAGAAACGCCGCTTTCCCTCGAAAGAGAACGGGGTGGTTACTACACCGATAACCAGAGCGTGGCTCTCTTTGGTTATTTGAGCCACCACAGGAGCTGCTCCTGTACCCGTCCCTCCACCCATGCCTGCAGTAATGAATACCAGCTCGGCATCCTTGAGGGCTCGTTTCAATAGAAAACGACCTTCTTCGGCAGCCTTCTCTCCCACCCGGACATCACCTCCCGCCCCAAAACCACGCGTGAGATGCTCGCCTATCTGGACCGAGAGTATGTCCGTCGGGCATGAATCCAGGGATTTGATGTCAGTGTTACATACGATGTACTGCACCCCTGGAGTCGCTTTCTTAAGCATCCGGCGCACCGCGTTGCACCCCCCACCTCCCACACCAATTACCTTGATTGGTGCGGGCACCCTCATTGTTCTTTCGTCCACTGTTTCCTCCTTTCTCGATTTTTGTCTGAATGCACCATGGACCAAGGACCAGCTGGTTGAAATGGATTACGGCAAAGAGTTTAGATCAAAAAAAAATGCTTTGTCAATAGTCTTTCATATATGAAATAAATTCTATATATCCCGTATTCCATACCTATTTCTGCCATATAATTTCAGTATATGTCATTTCAGTATCTATTTCATAATGCAATCTAACTTCGTAATCATTGCAGACTTGACATTCTGTTTCATTTCGGCTATAGTGCTGAACCAGTTTCAAGGAAATGGCGAAATGATGAAATCCTCTAAAGAGCGATATCGCCTGCCGCCTTACCTGACCTACGCTACCTGGCAGAGGCTGATAGAATCTCTACAGCAATATACCCCGCTGCGGTTGGATCGAAGCCACCTCATGGACCTCGGCTTTTCACAGAGTACAGCTCTCACCATCAAGGCAGCTCTGTCTTTCTTGGACCTGATCGATCCCAACAACAGTGAACCCACTGATAGGCTTCTAAGGCTCTTGAAAGCCGAGGGGGAGGATTATAGAGGGCTACTGAGAGATATCATCAAAACAGCTTATCAGCCTGTGTTTGGGGACCTGGACCTGGAATATGCCACCCTTGGACAGGTCCAGGAGTGTTTTCGACGATTTGGCGCCGAGAACAATGTGGGGCACAAGTGCCTTTCCTTTTTCCTGGGCCTTGCCAAGGATGCGGGCATAGCACTGTCTCCCAACCTGTTGACAAGGTCCAGGCTGGGAGCAGTTCAGAAAGTGGTTCCTACGGTGCTTCCGGCTCGAACCAGGAGAGGGGCTTCCTCTCCGGCTCCTTCGTCCAGGCGTCAGTCAAACAAAACAAGGGCTGCTGGCTCTGACTATTTCGCCAGCAAGTTGCCTGACTTCGATCCTAGTTGGCCCAAAGAAGTCCGGGATGAGTGGTTTGAGCGTTTTCAGACCCTTGTGGTTCTCCTAGACAAGTTCCCACCATTCAATTCCGAGTGGCCGGATGAACTCAAAGTCAAATGGTTTGACTTCATGAAGGGGTTTCTGGGCACCGTTAGCTCTACAGATTCCTAGCTATCTTTCTTCAGGCATCCCCTGCAATGCGAAGGGACTGATCTTCTCAATCCTGATCCTCACAAATCGCCCAACTGGATCAGCCCTGCCGGGAAAGAAAACCAGTTTATCCCCCCTGGTCCTGCCCTGCCATTTGTCCTTCTTCAAGCCCTCCACCAGGACCTCCACTGTTTTGCCCACGAAACCAGCATTGATTTCAGCAGCTATGGATTCTTGCAGAGACTCAACCTGCAAACGCCGAAGCTCTTTCTCTTCAGCAGGAATGTTGTCATCAAGCCTTCGGGAGGCGATAGTGTCCGGTCGGGGCGAATAACCAGCCACATGCACCTTGCCGAATCTCAGCTGACGCACCAGGTCCATGGTCCTGGCAAACTGCTCCGCAGTCTCGCCCGGGAAACCAACTATTATGTCAGTGCTCAGGGATACATGTGGGATACAGCTACGTATCTGCGCTACTAACTCGCAGTACTGTTCCACGGTATAGCCACGTCGCATTAGACTTAGAATCTCACTGTCCCCGGCTTGAATAGGCAGATTAATGTGCTCGCAAACCTTTTCCAGATCGGCGACGGCTTGTATCAGCCTGTGGCTCATATGCTTTGGATGGTTGGTCAAGAAACGTATTCGCAGAAGCCCTTCGGTCTTGTTCAACTCTTTCAGTAAATCAGCAAGGTCGGGCCTTGAAGGCAGGTCATATCCATACAAGTCGACGATCTGGCCCAGCAAAGTGACCTCTCTCACGCCACACTTAACCAGCTCTTGTACCTGGGAGCAGATTTCGCTCAATTCACGGCTTCTTGCTCTCCCGCGACGATAGGGAACAACGCAGTAGGAACAGAAATTATTGCAGCCATGTATGACAGGCACAAAGGCAGTCACCGCTCTGTGAAGTGAGGCTGAGCAGTTTGCGGCAGCTCTTGAGTCAGACACTCTGCGTCGATCAGTCCACTGGTGAAGCGGTTCCCACTGCTGGGGTCGAAAGAAAATATCAACCCAGGGGAAACGCTTTTTCAGATCCTCAATCCTGGAATCAACCATACAGCCAGTCAGGGCAATAGTCACATCCGGGGACTTTTTCTTTAGGCCCCTGAGAGAGTTGAGCTTGTTGACCACCTTGAGCTCAGCATTCTCTCGCACCACGCAGCTATTGAGGAAGACTATCTCGGCATCCTGAGCAACCTCCACACGACAATACCCGGCCTGCTCCAGATGTTTGGCTATGTATTCTGAATCAGCCTTGTTCATCTGACAGCCAATAGTCCAAATATGGTAGCCGGGCATAAGAACGTTTTCACCTCAGAGTTGGGATAGTTGCAGGGCTAATGCAGGAGAAACAGTGCCGTATTGAGGGGAATGTCATTCACATTCTGAAGAAACGATTAGTTTCATATTGGCGGAGGGAGTGGGATTCGAACCCACGACAGAGGTTGAAGCCCCTGTAAGCGCTTAGCAGGCGCCCGCACTAGGCCACTATGCGATCCCTCCCAACTGAGTGGCATTGCCTCCAGACCCTGAAGCGGAGTGGGGGCTTACTTCCTCTCCATACTGCGCTCCCCATATCTCCATCTGAATTCCAGGATATTTCTGCAGCAGGGACTGCCTGATGCTGCTGCGATCTGACTCCTCCTCAATGATTTCCACTTCCGAGAGAAACGGCCCGCTTTCCTTGCTATGTATGTGCTTTCTGACCAGGAAACCGGGTACTTGAACATAACCCCAACGCTTCTCTCCACCACAGCAGGAGTTGTCGATACATGCATAGCCCAGAATATAGAGGACTTCTCTCCCATCATAGGGCAGGATATGTTCTTCTAAAGGAACATAGTATCCAGCACGCCCCTCTACCTCCCGTTCCAATTGAGGATGGATAAACTGTATTACCCTGCCTTGCTTACCGACAGATGCCACGAGCGTAATTATAGCACATCATACAGGAGCTATCATCACTCTGCTGCTGACTCCGCCAACGTCAAAAGAGCACTATGTGAGATTCTGGTGGGATTGCCCTTGCTCTGCCAGCACTCGGATTACCTGTGGGATCAAACGCCGAGCCAGGTCGCGTCGGCTTCCTCCACAAAGGACAACGATGAGCCGCCCCGAACAGACCCGGTCAACCACAGTCTTCAGCTCCCGAGCAAGGCGCTGGTGCAAATCAGGACTGAGTCCAATATCACCGTAGGCGCCCTGGGTTCCGTCATAGCCCCAATTCCAGAAAACACACTCTGGCTTGAAGGCCTTCACTCGTTGGACAAAACCCTGCTTGATCAGGCTGAGGTATTCGTCATCGTCTGTTTTCCACGGCACCTGGACATTCACTTTGTTTTTTCTTTCCAATGAACTACCTGAGCAGAAGCATACATAGAGAACCCCGGGGTCATCTTCAAATATCTCCCACGTGCCATTGCCATGATGGGCGTCAGTGTCAACAATAGCTACTTTCTCTACTCTGAACTGACGTCGCAGTTCGTGAATCGCTATCGCCGCACCGTTGAAATAGCATCCTCCGCTGAAGAAATCGCTGCCGGCATGGTGATCACCGTATCCGGTGAAGACAAAGGCATTGTCTATCTCCTCATGCCATATCTTCAATGCCGCCGATACGGTGCCGGCCACTGAGAAGAGCGCCCCCTCAAAATCGCGGGTTCTCTTCACCAGACCGACCATCTCCGGCGTATGGACTTGATGGAGGATATACTCAGAGACAGGTGCGAATTCAAAGGATGATGGAGGTTTCAGAGGATAGAAGGCATCGTAGAGGAAGACGTCGTCATTGTCCAGTAACCCTTCCAGAGCTTGAGGAAAATCTCGAAGTCTCTCGCCGTCCTGATAATGATAGAAAATCCCAGTTCTTGTCATTCTTGAATATTCGGCAATACCAATCTAGCCAGTCGGAGCATCTTTTGATATGATCCGTTCCAAGGTCTTTCCGTATATCCCGTGAGTCCTGCCATCGAATAGAACAAAGACTACTTCGTTCAAAGCCGTCTCCTGATGTAAGAAGTCAATTACTGTCTGCAGAGCGACCTCCGCCGCCTGCTCCACAGGGTAGCCATAGGCGCCAGTGCTTATTGAGGGGAATGAGATACTTGCTATACCCTTGGACACCGCCAACTTCAGACTCTCTCGATAGGCACTGGCCACTAGTTCAGGCTCGCCACTATGACCACCGTGCCAGACCGGGCCTACGGTATGGATAACGTATTTTGCTCTCAGGTTTCCTCCGGTGGTGATAACAGCCTTTCCTGTGGGCAGCCTGCCCTGATTGGAGACGATCTGCTTGCATTCTTCAAGAATGGCTGGCCCTCCAGCGCGGTGGATAGCGCCATCAACGCCACCTCCCCCCATCAAGCTGGAATTGGCAGCGTTGACTATAGCGTCGGTGGTCTGCCTGGTAATATCCCCCTGAATCAGTGACAACCTGGCTCTGTTGATGACAACATCCATCTTCGACACGTCTCGCACGCTCCTCTTATTATGGTAACAGATTCCTTGAGGATGGGGAATTCGGCGAGGATACGTTTGCAGGAGTACAAGCAAAATAGTCACGGAGGCCGAGTTGCTAACGAGACCGATACTGCAGGTCGATCTGCAATGGGGATGGATAGTGATAGATCTTCCTGTCGAAATACAATGTGTAGGCACCCGAATATTGTGCCTTCATTTCAAAGCTGAGCGCCCCTTGAGCCCGCTCTTCACCATAGGCCAATTCATGGTTTGGGCCTTCTATACGGAAGTCTGTCGTGTCATCTTCCCCGCTGATGCTGAAGCTGCCCTCCAGGGTGTGCCCGCGCTCCATTTGCACAGTCACGGTATGGGTGGCGTCTGCTGCCACAGCGAAGCTCTTCTCTGTGTATGGTGTCTCTTCGGACACGAGATCACAACTCACCAGGGCAGGAACCAGAAGAAGTAAAAATAGCAGTCCGATATATCGCATATTATCTATGGCCGACCACATTCGAGTCTGGAGTCCGCAACTCTGATCAAATCCTGATAGGAGAACTAGCCATGAGATACTTCCATATGGTTTGCTTCTTATGCCAAGCCCCGCGATGCTACATCGCGGGGCTTGGTTGTCTCGCCTATTGTTTATGTCAAGTAATACTGGAAAATCAGGTACCGTCTCTGGTAGCTAGTCCCCCGGTTGAGCCAGCGACCACACCACCCGTATGGCAGTGATGATGGCTGCAGGCGTCATGAAGACGGCGATGTAGGCTACCATGCCATTGAGGACTCTGCCCAGTCCATCAATGACGTCGTTCAGCGGCGCGAATGGACCATAGTTCCCTCCCGACACCACCGCCGTGCCCACAACCACCAAGGCAATGGCTGCTACCAGGAAAGGTATCATTTCCCTGCTGGTGATGTTGAACAATCCCACTATGATGCCCAAGATCACTAGGATAAGGACAATGGTACCGTTATCCCGAGATACACCACCGGCGATGATGGCCAGAAGCATGCCTACGAAGAACGCTATGGCACCGAGTACGACCGTTATGCTTCTCTGAGGTTTCGATGCTGATTGATTGGCCATAATATGACCTCACCCTCCTTTCTAGAGACCACTTCGGCTCTGGCCGAGAAGTCTAGCAACAACCGAAGACACTTGTCAAGATGTTACATCGCTCTCGATATTAGGTCTGCCAAATCACTCACTGTTTCCGTGATTCTTGGAGTCATCGATCATGTGTCACATCCATCGCGGCCGGTGTCTGACAAGCATGCTCGAGCTGAACCCCTGCCGGGCATTCTGTCACAGATCATGGGGTTCAAGAATCCGGGCATGGGCGGCTATGGGGAAGAGCGTAGTGATCATGTGATCATAGGCGTGTACAGCCCATCGAGCTTGACATAGAGGTGGCACCTGGCTCAGAATAGGCACTGATTTTCTCAGTTCCAATGACTGTTCTTTCTTTTTGCGAGATTTGATGCGAATGCGAGTTCTCATTGTCAACACGCCTTTCCCCTTAGACGAACTTCCTGTGCCACCGCTGGGCCTGGCCTACCTTGCTGCTGTACTGGAAAGAGAGGGGGTCGACGTCCAGATTTTCGACCTCCTTGTGGCCCAGTACTCTCCCCAAGCACTGAAAAGGAAATTGGGAGAGTATCAGCCTCATGTTGTTGCCGCTACCTGCTCCACCTTGAACTACAGTATCGCCTCCAGAATCCTCAGAGTCTGTAAGAACTTCGATTCGAATCTGGTTACTCTCATCGGAGGACCGCACGTTAGCTTCACGGCCAATCAGGTTGTTGAAGATGCGCCGTGGATTGATGTCGTTGTGAGAGGAGAAGGTGAACATACTCTGGTAGATCTGGTGAATTCATTGGCCTGCGGGAGGGACCTGGCGCAGGTTTCTGGCATCGCCTTTCGAAGGAATAGCGAGGTTGTGGTTACGTCGCCCCGCCCTCTTATCAAGGAACTCGACAAACTCCCCTTGCCTGCTCGTCATCTCCTCCCTCTATCAAAGTATCGAGCCCTCAAGGCACCGTGCACCATGATCACCAGCAGAGGGTGCCCCTTCGGATGCATCTTCTGTTCAGCGCCGAAAATGTTCGGCAGGGGTGTCAGGTTTCGGAATCCTCAGGCGGTCGTTGATGAGATAGAGATGCTCAATCGAGAGTTTGGCTTTGAACAGATCAACATTGTGGATGACACCTTTACAGTCAAGGAACGGCATGTGGAGAGCATTTGCGAAGGGTTGATAGACCGTGGTCTCAACGTCAAATGGTCGGTTTACTCCCGTGTGGACACGGTGACCCCTCACACGCTGCACCTGATGAAGCAAGCCGGCTGCACATGGGTCTGCTACGGCCTTGAGTCAGGCGCCCAGAAGATTCTGGACAGGATCAAAAAAGGGATTACAGTGGCTCAGGCTAGGGAAGCGGTGAAAATGGCGAAGGAGGCTGGCATAGATGTGATGGTTTCCTTCATCCTGGGCTTGCCCGGGGAAAACGGAAGGACCGCCCAACAGTCAGTCAGACTTGGCGAGGAGCTTCGCAAGAACTATGGTGTCTGCTATGGCTTTCATATCCTGGCTCCTATGCCCGGTACCGAAGTACGTGAGAAGGCTGATGAGTATGGAATCAGAATACTCACCCACGACTGGGCAAAGTACGACGCGAATCGCCCGGTGGCCGAGCCCATTGGCTTCACCACTGACCAAATGAAACGCATAATGGCTGATTACGAGCAAGCTATCAATGAGGCCTGGAAGGACATAGTGTCAAAAGCAGAGTGCGGAGATCCCTTGTGTAAGGAAAGGATGACAAGAAGTGACACCGTAGATTTCGTATGGAAGCTGCTGAAAAGCAACGCAATTGAGCATGCGGGGCGCTCAAACGATCATCAGAGCGAGCTAGCAAGAACAGTATCTCGAAGGCTCGATGTGCCTCTGGATGTGGCCCAACGAGAGTTGGCAAGATTGGTTGCCGAGGGCAACCTCACCTGTACTCAAGCGGCACAGCAGAAACATGCCACTTGGCAATGGACCTAGAGCCTCAATCACTATCACCGCAGGATCTGTAGTATTCGGTCACCGTTCTTAAGGCCTTAGCCGCCCTTTCGAAGTTAGGGAAACTGGGCACTCCTTTATCAATCAGTTTCTTCCTGATTCCCAACGCCTCCACTTCCAGTTGCCCTGAAGAAATGACGATCATGAAAGATTTGGGACATCTGTCCTTGAAATCACCCAGGGCCTTAACAAGAGTATCAACATAAGACGGGTAATAGTCCCAGATTTGAGACAGGAAGGGTAGAGATAGTTCCAGTACTAGGGAGTCGACATTCTCGTCAGTGCTCAGTATATTCAGAATCCTGATAGAATCGTCTATCGAAGGTGCATGCCAGGAAATGTCCAGCGGATTGAGATAGTTGCCGCCTATGATATTGAAGAAAGAAGCGAATTCCCTATAGGTACTACGGCTGAGCATGGGGGCTGTTAGGCCAGCCTGTGCAAAAGCATCAGCGATCACCACTGATTGACCTCCACTTTGCGCCACCAGCCCCACACTGGACCCAAGAGGGGCTTTCAGATAAAGAAACGCCTTCACGCAATCAATCATCTGGTCAAGATTGTCAACCTCGATGGCTCCGCACTGCCTGATCATGGATCTCCATATTGTTGGGCTGGAAGCCATGGACCCGGTATGACATGATATCGCCCGGTATCCCTCCTCAGCTTTCCCTCCTTTCCAGACGAGCACGGGTTTCTTGCGCGTTGTTTCGCTCAGGCAATGAAGGAACCTGGTACCCTCTTTCACACCTTCTATGTACATGCCTATTATCTCGGTTTCCTGGTCTTGGGCCAGGTATTCCAGGTAATCTGTGCTGTCAAGAACGACCCCATTGCCATAGCTTACCGATTTACTGATTCTAATTCCGTTGCATGCTCCCACAAGGCTAAAAAGGATTGCATGGGTGCCACTCTGAGAAATGAAACCCACTGGGCCGGCCTCTCCGTGATACTGGTTGACATCATGGCGTATCCCGATCTTGGGATTGAAAATCCCCATGCAGTTCGGCCCGATAATGTTGAAGTCAGCTTCCTTCGCCATTTTGGCAAGGGCATCTTCCAGGTCTTTCCCTTCCCTGGTATTTGTCTCCGCAAAGCCAGAGGTGAAGATGGTTGCCCCACCGACTCCTTTTCTTATGCAGTCGCTCACAATTCTGGGGACTACTGATCTTGGAACAGCAACAACCACATAGTCCACAGATTCGGGAATCTCGAGCAAGCTAGAGTAGTTTTCTATCCCCAGTCTTTCTATTCCTGGCAACTCCTGGGGATCAATCTGGACAGAGTAGACCTTTCCCCTGAAAGTGCTCATACTCCTGAGCCATACATAGCCATTCCCCATTTTGTCTCCCACCACTGCCACACAGCGTGGGTTGAAGGCCCTGTCCAGTGCCCCTTTATTCATGATGCAGCAAGATTACCCCGCTTTCCTTTGCTAAAATGATCTCTCCTTGTGGCCTTTCGGGAATGTCTGAGGAATTCCGACAGATACTTTGAGTCTGGTTGTTCTATTCTATCACCCTCCATTCGAAAAGGCATTTCAAGCTGGGGCCACGGAGGAGCCGCACAGTAGCGGTTTGCCCCTCCAGATAGGCATGATGTATCATATCTTCTGGTTCGTTTCTTTCAGGTGGAATACCACCAGGTTGGATACTTCATGCCTGCAAATTCGGACTATTCTTTCAGTCAATTACTGATCGACATGAGATAGGAGGTTCAAATTGGCATCAGCGCTTAGTGGGATTAGAGTACTAGACCTTACTGGATTGGGACCGTCCGCACTTGTTTCAATGACACTAGGAGATATGGGTGCAGAAGTCATCAAATTGGATATGCCACCTGGGGGTGGTCACAGAGGGGTTGGCGATGGCCTTGACTATTTCCCAGAGTCAGCTGATGAAGCAGAGAAAATGACTGCCTATGTGGCCATCAACCGGAACAAGAAAAGTGTGGCGGTCAACCTCCGGACTGAGGCAGGGCAGAAGATTTTTCACAAGCTCGTCGCGATTTCCGATGTTGTCATCGAAAGCTTCCGCCCGGGAGTAATGGATCGTATGAACGTAGGCTATGAAGCCCTGTCCAGGACAAACCCCAGAATCATTTACTGCGCGGTGTCGGGTTATGGGCAGACTGGACCCTACAAAGGCTTTCCTGGCCACGATGCCAACTATGCTGGCTTTGGAGGTGTGCTGGGATTGACCGGGGAACGCAGCGATAATGCTCCGGTCGTGGCACTCAATGTAGTGGCAGACCTGGCTATCGCATACTTGAATGCTACTGTTGGTGTCCTGCTGGCCATCTGTGCCCGGGAAAGGACAGGCAAAGGTCAGTTAGTTGATATTTCTATGACCGACGGTGTGGTTGCGCTTCTCGCTGGCATACCTGGCGCGACCGAATACTTCTATAGCGGACTGCTGCCACAGCGCGGAGAAACACTGACCAGTGGCAATAGCCCTTTTTACAGTGTATATGAGACCAAAGATGGGAAGTACATTAGTATATGTCCGATCGAGCCACGTTTCTGGGGGAATATGTGTCGCGCTCTCGGTCGTGATGACCTGACACCTCACGAGTTTGCTCCAAGCCCCAAGAAAGAAGAGATGCTCAACGATCTTAAGAAGATCTTCCTAACTAAGACCCGAGACGAGTGGTTTGATCTGCTCACCAAAGCAGACGTGCCAGTGGGCAAGATCCTGAATGTGGGCGAGGTCTTCACAGATCCACAAGTGGTCCACCGTCAGATGTTAGTTGAAGTGCCTCATTCCAAATTTGGCAACGTGAAACAGGTGGGCATCAGCATCAAACTTTCGGATACACCGGGCAAGATCCGAAGCCTGGCAGTCCCATTGGGTCGACATACTGAGGAAACACTCTCAAATCTGGGATATTCCAAGGCCGAGATACAGAAACTGCGTCAAGAGAATGTAGTTGCCTAAGACGCATGAAACTTGGCTA
>Ga0154632_1026_pt1 | contig 19587 bp, 19 predicted proteins | sample Rifle2008BG13ft_FD_116061 | JGI IMG/M metagenome (GOLD analysis project Ga0154632, IMG submission 116061) | Chloroflexi bacterium RBG_13_53_26
ATCTGATTTGATGTGCCAGTGTCAACCTGATTGTTTGAAAACCAAATAGATTTTGGGCTGGTTTCCGCTGTGAAGACATCCTGAAAACGGGGGTTCTAGCTAGATTACTTTTAATCAGTGTGTCGTGGGACTCGTACCCCGGACACCTCGATTAGAGGTAAGGAGGCACTACTATGCTACCAGCAGCGTCTGAATCCGCCCCCCGATGCCCTCCAGGGGCAGAAGTTCGCTCTGTTCCTTGTGGCGCCATTTAAGTTCAGCGCTTTGAGATTTCAAAGTGCGTGGGCTCACCACCAGCCGGATAGGTATCCCCAGAAGATCAGCGTCATTGAATTTCACCCCCGGCGACTCCTGACGGTCATCAAAAAGCACCTCAAAACCCTTTCCCTTTAGGTCAGCATACAGTTTCTCAGTGGCTATGACCACATCAGCGTTATCCGTCCCCAGCGCGCAGAGGTAGACGAGGTAGGGGGCCAGTGGCACAGGCCAGACAATGCCCTTTCCATCATGATTCTGCTCTATAGCTGCGGCCATCAAGCGACCTACACCGATGCCGTAGCAGCCCATGATGATCGGTTTTGTTTCGCCCTTCTGGTCCAGAAAGAAGGCCCCCAGTTCTTCACTGAATACGGTTCCCAGTTTGAAGATATGACCTGCCTCGATGCCCCGCGTGGAGGCAAGGGCCTTCCCGCACTTCGGACACCCCTGACCCGACTGAGCGACAGCGATATCCAGCATCATATCAACCTGGAAGTCGCGGGGATAGTTGACATGCCTGAGGTGGTAGTCCGGCTTGTTGGCCCCGGCGACAAAGTTCGTTCCCAACTTGATGGAATCATCGGCCACCGTCTTGATATCGGAGAGTCCTATGGGTGATGCCGATCCGGCCACCAACCCCGCTTGCCGCATCCTGTCCTCGCTGGCTAGCTGCAGATCAGAGCACTTCAGGGCGTTCTTCAGCTTTGTTTCATTCACTTCAAGGTCACCCCTGATGATGACAAAGACCAAATTGCCATCAGCGAGGTAGAGCACTGCCTTGAGGGTGCTACTCCTGGGTACGCGCAGAAAATCTGCCACTTCTTCAATAGACTTCTTGTTCGGCGTGGCTATCTCCTCCACCGGTTGGAGCGGTTCATGTTCACCGCCAGCCTTGATGCTTTGTGCCTTCTCCATATTGGCGGCGTATTTGCAGTAGTGGCAATGGATGATCATATCCTCTCCGCTCTCGGTGATCACCATGAATTCGTGTGAGTCCTTGCCTCCGATAGCCCCGCTATCGGCTTCAACCTCCATTGTTGGCAAACTGCAGCGGTCGAAGATATTGATGTATGCCTGTCTTATCTTCTGGTAGCTGATATCCAGCCCTGCCTCATCGGTATCGAAGCTGTAGAGATCCATCATGGGGAATTCTCTAACCCTTAACAGGCCGCCGCGAGGGCGGGGTTCATCACGGAATTTGGTCTGGATCTGGTACAGAAGGAGAGGGAGATCGCGGTAACTTCTCACCTGATGGCGGACCAGTTCAGTCACGATTTCCTCATGGGTTGGGCCGAGACACAGCTTCCGTCCCCGGCGGTCGGTGAGGCTGAACAGACTCTGGCCAAAGGATCGGTGCCGGCCTGTCCTTTCCCACAATTCGAAAGGCTGGAGGACTGGCATCATCAACTCCTGTCCCCCCGCCTTGTCAAGTTCGTTACGAATTATTTGCTCCAAATTTCGTAACACTCGCCAACCCAGAGGCAAATAGGAGTAAACGCCTGATACTACCTGATGAACCATCCCCGCTCTGACCAGAAGCTGATGGCTGATGGTATCAGCCTCAGCAGGAGCCTGGCGTAAGGTCTTGGTTAGAAGTTGAGAGACACGCATTGAAGAATCCTCGCAACCATCGGGCTAGATTTTGACCACCTCTTCCATAAGCACTTCCAGGAAGTCTTTCTCTTCCACGGTGCGCACGACCTCACCCTTTCTGAAGATGGCCCCTCGGCCTTTGCCGCAGGCAATGCCTACGTCAGCACTCCTGGCTTCTCCTGGCCCGTTGACCACACAACCCATTACGGCTACCTTGATAGACCTGTCTATTGTGGACAGCCTATCCTCCACAGCTTTAGCCAGACTGACAAGGTCTACCTCGCATCTGCCACAGGTGGGACAACTCAGCAGCGTGGGGCCTCGCTCCCGCAAATTGAGGCTCTTCAATATCTCGTAGGCAGCGACTACCTCTTCCTCGGGATCACCCGTCAGCGATACGCGGATGGTGTCCCCAATCCCCTGGTGGAGGAGGACTCCGATTCCCACAGCGCTGCGAATGATGCCAGCCCTGGGCAATCCAGCCTCTGTGATGCCCAGATGCAGGGGGTAGAGAGTCTTCCTGGCCATGAACTGGTATGCCTCGATAGTGCTGGGAACATCGAAAGCCTTGAGCGAGACCTTTATCAGGTCGAAGTCCATGCTCTCCAGAAGACGGATTTGTTGTAGGGCTGCTTCGACCATTCGCTCGGGGAGAGAAGCGCCGCCGTCGGCTGACTTGGGCAGGCTGCCCGCGTTCACTCCGATACGAATGGGAATGCCCCTCGGTTTGGCGGCGCGCACTATGGCAGCGATATGTTTCTTCTGGCTGATATTGCCCGGGTTGATGCGAAGCCCGTCAACTCCGGCTCCCACGGCTGCTATGGCCAGCCGATGGTCAAAGTGGATATCCGCAATGATCGGGATGTGAACGCCGCGCTTGATAGAAGACAGGGCTTCAGCAGCCTCCTTGTCAGGCACAGCTATTCTGACGATTTCGCAGCCGCAGTCCTCCAGTGTCCGAATCTGCCTCACCGTGGCGGCCACATCGCGGGTGTCAGTCTTGGTCATCGATTGGACGACCACCGGAGCGCCTCCGCCCACAGTTACGTCGCCTATTCTCAGGGTCCTTGCCATCCTGCGTTTTTTCACAGTCACAAGAAGTCCTCTCCCCGAATCAGGCGAGAGATGTCGAGATAAATTATGACGACAAAAAGCGTAATCATGAGTGCAGTCCCTGCGGCATATACAAAATGCGCTGTGCGATCGGAGATGCGTTTTCCCCGGCGTATGCCCTCTATGAGGGCTATGGACATGCCTCCGCCATCGAGGGGCGGGACGGGCAGAAAATTGAACAGAGCGAGGCCCATACTGATCAGTCCACCCATGAACAGAATATTACTGTAGCCGCCCACCCTCACCGTCTCGACGGTCAGTTGTCCGGCCCCTATCGGCCCTACCACTGCCAGATCGGGATTGTCCCGGATCAGGGGGATAGATTCCTTTATCAGGCTGGGGATATGAACGAGGAAATCGCCGCCACGGTAGAATGCCTCCCAAACGGGCAGTTGCTCCGACACCAAACGTGTGTCAGTGACCCAACGGGTATCAATGCCGAGAGCAGAGCCTATCACCAATTCAGACTCGACTATTTCAGCGACTCGAAGGAGAACCAAGCTTACCTCCTCGCCCTCTTCAGCGGAGTCTACGGCGTCAATCATGGTTTGCTCATCATAGACTACTTTTCCATTGATGCTCAGGATAGTATCTCCTGCCACGATGTCTGCATCTTCAGCCGGGGATCCTTCTTCCACGTTGGTTACTATCCCCCAGCACAGAAGAACACCAATGATGTAGCGATCAGAATCCGGGTCTAGCTCTGGATCGACAGTGAACTGGAGTCGCTCACCGTCTCTGTCGATGAGCAAGACCTTCTCCGATCCACCATCCGAGTTCACCGCTTTCTGTACGTCCTCCCATTCATGGATTTCGCGGTCACCTATTTGGAGGATGATGTCTCCTGCCACGATGTCTGCGTCTTCAGCCGGTGAATCCTCTGCCACTGAATGAACCATAACCCCATTGCTGCTGAGAACCTTTGTGGGCACCATGAAAAATGCGCTCAGGAAGAGGAATGCCAGGAAGATGTTGACCAGGGGCCCAGCGGCATAGACCCCCATCCTGGTCCATGGACCTTTACCGGCCAGACCACCTGGCACGGTGGGGTCATTTTCCCCGGCAGGCCTGACGAATGCTCCTAGAGGTATGAGATTGAGTGAATACTCGGTATCTCCGCGCTTAATGGCAAAGAGTCTGGGGGGAAAACCAATGCCAAACTCCTCGACTACTATCCCTGCTCTTCTAGAGGCGATGAAATGCCCCAGTTCATGGCAGGTGATCGAGAAGAACAAGACACCGATGAAGATAAGGACGATGAAAACAATGCTCATAGTCTACTCAGGTCTCCATTTCGCAGCATATTCCCTTGCCCAGGCATCAGCGGCCCAGATTTCATCGAGTGAAGGTTGGCTTACACTTCGGTGGTGTTCCAAAGCCTGCTCCACCAGCCTGGCGATGTCCAGGAAACCAATACGGTGGGAGAGGAAGAGTTCCACAGCCACTTCGTCGGCAGCGCAAAGCACTGCCGGGTAAGTCCCCGCCCTTTCTGCTGCTTCTCTGGCGATCCTGAGACAGGGAAACTTGGCCATGTCTGGCGGCTCGAAATTCAGAGACGTTGGCCTATCAAAATTCATTCTAGGAAGTTGTGGGTTGGGCAGTCTTTCGGGGTAGGTTATCGCATACTGGATGGGCAGACGCATGTCCGGTTGACTTAGCTGTGCCTTAACAGAGCCGTCGGCGAACTCTACCATCGAGTGGACTATGCTCTCGGGGTGGACCACCACATCGATACTCTGCAGTGGCAAACCGAATAGCCAGTGGGCTTCGATAATCTCCATCCCCTTGTTCATCAAGGTTGCCGAGTCAATGGTCACTTTGCGCCCCATTTTCCAGGTGGGATGTTTGAGAGCCTGCTCTGGAGTTATCTCTGCCAGCCGATTCATAGAGTGACGAAGAAATGGTCCTCCTGAGGCCGTGAGGATTAACCGAACCACTTCATCTCTGTGCTCACCGCGGAGGCATTGCCAGATGGCGCTGTGCTCACTATCTACAGGAGTGATTTCCACCTTGTGTTGCTTTGCCTCAGCCATGACAATCGCCCCTGCCATTACCAGCACCTCTTTGTTGGCCAGGGCGACGTGCTTTCCTGCTCGAATTGCTGCAAGGGTGGGAGCCAGCCCAGCTTTGCCTGAAGTAGCTATTACTACAATATCAACATCAGGGTGCGAAGCAATTTCCTCCACTGTGGCTGACTGTGGAGTGGCAACATCGGACGGAAGGTTGTCGGGCTGCAGTCCCTCCTCTGTGCCTTGGAAGGAGATGATTCGTGGCTGGAATTCCCTGATCTGTTCAGACAGCAGCTTTGAGTTCTTCCCGGCCCCGAGGCCCACTATGCGAAATCTATTACTGAAGATGCGTCCTACCTCAAGAGTTTGCTGGCCGATGGAACCTGTTGAGCCAAGGACGGCTATCCGCTTCACTCCACCACCCATATAACGTAATAGTATACGATTGCACCTGTGAAGACAAGGCTATCTATTCGGTCAAGGATGCCTCCGTGGCCAGGCATCAATCGGCCGGAGTCCTTTGCCCCCGCCCTGCGCTTGATCAAGGATTCCAGAAGGTCACCGAGTTGAGCGAAGAGACCTATCAGGCAGCCGAGGGCTATGGTTTGGACATAGCTGAGTGGCAATCCCCAGTCGCCCAGGTTAAGAACGATCCGAAGGACCAGAGCTGCCGCAGCGGCAGCAACAAAGCCAGCGATTGCCCCTTCCCAGGTCTTCTTCGGGCTGACGGTTGGCGCCAGAAGGTGTTTGCCCCAGGTACGGCCAATGAGAAAGGCTGCTGTGTCGCAGGCGAAGGTGCAGAACACGGCAAAGAAGACCAGTTCCCTACCATGGTTCGACTCTCTTAAGATCACATAGTGACTCAGCATCCAACCCATGTAGAGGATGCCGGCCAGCGTCCATCCCCAGTTAATCAGAAGCTTCTCTCTTCGAAACCCGAGAAGCCAGACCAGAGGCAGGGCTGCTGATGAGGCCAGCAGTGACGAGGTGACATAAATGTCATCGAAGTGGGCGCTTATGACGAAAAGCAAAGCCAAGGCCATCCCAAAGATTGTGAGGGGCTGGCCTCCAGCGAGGGTTGCCAGGCGGTAGAACTCGATAGAGCCGAGTATTGCCAAGAGACCGATCAAGAAGATGAGCAGAGGAAAACCGAGAGCAGGGGTGTCAGAGTAAACGAAGACCAGTAGAAGGGGTATGGCCCATAGTGCGGTGATAGTCCTTTGTCTCATGTGCACCCAACGAAGTCACCTTCTGGCTATGTCAGACTCCGAAGTTTCGCCCTCTTCTACTGTAGGCGATCAGCGCTTTTCTAAGCTCTTCCTCATCAAAGTCCGGCCAGTAGACGGGAGTGAAATAGAGTTCACTGTAGGCTGATTGCCATAGCAGAAAATTACTGAGCCGCACCTCTCCAGCGGTGCGAATAATCAGGTCTGGATCAGGCAATCCGGCACTATACAGGTAGCTGCCGAACAGGTTTTCGTCAATCATGTCGGGGGAGATCCCTTCCCTAACAATTTGCCTTGCGGCATTTACGATCTCAGCCCGGCTGCCATAGTCGAAGGCAACACTGAGGGTCATTACCTTATTGTCCTTGGTCAGCTCGATAGCATAGCAGATATGCTTCTGCAATCGTTCAGAAAGTCGATCGATTCTTCCCAGATGGTGAAGCCTTATCCCTTTCTGATGCATATCTCTGGTCTCGCGTTTTATGACCCGACCGAGGATTTGCATCAGTTCTCTGACCTCTATCTTGGGGCGTCTCCAGTTCTCTGTCGAGAAGGCGTACAGCGTCAGGTATTTCACCTGATATTTGATAGAGTTTTCGACAACCCGGCGAATATTCTCGGTACCAGCTCGGTGTCCTTCGAGTCGGGACAAGTTGTGCTGTTCAGCCCATCTTACGTTTCCATCCATTATGACTGCCACGTGGACTGGTAGAGGGGTGATTGCGGTACTGCTGATCCGGGTATCTTCCATTCTCAAAGTGGGGTCAGGTTATCTGAAAACAAGGGATTATATGGGTTGACTGGTTTCCTTTGGTCTCGGTTGTCTCTTCGGAGGATGGAAACGGACTATATTTCCATGATCTCCGTTTCCTTGTCCTGACCTATTTGGGCTATCTCTGCTATGAACCGGTCGGTTAGCTTCTGCAGTCGATCTAAGGCTCTCACATTTTCATCGTGTGAAGTTTCCTTGTTCTTCTCCAGCTTCCTCAGTTCCTCCATGGCATCCCGTCTAAGATTACGGATGGCCACTCTTGATTCCTCCACTCTCTTCCGTACTACCTTGACTAATTCCTTTCTGCGCTCCTCGGTGGGGGGAGGGATTACCAGTCGAATGACATCTCCGTCGTTTATTGGATTCAATCCCAGATCAGATTTGAGTATAGCTTTGTGGATGTTTGACGCGATGCTCCTGTCCCATGGGTGTATAAGGATGAGCCTTGCCTCTGGTACGGAAATAGTAGCGAGTTGATTTAGCGGAGTAGGAGCATCATAGGCATCGACCTTGATATGATCTACTAGAGCTGGTGTGGCTCTACCGGAGCGGATGGTCTCCATCTCCCTTTTGAGAATCTGGGTAGTCTTCTGCATTCTTCCATCGATTTCTTGGAGGATTTGATCAATCATGCTTCCACTCCTGTGAAGACCAAAGTCCCGATTGCTTCCTTTGCTACTGCCCGTTGTATGCTGTTTGGCGCATTGAGGTCAAATACCACTATGGGCAGGTTGTTCTCCATGCACAGAGAGAAAGCGGTTGCATCCATAACTTGAAGTCGCAAATTCAATGCTTGGCGGTGGTCTATACGGTCAAACTTCTTAGCAGTGGGGTCCGTTTTGGGGTCTGCAGTGTAGACCCCGTCAACCTTGTTCTTAGCCATAAGCAATACTTCTGCTTTTATCTCTATTGCCCGTAGGGCTGCCGCTGTGTCTGTAGTCATGTATGGATTGCCGGTTCCAGCAGCGAAGATCACGACCCTACCCTTCTCCAGGTGTCGAATGGCCCGAAGTCGAATATATGGTTCAGCCACTGATTGAATAGGGATAGCTGATTGAGTCCGGGATACAAGCCCTTCTTTTTCCAGGGCATCCTGGAGAGCCAGGGCATTTATAACTGTGGCCAGCATTCCGGCATAGTCGGCTGCAGCCCTGTCCATTCCAGTTGCTGCAGCATCAGATCCACGCCAGATGTTGCCTCCGCCCACAACAATGGCTACCTCAACCCCGGATTCTTTCACCGCCTTAATCTGCTGGCCAACCATTCTCAGGGTCTCCTCGTCAATTCCAAATTGGCTCTTGCCCATGAGGGCCTCACCGCTTAGCTTCAGTAGGATCCGCCTGTATTTGGAAGTAGACATGGTCTTACAGTGATCCGCCAAATGACATGGTGGGACTACGTTCCCACAAGGATACCCTATCTAACTATCTATTTGCCAAGCTCGAATCTGGTAAAACGGCCCACAATTACCTTCTCGCCAACCTTGGCCGAGGCCGCTGCTATGAGATCCGAGATTTTCTTACTGTCATCCTTAATAAAGGGCTGTGCCAGAAGGCAGACCTCCTCGGGATTCAACTTCGTGTCCTGAGGAATCTCTTCGGGAGAGATGTACTGTGGGGCAGTAGCTGCCACCTGTAGTGCCAAATCGTGTGCCAGAGCCTTAAATTCATCGGTGCGTGCTACGAAGTCGCTCTCACAATTAACTTCAACCATTACCCCTATGCGTCCTCCGGAGTGAATATAAGCCTCAATCAGCCCTTGCGAGGCAACACGATCCATCTTCTTTTCAGCCTTGGCCAACCCTCGCTCTTGCAAAACCTCACTTGCTCTATCCAGATCACCTCCAGCCTCCTGGAGGGCCTGTTTGCATTCCATCACCCCTGCGCTAGTTTTCTCTCTCAACTCCTTTATCAAGGTCACTGAAATCTCCACTGCTTACTTCCTCCTCGGGAACAAAGGTTAAAGAGGCAAGGGATTCTATGGCTTCTTCACCGGCCTTCTCTGCGCTCTCCTGTTCCGCTTTCTCTATAATCATTTTGCCTTCCATCACAGCATCAGCTATTCTGCTGCACATAAGCTTAACTGCTCTCACCGCATCGTCATTGGCGGGGATGGGGTAGTCGATCTCATCAGGGTTGCAGTTGGTATCCACGACGGCCACAATGGGGACCTTTAGGTGTCTTGCCTCAGCCACAGCAATTCTTTCTTTGGAAGGGTCAATGATGAAGAGGGCGCTTGGAAACTTGGTCATTTCCTTGAAGCTGCCCATTTGTTGGTTCAGCCTTTGAATGGTTCTTTCCATCTTCAGTGCTTCTTTCTTGGTCAGGCGGCCGAAGAACCCTCTTACCTTCTGATCCTCAAGGTGAACAAGATAGTCGACGCGCGATTGAATGACATTGAAATTAGTGAGCATGCCACCTATCCAACGCTGGTTAACGTATGGCATGCCACATCTCTTCGACTCTTGTTCGACTGCCTCTTGGGCCTGCTTTTTTGTGCCTACGAAGACGATGTCGCCCCCATCGGCTACCACACCTGTGACGAACTTACATGCTTGTTCCAGTAGAGCCATTGTCTGCTCTAGGTTGATTATGTGAATGCCATTGCGTTCGATGAAGATATACTTCTTCATCTTTGGATTCCATCGACCAACCTGGTGCCCGAAGTGGGCTCCGGCCTCTAGCAGCAGTTTGACTGAAGTAAAGTTTGCTGTAGCCTGTTGTGTCATATCACCTCACAAGATGTAGCGGCCGAGATTCTCGTCCCTAACTAAGCTCCCGACTTGCTCGATAACATATTTGGCATCTATCTCAATTTGCTGGCCTTTCCTCTCCGGGGCTGTGAAACTCAAGTCTTCCACCAGTTTCTCAACTATGGTGAATAGCCGCCTGGCACCGATATTCTCCGTGTGCTCATTCATCAATACGGCTAAGCGAGCCATCTCTTGAATCCCGTCTTCGGTGAAGACTACATTGACTCCTTCTGTGGCCAGCAGTGCTTCGTATTGCTTGATCAAGGAGTTGCGGGGTTCCACCAGAATTCTCTCCAGATCCTGTTGGCTCAGCGGATTAAGCTCCACACGCAGGGGAAAACGCCCCTGGAGTTCAGGTATCAGATCAGAGGACTTGTTTCTGGAGAACGTGCCGGCAGCAACGAAGAGTATATGTTCGGTCTTCACCGGACCGTATCGTGTTGCTACTGTAGTCCCTTCCAGTAGTGGGAGCAAGTCGCGCTGTACCCCCTCCCCTGATATATCTCTTCCCAGATCCAGCTTAGGACCACAAATCTTGTCAATCTCATCAAGGAATACTATGCCGTTTTCCTCTGCCTTTCTTATAGCCTCATCTATCACCTGGTCGAAATCAAGCAGCTTGTTGGCTTCTTCTCTGGTAAGAATGCGCCTTGCTTCCTTGACACGGACCTTCCGCTTCTTCTGCCCGTTAGGATTTCTGAAATTCCTGTAGTATTCATCGAACAGACTGTCATCGTCAATGTCCATCTCCAGACGTGGGTCGAAAGCTGATGCAGGCGGTTCTGAATCACCAACCTCAATCTCAACAAGCTGATCCTCCAATTTGTGACTGGCCAGCAGCTTGGCCAGCTTCTCACGAGTCAGGGTGGTACCTCCTTTTCCCTTCAATGATGGGGACCGTTTTGATACCTTGGAAATGCTGGCTGAGACTTGCTGGCTTCTTTCTGCTACCTGCTTACTCCTTCGTGTCAATTGCTGGTAGAGATAGCTGGCGATCCTCTCAATAGCCAATTTCTCGGCATTGCTTTCTATTTGCTTCAACTCTTCGCGGTAGACTCTGGCGGCGCTTACCTCAACAAGATCGTGGATGATTGATTCTACGTCGCGCCCTACGTAGCCCACCTCAGTGAACTTGGTGGCTTCGGCTTTGGCGAAAGGAGCATCCATCATTACTGCCAGACGACGCGCTATTTCTGTCTTTCCAACCCCAGTTGGCCCTATCATCAGGATATTCTTGGGCATCACGTCAGAGCGGATCTCTGGCGGCAGCTTTCTTCGCCGCTCACGGTTACTCAAGGCAATAGCTACAACTCTCTTCGCCTCTTGCTGTCCGATAACATATCTATCTAGCTCTTCAACAATACTCCTGGGTGTCAAAACGGTCATACAGGTCTCCCGAGGGCAGGTTTACATTAGCGTACAGTTTAGCATAGAGGTTTTGGTAAGGCAAGCGATTGTGATTCAGTCGCAGATTGACTTCGGCTGATAGCTGTGCTAGTATCGCAGCGGGCTGAAGGCGGAATGTCTGCGCTGACCGATCTTTATAAGGAAATCACCGACTGCCGTCAGTGTGATCTATGTAGACAGCGCAACAGGGCGGTCCCCGGTGAAGGGGCAGAGGAAGCCGCCATAGTATTCATTGGTGAAGCTCCTGGCTGGCATGAAGACCAGCAAGGACGTCCTTTTGTGGGTCCTGCTGGGCAGTTTCTTGATGAATTGCTTGCCTTGATTGGAATGAAGAGGCAGGAAGTCTACATATGCAACGTCCTCAAATGTCGGCCACCCGGCAACCGAGACCCCTTGCCAATAGAGATCAAGACATGTCAGCAATGGCTTGACCGTCAATTGGGATTGCTTCGTCCCAATATAATTGTTACTCTGGGGAGATACTCCATGGCAAGATTTTTTCCTGGGCAAACGATTAGCAAGATCCACGGCAAGGCACGCAGGGAAGACGGCATCATCTACTATGCCATGTATCATCCCGCAGCCGCTCTACACCAGCAGAACCTGCGCGAAACGATTCGGGCCGATATGCTCAAGATCCCTTCGTTGCTGGCAGAAACGAAACCATCCCCCGATACGAAGGCAACGGAGAAACCTCAGCAACTGAGCTTGCTATAGAGGTGTGCGGATGCTGCGCAACGTTTGGGCCAAAGAGAAACAGGGCAGAAGGCAATACTTGCGCATAGAGCCAGGCAAGACGGATGGGTAAGGGCAAGACGGGGAATAACGAGGGAACCTCTCCTTCAGCTTCGATTCTGGCGTTGCGGTTTCTCTGGCTGGTTTTCGTAGGAGTTCTTCTATTCGTTTTCTGGGACAGGCTGCTGGAGACGCTTGGACTGGGGACGTTGCTTCTCATATTGGCAGTAATAGGAGTGTCTGTCACATACTGGCTGCGAAGGCTCATCATATTCTGGGAACGATGGAATCTCTGGCTTGGCCTTGTTGTATTCGCTGTTGCCTTGCTGGGCATACTTGCCTTCTTCAAACCTGAGGATGTGAACATCCTGGAAGATGCCTCCCTCGGGGGCACTTGGGGCCAGGCGATCATTGGGAACCCGGGCAGTGACTGGCAGACAGCCCTTGGCATCTTTCGTGTCATAGGCGTAATCATTATCGGTGTAGCTCTCCTGGCACCGGATTTCGCTCGGCGTGAGACGGGCAATTGGACAAAGAGAGCCATACCTGCTTTGAGGCAGCTTCTGCAGAAGGTGAAGGGGTCGGTGATGGGGCTGGGCAAGTACTACTCTGAACATCCACTACACCGACGTATTCTGTTATGGATAAAGGAGCATCGCATACCATTGATCTCAAAGGCGATTCGTTCCAGTGATCCCGAAGATGAGCCGAAGAAAAAGCCAGTGCCACAGCCAAAGGCATCCTCCAGAGCGGCCAAGGTAGTGCTTACAGACCAACCCCCTGGCTCCTCGGAGGAGTGGCAGCTTCCCGGCATCGACCTTCTGGATGAAACTGTCAAGGTGGAACTCAGCAAGACTGAGGCAGAGAGAAGAGCAAGGGCGATTGAAGAAGCACTGGCCAGTTACGGTGTGGAAGCAAAGGTGGTGCAGATAAACCAGGGTCCTGCTGTCACCCAGTTTGGGGTGGAGCCTGGCTGGGACAAAAAGTACAAAGAGGTCAAGGATAAAGACAGATACGGCAACACCAGGGTGAGAACCGAGGAGGTGTCCAGGACCAGAGTCAAAGTAGAGCGCATTACTTCTCTCGCAAATGATCTAGCGCTAGCTCTGGCAGCTCCGAGTATCAGGATTGAAGCGCCTGTCCCGGGCAAGGCGTTGGTGGGCATTGAGGTTCCTAACATTTCTGCCGGGCTGGTCCCCGTGCGCGAGGTTCTGGAAAGCGCCGCCTTCAAGAGACTCAGCGGGCGTTCGAGATTGGCTCTGGCTTTGGGCAAAGGCACCTCCGGTGAGGCGTCAGTGGGTGACCTTGCCAAGATGCCTCACCTGCTTGTCGCCGGAGCCACTGGAAGTGGTAAGACAGTGTGCCTGGATGCCATCATTGTCTCCATCCTCATGAATAACACGCCCGACAAGGTCAGATTCATCATGATTGACCCCAAGCGGGTGGAACTCATCGCCTTCGATGGGGTGCCTCATTTGATGAATCCGGTTATCACTGAGAGTGAGAGGGCGGTGGACGTACTGAAGTGGCTGGCCCATGAGATGGACAATCGCTATCGAAGACTGGCGGAAGTAAGGGCGCACAATATCGAGGCGTACAACAAGAACACCAAGGTGGCTAAGGAGATGCCCAGTATTGTACTAATTGTTGATGAATTGGCTGACCTGATGATGCTGCAATCCGATGAAGTGGAGCCCCTGCTCTGCCGTCTGGCGCAGATGGGCCGTGCGGTGGGTATTCACTGTGTGGTAGCTACTCAGCGCCCTTCGGTGGATGTGATCACTGGGCTTATTAAAGCTAACTTCCCCACCCGCATCAGCTTTGCCGTGGCCTCTCAGGTGGATTCGCGGACAATCCTGGACATGATGGGTGCGGAGAAACTGTTGGGGCGGGGTGACATGCTCTATCTCACTCCCGAGCTGTCCAAGCCGAAGCGTCTCCAGGGATGTTACGTATCCTCACAGGAACTTGAGAGACTGACAGCGTTCTGGAGCAAGCAGGCACGATCTCAGCCGATTGAAGTGTTGACTTACACCGGTGAGGAAAGCTCTGGTGACCCGCTGTTGGACCAGGCGAGAAAGCTGGCCAAAGATGGCAAACAGATCTCGGTGTCCTATCTGCAGCGGCAGTTGCGCATTGGCTCTGCTCGGGCGGAACAACTGGTACGCATTCTTCAAGTAGAAGAGGGTAATAAGGAAGGTGGGGCAGGCAAGTCTGATCAAGAAACACGACCCCAGTCATGAGGGGGCAGGATAGCTTCCACAAGCTGACTGGTGCTGTGACAGCTTGAACAATATACCAAGTCAAGGAGGCCGGTTATTTGGAAAAGGTACTGACAGGTGTAAGAGTTCTTGATTTCTCCCGCTGGTTTGCTGGCCCATATACAGCTACCCTCTTGGCTGCCATGGGTGCTGAAGTCATCAGGGTTGAGAGACCCGCCGGCGAAGAGGAGAGAAACTTCGGGCCGTATGCCCCTAATGGTGAGAGCATGCTCACCCTGGTCACCCTGCAAAACAGAAGGGGAATCACCCTTGATCCCCTGAGTGACAAAGGCAGGGGGATAGTGGAGCAACTGGTCAGAAAAAGTGACGTGGTTTTGCATAGTTATGTCAGTGGATCACCGGAAGAGAGTCTGCTGAGCTATGATTCTCTGACGCAGTTCAACCCGGCGATTATTGTGGCCAAAGTCTCGGGGTTTGGCTCCACGGGTCCATATGCACAGCGCCCCTGTTTTGATACTATTGCCCAGGCGCTGTCGGGGGCGATGAGCTACACCGGGTTTCCGGAGACTGCTCCTACAAGATCGGGCTATGCCTGGGTAGACTTCAGTACAGGCAGTCATACTGCGCTGGGCATAATGTTCGCCCTCTACCACCGACAAAGAACCGGCAAAGGGCAATTTATAGACGTTGCTTTGCTAGATGTGGCTGTCTCCTGTGTGGCCGGTCTGGCTGTGGCCGCTGAATACAAGGTCTCGGGCATCATCCGGGGGCGACAGGGCAATGCCAGCTACTACAACTTCACCAACTGCCTCAAGGCCAAGGACGGTTGGGTGATGCTTGGTACCTCGGGGACCCCCATTTGGAGGAGATTCCTCCGAGCCATCGGGAGGGAGGATTTTAAGGAAGACCCCCGGTTCAAGAACGACAGGCTTCGTTATGAGAATCGCCAGGCTATTCAGAGTGTGGTGGAGGAGTGGTTGAAGGACAAGACAGTTGACGAGGCCATCAAGATTCTGGAACAGGCCAGGGTGCCCTGTTCTCGGGTGAACAACATTGCGGAAATGGTCAATGATCCCCAAGTGGCAGCCAGAGAGATGCTCATTGATATGGAATATCCCGGCATAGGCAAAGTTCCGCTGCCTGGAGTTGTCATAAAGATGTCTGGCACACCCGGGGCTATAGAAAGACCTGCACCCGTAGCCGGCGAACACAATGAGGAGGTTTACAGCAGCCTTCTGGGCTTCACGCCTGAGCAGCTTCAACAGCTCAAGGCAGAGGGCGTTATTTGAGCGCCTTCTGAGGGGTGCCAGCCGTTCTACTTGACATATTAGACCTGAATCTGGTATGGTGAGAGTTGCCATCGACCGCAAGGCGGTGAGCATCTAGAGTCGTATAAGGTTTAACAATCAGATCGCTTGGATCGGCGACGACCGAGACGGTTAGCAGGGTGCACTTTCGGAAGCCTTCTTGGCGTTGCCAAGAAGGCTTTTTGTTGAACTGATAAACATGGCGAGCGTAGGGTTCATAGGTGCCGGAACTGTGGGGACTGCCTTGGCCGTGAGGCTGAATCATAAGGGCTACGATGTGACAGCCGTGGCCAGTCGTACTCGTGCTTCGGCTGAAAGACTGGCCGGCATGGTAGATGGATGCAAGGTTCAGGGGAACGGCCAGGCTGTGGCTGATGCAGCGGAAATGGTCTTCATCACCACCCCCGATGGAGTCATCCCGCAGATTGCGGCAGAGGTCAAATGGCATCGGGGGCAAAGCGTGATGCACTGCAGCGGAGCTGACTCTCTGGACATCCTCATTCCAGCCGCCAGAAGAGGAGCTCTAGCGGGTGGCCTTCATCCCCTGCAGACCTTTGCCAGTATTGCACATGCCATAGAGAACATCCCCGGTTCCACCTTTGCCCTGGAAGCAGAAGAGCCGCTGCTGGGCAGACTGAAGGAAATGACAGTCGCTCTTGAAGGGCGATGGATAGAACTCAGGCCGGGCGACAAGGTACTCTATCATGCTGCAGCAGTGTTTGCCTGTAACTACCTGGTCACACTGGTCAAGCTGGCCACTGACCTGTGGCAGACCTTCGGGATCTCCGCTCCCGAGGCAACCGAGGCCCTGCTCCCTCTACTGCGAGGCACCACAAACAACCTGCAGAATGTAGGATTGCCTAATTGTCTCACCGGCCCTATTGCCAGGGGCGACTCGGGAACAATACGAAAGCATTTAACAGCGCTAAAAGCCAGGGCACCACAGTTGCTCCCAGCCTATCAGGAGATGGGGCGGCAGACCATACCCATTGCTCTAGCCAAGGGGAAGATTGACAAAGAGCAGGCCAGTGAGTTGGAGGCGCTCTTGAGTCAGTCTGATTGGTGAATGACTTGTAGCTAACTTACAGGAGGTTAGATCTATGAGGACGATGCTACGAAGCAAGATCCACCGCGCCAGGGTCACTGGAGGGAATGTGGACTACGAGGGCAGCATCACCATCGACAGGGCTTTGATGGAAGCTGCCGATATTCTCCCCTATGAGATGGTTCATGTGCTGAATGTCAACAATGGAGCCCGATTCCAGACCTATGCTATCGAAGGAAAGACAGGCTCAGGGGAGATCGTTCTCAATGGAGCGGCGGCACGATTGGCCGCCAGGGAGGATATTGTGATCATCCTTACGTACTGTACGGTGTCCGAAGAGGAAGCCCGCAATATTGAGCCCGTGGTAGTCTATGTGGACGCCAGTAACAACATCCGCAATCAGTGTCATGGCCACCAGTGGGTGGATGAGCTGACGGAGTCGCTAAAGAACCTCTAGCAAACCTGAAGCTTCGCACTAGGAGACCGGAAGACCTCGGGTATTAAGGAGGGGAGATGCGGTTTACTATCGGCCAGATCAAAGACATGAGAGAAAAGGGTATGAAGATACCCATGCTCACAGCCTATGACTACGCCACGGCCAAGATGATTGACGAAGCTGGTGTGCCCCTCATTCTGGTTGGCGATAGCCTGGGCATGGTGGTGTTGGGCTACGAATCGACTATCCCGGTGACTATTGAGGAGATGCTGCATCATACCAAGGCTGTGGTGAGAGGCACAAAGCGATCCATGGTCATTGGCGACATGCCCTTCATGACGTATCATGCCAGCATGGGAGAGGCTCTTCACAATGCTGCCCGCTTCATTCAGGAGGCCGGAGCCCAGGCGGTGAAGCTCGAGGGTGGTGTGGCCATGGCTGAAGTGGTGCACCGGGTGGTAGAGTGTGGCATACCGGTTATGGGACATATTGGACTCACCCCCCAATCTATTCATCAGCTCAGCGGTTTCAAGGTTCAGGGCAAGACCTCCGACGCAGCTATCCGCTTGGTGGAGGATGCATGCGCTCTTTCGGATGCGGGTGTCTTTGCCATTGTCCTGGAAGCCATTCCCGCGCCCCTAGCGCGGGTCATAACAAAGAAGGTAAACGTCCCCACAATCGGCATTGGGGCCGGCCCACATTGTGACGGGCAGGTTCAGGTGATCAGCGACATCCTGGGACTCTTCACCGACTTCGTTCCGAAGCATGCCAAACAATACACCAGGCTGTCTGATATGATCAGAAAGGCCGTGGCTGACTATGTCGGGGAGGTGCAGGACGGTGTCTTCCCCACGGAAAAGGAGAGCTTTTCCATGGATGAAAGCATTCTGGCAGGACTGATACAGGAGTAGAGTTGATGAAACTGCCTCGACCGAAGAAGAAGGGAACAATCTCCTTGGAAGAGACCCTGGATAGGAGAAGATCCAAGCGGCAGTTTCTGACCAAGCGACTCAGCCAGGAGCAAATATCGCAGCTTCTGTGGGCGGCCCAGGGCACGATTCAGAAAGGGTATCGCACTGCTCCATCGGCCGGAGGGCTGTACCCTCTGGAGATCTATCTGGTGGAAAGGGAGGGCGTTCAGCACTACGTACCACAGTCGCATGAACTGGAACGGACTGTGGATGGTGACGTCCGTCCCCAGCTCGCGAGGGCAGCTTTGGATCAGGGATGCATACTGGAAGCACCGGTCTGTATTGTCATTGCTACCGAGTATCAACGAGTTGAGAGACGTTATGACGAGCGGGCAGCCCGCTACGTCTGTATCGAGGTAGGGCATGTAGCCCAGAACATCCATCTTCAGGCAGTAGCCATGGGTCTGGGTTCTGTGCCTATCGGAGCTTTTGATGATGACCAGGTGCACAAGGTTCTCTTTCTACCGGAAGATCAGAAGCCCCTGTACATTATCCCGGTGGGCTATTCTGTGGCATGAAGGTCATCTCCAGCATCAATGCTTTCAAAGAAGCCAGGCACAAGATAGACGGCAGCGTCGGTTTTGTGCCCACCATGGGCTACCTGCATGAGGGACACCTTGTCCTGGTGAGGCATGCAAAGGCGGAAAACCAGGTCGCGGTAGCCAGCATCTTCGTTAATCCCACCCAGTTTGGGCCAAAGGAAGACTTTGCCCGATACCCCAGGGATACGGAGCGCGATCTTGCTCTCCTGGCGAAAGAAAAGACAGACATGGTGTTCATGCCCCCTGCGGAGGAAATGTACCCTCAGGGGTTCGGTACCTGGGTAGATGTGGCGAAGGTGACCGAGGTGCTTGAGGGCGCTGTTCGCCCGGGGCACTTCAGGGGTGTGGCTACAGTGGTGACCAAGCTGTTCAATATCGTGGAACCGACCAGGGCCTATTTCGGACAGAAAGATGCCCAGCAGGTGGTGGTGATCAAGAAAATAGTGGCCGATCTCGATATGAATTTGGATGTGGTGGTGGTGCCTACCCAGCGTGAGCCGGATGGGCTGGCCATGAGCAGTCGCAATGTCTATCTCAACTCGGAGGAACGGCAGGCAGCCCTTGTCCTATGGAAGTCGCTCAATCTTGCCCGGCAGATTTGCTCACAGGGAGAGCGAAGAACTGAGAATGTGCGGCAGCAGATGACCAGCCTAATTCAGAAAGAGCCGCTGGCCAGAATCGACTACATCAGCATAGCCCACACGGAAACGCTGGAGGAACTGGCGGAGATACAGCTACCTGCCCTCGTCTCCCTAGCGGTATATGTGGGAAAGACCAGGCTGATAGATAACATAATCCTCCGTTCGTAGATTTCCCCCGCAATGACAATCCCGCTATAATAGTCCACCGAAACAGAACATCCATCGCTAGAGTAATCCCTGAAGCAGAGAATGTCGTGGAGGTTACATGCCCGAATTCGATTTGAGACAATTCGAAAAGACGGCCGAACGAATCAGGAAGAAGGCAGCGGAGGAAGGCCGACTCATAGCTGATCCTTCTGACGAAGAGCTGGGGTCAATTGCAGATAGAGAGCCGGAGACCAGGAGAACCATATACGGCAGCTTGATCGCTGAAAGTGAGCCTACCTCGAGGGCGGCTATGTTTACCCAGAACAGTGTTGACCATACCTTTGGTGAAGATGAGCGAAAGCTACTGTCCCACTGTGAAAATATGCTGGCTGCGAAGAGGCTGATTTCCGT
>Ga0154632_1013_pt1 | contig 18823 bp, 28 predicted proteins | sample Rifle2008BG13ft_FD_116061 | JGI IMG/M metagenome (GOLD analysis project Ga0154632, IMG submission 116061) | Chloroflexi bacterium RBG_13_53_26
AGAGTTTCATGCGTTCGGAGATGCGGACAACATTGAAACCGCGCGATACTATCAAAATCTTTTTTGCGATTACTTTCAATCGAAGCTCACGGGCAAAGATCCCGCGAACAAGTTGCCGATATGAAACCACTGTCAAAGAATCCGATCGATACTGAGTTTTTCGCTATCATTGAGACTCTCAAAATGAGTGCAACGTCTAATTTGCACGCGAGTCTACCGCCGAGGGACGCGGCGATCCTGGTGAACGGAATTCACCACTTGGTGCACGTTTATCAAGCAGCGAACAACGAGAAATTTTCTCACCGAGTAGAATCATTCTTCGCCGATATTGGTGAAGAATGGCTCGATATGTTGGCCGGCAAACCAAAGAAAAGGAGGCGTTAAAATGTTGATGAGTTTGAGATCGAAGTGCCCGGATTGCGGAAAAGAGATTGAGAAAGCGACGCTCATTTATCCCGAGGAAGGTATTGAAGGTGATTTGGTAGTTGAATGCCTAAATACCGGCTGCAGAAAGGTTTTTGCGGTTCATTGGCGCCTGTCTGTCCGGACAAAAGCCTATCGAATCGAATCAAAAAGCGTCGATATTCAATTTCAAATCGAACTCAAAGAGGAGGAGGAACAAGGGGGCGGTGATGAGCCTTGATGAATACGAGACTCTTTTCAGATTGATCGATATGTGCGAGCTCGTCGGAGCTCCGATCAAAACGAGGCCTTTACCGCGTCGAAGTGGATTTCTCACCACCTTGAATTCTTCCGGAGATCCGGAACTCGATAAAATGGTTATTCGTCCGACTGTTCATCAAAACCAGACCGTTACATATGCTCACTGGGACACGGTCAAACATCGCTGGTCGGTATTGCGAAAACAAAACTGCATTTGCAAAGCTGATTTTGACGTATTGCCGCAGCTCGAACGGGAGAGGCTCGAACGCGGCGGGATAAGGGTAGAACCATGAACCTAAATTGCGACAAATGTTTTTTTTCAAAGGCAGGCATGTGCCGAGTTAATCCTCCCGATCCCATGCTCGAAACGCTGTTTCCTCCTCTCCCGTCCGACAAGTTTCCATGCGGCGAATATCTCGACAAGGAGAGCGGCTTGCCGATTGAGGAGATCTTGAAACGCAATGAGCGCAAGCGGCAATACAACTCTCTTCATCCAAACCATCCAAACAAAGGAGGCGGAACAAGTGCTTAAAATAATCACGACCGATGATTACTCAAACGGACGCGGGCATTGTCTCGATTGCGGATATAGTTGTCAGGCGAATGACTGCGATTCAATGGACGGCTATGAGTCCGCGTTGAATCATGCGCTCAACGAAAATCACCGCGTTGTTTTTCGTGTCGAGGAGATCAAAGAGGTAAAAATATTGATGACCGTCGAAGAAGATACGGTCAATTTAGGTCCTTCATGAAACACGACAGCGGCAAACCGAACAACAAAAACATTGCAGCGATAAGGCTTGTAAGGTGCACAAGCTGTAATCGAATGCACGCGATACCGAGGAGAGGACCGCGTTTAAAATCCTGTCCAAGATGCGGTTCTACCTATTTAGAAGACAGAGGATAGATTTCAACCGTTCAGAAAGGAAGAATGACATGTCAAAGAAAGCCTCAACAAAGGCAATCATGTTGGAAGAAATCATCCCGAAATTAAACCGAGGTGTTCGAGTAGGTTCAGTGAATTTAAACGGCAGAGAATGTGAGGCGTTGATTTTGGTATTGAGTCAGTCAGTCGATATCGAACCACTGATATCATGCTTTTATTCGCTTATCGGTGATACGTTGATTCAATTCAAATCGAACGACACTACAAAGGATGAAAACCATGCCCATAATTTTGAAATTTCAAATAGTCGTATCGATACCAAATGAAACCAAGCATGTTTCTATCGATCCAGATGGAAGAATTTGGGCTCATGAAGCAGCACCTAAAAACGTAAATAGAATCGGAAATTGGAGTTCCGACGGTTGGCAACATGAAGCAAAGTTGATATCGGCTTATCCCATCTGGAAAAGAACCGTTCAAGAAATTAGAGACGCCGATCATTATCAAGTTGATTTAGCAACGGTAGACATTACCGATAATTGACAAAAACAATTACCGATAATAAAATATTATCGGTAATCGGCCGTCCAAGGGTAGGGGGCAAGAGAGACGGATTATGCAGGATAGTTGGTTTGGATTATTGGCAGGGTTTTTAGGGTTGCTCCTCGGTGAGCTTCGCCGCCGGCAGGGAATGAAATCAAACTCGATTCAACCTCCCCCTCCCGATTCGGCAGTCTGTAAACGATGTTTCTTTTTCCGGCAGTATGCGCGCTCAGGTGAGCGTGAAAAGGATATGGGAGACACACAGTTGATTCATCGACACAGATTCGATGAGAAAGAAGGACAGAATGGAAGAAAAGAATAAAGATGGTTTGATCAATGCGGACGAGATGGAAACAAAAGATATCCGAATGCGATTGACCGTATCGCGGGCAACCTATTTGGAGAACGCCGCGCGGTGCTCCTGTCCGCCGAATGGAGCGCCGCTCGACTTGACGCGCTCTTTGAGAGAAGCATCCGCAGCATGGAAGGACGCGGCGGACCTTTGTGAGACTTATTTGAAGGAATTAAAATAGAAGGTTTCCCCTCGGGGAAACCCGCACTCTCAACCGTTCAGAATTGGAGTAAGACAATGATAGACCAAAATCAATTTTTTTCAATCTTATACGCGCTATTCGCCGCCGTTGGCTTTATCGGCGGAATAGTGGGCGTGATTGCTTGGGCGGAAACTCGCCGAAATAGTACTTTCATAAACTATATCAGCCGAAGATTATCAGGGGGCAAACATGGAAAATGATATTTCGTGGATCTCAGACGGCGTGCCGGTCTGGTTTACGATTCGGGGCCCGTACGCGGGCACTTATTCCGGTACCGTAGACGGACCGATCAAAAATATTGGAGGCGATGGCCACCAACATCTAGTAGTCAGAATCAAGGAAGTCTCGGAAGATTATGAGAGAATGACACATTGCAAATTCGCGGTATGCGTCCCGCTTAACTGTTTGAAAAAGAGGACAACATGAAAACAGTACTATTTATTTTAATCGCGGCCGCGTTTCCTTCATGCGGTCAAAGCCCGGAAAAATTCAACATAGAGGAGAGCGATCATGATTATCAAAACAGTGAAGCAGACACGGACACTGACACGGATAACGAAACAGATAGAGACACCGACCCGCTTGATTCGATGGGAGAGAACACGGATCAACCGTATGGGACGGACACGAACGGAGATCAGTTCACTGACTCACAACCCGAATTTGAAAGCGAATCGATTGAAATGGTGGGTACGGATGAAGACATTGATACTGACACCGACACGATCTCTGACACTGTTACAAATACATATACCGATACCGATACAGACGAAAGAGGAAGTGATGATACAGATCAAAACCCCTTGATTCCTGATTTCGTCTGCGATGAGTGGAGTTGTCCGGATTCGCAGACGTGCGATATCGGTGAATACTGGGTTTGTCCGCTCCTTCCGGAAGAAGTCACGATCGCCGCAGCTACCTATAAAACGCAATGGTTGATATGCGTAGACGTCGACGGCGAGCAGGTTTGCCCGACGAACGGATATCACCGGGCATGCGCGCCGGCGTCGGCTATCGGGTTGAGTTGCCATGACTGAAGAGATCACAAAACAAGATGTGTTTCAGGCAATGGATCGGCTGTATGAACGCGCCGATTACTATGCCGCGCACTCTATCGCCGATAACACCCGCCTTGCCTATGAATCCGACTGGAAACAGTTTGTTGAATGGCGCATTGCTCACGACATTCTTGAAACCTTGCCGGCGGCGCCCGCGACTATCGCCGCATATTTTACCGACCTTGCAGACAGCGGTTCGAGCGTATCGACGATATCGCGCCGGTCAACGGCGATATCCGTGATTCATTCGGCAGCGGGCTTTGAATCTCCCTGCAAGACCGCGCAGGTTGCCCGAGTGCTTAAAGGCATCCGCAAAGAGCGAGGGAAACCGCAAGTCAAAGCGAGGCCGATATCGTGGTCTGAATTAAAGCGCATGGTGACAAAGTGCGACTCATCGATCATGGGCCGGCGTGACGCGGCGATGTTGTTGCTCGGTTGGACGTCCGCGCTCAGACGATCGGAGCTTGTCGCGCTGAACTATTCCGACCTTTCTTTCACCGATGAAGGGATTCTACTTACCGTCACCCGTTCCAAGACAGATCAAGAAGGCAAAGGACAGACGATCGGAATACCGCGCGGCGAGTCGCCATGTTGCCCGGTCGAGGCGGTTCAAGAATGGCTCAGCCGGCGGTTTATGAATGCAGCTCCGGAGGAACCCGAAAAAACCCCTCTGTTCGTCAATATCGGCATGGGGAGCCGGCGCCTATGGTGGGCCGAGGAAAAAGGCCGTATCACCGATCGCATGGTGTCCATCATCGTGAAGCGCTACGCGGCTTTTGCCGGCTTGCCGATTCGGGACATATCTGCTCACTCATTGAGAAGGGGTTTCGCGACAGAATGCGGCGCTCACGCGCTTCCGGAAAGGATTATCGCACGGCACACGCGACATAGATCAATGGAGGTTTTGAGGGGATATATCGAAGATGGTTCTATTTGGAGAGAAAACCCGTTGTTCTTCATCTACGGGATACAAAACCCGCTTCATATCGTTTCGAGCAATACCGCCGTTTGAAATGCCGAACACACGTTTCGTTCGGCGCATGACTTTGTAGTAGCGTTCATCTTTTCCGCTTTTTCCCTATCGACGGTCATATCATAGACATTCCCGATCGGTCCGTCCTTGGCGTCGTTGCAGGGATATACATTTCCGTTAGGTACGATGAGCGTCAAACGGTTCGAGGCGATATCCTCTATATCGGCAGGGTCCGCCTTGAAACCGTGAATCATGGTGTTTTCAGGTCGTCTGTCCCACTTTTCATAGTAATTCCATCCAAGGTTGAGCAGATACGGACGCAGCTCATACGCACGCTTGAAATGTTCGAGTGTGGAAACGACCGTATGCAGCACATGCGGCCGCTCTTTTACCGGTTGCACGAACGCAAGCCAATCATCGATCGGAATGCCGCAATCCTGATGATAAGTGATGCACCACTTGACCGGCATCTCTAGGAGACACAGGTGCTTTTGCATCAATAGACCGTTTGTGAAAATGGTTGTGTCAGTTCGTCCGGAGGCGACAATTAACCTGATTTGCTCATCAATGTCCGGCCGTAAAAGCGGCTCGCCTCCGCTCACATGGATCGTTGCGCCCGGGCGGAATTTATCGATCCATTTCAAGGTCTGTTCAAAATTTGTGATTTCGTTTTTCGGCACGCCGTTTTCACAATTTTCGACTTTGTAGGCAGCGGTATGACTCCCGCTCACGCAATACGGGCAATGGTTTTGGCAATAGTTCCATGCTGAAACGGTGACGGTCGGTTTCATTGGTAAACCCCTTTCACGCGGCGCCTTGCCGCATCTAATACGGCGAAATCATCGGCCGTCAATTGCATCGGCGCCGGTGTCGGTACTGACACGGGCGGCAATGCGGCCGGGATATCTGCCGGTTGCTTGATCGATAAATTGAGCGCTGAAAGTAGCTGTTTGATCTCGGTTTCGGTGGGCGGTGTCGGCTCATGCTCGGATATCTCGACAATCGGCGGCCGCGTCGGGATAAATTCTGGTTCCGTTGGTTGCCGCCGAATTAAATTCGGCAATATCTCGCGGCATACGGTGGATTCTCTCACCGGTACCGACATTTCTTTCCAATTTCTCGCCCAGTATTGCCAATCAACGCCGCTCGGGTTCACCAATTCGACGCCGGCGCCCAATGCGTCCACCTCGCATTGAGCACGCAAGCGCGCGAGACGACGATCGGAGGCGTGCAATAAGTTCGCCTTGCGCAATACGCAAAGCAGCGAGAACAGGACCGGATTTTTGGGCGTTTTTTTCTTTATATTGATCGTCCGCGCGCCCGCGCGGTGCTCTTTTATTTGTTCCGAACTATTTCGGAGGTTTACACAAGAAGTGATATTCCTCCGATCTTCGGGGTGACAATTTGTCGTATGTAGTTTTGAGTGGGATTGTGTAGGTAAAGGTGTTGTGTTTTCGTGCTTCTTTCCGGTCCAGTACGAAAACGCGGCCGGATTGAATAAAATTCGGCAAAAATTGTCGTGCCGTTGGTAGATGAAAATGAAATTCGCGTTAATGAGTTCCTTGTGCGCGCGTTGAATGGTCCGGACTGAGCAAGACCCGCCATCCAAAACGCGCCGCAGTGTGTCACCAATAGCGCCGAGGGGTGCGACAATCCCGCAATACGCAAGCTTTGCGATGGACACGTATAACTGAAGAAGGCGCCGCGCACGAGGCGATAGATTCCCCGTGCCGGCGATGCCTGATATCGTCCAATCGAGAGATTGGAGACATCTTTTATCAGCGTACTTTTCGGACCTTCGTTCAGCCGTTGCAGTCTGCATGGAAAACCTTTCTGCAAGCGCAAAAAACGCGCGCAAAAATCACCGTTTACGATTCCCAAAATCGCAAAACGAAAAAACTCAATTTCCGTGCGCAAAAAACCGGAAACAGAATTTGACTTTTAGAAATTTACCGTCTAGGGTTTGGTTAATTTCCTAAAAGTGGTTTCCGGTCTTGAGCACATTGGGGACCACTTTACCTATTTTGTTTCACCGTGCAAAACTTTACGTACACAATTTGCCGTTTTTTTCGGTGATATATCGGACATGTAGGTGAATATCATCCGGAGTATTACCGGGTTCAGCCGCATAAAATCCGGCGTTTTACCGGAAAAACACCGAAACATTTTTTAATTGCACAAAAGAACCGAATGATTCACTATTTGATGTATGGACACCGATATCGAACATGAAGGGGTTTTCGAGGCGGAAGAAGATGATTTACCGACTGAGATCGAGTTGCCGGACATACGCACGGAATCCGAACGAACGGCGGATGAGCATTTAGAAAAAATCGACCAGTTTTTTTCGCAGTTGCAACCGGGCGCAACCCTTTTGATAGAACGGTTTCAACCTTCATGGTGTTCAGGAATTTTAGAAGAAATCACCGTTTCAAATGAGGCGCTCACGCTCGATTATTTTATCGATACATGGGGCGGTTCGGTGCTCGGTGTGAAACTTCGGGGGGCAAAGGGTCGGTTCAGCGGCGGCGCTTATAAAATCCCGCTCCATTCATATCCGCCGAAGGTTTACGGCGAAGTGATTACAAAATCGCAAGTAATGGACCGTCTGCGCGGCACTGAGAAGGAAATTATTCCGGCCGCTCCAATGCAAAATAATCAGCCGATGCGGTCCACCTCATCGGCAATGGATAAGCTTTTATCGGCCCTTCCCGCTGTGATACCGGTATTTCTAAAATATATGGAATCTTCGGCCGAACGTAGACAACGTGAAATGCTCATGATGATGAAGATGATGAACCCCGCTTCCTCCGGAGGCGTGGGTAGTATCGCGGATATCACTAAGATGGGTACGGCACTTGCGGAGTTACAAAAGACGTTCGGCGGCGCCGGCGCCGGTGCGGCATCGGGAGAAATCACCGATTTCATCCCGCAAGCCCTCGGCATCCTGGAAACACTTTTGGTGAAGCGGCAACCCGAGCAACCGCAAGCCGCGCGATTAAGTGCGGCGCCGGCGCCGCCGAACGTGAGATCGCTCAAAAAACCTTCGTCGGTTGCTTCGTCGATCGCCGATATGCGGCCGCAGCAAGCAGCGCATACGATCATAGAGGCCTTGGGCTCAATGAGCCCGGACAATAGAAGCGCAGCTATTCAGGAATTCATGGGAGAATATCAGCGGACCATGAACGGAAGCGCGGAAGATGATGATGACGGATACGAAGGGACAAACGATTAGGGGTTTAGAATTGGCTATCATGTGAGACCATACGCGGCGACGGTTCAACGGATTCAAACCGGCACTCCCATTGAGCAGATGAGAGAGACTTTGCGCCGCATTGGTACGGCAATTCGAAACGCTTCTGTCTACCCTCCGATTCGAAACCACGCGGCCGCGATAGCTTCCCTTGCACCTCCGAAAGATTTTGTGCGGCAGCTTATGTTTGTCTACGGTGATTTTATCCGCCGATGGAGATACGTGAGAGACCCGGTATCCCGTGAGCTGGTAACCGCATCACCGCAAGCGATTTGGCGGCTCACCATGGCCGGCGACGGCGTAGGGGTTGGACTCGGAAAAGGCGCCGGAGATTGCGATTGCGCAACCGTTGCCTTGGGCGCTCAGCTCGAATCAATCGGTTTTCAAACTCGACTTGCCACTACGGCGCCGCCGAATCGCGGGCCGGGCTCTCTCTTCTCCCATGTATTCATACAGGCGCTCGTTCCGAAACTTGGTTGGATCACTGTCGATCCTGTCCTTCATCCAAAACAGCCCTTTGGAGCAACGGCGCAAAACAGCCGGATTGCCTATTGGGATTTAAACGGAAACCTTTTAGGGTTTCAGGGCAACTATATTGTGCCGCAAATGTTGCGGCGATAAGGAGGCTTTCATGCTTGGCGAAAATATAGAAAATTGGGGTGATTACGGTTTCGGCGCAGCGGAGCAGGAAATGGGATTCGGTGAGCCGGTCGAGTGGGGAAATATCGGCCTTTCAAACTGGGGATGGTTGCCGACACAGGACGGAAACCGCGTTTCAGCCGTCGGGATGTACGGCATCATTGACGGCGCTCAATTGGGCGGGCTTTGCCTGGAAGTCGATGATTCCGACACATGGGGATATACCGAATCAGGCAAGCCCCTTGTCAGAACGCCCATGATTGAGCTTTCTCTTTCCGACTACAACTACATGCAGCAAAACGGCGTCCCGTATGACGGAATGCTTGCCCTCGGTGATACGGGAGACGTGTATCAATATTCCGGTCTTGGCGGTTTCTTTAAAAAGCTGTTCAAGAGAGTGAAGGGGGCGATCGGAAAGGTTCGAAGCAAGATCAAGAAAGGCATTCGCAAGCTTCTCAAGAAATCGAAGTTCGGCCGAATGCTTCTCAAGGTGGGCGATAAGATCAAGAAGATCGCGATGAAGATCGTCGGGCCGCTCATGAAGTTTGTCGGCAAATGGGCCGGTAAGCTCGCGCCGATCGCCGCGATGATTCCCGGATACGGTACCGCGGTAGCCGCGGCGCTCACCGTGGCCGGCAAAGTGGCAAACACGATGAAGAAGTGGGGAGTCACCACGCACGGGGCGAAAGGTTCGGTGAGAACCTTGAAGCTTCAAGATCCGAAAAACTTACCGGCGTTCAGAGCGGAGCTTGCGGCCGAGGCGGCGAAAATGAAGGCCTTGGCAAAAACAGACCCGGCGAAGTTCAAAGAAATGTCAACGGCATTGAGAAACAAGGCGGCGGGGTGACGCATGAGACCACAAGCGCACGCGCTCCGGGTGTTCCCCGGGCATAATTACCGGCAACCGATCGCAAATGCTATCATGCGATCGATGGCACGCTATACGCCGGGCGGACGAGCGGGATTACCTCCGCTTTATTTCTCGGGTTTCGGCGCCTATGACGCGGCGAGCGACCCTAGATATATACCGTCACCCGCTGAAATCGAAGTCGCCAACAAGAAGGCGCAACAAGGGCGATGGTACAGACCGGCGAACGACCAAACCCCCTATGGCGTGGCGAAGTGGGCCTACGGTGCCGCAAACGTCAAAAAGGGTTTGATGCTCATAAACAATGCGACGTGGAATTCCCATATCACGAAGGGCGCATCCGGTTGGGAGTCCTACAAGGTACAAGGCCTTCAATTCAATCCGAAGTACTCGGCCGAAATGCCTCATGCGCCTTCAGGCTCGGGACATGTTCAGCCGACGGTATGGATACCGCCTCTCACGGGAGAGGAACCCGAGCAGATCGGCAAGAAAAAGCCGGTGGTAGTCCCGCCGGTGGTAATAACCAAGCCGAAGGGTGAAGACACGATACCGACACCGACACCCGGGCCGGTTACACCGACACCCGGTCCGACCGGGCCGTATATCCCGCCGACCGCGCCGACAGTTCCGGGACAAGGTCCTCAGGGAATACCGGGACCGCCGGGACCGCAAGGCGTGCCGGGACCTCCCGGACCTATGGGACCTTCCGGGCAAGGCATACCGGGACCGCCGGGACCGATCGGACCGCCGGGAAATGCGTCCGAAGCGGCGATCGCGCAAGCGGTGAACGCTTATTTATTGACGCATCCGCCGAAGGGCATACCGGGACCGCCGGGACCGCAAGGCATACCGGGACCGCCGGGCGCTCAGGGCGTGCCGGGATATGTGCAATCGGGCGGCGGCGGCGGCGCGGACGATAAAATGTGGATGTTGCCGCTTGGGCTGATATTCTCGACTTTGTGAGGTGATATGTTCGGGCAAGAGATAAAAAAACCTATTCCATATGCCGAGGGCGAACGCGGGCCGAACTCGCAAGAGTTGGCGCTATGGAATCGGGCCGAAGATCTCGCGAAGTCGGTTGTGTTGAGAGCGTATGTCGTCAAGCTGCAATACACGAACATGCTTCTTGTCGCTCAGTTTGCGGCAACAAACAAAATACAGCTCAACGAGCCGACCGCGGTCGACACCGAACAGCGCATGATTGCCGCATTGAAGCAGGTCGAGGAGCTACGGCCGATAATGGACGCAGTCCGCAATATGGAATACGGCGTCCGGATGAATGCGGCAGGTACCGATCTCGAGATCTTGCAACCTTCAAACAATGGTTCATTTGGTTGGATTATTCCGGCCGCAATCGGCGCCGTTATCCTTGTCGGCATTATTTCCCGTTGGGTGTACCTCGAACAGGAAGTTACCTACATTCAAGGGCAATACAACGGCATATTGACGCGGTCCGATGCGGCTTTGTGCAAAGACCCGACCTCTAAGACGTGCGCCGATTGGAAAGCGGTGAAAGCGTCCGGAGGATATGAAAAACGAGTCGGCATCATAGACAGCGCGCTTTCAGCGCTAAAAGGAGCCGCTCAAACTGGTATTTCGTGGGGATTGGCGATCGCCATTCCTCTTTTGGTGCTGATTTATTGGCCGAAACGAAAGTGAACGATCTATGACGACGTCAACACTCAACACAACGGTAGACGGAAGAAACGCCCTTTTGGTGGCGGCTCGATATCTCCTTCAACGGCGCTTATCGCGCTTCTTCAAACGAAATCTGGTAATCGACTACAACGAATGGTTGAACACGGGACAATTCCCGCTTGCGACACTGCTCGGGCAGTTGAACGGATTACATGATCCAGAGATCTTGAACCTGTATCACCTGCTCGGCACTTTGGGCGGTCTGTCCACGTCGATTGCTGACACAACGATCTATGTCGACGGTACCAACGGCAACGACACGACCGGCGATGGAAGCTATGCGGAGCCGTTCAAAACGTTATGGTTCATGGAGCTTATCCCGCGCCAACTTGAGCACAAGTATCGCGTCGTTTTAAAAACGGACGTGAACGATCCCACTCGAAACCTTGTCTTCAATTTCACGTTCGGACCGGGCGGTTCGTTTGCGCTGTTAGGCTCCGGCGTTCCGACAGTATTACAGGCCGGCAATGTAGTTGGGGCGATCGGTCAATTGAGAGGACAGGGCGGCTCATACGCGGCTTGTGTTTCGGGATTCACGCCGGATGTTGAAACGTCCTTTTTACGCTCCAAAGGATATGCGGTTCCGTGTCACAAGCTCGTAACCGGCGCAAATGTATTGTTCAACACATTTCCTTTCCAGTTTGCCGGCGTGGCGCCGGCAGACACGATCGACGTTGTCCGACCGGCTCGAACTTTGACGGTCAACACCATTGGCTCATTCTGTCAAGGCATCACAGAAGGCAAGCAATCGCAACTAGCGATATGCAATCTAAACATTGCGTTCGATCTGCCCATTCCCGGGCCTTTCGGTCCTCGTTATGTGCCCAAGTTCAAGTGGAACAACGATTGCGTTTCAACGCTTTCATTTGTTCGATTACTCGACTCATGGACCGGCAATCAGTCGTTTGGAGTGCCGAACGGAAACACGATCAAAGGCGGACAATTGAATACCGATTGCATGTTGGATCAGAATATGATCATATCACTTGCAAATTGCGGTGTGATCAATCTCGATTATCCGGACACATACACGAGCCCGTTTTTACCGTATATTTGCGGCGCTAAATTTGACGGAGCTTCGGGCGGTGTCGATATCACTGATGCGTCAATCAATGCCGTCGACATGAACGTTTTTGTAAATCAATATTCGTGGGCAAAAATTTCTCAATCCTCGTTTGGTAAATTGGCGTGCCGAAATGCGTCACTATATATCGAATATTGCATAGCAGACGGTCAGGTAGCTTCCGGCGGTTTGCATTTATTCGCAGGAATTGAGGGGTACAACGCAAACATTGACGCGGAGCACGTCACGACTTTGGTGTCAGATAACTGTTTTTCGTTGTTTGGTGGGAGCTATGTAAAGATCGTTCAGTGCGGATCAGATGCGACATATTCAGTGATAGGAAACGCCGGCATATGGGTAGAAGGAACGAACACGATCGACGCATTCTATAATGATCCGGGAGACACGCCCGTGTTGTCCGGTCTTATCGGCGCTCTTGCGAATTTGATCGGATATACCGCCTCATCTGGAGAGGGGATCGTCGCGTGGCCGGCAATCGATACACAGACCTATATCGCTGACACAACATCGGTGACGGTGAAACGGTAGGATGAGAAAACGGTCAAAAATACAGTCGATCTTATTCGACAAAGAGAAATGGAGCGTAACGGCCGCGCGGCATTGGTTGCAGACTCATTCTAAGGCGGCGCCTAAAGCCGACACGACCGAGAATTATTACCGGTTCAGGCAATCGCCTCCTTTCAATTTCACAAAAGGCAGCTTGCGAACAATCACGCTATCCGCGCCGCAGGGAATCAAGGCGATTATCGGCGTTGAACGAACTCGAACGACAACGAAAAAAGCAACCGCCCGAACGCGAATCAAAAAGCTTGCAATTCGGTCAAAGGTAAAAGTGAATCCTCGGCCGAAAGTCAAAGCAAAGCGACCATGGTTGCCGACCATGTTGGTTGATATAGCAACCGCGCTTTCTATCGAACTGGAAAGCGGCGAGGAGCTAAAGTTTCCGATACGCGGTGACTTTGCTCTTTGCTCGAACAAGTCGGGTTCGGAATTATGGATCGTGTCGCGCAAAGGCTCAAAAAAGATCGACACGACAGACGTCGATTCCCGCGCCGAAAAGCTCTATGAGACGTTCACCGGATTCGAGCACGACAGTGTAGGAAACTTGGTTCATGTTCGGCCGAGGGAGTTCACCAAAATCGGCCGAGCAATGTCGATCGTTTATCGTTCGGACAAGTTTTCTAAGCCCGGAAAGACGAGCGATTATATCCATTCATTTAGAAGCTATCCTTCCGTTTCGGTCGACGATCCGAAGCGGCCCAAAATTGTCGCTCTTCGGGGCGGACAGATAAAGATCAAAAAGGAGGGAATCACATGATGGGCTCAGAAATACTGTTATTGAATCCGCGCCGCAAGCGACGGACGAAAAAGCGCGCAGCACCAAAGCGGCGAGCGTCCAGCACGCGACGCCGCACAACCCGAACACGACGACGGCGCAACCCCACGGGGCGATTTGTGGCCGCATCGAAAGGAGTGAAGACAATGGCGAAAAGAAGAAGAAGGCGGACCGCAGCGACAACGACGACACGCCGCCGACGACGCAGACACAACCCGTCACGCGCTCGCACGATCGCCCGCAGGGTCGGCACGCGAGCAAGGGGCGCTTTTGCCGGGCTGAATTTCAAAGGGGCCTTGAAAGAGGTTCCGATGGAGCTGATCGGCATGTTCTCGGCCAAGTGGGCGGCGAAACGGTTCGGGAATCCGGCAACGGAAACCGATCCCGCTTCTTGGAACGCCGCGTCCTATATCAAGGGCGCCTTGGGCGCAGTGGGCGGCGGCATCCTGATGAACATGATCAAACCGGGCAGCGGCCATGACGTTTTGCGCGGCGGTCTGTCCCTCATGGCGTACAAGCTGATTGAGAACAAGGGGATTGCAAATTCCCCGTTCTGGTCCGCTCAGTTGGGCGCCGATGAGTCCGCGGCAAGGGTGCCCGGTGTCATCGAAATGAACGGACTCGGTGAGCCGTTTATTCTCGGTGAGGATTATCAGTGGAGGCCGCTCAACGGCGCCGATGACTACCGCGCGATCTCCGGATACGGCGCCGATGAGTATGTCATGGGCGACGCGCTGGTGCGTCCCGGTCCGCTGGGAGCCGAGGAAATGTACGGTGACGCGCTGGTGCGTCCCGGTCCGCTGGGAGCCGAGGAAATGTACGGCGAATCATTACTTGACCGCTCTATGGGCCGGTCCTTTTTGAGGAGGTAACCATGGGCTACATGAACGTAAAGGAAAAGTGGTTCTACTACGATACCGTCATGGTGTCCCCGTGGGTGGGGACGCTCAGTCACCCGATCCCTGGCTGGTATTCGTCGTTTTCAAACCTCGCGACGAGCGACGCTATCACGTTCTTCAATTCGAGGAACAAGGCGATAGGTTTGGCGTACAACAATCAGGACGCGCGCGATCAACTCCCGTTCGCCTTGGTCGCTGAAACGGTATCGATCGGGTTCTTCGGTCCCTCGGCCGCGTCGTTGTACGGCACGCCGTGCCCGTGCGTTCGAGGCGTCAAAGGCCGCGTTGATTTCCTGTCCGCGTGGTGGGAAGATGAGGTACCGCAGCACACAAGCGCAGTCTTCAAAGTCAATCAGGACGAGCGACTGAAAACGAATTGCGCGATGCTTCCGGCGTCCTACGGTCCCACAGGATTCGCGCAAGGGCAGGGCGACACGTCCACATTGCACGGAAACTCAGCTTCCGTGAACGCCGGCGGTATGGGAACTCCCCATCTAAAATACCGTTGGGAATTTTCGGCGGACGGAATCGGAATTCCGAGACGTGCGACGATGTCGGTTGAAATCCGTTTCACCGAGTGGGTAAAGGGATGGATGGCCACTTTGTGGGGTCCCGGTTCCATCGAATTCGCAACTTCACCGAGCCCGGCCTACGTGGCTGTACCGTCCGTTTTCATGGTGCAGTGCATGATCACAGGTCGTCGTGAGGTACAACAGCGCGGCGAGTATCACGCATAGAGCGCAGGAAAGGCGGTTTTTTCATGGATTATAAAAACGTAGCAGAAAGCGCGGCGCTCTATGATACCGTAGTAGTTTGTAAAAACATGTACGGCAAAGAGTCGTCTATCGGAGGTTGGTTCACAACCTTCGCCGGATTCTCGGCAAATGAGAAACACACGTTTTTCAAAAGCCGAACCGAGGGATCGTCACATCTCGCCTATTGCAATATGCAATCGGCGGATAACGTCGACTTCGTGTTCAAGGTGTTCAGTTTCGGCGTTCGGTTCTTCGCGCCGGTCAATCCGGACTGTCTGAACTATCAGATCCTTTCACCGAGTCAGTATGCCGAAAACATGCCGGTTTGGTGGATGTTCGATCTGCCGAAGTTCTGCGGTATCGATTTCAGGGTTCAGCAAGACGTGATAATCGAAAACACCTGTCTTGCGACGCCGTCGGGATACGGTCCGCGCGGCGGCGGCGGCGCTCAGCCGGCAACAGACACCCGCGTGGGGAATGCCAATCAGATCCCGTGGAAAGCGGTCACCGGAACAATCGGCGAGCCGTCGATCGACAATCGTTTCCCGTTGCCGAATCCGATCGAAATTCCGCGCAATACACCGATTGAGGCGAACGTCTATGTTTCGGAATATGGGCGTTATGTTTTGCGGCAGCTCGCCGGCCCGGAATCAACGGTGATGTTGAATGAGAACCAAGTCAGCACGCCGGCCTATGCGGACTATCTCTCGATGCCGAACCGATACGGCATACAGGTGTCCCTGTACGGCTATCGCGAGGTTCAGCAGCGCGGGCAGTATTTCGCGGCGGGTGCCATTCAATCCGGCAGGGAATAGGTGAAACATGAACGCTCGAATTGATAGAAGTTCTCTGTTAGGCCGTTACGACCAAGACGCCGGCCCGTGGCGCCCGATGTACTACGGCTTGACGATCAACGTACCGTTAGCCGGCGGTCAAAGTGAGAGCGGGACTGTCACGCTGAACAATCAGCCGTACATATGGCAATTCCTATCTCATATGATCCTTGGCAATACGTACGATTGGGAAACCACGGGACTCATGCAAGACGGGCAATATATGATCGAATTCAAGGACGAACAAAGCAACTATCAAAACGTGCCGGTTGCAGCGTCGGCCGCATTCGGTCAAGGTAAAACCGGCTACATGGTCGAGTTCCCCTTTCCGATCCCTTTCGCGGGCAATAAGACGATCACCTTCCGGGTGACGAACAACTACACCCGCATTCTGACACCGACACCGGCCGCTCCGGTTTTCCCGGTCAATCTGGTGCTCGGTGGTGTCGCGGATTGGGGCGAACTGGTTTCCTAAAGGAGCCCCTTCATGAAAACTCTCTTCAAAGACTCAACAAACGTATTGAGACGCGCTATCAAAGAAGGCGTCATCGATCCCACTATGCGCGCGATCGCGGTGAAGTCGTTCGGCAAGGTGTCGCTATTTCAGCCGCTCATGTCTCAACTACATGCGCAACAGAAGAAATATCGACAGTCGACGGCTTGGCTCGGCAAGCAGAATTCTTGGATGTTGCCGGCCACAAGGCGATTTCAAATAAGCGCTTTTCCTCCCGTAACGCCCTCGGTGTCCGCATTGCCGGCGCCGTGGATGGTAGAGCTTGCCCGCTTCAGTGTTCCCGATATGAATATCGGATTTGTGAAGTCGTTCGAGCAATACCTTTCCATACAACACGGTACCGAATACACCGTGAGCGATTTATGGGGAAATCCGTTTTGCGCCCGTCCGAACGTCGTCACCTGGTATTTCCGGCTTTCGCCCGCGGCATCCATGACGCTCGAACAGTGGGTAGATATCAACGGCACTTCGGCGACGCCAGACAACTTGCCCGGACGTCCATACACCGATTTACCGTTCACGGACGATCTTTGGTATCCGGCGACAAGCCCGCCGGCTCAGAACATTCATTTGACTGTGCCGGGCGGTTTCTGTCTAAGGGTGTTTCTATTGGCGCCGGCGTTGGTAGGCCTTAGAGCGGCTTGCAAGCTTGCCGGCACCATTCAGTCGGAACTCAATATAGAGGCGCAACAAGTCGCGCGGGTGGGTTGGTGATGGCGTATCCTAAGAATGTCGAGAGATGGCGTTCAACGGCCTTGGCGGAGCTTTCCAAGTTCCAAATTCCCTTACCGGTTGAATTGATCCTATCTGTAATTGAGCGCGAAAGCGCGGGCATTGCCGGCGATGTAAACCAAAAGAGCGGAGCGAGCGGATTAATGCAGATCATGCCGATCGCGCTCACCGATTACAATCAACGGCACGGCACCAAATACACGATGGCAGACATGCGCGGTGATGATCCTTTATCCGCGCAGCGGCAGGTAGAGGTAGGGGTTGCGACCGTCGGGCACTTTTGGCGGTCTGCCTATCGGTATTTGTCCGATAGGTACGGCAGTCAATCAGCGGTACCGATTGAGGAGCTTGCCCGAATCGCCGATCTGTTTTTTGCCGCCGGCCCTGGTGCGACTCAAAACCGACTGGACAAAATCAGCGCGCCATTTTGGGAGAACGTCCAAAAGGCTTATCCGACATGGAACGCCCTTCCTCACCCGCGGCACGTATTGAAGGAACCAAAACCTTGGAACCTCCCGGCAATCCAAACTTGGCTTGACGCGAGTCATCCAAAAAAAAAAACAACAACCTGATTGAGCTACCGACAGATCCGCAAGCCGGATTCGCGATCGGTGTAATCATTCTATGCGCCGTCTATTATTTTATGGCCGGCGGAAAGGGTAAAAACAAATGAGCCCGGAAAATGAAAATTTCGACTTTCAAGAAGACAATGACACGCAGGATTCAAAAAAACAGGACCTTACCGATACCAAAACGGCGGTGATTGACCTTGTTTTTGCAGCGTGGGCGGCGCAGCGGTTTGCGGGGATGTTCTACAAAATGGACCATGCGTTCAATCACTATCTTGAAAACGGCATATACAGAGACGATCTGATTGCCGGAGATTTGAAAAAGCTGTCAGGCGGCAACACTCAAAAACTGATTGAACAATTAGAGGCCTTCCATACCGACTTGACAAAAAAGCTCGTCAAATCTCTGGACTAAAGCTCTCATCCTGATAAAATGGATGTAGGCTTTTCAGTGAGCTTGTCGGCCGCGCACAGAATAAACCCCTTCGCGCGTCCGACGTTTCTTCCCTCCCGATTGTCCGTCAGACCCACTAAAAAATTGATGTCGACAATCGGGGTTTGTGCTATTATCGGTAATAGAAGGGGTTTAAAAATGCAGAACTATTGTCAAGTCGAGAAGAAGGCACTTATTCCGCGTTGCGGTTTGAGACCTCAAGAGGATTCAAGGGATTGCTTGTTCGCGATTTTATGCCCTGTTTATCAAAGCATGTGCGCATTCTACGCAGTCGGAAGGTGTCTTAATCGAACCGCTGAACGATACGCGAAAGAAGGAAAGCGTCATGAGCCCAATTGAACGCTTTAAGCTGTTTTTGAAGGCCTTCTCAAAAAGCCGCGCGCAGTGGGGGGCGATGTTCATTTGCGACGAACACGGGGCGATAGAGTTTCATGCGTTCGGAGATGCGGACAACATTGAAACCGCGCGATACTATCAAAATCTTTTTTGCGATTACTTTCAATCGAAGCTCA
>Ga0154632_1085_pt1 | contig 18719 bp, 15 predicted proteins | sample Rifle2008BG13ft_FD_116061 | JGI IMG/M metagenome (GOLD analysis project Ga0154632, IMG submission 116061) | Chloroflexi bacterium RBG_13_53_26
CCGCGGCCGGTGAACCCAATGCCGCCGGAGCGCATCTGCTCTTTGCAGAAACGCACGCAGCGTCCGCAGAGGATGCAGTCTCTTGGCTTTATCTTGAAACGAATCTTGTTAATACCCATGTTGGAGGCCATACACTGCAGTGTCTTTGAGGTGGGACATGAAGCGAGCAGCAGCTCAACAACCAGCTTCCGTGCCTTTTTCACCTTTGCCGAGTTAGTCAGGATCACCTGCCCCTGCGCTACCGGCATGGCGCAAGATGCCTCGAGCGATGAGCGATTCTTCCCCTTTACGACCTCAACCAGACAGACACGACACTCACCGAACGAACTCAGCCCGGGGTAGTAGCAGAGGGTTGGGATGATGATACCCATCTCCCTGGCTGCCTCAAGAACGCTGGTTCCCTCTGCTGCTCTTACCTTCGTGCCGTCGATAGTCAATTCAACCATATTCTTCCCTCTCATGAAACCAGGACTGCATCGAATTTGCAGAGGTCGCGGCAAAGGCCGCACTTGATGCACTTTGCCTGATCGATAGTATGTAATTTCTTCTTCTCTCCTGATATGGCGCCTTGCGGACATTCTCTGGCACAGACCATGCAACCAGTGCATTTCACCGAATCGACGGTGAAGGTGATGAGTGACTTGCAGACACCTGCTGGACAACGTTTGTCCATTACATGCGCCTCATATTCATCACGAAAATACCTGATGGTGGACAGCACCGGATTAGGAGCAGTACCCCCCAGACCGCAGAGTGAAGCCTCCTTGATGACATCGCCCAGTTCCTCCAGAAGCTCGATATCTTCTAGGCTTCCCCGCCCTTCGGTTATGTCCGTGAGAATATCCAGCATCCTGTCCAGTCCCTCGCGACAGGGCACACATTTGCCACACGATTCCTCCGTCAGAAATTTCACGAAGTATCTGGCCATGTCTACCATGCAGTTATCTTCATCCATGACTATCATGCCGCCCGAGCCCATCATGGATCCGGCTTCGGCCAATCTGTCGAAGTCAACGGGCAGGTCTATCAGGCTCTCGGGAATGCAACCACCAGATGGGCCACCTGTTTGGATAGCCTTGAGTTTCTTTCCATTACGCATGCCGCCACCGATGTCGTAGACCATCTCCCGCAGGGTAATACCCATTGGCACCTCAACCAGTCCCGTGTTGACAACCTTGCCTACCAGAGAGAATATCTTGGTACCCTTGCTTCCTTCAGTGCCAATCTTCGAGTACCACTTGGCGCCACGATTGATGATAAGCGGCACGTTTGCCCAGGTCTCGACGTTGTTGAGGTCAGTGGGTCGGCCGTAGAGCCCCTTGAGAGCCGTATGGATGTGTTTCTGTCGCGGTTCACCAATATGGCCTTCCAGCGAGGCCATCAGTGCGGTGGACTCGCCGCATATAAACGCACCGCCGCCCCTGGATATCTTGATGTCGAAATCGAATCCGGAGCCGAGGATATTCTTCCCCAGAAGACCATATTGCCTTGCCTGTTGCAGTGCTATGCCCAGATTCTTCACGGCAAGCGGATACTCCATCCGAACATAAACGTAGCCATCGTGGGCATTGATGGCATGTGCGCCAATGATCATGCCTTCTATGATGCTATGGGGGTTGCCTTCGAGTAGACTCCTGTCCATGTATGCGCCGGGGTCGCCCTCGTCGGCGTTGCAGATGACATAGCGAATGCCATCGTGGGAAGGCGCGTTGCGGCATGTCTCCCATTTCTGGTAGGTCGGGAAGCCGGCACCACCGCGTCCTCGCAGGCCCGATTTCTTGATCTCATTGATTATCTCATCGGCGTCCATCTCAAAGAATACCTTGGGTAAGGCGGAGTAGCCACCTAGTGCGATGTAGTCTTCAATGTTGGTGGGATCAATCAGGCCATTGTCGCCGAAAATAAGCCTTTGTTGCTTCTTGTAGAAAGGGATGTCAGCTTCAGAGCGTACCTTCTTGTTCTTTTCCAGATCAACATAGAGGAGTCTGTCAATGATCTTGCCCTTGGCAACTGTCTCTGATACGATTGCAGCAGCATCGGCTGGATTGACTTGCTGATAGAATATCTGCTCAGGGTAGACCAGTACGAGAGGGCCACGCTCGCAGAAACCATGGCATCCTGTAACCTTTAACTCAACCTGATTGATCAGGCCCTGATCGCGTATTTCGTTTTCCAAGGCTCTGGCAACATCTTCACATTTGTAGGCGTGGCAGCCAGTGCCGCCACAGACTGACACATATTTCTTCTTTCCATTACGCCGGCTAACGATATTGCTTCGCAGTCGCTCGAGTTCAGCAACAGACCTCAGTTTACGCATAGCTATTTCCCTCTGCTGTCCTTCACGTATTCTCTCATTAGGCGTTTGACCCTCCCGGCACTTGTCTGCCCATGGTACTTGTCATCCACGACCACGAGAGGCCCGAGTGCACATGCACCCAGACAATTGACTGTCTCCAAGGTGAACTGCATATCCTGCGTAGTGTCTCCAGGTTCGACATCTAGCTGTCTCTTCATTTCATCAAGCACTGCTGGGGCACCCCTTACATGGCAGGCGGTACCAAGACATACTTTGACCATGTGCTCGCCTCTTGGCTTCAGGCTGAAGGCTTTGAAAAAAGTGGCCACGCCATAGACTTGGATCAAGGGCAGATCCAGCCGCTTTGCCACCTGTCTCAACATATCTTCCGGCAGATAGCGATATTCAGACTGTATGTCCTGGAGTATGGAGATGAGGCTATCACGGTGGCAGCCGTATTCATCGACTATGGCATCTACCTTCTTCGAATCGACTTTCATATTCTTGTGTCCCTCTAATCTACAGAATCTCTCCTGAGTGCGCCGGCTCTCTTAGAGTCTTACCGATATTCCTTTGTCAGCCAGGTATCTCTTGGCCTGGGGGATAGAGATTTCCCCAAAGTGGAAAACAGAGGCACACAACACGGCAGAAGCTTTGCCTGTCACCACAGCCTCATAAAGATGCTCCAGCTTTCCGGCTCCACCCGAAGCGGTAACAGGGATCTTAACAGCTTCGGCCACAGCCTTGGTCATCTCCAGATCGTAACCTTCCTTTGTGCCATCGGCATCTTTACTGGTCAGGAGGATCTCGCCTGCCCCCAGGCTCTCCACCTTCTTAGCCCATTCCACGATATCTAGCCCGGTTCCTTCCATGCCACCGCTGACTACCACCTCAAGCCTGGGGAGTTTGCTTCCGAAGGGGTTCTTCTTGCCGTCGATGGCAACCACAACTCTTTCCTTCCCGAACTTGCGGGAGGCTTCTTTGATCAGCTCGGGTTTCTTTACAGCAGCGGTGTTGATGGAGACCTTGTCCACACCAAGATCGAAGAGCGCTTTCATGTCTGCTATGTCTCTGATTCCCCCTCCCACAGTGAAGGGGACAGTGGCCGCCTTTCGAACCTTCTTGACCCACTCGAGCCTGGTGCCTCTGCCCTCGACGGTGGCGGCGATGTCGAGGAAGGCAAGTTCATCAGCGCCCTCCCGGCAGTAGGCTGTGGCAGCCTCCACCGGGTCACGGGCGTCCCTCAAATTGACGAATTTGATCCCTTTTACAACTCTGCCATCCTTGATGTCCAAGCAGGGTATGACCTTTACCATTTTCACCTTTCCTTTGCCCTCTCACGCCAGATTTCTGTATAATAGTCTCTCAATGTAGCTGAATCCATAGGGCGGTAGGCAACCGTTTGCCTATTATAGTGAGTAGAAAATATCTTGTCAAAAACTAGGGCGAAGAGGCACGGATGAAGATCGGAGTCCTGGCATTACAAGGGGCATTCATTGAGCACATTGAAGTCCTGGAGCGACTTGGGGTAGAGCCCTTCCTGGTTCGTTTGCCACGAGAGCTTGATGGCCTTGATGGCCTGATCATCCCTGGTGGGGAAAGCACTACCATGAGCAGATTGATGCTTGAATACCAACTGCATCAACCAATCAAGGATAAAGCTGATGCTGGCTTTCCCATAATGGGAATCTGTGCCGGCATGATTCTGCTGGCAAAACACGTTCCCGACTTTTCTCTGCAGAGCCTGGGCTTGATGGATATGTCAGTCAGGCGTAATGCCTTCGGAAGTCAGGTGGATAGCTTCGAAACCGATATAGAGATACCGGTTCTGGGCCGACAGCCCTTCCATACCGTCTTCATTCGGGCTCCGATTATTGAAAAGGCAAACTCCACGGTGGAAATACTGGCTGGATTGAGTGGTGGAACAGCCGTGGCTGCCCGACAGGGGAGACTACTGGCGGTCGCCTTCCACCCCGAGTTGACTGCTGACCCAAGAGTGCACAGGTACTTTCTGGAAATTGTGGCCGCAGAATGAACCCAACCCCATCTGAGTCTCTGGATTTCTCTGTCAGAGACTGTCGTCTAGCTTTACCCTCTCTGGCCACACCTCTGAATATACCGGAATATACCGAAGACATCCTCTCAGTCCTTTTCAGGTGAATCTGCTGCCTGGAGAATCCCCATCACATATGGCGCACAATCTTTGAAGGGGTCTTGACAACACCAGGAAAGTCATGGTACTCTATGGCAGGCGGTAGGCGGCAACCGCTTGCCGACTGGAGCAGGCAATGAAGAAGGTCTACGTCAGGGAAGAGGTCTGTGTGGGCCGTGGCCTTTGTCGTGTCTACTGCCAGATATCTCATTACCGAGCAAGAGACCAGATTAAGTCTTCCAAAAGGGAGGCGGCTCCTCCAGGGCCAAGGATTCGCATAGAGAGGAAAGACGAGGTTTGTTTCCCTGTTCAGTGCTGACACTGTGATCAGCCCTGGTGCGTCTATTCCTGTCTTACCGGAGCACTGAGCAAGGACACTGCAACTGGCGTGAGAAATGCATGGGATGCTGGACCTGTGTGTTAGCCTGCCCCAATGAAGCTCTAGTACTTGGTATAGGTAGTGACAAGGGAGGTCCGTTCAAATGATTGCCGTAATTGACCACGGTGCTGGCAATCTGCGAAGCGTTGCCAATGCCATCGTCAAGCTGGGCTACAAGCCAACGGTGACCAGCAACCCGAGCGATTTGCTGGGTGCGGCAGCGGTTATCCTGCCGGGAGTCGGCGCGGCCGCCGGTACTGTGCGGAATCTCGAAAGGCTGGGGTTGTCCGAGGCGATCCGCCGGGTCGTTGCCGACGGGACGCCGATGCTGGCGATCTGCGTGGGGATGCAGGTTCTTTTCGACGAAACGGAAGAGGGTGGACGGCACCGGTGCCTGGGGATCATTCCCGGGGTGGTGAGGAGGCTGCCGCCCGGGCTCAAGATCCCTCACATAGGCTGGAACCAAGTCAATCAGAAGATCAATCACCCGCTATTCGATTCGATTCCGGACGGAGCCAACTTTTACTTCGTTCACAGCTACTGTGCTGCCCCGGATGATATCTCCGTTGCAGCAGGGACCACCGAATATGGGGTGTCTATCTGCAGCGTTTTTGTCAGCGGAAATCTGGTGGGTACCCAGTTCCACCCTGAGAAGAGTGGTGAATACGGCTTGAGGATGTATGACAACTTTTTGAAAACGGTGCTGAAGGGGAGTCGTGCTTAACCTGTGTTAAGAGTGGACATGCAGATAATGGAGATCGAATACTTGATCATAGGGAACGCAGATGGTGGAATCGGAGCAGCCGAAGCCATATGCCAGATAGACAAATCACGTCCTGCGGCTATTGTCTCCGAGAAAAGAGCAGTGGGGACAGTCGGAGTTTGATAGGGGGCTTTGTCGGGCGATGTTAACCAAGAGGATCATACCCTGTCTGGATATGACACAGGGGAGAGTCGTCAAAGGAACCAGCTTCATGGACCTCCGCGATGCCGGCGACCCCGTAGAGATGGCTGCATTCTACTACAAAGAGGGTGCTGACGAATTGGTGTTCCTGGACATCGGTGCTACTCCGGAAGGGCGCGAGACCATGGTGGATATTGTGGAACGTGTGTCTGAGCAGGTTTTCATCCCGCTCACTGTTGGCGGAGGACTGCGGAGCACAGGAGACATGCGGCGGATGCTCGAAGCTGGGGCGGATAAGACTGCCATCAACACGGCGGCGGTGTTCCATCCGGAGATCATAGCGGATGGAGCGGAGAACTTTGGCTCACAGTGCATGGTGGTGGCAATCGATGCCAGGTTGGTTTCGAACGGCGACGCACCCAGATGGGAAGTGCTGACGCATGGAGGCCGAGAGGGAACCGGAATAGATGCGGTCGCCTGGGCCAAGCAGGCTGTCGAGTTGGGTGCGGGAGAACTGCTGGTGACCAGTTGGGATCAGGATGGACGCCTGAGCGGGTATGACTTGAGGCTGACCCGTGCCATCAGCGAGCAGGTGACGGTTCCGGTGATTGCCAGTGGTGGTGCGGGAACTCTGGATCATCTCTATCAGGCTCTGCTTGTTGGCAAGGCAGATGCCGTTTTGGCTGCGAGCATCTTTCACTACAGGACGCACTCCATCCGTGAAGCGAAGGAGTACCTCGCTGAGAAAGGGATTCCAGTCAGGATATAGTAACCATAAAGCGAAAGGGTAACTTGGCGAGGAAGTGATTCGGAATGCCTACTAATTAGGGAGCGAGACATGATAGGCCAAGAAAGCAGGCTGGTCGAACGGAAAGCGGTAGCCATTTTGAAGGTGCTGAGTGACTCTGCAATGCCACTCGGCGGTAGGGTTATCGCCCGCCGGCTGTCCGACCTTGGTTACGAGCTTGGCGAGAGGGCAGTCAGATACCACCTGAAGTTGATGGACGAGCGTGGCCTTACGCAAATAGTGGGTAAGAAGGATGGCAGACTGATCACGTCTGCCGGTCTCGACGAGCTCAGGAGCGCTCTGGTCTCGGACCGGTTAGGGTGCGTAACCGCCAGGATTGAGCTCCTAGCCTATGCCACCACCTTCGATCCCGAACAGCGCAATGGTCAGATTCCTATCGATACATCGCTATTCTCTAAGAACGAGCTGCCTTACGCGCTGGAGTTGGCGCACGAGGCATTCAATACCGGTTTGGGTGTCAGCGACCTGGTGGCGATCGCCCGTGAAGGAGAGCAACTCGGAGAAGTGACTGTTCCTCAGGGTAAGGTTGGGCTGGCTACGGTGTCCAGCATTGCTGTGAGCGGGGCGTTGCTGAAGGCCGGCATCCCAGTCGTCTCCAAATTCGAAGGGCTACTCCAGCTTCGCGACCATCAGGCGATCCGGTTCACGGAACTCGTAGACTACTCCGGCTGTTCCTTTGACCCCGCTGAAGTATTCATAGCCAGCAGAATGACTAGAGTCAAAGAAGCGAGCGCTGAGGGCAATGGCAAGATACTGGCCAGCTTCCTTGAGCTTCCGTTTCTCTGCAAATCCGGGGCAGAAGTCATCCTGGGGAGACTGCGGGCAGCCGGTTTCGACGGCCTCGTCAAGATGGGAGAGGTCAGCCAACCACTGTGCGAGGTACCAACAGGCGTGAACAGAGTCGGGCTTATACTGAAGCACGGGCTCAACCCGGTGGCCGCCGCAGCAGAAGCAGGAATAGAAGTCACAAACCGCGCCATGAGCGGAGTGATAGAACATAGAGAGTTGACAAGGATTCGTGAACTACTATAGAAGCGCAACGGACAATCAGGATGATTAGAGTGCTCATAGTGGCTGATGGCAGTGAGCAGGTGAGAGAGCTCAGTCTCGGACTGGCCGAGAAGGGCTTCTTGTGCTCTATTGCCTCTGCTGAGGATGACAGCTTGAGAGATGTCGGCACGCTGTCTGCGGACCTCGTGGTGATTGCGGTGGACGGTGCCGCTCCCGGCTCAGAGACGAGGAGTCTGCCGCAGCGGCTCAAGGCTCAGACGCGCCTGCCTGTAGTCACCCTGCTGTCAAACGAAAGCCTCGACGTCCTTGATTCTGCCGTGGATATGGACGACTTCGTCATGGCGCCCTGGAATACGACCGAGTTGATAGCGCGGGTAAGACGAATCCTGCAGCGAAAACCTGACGCGAACAACAAGGACCTCATCAAATGTGGCGACCTGACGATTGACTTGGCGAAGTGCGAGGTGGTGTTCAGGAACAGGCTGGTGGAACTGACTTTCAAGGAGTACGAGTTGCTCAGATTCCTGGTAAGCAACAAGGGAAGGGTCTTCAGTCGAGAGGCCCTGCTCAACAGCGTCTGGGGTTACGACTACTATGGCGGCGACCGGACGGTCGATGTGCACATCAGAAGACTGAGGAGCAAGCTGGATGAATCCGGCTGCATCGAGACTGTACGTAACATCGGATACCGATTCAGGGACGATGCCTAGTCGGTCCCTGACGTTCATGGTGTATATAGTCGGCGCCTTTGAGACAGTTGGGAGGGCCAACTTGGGGATCGTCTGTGGGCTGACCAATGGGGGTGGTGGGGAGGTGGTGCTAGCGGCTGATGCCTGCGCAGCAGTGGACATTGAAGTCACCGCCATTCACGGACAAGACGCGCCGGGAACTGCTGGGCCAGTTGGGCAGCCTCCTGGTCAATCCGGTGGATGTCAGCCAGCGATCGGGCAATCTGCATCACTGTAGACAGCGAGTGAAGGGACTTATTGACTATGCAGACAGATGAGTTCAGAAAGACATTGGGCGATATAAAAATCCTCGACAAGACGGCAGAAAGAGAGATGTATAGTCATGACATCGGTGATGTACCGCCGATCATGGCCAAGATGTTTTCTAAGACGTTGCCCGATTTCGTTGTACAGCCCAAAAATGTAGATGAGATAAAAAGGGTCCTGGCGTTTGCCAACGATCTGAAAATACCCGTGGTGCCGAGAGGCGCCGCCTCGTGGGGCTTCGGTGGCGTCATCCCGACCAACGCGGGAATTGTTATCGACCTGTCCCCCTTCAGGAAGATCGTAGCGATCGACACCGCCCAAAAAACCGTTGTCGTAGAAGCGGGCGCCCGTTGGAGCGATATCGACATCATGGCCAAGAAAGAGGGCTTGTGTCTGATGACATACCCCTCAAGCAAGTTTTCCACGGTGGCTGGCTGGATATCGACCGGCGGATATGGCATCAACAGCTTCAAGTACGGCCACTTGTCGAAACAGATCGTGTCCATGACGGTCGTCACGGGCACCGGCGAGGTCAAGCAGCTATCACCATCGGATCGTGATTTCACCTACTTCGTCTCCACCGAGGGAGAGTTCGGCATTGTGGTTGAGGCAACCCTCAAGCTGCGGGATGTTCCCCAGGGTTCATACCCCCATCTCCTGTATTTCCAGGGTGAAAAGGAGGCATTCGCGTTCATCGATCGGTTCGTGAGAGATTTGACTGGCGCGCACCTCAACCCCAATGTCATCCGGTTCTTGGATGAGAATCATCTGGGCGATACCAACAAGATCATGCGGGGCGGCATATTTAAGGAGAGCGCCGCCGTCCTGGTGGAGCTTGGGAGCGCTGAGGATGAAGGGCATTTCGTCCAATACATGGCCCGAAACGGCAGCATTGAAGAAGCGCCCCGCTACGTGGCGAGCTACCTATGGAATGAGCGCCTGTTCGGCATGAAGACCAAGCGCCTAGGGCCGACCATCCTGGCCAGTGAGGTCATCATCCCGATTACGTCGGCCGCTGCCTTTATCGAGAAGGCCAAGAAGACGGGCGGGCATTTCGGGGTAGAGATCTGTATCGACTCCTACATCATTGATGCCCACAAGGCGCTCATCATGTCCACTTTCCTGTGCGATTCCAGGAAGAAGAAATACTACATCAACCTGCCCCTGGTTTCCATGCTCACCAGGGCCGCGGTGGCGCTGGGTGCTAAACCCTACGGGCTCGGCCTCTGGAATGCCGCCTTTGTCCGTGACCTGTACAGCAGCGCAAAGCGGCGCGAGATGAAGGTCTATAAGGCCCAGGTGGACCCTAACAGTATCCTGAACCGAGGCAAATCCTTCAGTCTTGGTTCCAGGGGAATCTCCGCCCTGATCTTCCATCCAGCCGTTTTCGGTCCTTCCATGCGGCTCATGGTGCTGATGGCGCCTGTGATCGGGAAAGCCGCCACAACCCTCCTGGGAAAGGATAAGAAGATTGACAGCCTGGATTTCGAGCTCAGCACCCATGCGTGCGCCAAATGCGGGAACTGTATGGCGGTGTGCCCAGCCTATCTTGTCACTCAAAACGAAGCTGTGACGGCTAAAGGGAAGATCGCCCTGGCCAAGAGACTTCTTGCTGGCCAGACCGTGACGCGGGAGGAATCTGTCAATGCCTTCATGTGCATGCACTGCAAGGCCTGCGAGGAGATATGCCAGACCAACCTCGAGCTGACGATGCTCTGGGACGCTCTGGAAAAAAGGCTTAAAGGTCAATTCGGCTGGCCGGAGACTCAGATCGCGGAGTATCTGAAAGAGGTCGATGCCAGCAAGGAGTACTGGGATATGGTGGAGCAGAACTGCTGACCCTCCGTATATGAACAAAATCATGAGAGGCGGTTAGAGACCATGCCGAAGAAATATCATATTCACCCTAAGGCTACGCCCCTTGATCTGGAGTACGTATGCAAGTTCAAGATCGTGCGGGGGGAAAACTGCATCAACTGTGGCAAATGCACGAAAGTCTGTATCTATGAAGCGCACAAACGCCGAAAAGACGATCCGCGCAAGATGGCAGACCCGAACACCGTGGTATGTAGGAACTGTTTCCGGTGCATCCAGGAGTGCCCGCGAGGGGCCCTGGAAAAATCCCTTGATAATGATTTCACCAATATCGGTGGTGCGTTCTGGAAGCCCGATATGTTGATCAGCCTCTGGAAGCAGGCCGAGGACGGGAAGGTCCCTGTTTCCGGCGCCGGTTATCGTGGTCCGTTTACCGGAACGGGTTTCGACAGTATGTGGACCGATATGTCCGAGATCGTGCGCCCGACCCGGGACGGGATCCACGGGCGGGAATACATTAGCACCTCGGTTGACCTGGGCCGCAGACTCAATCATCTGACCTTTGATACCAACGGGCAGTTGGCTTCAAAGGTCCCGGATACCGTTGATCTTTCCATCCCCATCCTTTTCGATACCCCGGTGGATAATCTGATCTCGAATGTCAAGGTTGCCCTAGTGAAGGCGGCCGCAGAGATCAACACCTGCATCATCATGCCGGCAGTCGACATCACATCCGATGTCGAGGAATACAGCAACAACATCATCCCCTGCCTTGCGCCCACGGAAATCGACACGTACAAGGCCGTACTCAAAAAGGCGCGCCTCGTGTCCATCGAATATAGCGATACGGTGCTGAACGATTTTCCGGGCCTGAAGGAAAAAATCAAAAAGCTCAGCGATGCCCTTACCATCATACGCATCCCGGCCATGAAGGACGTGGAAGGCATTGTTGCCAAGCTGACGCACAGCGGCGCGGAGATCATCCACATCGTGGCCGATTACCGCGGCCAAGAGCTCAACGGTTCGGCTGGATCGGATCGGCGTCTCCTCAAGGACATCATCCGGGCCGTCCACCTGAGGCTGGTGGAAGACCGTATACGCGATGAGATCACTATTATCGCTTCGGGCGGTATTGCCATGGCAGAGCACGTGCCTAAGGCCATGCTCTGTGGCGCCGACCTGACGGCCATAGATATACCGCTCATGATTGCCCTGGGCGCCAGGGTCTATGAGGAGCCGGAGAAATTGTTGATTCTCCCGGAGGGGCTGGCCAAGATTCCGCTCCCAATCATCACCCAGCGGATGGTTAACCTCATGGCAGCCTGGCATTCGCAGATACTGGAGATGATGGGCGCCATGGGTATTCGCGAGGCCCGTCGTCTGCGGGGAGAAACCGGCCGGGCCATATTCTTCGAGGAAATAGACAAAGAAACCTTTGGAAGACTATTCAAGAGAAGAGAAGCGGTGAGTGTATGAAACCGTCAACAGTAGAAATCAAGAAGATGCCTTCCAGGTTCAAGCACCAGGTGCCGAAATACAAGGTCACCCGATCCGATGCCTGCATCAATTGCGGCACGTGCGCCAAAACATGCCCTTATGACGTGCATGAAAGGGTCGAGGGGCACAACAAAGCGAAGTCACCCATCGACTACAAATGCATCGGCTTCGAATGCCAGGATGAGGTTTTCTACTGCGTTGCCAAATGCCCTCGCAACGCCTTGAGTCTGTCGTTGAATCCCATGTATGCAACACTGGGCGACTTCCGCTGGACCGCGGACATGATCACCGGGACCTGGATCATGGCCGAGACCGGCTATCCGCCGCAGCGCACAGACCTCGAATACAACGTGGGCAATTCCGGCGGCGGCTTCGACAAGCTGCGGTTCAAGTTTCCCGCCCATCCACCCCAGGTGGACAAATCCGAGATCTCCACCGCCATCCCGCTGAACCGCAGAAACGACGGACGGGCGAACGTGGTCATTTCCACCCCCGTTTACGGCGGCGGCATGTCCTTCGGATCGGTGAGTCTGCCTACCATGGTTTCCAAGGCGCGCAATGCGACCATATGGAATACTTTTACCTGCACCGGCGAGGGCGGCTACCCCGAGATACTCCAGGCGTACGATGACCACGTGATCACCCAGATCGCCACCGGCTTGTTCGGGGTGCGCGAGGAGACCGTCCAGCGCGTAAAGATCATCGAGTTCAAATATGCCCAGGGCGCCAAGCCCGGCCTCGGCGGACACCTTCTCGGTGAAAAAAATACGGAAAGTGTTGCTAGAATGCGCGAGGCCGTCAGGGGTTACCCGCTGTTTTCCCCCTTCCCGTTCCACTCGGTGTATTCCATTGAAGATCACAAGAAGCATATCGACTGGGTCAAGGAGATGAACCCCAATGCCCTGGTGTCCGTCAAGGTTTCAACCCCCAACGACGTGGACATGGTCGCCGTGGGCTCGTACTATGCCGGCGCGCATATCATCCATATCGACGGCGGCTACGGCGGCACCGGGGCGGCGCCTGATATCGCCAAGAAGAACATTGCCATGCCCATCGAGTATGCCATCACCAAGGTACATAACTTCCTGAAGGACGAGGGCGCCCGCGATGCCATGACGCTCATCGCCTCCGGCGGCATCCGTACCGCCCATGACCTAGCCAAGGCCATCTGCTTGGGTGCCGATGGGGCAGTTATCGGCACGGCGGAGTTGGTCTCGCTGGAGTGCGTCCGTTGCGGCAACTGTGAATCGGGACGCGGCTGCGCCCGGGGCATCGCCTCAACGGACTCCGAGCTGGCCGACCTGTTTGACGAGGATTGGGCGACACAGCGCCTGGTCAATATGTACCATGCCTGGAATGTCCAGTTGGTCGAGATAATCCAGAGGTTCGGCATGCGTAGCGTCAAGGAACTTGTCGGACGGACGGACTTGCTGGAGCATATAGATTACAGTCATGAAACGGAGTCTGCTCATAATGGATAGTGCCGAAAAAATATTGTCTTCACGCACTGAACTGTGCAGGCGGACACCGATTCTCGCCCTCAACACCGAAGAGGAAGGCGGCTGCGGCGTCACCGGATTTATCTGTTCCATCCCCGTGACCGGGAAAAATATCTTCGCGCCTTCCGTGCAGATGCATAACCGGGGCAATGGGAAAGGCGGCGGCATTGGCGCCGTCGGATTTATCCCCGAGGCCCTCGGTGTTTCAAGGCAGGTCTTGGACGAGGACTACATGTTCCACATCGCCCTCCTGGATGCCGGCGTGGCGGATGATCTTGAAAACACCTTCATCAGGCCGCACTTCAAGATTGACAAATCCGAGAAGCTCGCCACGCTCGATGACCATCGCAGTATCGGTCTGGATGTCAGACCCCCGGATGTTATGCGTTACTTCGTCCGTGTCAAGGACGACGTCCTGGATAGATTCATCGCGGAGAACCATTTCACCTCCCTGGACCGGCGCGACGCCGAGGACGAGTTTGTCTATCAGAACAGCTTCAGGATCAACAAGCGATATTATGCCTCCCTCGGCGAAAAAAAGGCCTTTGTCATGTCCCATGGCCGGAACATGATGATCCTGAAGATCGTCGGCTATGCTGAGAACGTCGTCCGCTATTATAAACTGGATGATTTCAAGGCCCACACCTGGCTGGCCCACCAGCGCTATCCGACCCGCGGCCGGGTTTGGCATCCCGGCGGCTGTCATCCCTTCAGTGCGCTCAACGAGGCGCTGGTGCACAACGGCGACTTTGCCAACTACCAGTCCGTTTACGAATATCTCAAACAGCGCAACTACCACCCCCTGTTTCTGACCGATACGGAGGAGGCGGCGCTCCTGCTTGATCTGTGGAGCAGGGTCTACAAATATCCCCTGGAATACCTGATCGAGGCCATGGCGCCGACCACGGAGATGGACTTCGACATGCTGCCGGCACAAAAGCAGGCGCTGTACAAGGCTATTCAGACTCACCACGTCTATGCATCGCCCGACGGGCCGTGGTTCTTCATTATCGCCCGCAATGACGTACAGAACGATCAGTTCCAACTGATCGGCCTCACGGATACGGCCATGCTCAGGCCGCAGGTGTTTGCCCTGCAGGAGGGCGAGGTGCAGATCGGCCTGATCTGCTCGGAAAAACAGGCCATCGATGCGACGCTTATCTCGCTGGAGCGGGAAGATCCGCGCTTTAGGCCCATTGCCGACAAATACTGGAACGCCCGCGGCGGCAGTCATACCGACGGTGGTGCGTTCATCTTCAGTCTGAAGGATACCGGCGACGGCTCGGGCACCAAGCAGCTCATCTGTACCGACAAATTCGGGAAGGTGATCGAAACAGCCAAGGATAAGGTCATCTGCGATATCTCGAAGAAGTTGAAAGAAACAACGGCCGAAGGCAAGGCCATGGAAGAGAGTCTCCGTGGTTTATTCGCGGAAGCAGACGGGTCCTCTGCAGCGCACAAGATTTTTGCCTATGTCCGGGACGCTATGGGGGGATTTGATGCCGAGAGGTTCAGGTTTGCGATTGAAACCATCAAAGGTCAGGCTCTGAAAAATGATACCTTCAAGCAAACGGCCATCACAGCCCTGACCCTGTTGAACGACCGGCGCTACCATACCGGCAGGATCAAGCGCAGCTCCGTGCAGCATGTCCTGAAAATCAACCTGGATGAGATCCTGGCCGCCACGCCCATGATTGCGGAAAAAACGGCGTCGCAGTTCAGTCAAATCGATTTTGCCACCCGTGATACCCTGCAGGCGCCGCAGCAGAACAATCAGATACTTGTCATCGATGCGGAGCATTTTGAGCCGGAAGGCGATAACTGCGATGCGGTGATGATAGTCAAGGCCTACAAACTCGGCTGGCGACGCTTCATCGTGTACAAATACCGCGGCCAGCGGTTTACGGGCTGCGGCTGCGGTCCGGCGACCAAGGGCGTGCGGATCGACGTCTACGGCTCATCCGGCGACTATCTGGCGTCGGGTATCGACGGTATGGAGATCTACGTGCACGGCAACGCCCAGGATCAACTCTGTCAGATCATGAAAGAGGGCAAGCTGGTGGTCTTCGGCGATGTCGGGCAGACATTCATGTACGGCGCCAAGGGAGGCGCGGCCTATATCATGGGCAATGCTGCCGGACGCCCCCTGATCAATGCCGTCGGCAAGCCGCGCGTGGTCATCAACGGCACTGCCCTTGACTACCTGGCCGAATCCTTCATGGCCGGCGATCCGCTGGGCGGTGGTGGGTTTGTCATCCTGAACGGCATCGGCTTCGATGACAATGACGGGTCGATCCGGGAGTATGAATCGCCTTATCCGGGGTCCAATATCTTTTCCCTGGCCTCCGGCGGTGCGATCTATGTGCGCGACCCGCACCGGAAACTGGTTGATGAGCAGCTCAATGGCGGCGAGTTCGCCAAGATCACGGATGCCGACTGGAAACTGATCCAGCCCTATCTCGAGGAGAATGAAAGACTTTTCGACATCACCATCGACCGGCTTTTGACGATTGACGATGGGAAAAGGGCCCCCAAAGACGTCTACAGAAAGATCAGGCCGAAAAAGACAGCGGCCTCTGCCAAAGACGACGACGGGTTGAGTGAGTCGGTGCACTGAGGCCACCTTGAGCCGCAGCGAAAGAGGACTTGACATCCAACGCAAGTCTGGGCTGGTCTTCTACGCGTCAAATGGGTATCAGCAGTACGGTCGTGCCTATCTAGGGTCGGGGGAGCTTGAAAAGGCTCCCAGGGACGACTTGTAGTCTAATACTTTAACATCTTCAGGCAATTTCATCCTCAGAATCTCTTGACCTTGTCATCTGTTAACGCAGATGTAACATCGCTGAAATCTTTTGGAAACCTCCGTTCCTTATTCTGTGACTACAAATGAAACGGAGGTGGATTATGGCAAGCAAACCCCTGGGAGAGCTGAAGACGGAGTTGTCATATACCGATCGCAATCCGAAAGGTATTGTCACGTATTGCCAGCGGAGAAGACAAGAAGTGCAGGTGTAATCAAAGACCTAGTAAAGGAGGATTGAGATGTCCGCGGGCGATACTGCTTGGATTCTGATTTCTACAGCTCTGGTGATGTTGATGACGCCTGGATTGGCCCTGTTCTATGGTGGCATGGTAAGGCGGAAGAATGTTCTTTCCACTATGATGATGAGCTTCGCCATCCTTGCCGTTATCGGCATCCTCTGGGTGCTCTATGGCTATACTCTGGCTTTTGGACCAGATAAAGGCGGAATAATCGGCGGACTTAACTGGATAGGACTAAGCGGGGTTGGACAGGAACCGTCTTCGGTGTATGCCACAACAGTTCCCCATCTGGCCTTCGTGATGTTTCAGGGTATGTTTGCTATCATTACCGTCGCACTGATCACCGGAGCCGTGGTGGAGCGGATCAAATTCAGTGCGTTATTGATCTTTTCAGTTCTCTGGTTTACCTTAGTGTACTGTCCGGTAGCTCACTGGGTGTGGGGCAGTGGGGGTTGGCTGGCAGAGTTGGGCGCTCTTGACTTTGCCGGTGGCACAGTGGTGCACATAACTGCTGGTATCTCAGCGATAGCTGTGGCCCTGGTGCTTGGGCCCCGCAAGGGGTTTGCGGAGAAGCAGGCTATGGAGCCTGGCAATATTCCGATGGTGGCACTGGGTGCAGCTCTACTCTGGTTCGGTTGGTTTGGCTTCAATGCCGGCAGTGCTCTGACCTCTGGTGGCCTGGCAGCCAGTGCTTTTATAGCCACCAATACCGCCGCTTGCTCGGCAGCTTTCACTTGGATAGCCTTGGGCTGGATCCATCGACGTCCATCTCTCTTGGGAGTTGCCACCGGTGCTGTAGTCGGACTGGTAGCGATCACACCGGCTGCAGGCTTTGTCGATCCTATTGCTGCCATACCCATAGGCATGGTGGCTGCAGCGATCTCCTACTACGTGATGATGTGGAGATCGAGGCAGAGTGTAGATGAATCTCTCGATGTGTGGGCATGCCATGGCATGGGAGGTACATGGGGCGCCTTGGCTGCGGGTATATTTGCCAGTGCTGCCATCAACTCAGCAGGGGCTGATGGTCTGATCCACGGTAATGTTGCCTTACTGGCTAAACAGCTTGCTGCCGTGGCTGTTGTCTGGGTCTTTGCCTTTGGCGCTACGTGGATTATCGCCAAGATTGTCAAGGCTGTCGTTGGGTTGAGGGTGAAAGGTGAAGAGGAGGTGGTAGGATTGGATATATCTCAACATGGCGAAAGGGCCTATGGAGGTATATAGACGATGAAGAAGATTGAGGCTATTATTAGGCAAGAGAAACTGGAGCCGGTCAGGGCAGCGCTGGAGGGAATAGGCATTCTTGGTATGACGGTGATGGAAGTCAGCGGCCGCGGTCGCCAGAAAGGCATCCCATTACAGTGGAGAGCTGGGGAATACAGGGTGGAATTCCTGCCCAAGGTGAAGATAGAGGTGGTGGTTCTAGATGAAGATCTGGGCAAGGCCCTGAACACCATTATGACCAGGGCCAGGACTGGTGATCGCGGAGATGGCAAGATATTCGTCTTGCCTATCGAAAATGCTATCAGGGTCCGCACAGGAGACGTAGGCGAGAATGCTATCTAGGCTGGAAGAGGTAAGAAGTCGAGTCAATTTGGGGCGATGGCCCCGTCGTATTGGCCAAGAAAGGAGGCAAAATGGCAGCAAGCAGAACTAGGAAAGAAGGCAAGGAGTACGTTCTCAAGGAGGCCAAGGACCACGATGTAAAGTTCATCAGGCTTTGGTTCACCGACATTCTGGGGATGCTCAAGAGCTTCGCTATCACTGTGGAAGAACTGGAAGGTGCTCTGGAGGAAGGCATGGGTTTTGATGGCTCGTCCATCCAGGGGTTTGCTCGTATTGACGAGAGCGACATGATGGCTCTACCTGACACTGATACCTTTCAGCTTCTGCCCTGGAGGCCTACCGAGCACCACGCTGTGGCCAGGATGTTCTGTGACGTCCTGCGGCCTGGAGGTGAACCGTTCCAGGGCGACCCGAGGTATGTCCTTAAGAGGAACCTGAAGCGGGCGGCGGATATGGGGTACACCTACTATGTGGGACCGGAACTGGAGTATTTCTATTTCAAGAATTCGCTGGGCACTGATACTCTTGATGAGGGCGGGTACTTCGACATGACACCGCTGGACTTGGGCACTGACCTCAGACGAGAGACAGTCTTGACCCTGGAGGAGATGGGCATTGGTGTTGAATATTCCCATCATGAAGTGGCTAGCAGCCAGCATGAGGTAGACATGAGGTACACGGATGCCTTGACAATGGCCGACAGCGTGATGACCTACCGTCTGGTGGTGAAGCAGGTGGCCATGAAGCATGGTGTC
>Ga0154632_1027_pt1 | contig 18623 bp, 20 predicted proteins | sample Rifle2008BG13ft_FD_116061 | JGI IMG/M metagenome (GOLD analysis project Ga0154632, IMG submission 116061) | Chloroflexi bacterium RBG_13_53_26
CGAGGGGATTCGAACCCCTGATCTCCACCGTGACAGGGTGGCATGTTAGGCCGCTACACCACGGGGCCGGATTCTACTCTTCGTAATTGCCCGTGAACACATCCTTCATGATCAAGCAGCCTACCTTGAAGGCTGTCCACGGCTTTCGTGATCAGAGTTTACCTTTAGCCCGTTTCGCTGTCAAGGATTGAATGCGCTATAATTACTGTCAATAGATGCCGGGGAGGGAGTTGATGCACATAGCCTTGGGCTGCGATCATAGAGGGCTGAGTCTTAAGCGCTTGATAGTCGATATTCTCAACAAGAGAGGCGATACTTACCACGACTTTGGCTCCCATGACATCGCCGCAGTGGATTATCCTGACATCGCCAGGAAAGTGGCGGAGGCAGTGGCCGGAGGACAGTATGCCCTTGGCATCCTGGTGTGCAGCAGCGGAATCGGCATGAGCATAGCAGCAAATAAAGTGAAGGGGATACGAGCGGCGCTGTGCCATGACATGTTCACAGCCCGCCGCGCCCGCCAGCATAACGACGCCAATATATTGTGCCTGGGGGAAGATGTCCTGGGGCCGGGTCTGGCCACAGAGGTTGTGCAGACTTTCCTGGATACCGGATTTGAAGAAGGAAGGCACTCACGACGCCTGGATATGGTGAGAGACATGGAGGCAGATTGACAGCTCTGGCACGCACTGTTACCAACGCCTGGCTTGAGTCATAAAAGGAGTCAAGGTGAGAATCTTAGACGGAATCGGTCAGCCGGGTGATCTGAAGAGCCTCTCTCTGGAGCAGTTGGAGACTCTGGCCACAGAGCTGAGGGGGGATCTGGTGCGGATGGTGGAGGCCAATGGCGGTCATCTGGCTTCAAATCTGGGCGTGGTGGAACTGACTATCGCTCTGCACCGGGTTTTCGACAGCCCCAGAGATAAGATTATCTGGGATGTGGGCCATCAGTCCTACGTGCACAAGCTGTTGACCGGACGCAGGGAGCGCTTTCCTACACTCCGCCAGCATGGCGGCCTGTCGGGGTTCACCGACCGCAGCGAAAGCCCGCACGATGCCTTCGGAGCAGGGCATGCCAGCACCTCCGTCTCAGCCGCTACAGGTATGGCCATCGCCCGTGATCTGGCCGGGGAGAACTACCACGTGATGGCAGTTATCGGCGATGGCGCGCTGACTGGAGGAATGGCGCTGGAGGCCCTGAATCAGGCAGGGCAACTGCGCAGCCGAATGATTGTGATCTTGAATGATAACGGTATGGCCATCTCTCCCAGTGTCGGTGCTCTATCCAAGAGGCTCAACAAGGTCCGCCTGAATACCCGTTTCCTGAAGGCAGAAAGGGGTCTATCGGAAGCTGTCACCAGACTCCCCATGGGGCAGAGGTTGGGCAAGCGAATCAAGAGAGGCGTCAAGGGTTTCCTGCTTCCCATGATAATGTGGGAGGAGCTGGGGTTCGCCTATCTCGGTCCTGTCGATGGACACAATATCGCCGAGCTTGAGACAGCCCTTCGACATGCCAGGGACTATGATAAGGGGCCTACCTTCATCCATGTTATCACCATCAAGGGTAAGGGATACCAGCCGGCAGAGCAGGATGCTATCCGATTCCATGGTATATCCGGCGCCAACGGTAAGAGCATCGGGATCAGCTATAGCGATATCGCCGGGCAAACCGTGCTGCGCATTGCACGGGAGAATCCCAAAGTTGTGGTCATTACGCCGGCGATGCTCGATGGCACCGGGCTGACCGCCGTGGCCAGGGAAATTCCCCAGCGGGTCTTCGATGTGGGCATATGCGAAGAGCACGCTGTCACCTTCGCCGCCGGACTGGCAACTCAGGGCTTCATACCCATCGTGGCCGTATACTCCACTTTCCTGCAGCGCGCCTTCGACCAGTTGGTTCATGATGTCTGTATTCAGGAGTTGCCCGTTGTTTTCATCATCGACCGTGGCGGGATCGTAGGTGAAGATGGCAAAAGTCACCAGGGTACCCTTGATCTATCCTATCTTGGCTGCATCCCCAACCTGGTGGTCGCTGCACCCAAGGATGAGAACGAATTGCAGCACCTGATCTACACGGCGGTGAAGGCCCACCAACCTATGGCGATACGCTACCCCAGGGGCTCCGGCCCGGGGGCAACGCTGGATACGACGCTTCAGGAACTCCCCATCGGCAGAGGGGAGGTGCTCCGGAGCGGAGAGGATGTGGCCATAGTGACCCTGGGCGCCACGGTCTACCCCGCACTGGAGGCAGCCAGCGATCTCTCAAAGGCAGGGGTTGAATGCACCGTGGTTAACGCCCGCTTCGCCAACCCCCTGGACTCTCAGCTAATTCTGGACACCGCCGGAAAAGTGAAGCGATTGTTTACAGTAGAGGAAAATGTCCTTGCCGGTGGATTCGGCAGTGCGGTGCTGCAGCTACTGCACAACTACCAGGTGTCGGAAGTCCAGGTTAAATGTCATGGTATTCCCCAGGTTTTTGTAGAGCACGGCTCCCAATCGCTCCTCCGTTCCAAGTACAACCTCGATGCACCGGGGATAGCCCGCCAGGTCCTGTTTGCTTTCCCTGAGCTCTCTGTTCATTCCCGGAAGCAGAGTCTTGCAGGCTCGACTCCCCCGTAGGATACCGTGTGTCTGGCTACAGGCTCCTTCGCTGCAAACGATAGAGGCGAACATAAATGATCTTGCCAGGTTCTTTTCACCGATATCTGCCTGAACTGGAGGCAGAGCTGAGAGCTGTTCTGGGCAAAGGCGCATCACCACTCTATACCATGATGCGCTATCACCTGGGATGGGTGGACGAGAAGGGACGCAAGCAGCAGAGCCCCGGCAAGCTATCACGGCCGACACTCTGCCTGCTGGCCTGCGATGGAGTGGGAGGCGATTGGCATTCTGCCCTCCCGGCTGCGGCTGCGGTGGAGCTGATACACAATTTTTCCCTCATCCATGACGATATTCAGGATGATAGTCTGGAGAGGCGAAACCGACCCACGGTGTGGAAGCTGTGGGGGGAGGCGCAGGCAATAAACGCTGGCGATGCCATGTACGTACTGGCGCAGTTGGCGCTGTTCAGACTTGAGGAGAGAGGAATACCTCCACAGAAGATAGTGCTTCTCTCCAGGCAGTTGAATCAGGCCAGTCTTCAACTGTGTGAGGGACAGTACCTGGATATCGAGTACGAAGGGCATCTTGACATCAGCATCGACCAATACCTGGATATGATCGGGAAGAAAACAGCCTCACTTTTCCAATGCTCCCTCGGTTTTGGGGCTACCCTGGGAACAGACAACCAGTCTCAGGTTTCCTCTCTCTGTTCCTTTGGCAGGAACCTGGGCATGGCCTACCAGGTGGAAAACGATCTTCAGGGCATATGGGGCAAGGAGGAGGATAGCAAAGAATCTCCCTACACTGACATCAGGGGCAAGAAGAAAATCCTCCCGGTGATATATGCCCTGGAAAAGGCAGACTATGGGGAAAGAGAAAGTCTCCGCCGAATTTACGGCAAGGCGGTGCTTTCCACCAGGGATGTCAGTCAGGTGCTGCGCATCCTCGACAGAACAGGCAGTAGAATCTATGCGGAACGGGTGAGAGACAAGTATCGCCGCCAGAGTGTCAAAGACCTGGAAAAGGCAGCATTGCCTTTATCGGCTCAACAGGAATTGAGAGAGGTGGCTGCCTTTCTTCTGGGTCGGGAGGTTAGCTGACCCGATGAAGACCTTCAATAGAAAGGGAGATAGGGGTGAGACCAGCCTGTTGTACAACACAAGGGTTCCCAAATCCGACCCTCATTGCGAAGCCTACGGCACCATAGATGAAGCAGTAGCCACCCTTGGATTGGCCCGGGTTCTATCCAGAAAGGAGAGGGTCCAACATGTGTTGCTCAGAGCACAGAAGGACCTCTTCATCCTGGCCAGTGAACTGGCCGCCCCGATGGAAGAATATGGCAGGTTTGCCGGCGAGTATCCGGTGATAACCGCTCAAAAGGTGCAGGAACTGGAGGATGGCATTGATGAGTTGGAGAGGGAGGTGGAGATGCCCCGGGAATTCATCATCCCTGGCGATAGCACCGGCTCTGCTGCCATACATATGGCTCGTGCCATTGTCAGGAGGGCAGAGAGAAGAGTGGTGAATCTGGAGCAGAATGGCCAGTTGCCGAATGGGGAACTGCTTAAATACCTCAATCGCCTGGCTGACCTGCTGTTCGTCCTGGCCTGCTATGAAGATAAAGGTTCCAGGCTTTGATCATGGAAGTCATTCCTTCAATCGACCTTAAAGGCGGCAGGTGCGTCCGTCTGTACCAGGGCGACTATGGGAAAGAAACGGTTTTCTCGGACGACCCGGTGGGCACAGCCAGTCACTGGGAGTCCCTGGGCGCTCCAAGATTGCACCTCGTCGACCTTGATGGAGCTGCAAAGGGAGAGCCGTGTCACCTGCCCATGATAGGCCGGATAGTGGCAGCCCTGAAAATCCCCGTTCAGGTGGGGGGTGGCATCCGCCAGATTGAAGTGATCGAACAGTTACTGGAAGTGGGGGTGAAGCGGGTTATCCTGGGCACCGCCGCGGTAGAGAATCCCATCCTGGTCAGGGAGGCATGCCAGCAGTTCGGCGAGGCCGTCATAGTGGGTGTTGACGCGCGAGACGGATATGTTGCTACCCGTGGATGGCAGCAGAAGACTGCGGTCACAGCTTCGGAGATGATCCATCAGATGGCAGACCTGGGCGTGAAGCGCTTCATCTATACTGATATCCGCCAGGATGGCACCTTGACCCAGCCGAGTTTTGCTGCAATTGAGGAACTGCTAAATGCAACAAGCCTCCCTATTATTGCTTCCGGCGGTATTACTTCGATTGACCACATCAGAAAACTGAATCAGCTCGGTGTCGAGGGTGCCATTATCGGCAGAGCACTCTATACAGGAGATATACAACTGGAGGAGGCGCTTGCAGCGCTCCGTTGAAGGATTGGGGAAGGAGCACGTTGATGCTGAAATTCGATGACAAGGGCCTGATCCCGGCCATTGTGCAGGATGTTGATTCCAGCGAGGTGTTGATGCTGGGCTATATGAATGAGGAATCACTGCGCAAGACCCTGGAAACAGGGCAGGTTTGGTTCTACAGCCGCAGCCGACAGGAGCTGTGGCACAAGGGAGCAACTTCAGGCAACTACCTCAACCTGCGGGAGATATGGAAGGACTGTGACGAAGATACCCTGCTTGTAAGAGCAAAACCCGTTGGCCCTGTTTGCCACACCGGGGAAAGGACCTGCTTCTTCCGTCAGGTAACGTCGGCAGGCGCAGACTAGCATAATGCCATTCCGCACTTGATGCGGAATCCAGATGTCCAATGGTGGCTGTTGGAGCCCTGACACTCACAGAAGTTGGCGGATTGGCAGATAATGACCTGACGCGACACTAGCCACTGGTTTGCCGCCCATCTGCCTCTATAACCCCCTTCAGGGCAGAGATGGCTACTTCTACCTTATCATCGCTGGGCTCCCGGGTGGTCAACCTCTGTAACAACAACCCCGGGAAGAAAAAGATTCGCATCAGCCAATTGTCAGCGAACCTGGCGCTGAGGCGGGTGAATTCATACCCAAGTGAAGCAATAACAGGGATAAGCACTATGCGCGATACGATACGCAACCACAGATCAACATCCCCCAGCAGCGAAAAGACGATGATAGCGATAATCAACACCGCAAAGAGGAAGCTGGTCCCACAGCGAACATGGGCTGTGGAGTATTTCCTCACAGCGCCTGGCTCCAAAGGAGCCTTATCCTCATAGGCATTCACTGCCTTATGTTCTGCCCCGTGATAGGCAAAGATGTCCCGTATGTCAGGCATCAGGTTTATCAAGGCTAGATAGATGACAAAGATTCCGATGCGGATAACACCCTCTACGAGATTGCTGAGTATGGAAGAGTCCCCGATATGAGGATCGATAATGAACCTGGTCAGGAACATTGGAGCCAGAAAGAAAAGGCCAACGGTGAAGCCAAGGGAGGCGATGAGAGTACCCCACAACAAAGGGCCTGAGATCTTCCCGTTATCCTCCCCCAGGGCGGCATTTGCAGATTCGATCAAAACCTGGATGCCCAAAACGAGGGCCTCTACAAGGACGATCACCCCTCGTATGAAGGGTATCTTCCTGATCCTTCCTGTATAGACCGAGGGTAGATTTCTGGTGGTGAGCACCACCTCGCCATTGGGACAACGTACCGCCATCGCCAGATGACGTTGCCCCCTCATCATCACGCCCTCGATGACTGCCTGGCCTCCGTAGTGGAAATCTTCCGGCAAGCGATCACCCCCTATAAAACAAGTAGAGAGCGGAAGAGTCTCCCGCTCTCTTGCAATTCAACTCACTGTCTGGATTGGACTTTGTCCCACTAGGACGATGTCTCAGGCTGCTCTTCCCCTTTGCGCCTGTAACGCCTCTTGAACCGCTCAACTCTCCCCGCTGTGTCAACAATGCGCTGCTCACCAGTGAACATCGGGTGGCAATTGCTGCACACCTCAACCTTGATCAATTTCTTCGTTGCGCCGGTGGTGAAACTGTTACCACAAGCACAAGTCACCTTGGCATCTGCATAGTAAGTGGGATGAATCTTATCTTTCATTCTATCAACTCACCAAATAAACGCTGGCCTTTTTTCTGTCCTTGGTGGCATGTTCAAACTTGACCACACCATCGATAAGAGCAAAGAGGGTATGATCCTTACCCAAACCTACGTTGTTGCCAGGCCGTATGCGGGTGCCTCTTTGCCGAACAATAATAGTGCCTGCCGTTACTGCCTGCCCGCTGTAACGCTTCACACCGAGACGTTTCGGCTGACTGTCGCGCCCGCAGCGTGTGCTCCCTGCACCTTTCTTATGAGCCACTCCGTCTGCCTCCCCTTCGTGTGCCCTAGCCCAAGCTTATTTCTTTGATGGCCAGTTTGCTATACCACTGCCGGTGTCCCAGTTTCCGGCGATACCTTACCTTCCGCTTGTACTTGAAGACGATGATCTTATCGTCGCGATCCTCTTCCACAAGCTCCGCCGTCACCTTCGCCCCTTCCACCAGAGGCTGGCCCACGATCACCTTCTCACCATCGGCAACCAGCAGCACTTTGTCCAATTCAACCTGGCTGCCCTTCTCCACAGCCAATCGGTCTACCTCAATAACCTGCCCCGGCGAAACCTTGTATTGCTTGCCCCCGGTCTCAATAAGCGCGTAAATCTTCTTCCTCCAGATTGTTAGATGACTCCAAATCTTACTATTCTGCAGTCTTCCCTGTCAAGCTTGGCCAACGGGAGTATCCTGTCTGTCGGGCTGTCCTGCTGCCTTTTGCAGCCTTTTGCTGCGTCGCCACAACCACAACTCTAGAAAGACGTAGAATGCCGCAATGACGTAGCTAATGCCAGCAAAGAAGTATTCCTCAATCACAGTCATGAAGATACCGATACCTAGCCATGCTACGATCAGAAGCAGCCAGAAAGCACGGCCCTTGAGTCTTTTCACTTCATCCCCATAGCGAGCATTGTATACCCTCAGGGTAGTCAAGCTTGAAGCAATTGTCAACCATGGTCGTTCTCGGGACAGGAGCAGAACACGTCAGCATGAGAGAATCGTTTTGTTGAATCAGCGCGGAACTGGAAGGGGCTTCAAGTCTGATGAAGAGGAACAGGCTGGAACTACACAGGGGGTGGTTATTGAGTTTACATGGCACAGCCTTCAGAATGCCAAACCGTGCTGAACCTCCCCATCAACGGCTTTCCGTGATGGGAGGTCCAAAACAAGCGAATTACGCCCATCGGATTCAGTGCGGTTCAGCAAACGGACAACCTCCTAGCCTTCTCGATGCGCTTCAGGTCTCTTTCTCAGCCTGGTGAATCCATAGCGCATGACCCAATACACCATGAAAGGCCCCGCCAGTATCATTAGCAGCATCATCTCCCATGCCATTTCGGTACCTCCTTCCTGTGACTGAACAGACTTAATACCTCCTAGAATTCGCCGGGATGCTCTGCCTCCTTGGCCCACTTCCTGGAGAACAGAATCTTGAGATTGGAAGGTCTCATCATTGCCTTTATGACCATCCACATATCCGGCAGACTCATAGCCGCCCGGATCTTCCAGCGTACCGGCTCAAGGGTGTCCACCTGCATGATCAGGTAGTCACCCTGACGTACCATACCATTCACCTTGGCCTTGAGTTCCGTCTTGCCTAGTCCTGTTGATCTGAATAACATCTCAGGTTGCCCCCTAAATAGATATTTTAGAGCTATACATTTTGACCATAGCGAACTATTAGCATTATAACAATAAAATAATCTATTGTCAATACATACGCACATATCGTCCTGCCATAACTTGATTTGATTAAAGCCAGGTTGTATAAAGAACAGCGTGAGACTATTCGGGAGATATCTGGCACAACGTAAGGGGATCCTGTCACAGGGCCATGGGAAATAGTAAACCGCAGGAAGTCTTCGACTACGTAGTCATCGGGTCTGGCTTCGGAGGCAGCGTTGCTGCCATGCGGCTCAGCGAGAAGGGCTACAGTGTTCTGGTTCTGGAGCGCGGCAAACGCTATGAGGACAAGGACTTCGCCCGCAGCAACTGGAACATCCGCAAGTTCCTCTGGGCACCGGCCATCCGCTGTTTTGGCATACAGCAGATCAGCATCCTGAATGGCGTCATGGTGCTGCGGTGGTCTGGCGTGGGCGGGGGCAGTCTGGGCTACGCTAATGTTCTGGAAATCCCTGACGATCGCCTTTTTGCAGCTCCAGCCTGGCGACACTTGGCGGACTGGAAGAGTATCCTGATGCCATACTACGAAACTGCCCGTCGCATGCTGGGTGTAGCCCAGAACCCGAGGCTTCTCGAAGCAGACACTGCCTTGAAGGAGGTAGCTGCAGAGATGGGGCGAGCTCATACCTTCCGCTCTACCAATGTGGGAGTCTTCTTCGGGCCGGAGGGTCAGGAAATGCCCGACCCCTACTTTGGTGGTGAGGGCCCATCACGTCGAGGCTGCAATTTCTGCGGCGCTTGCATGGTGGGTTGCCGCAACAATGGCAAGAACACCCTGATGAAGAACTATCTCTACTTCGCCGAGAAGTGGGGGGCACAAATCCGCCCCGAGGCTGAAGTCACCGATATCCATCCCCTGATGCCTCAGCAGTCTAACGGAGTCCGCTACGAGGTCGTCTATCGCCGCTCCACGGGCTGGCTGTTTAAGCCGTCACACCGCGTACGAGCCCGTAATGTAGTGGTGTCCGGAGGAGTCCTGGCCACCCTGAAACTGCTCTTCCGCTGTCGCGATGTAACCAGGATGCTGCCCAACATCTCAATTCACCTGGGTGACATGGTGCGCACCAACAGCGAAGCTTTGAACGGCGTCATCAGCCGCAGTAGTAAAGTCGACTATTCCAAGGGAGTAGCCATCACCTCTGTCTTCCAGGCTGATGAAGTGACCCACATCGAGCCGGTACGATATCCCAACGGCTCGTCTTTCATGAAACTGATAACCATGCCGTTGGCAGCCAGCGCCGGCAGCATACCCATGACCCTGCTCAGGTTCCTGTGGTTCGCTTTGCGCCATCCCATCGATTGTCTCAGTGCCTACGCGCTGCCCGGCTGGGCATCTCGAACCACCATCCTGCTGGTTATGCAGACTACGGACAACCTTATGCGCCTTCGCCTGGGCCGCGGCGCCTTCACCCTTTTCCGCCGTGGCCTGGTCGCTGAACGCGACCCCGACCAGACAGCACCGGCTCGAATTCCTGTGGCCCACGAGACCACCCGCAAACTTGCCGCAAAGACAAATGGCATGTGTGGCGCCAACATAGGCGAAGTCCTGCTTAACATTCCGCTTACCGCTCACATCATGGGTGGCTGCCCCTTCGGGCGGGATGCCGCAGAGGGTGTAGTGGGATTGGATTGCCAGGTTCACAATTACCCCGGTCTATATGTGGTCGATGCCTCCACCGTGCCGGCCAATCCGGGCATCAATCCCAGCCTGACCATCACGGCCCTGGCAGAATATGCTATGAGTCTTGTGCCGCCAAAGAAGTGAAGGAGTGAACCGGTTCTCGCTGATAGCCACAACACCAAATAAATGCTGAGGAGGCAACATGTTCGGGTCTCACGGAGAAATCCTGAGGGTAGACCTCTCCAGTTCCAAGATATCGAGAGAGGAGATACCACAGGATCTGTTTGACAAGTACCTGGCAGGGGCCGGCATGGCTACACATTATCTCTATCACGAGGTTCCCGAAGGGGTTGACCCACTTGGTCCCCAGAATGAGCTTATCGCCATGACCGGGGCGCTTACGGGAACTATTGCGCCCAGCACCGGCAGGTTCAATTGGGTTTTCAAGTCACCCCTGACTGATCTCTGGGCACAGTCAAATTCAGCCGGCTTCTGGGGTGTGGAGTTCAAGAAAACAGGCTTTGACGGCATCATCTTTCAGGGAATCTCGCCCGAGCCTGTCTACCTTGTGATTGATGAGGACAAGGCTGAACTGAGAGATGCCAGTCACCTGTGGGGTAAGAGCGTGCCCGAAACAACCAGGCTGATAAAAGAGGAACTCGGTGAGCAGTTCGGGGTGGTATGCATTGGGATAGCCGGTGAGAACCTGGTGCGGTATGCCAGCATTATGAATGACCTACACAGGGCAGCAGGGAGGTGTGGTGGAGGGGCCGTGATGGGCGCAAAGCGGCTGAAGGCCATCGCCGTGCGCGGCAGGAAGTCCATCAAACTGGCAGATGGCCCGGGGTTCTCTCAGACAGCCAGGAAACAGTTTGAGCTCATCAACCAATCCATGGTCAAGGTAGCCATGGAGAGCTTTGGCACTAACGTCGTCATTGATATGGTGCACGCCAAGGGTGGATTCCCCACCAGAAACTGGCAGACCGGTGTTTTCCCCAACCTCGATGAAATAAATGCGCAGGCCCTCAGTGAAAAAGTCCTGGTGCAGTCCAAGGGATGTTTCGCCTGCCCCCTGAAGTGTGCCAGGGTATCGGTCATCAGGAAAGGAAAATACCAGGGCCGGGGAGGAGAGGGGCCTGAGTATGAAAGCGTGGGCACCTTTGGCGGCCAATGCCAGATTGACGATTTGGAAGCCATCACTATGGCCCACTACCTGTCTAACGATTACGGATTCGATACCATATCAGCCGGAGCATCCATAGCCTTCGCTATGGAATGCTACGAAAAAGGCATTCTAACAAAGGCGGATACCGACGGACTGGAGGTTGCATTCGGGAACGCCGAGGTTATGATCGAACTGGTTCATAAAATAGCCAGGAGAGAGGGCTTTGGCGATTTTCTGGCCGAGGGAACAAAGCGCATGTCCCAGAAGCTGGGGCGAGGGACGGAGAGGTTTGCCATGCAGGTCAAGGGTCTGGAACTCCCGGCATATGATTCCAGAGCGGTTCAGATCACTGGACTGGCCTACGCCGTTGCCAACAGGGGGGGCGATCATATCACCGCCTACATCCAGGGCCCGACCTTCCTGGATATCCCCTTTCTGGTTATCCCGGACAGCAAGATCAATGACCCCCTGGTGGCTGATCCCAACGAGGTTCACATCCTCGTAGATCTGGAGAACGTACTCACAGCCCTGGACACCTTCGGAGCATGCAAGTTCATGGGCATGTGTGTTGCTTCGGAGGAATGGGTGAAGCTTGTTGAGCACTGTCTGGGCCGATCATTCACCTATGAAGATATGATGAGGCTTGGTGAGACGGCCTTCAATCTGGCGAGGGTCTTCAATGTCAGAGAGGGTCTGTCCAGAGCTGACGACACCTTGCCTCCTCGCTTGCTGGAGGAACCCCTCCCCGAAGGCCCAGCCCAGGGCAAGGTGAACGAGAATCTGCCTGCCATGCTGGATAAGTATTACGAGCTCCGTGGATGGGACAAAGCCACTGGCAAGCCAACGCCTGACAAGCTGAGGGAGTTGGGGTTGGAGGAATATATTGCTGATATATGGGGTAGTTAGCTTCGTTTTGAAGTCTGCAGCTAGACACCACGGAAGGGACGGCGGATGGGAGATAAGATAAAGGGAAGCGACAAGCCCTGGCTGAAGAACTACAAGCTCGGGCCATACAATTTGAAGAAGACTCTTGAACCCTATCCAAAGGTTCCTGTGCATCAGTTGTTGGAGAATTCAGCCAGTGCCTATCCGAACCAGATTGCGGTGGAGTATCTGGGCAGGAAGATCAAATACAGCGAGTTGAAGGTCTATGTCGACACACTGGCCAACGCCCTGGCCGGTATGGGAGTGAAAAAGGGTGACAAGGTTGTCACTATCCTTCCCAACTGCCCGCAGTTCATCATGACAGATTTCGCTGTTTCCAAGACTGGCAGCGCCATGGTCCCCTGCAGCACCATGCACACAGCTCGTGATCTGGAGCATGAAATAGGCCAGTCAGGAGCAGAGACGTTGGTCTGTTCTGAAACAACCCTCAATGTGGTCACTCCCATTAAGGACAAAACCAGACTGAAGAACATCATTGTCACCTCACCAATGGACTATTCGGCCCAGGAGCCTGACAGGAAGGAAGTGCCCGGCGCAATCCAGTTCAGAGACCTTATGGCGGAGCACGAAGCCCTTGCGCCTGAGGTGGATATCAATCCGCTCGAAGATTTGGCCTATCTGGCCTTCACTGGGGGAGCTACCGGGCTACCCAAGGGGGTTATGATCACCCACTACAACAGGGTCTGCAACGTCATGCAGTCAGCATGGACTCTCGAACCCCTGTGGCCCGGCATCAAGGGCAAGGCTGCTTCGGAAACGCTCATACCTCTTTTTCATGCCTGGGGTCAACTGGGCTCACAGGTTAGCGTTTTCCTGGGACTGCGAAACCTCTTGGTAGCCGACCCCAGGAATATCCGTCAGGCCATAACCTTGATGCAGGAGAATCGCCCGTTGTTGATCTATGTTGTGCCCACCCAGCTCATGAGGATGGCTAGAAGAAAAGTCGGACGCTTGCCAGTGATGTTCCTGTCTGGTGCAGCCCCGCTTCCGCGAGAGATATTCGATGCCATCAAAGCCGATATTCAAATGCCGATAACCGAGGGCTACGGTTTGACCGAATGCGGCCCCGTCACCCATGTAAATATCTCCTGCTTCTCCAAGATCACCGGCTTCGTCACCAAGGAGACGCTGGGGGTGGGTGTGCCGGTTCCCGACACTGAGGCTATGATAGTCAACCCGGACACGGGCGAGGAGATGGGGGCGGGCGAGAGCGGTGAGATAGTGGTGCGTGGACCCCAGACCATGAAAGGATACTGGCCAAGGCCAGGCAGCGGACTGGACAACGGCTGGCTTCATACCGGAGACATCGGCAGAATGGATGATAATGGCTACTTTGTACTGGAAGACCGCATCAAGGATATGGCCAATGTCGGAGGAGCCAAGGTCTACACCACGGAGGTGGACGAGATACTGTTCCGACACCCTGGAGTAGCCATGGCCGCAGCAGTGGGAATCCCTGATCCGAGACATCCAGGCAGTGAGATCATCAAGGCCTTCGTCACCCCGAGGGACGAGTTCAAAGGCACCCTGACGGCCGAGGATGTTATTGCCTACTGCAGGGACAAGATGCCCGAATTTGCCATTCCCAGGTCTGTTGAGTTTCGGGATGAGTTGCCTCTGACAGTGACTGAGAAGATATTCAAGAGAGCATTGAGAGAGGAAGACCTCAACAAGACGAAGGGAAGGACAGCGGGAGATCAGCCTGGAGACGAAGCAGACTAGGTCAGAAGCTGGGGATCGTGTTGAAGCAGAAGGAGGGAAAATGTTGCCGTATGTAACACCGGAGTGGGTAGCCCAGGCAGGGAACAACTACAGTGCCGACCCGGACAATGCCAACAAGACGTTCAAGGGAATGAACATATTCCTCACCTTTCGGGTCCTGGCAGACCCCAAGTTTGGTTTGGACAAGGATATCCACTTCGCCACCCATCTGGAGAAGGGGGTGATGCAGCCCGATAGCACACTCCTCAGCAAGGAGGATGCCGAGAAGAAATCGGATTTCATCCTGAGTGCCACGCCTGCGGTATGGAAGAGCGTCATCAAGAAGGAAAAGGGATTCGTGGCAGCCTTCATGACCGCGAAAATAAAGCTGGATAAAGGCAGTGCCCCCAAGATCGTGGCGCTGGCCCCCAAGAGCTCGGCAGTCATCGAGGCCTTCCATAGAGTAGATACGGAATGGCCCGATGAAATGTCTCCGCAGAGATTGCAGGAATACAGGGCCAGGATGGCAGAATTCAGGCAGAAACTCAGTATATAGAGTCTTGGAGTGACTTCCTTGTCAAGAATCAAAGATAGGGACACTGCGGGTCGGGGCCAAGGTAGTCCTCTCTGCCTTCAGCCCGGGCAAAGGCCAGTGCTATTGCTCGGCAGCCCCGGCATACCGGCCAGTAGGAACACGATTCACAGCCGTTGTGATATTCCTCCCTTGTCCTCAGTGACTCCAGCACGGGTGAATCTATCCACAGCTCACGGAAGGAGTCCTGTTTGATATTTCCAATGGGTAGATCCATACGACGGCAGGGCATTATGGTGCCATCGGTGGTAATGGTCACCCCGAAGACGCCTGCGGCACACCCGCCCATAGGGACCTCTGTCTGAGGAATGTGACCATCCATCTCTGCTATGGTGGCCAATGGGTCGCGGGAGGTAACGGCAATCTTGCTGCCGTTCTTGTACCGGCGCAGCTCATCATAGAGACGAGCTATGTCCTCACGAGTCAACACCTCATTCATAAGAGCCTTCCCCTTGCCAGAGGGGACCAGGCGTGAAAAAGCAATGCCACTCGCTCCCAGTTTTTCAGCTACGTCGATCAGTCCCTCGATCTGGGCCATGTTGCGTCTGGTAACCGTCAGATTGATGTTGGTCTCGATCTCTTCAGCCACCAGTTTTCTGATACCCTCTAGAGTGCGGCGATATGCTCCCTGCCCTCTCAGACTGTCATGCGTGCCTTCAAGCCCGTCAAGGCTGATCTGTACATCAGCCACCTGTACCTCTCTTAGCCGTCGGGCCATCGCTTTGTCTATGAGTGTCCCATTGCTCATCAGGGATATAGAGAAGCCGCACCCCCGGGCAAAACCCAGCACCTCAAAAAGGTCCTGTCGCAATAGTGGCTCGCCGCCGGTGAAATGAAGGCTGGGCGATATGTCAACATCGTAATCTATCGCCCAGCCTGCAATTGTTTGCTTCAGTTCGGTGATTGCCCCGCAGATTTCCTCATACTTCATCTCCGACACTGATGCCGATTGGTAACAGTGCCGGCACGACAGATTGCATCTTTCCGTCAAATGAAACTGGACGAAGAAATCAAACGGAGTCCCTTTCATTGCCTACTGCTTTGTTGCCAAACTGGCAACTACTTTCCCTTTCAGGACTTTCAAGCGAGGCAATTTCTAGCCAGAACCCTGCTCCTAGCCATTGCCTCCTTGAATCTCTGAAAGAACCTGGCTTCTCTTTCACGAGATTCAGCGCTCATGGCCCAGCTCCTCCTTTCCCCAACATCTCACAGGCGATCATATCGTCTCATCATCTGTGGCAACTGCATGCTACCCCACAGGCCCCTCGTTGTCAAGAGATGAGGTGATCTCTGTAGTCAGAACCTGGCACACTTCCCCCCGGTCGCTCCGCTGGACAATAGCCCAGCCTACGGACTAAAACAAGAAGGCTACATATGACTGCGGTACTCAAGAATAGTAGTGGAGTATGTGGAGTATAATGTAGGGCACACTGAGACAAGGGAGGTAACCAGATGTCATTTGTAATAACTGTGTATGTGCCAACCGGCATAGTCATGGCTTCAGATAGTCGGCAGTCGATCACTATCGAGGGCAAGACCCCGGATGGAAAGTCCCTGCCCAAGATAGAAACGGTCAGCTCCGACTTCGCCTATAAGACCTTCCTGATGCCTGCTCAGAGGGTAGGCATCAACACCTTTGGTGAGTCTCTTCTGGGGAAGATAAGCATAGAAAGCCACATAAAAAGGTTCGCAGAGGAAGTCCTTGACGACAATGACGATGTCAACTCAATACCCCGCAAGCTGGTCGACTTCTTCAGACAGAGTTTTCCTCAGGCAGATACAGCCTTTCATGTGGCCGGCTACAATAGAATCGAGAGGAAGAGCATCCCTTATGTTTTCCTCTGTCATGTGGGGAAGGACTCCGTGCAGAGGCAGAATCTGGCCCACAATACGGAGAATATCGTCTATGGAGCAACCTGGGGTGGCCAGGCAGATGTCATCGCCTCCCTTCTTCAGCCAACACAGGCTCAGCCAAAGCCACCGATAATCTGGGATGCCATGACCGTTCAGGACGCCATAGACTTCGCTATCTATGCGGTGAGGACCACCATTGACACCATGCGCTTCCAGGCACGTCCCAAGAATGTCGGAGGGCCTGTGGATGTTCTCTTGTTTATGCCTGATGAGCCGCCGCGCTGGATCCAGAGAAAAGAATTCAGAGGGGAGATAGCCTGGCCAGCCTAGGTCAGGCTCGTGTCACTTCCTACCCGTTATGAACAGTAGCGGCGGAAAACGAGTACAGAGTTGTGGCCACCGAAACCGAAGGAGTTCGACACCGCCGTCTCCACTGGCACAGCACGCGCTTGGTGAGGCACGAAATCCAGATCACACTCGGGGTCGGGTGAATCCAGATTTATGGTCGGCGGCACAACGCCATGATTTATGGCCAGCACGCATATTATGGCCTCCACTACCCCCGCCGCTCCAAGGAGATGTCCGGTCATAGATTTGGTGGCAGAGATAGGAATGCGATAGGCATCCGGCCCAAACACATTCTTGATGGCGCGGGTCTCAGCTCTGTCGTTGAGCAGTGTGGATGTGCCGTGAGCATTGATGTAATCGATATCACTGGGTTTGAGCCCGGCCCTTTCCATAGCTATTCTGAGAGCTCTGGTGGCACCCTCTCCGTCCGGTGACGGCTGAGTCAGGTGAAAAGCGTCGCTGGTAGCACTGTACCCGGCAAGCTCAGCAAGAATGGGTACTCCACGGCTCAAGGCATGATCCAGGCTTTCAAGCACGATGATGCCAGCCCCTTCACCTAACACGAAGCCATCACGCTGAGCGTCGAAGGGGCGACACGCCGTCTGCGGACTGGTGTTCCTCGTGGACAGGGCACGGGCTGCACTGAAGGCAGCTAGACAGATAGGGCCTATCGGTGCTTCAGTTCCGCCGGCTATCATGACCTCGGCCTCTCCGTGTCTAACCAGCTCATAAGCCTGGCCAATGGCATCAGCACCGCTGGAGCAGGCTGACGAAGGCGAATAGCTTGGTCCCTTGGCTCCCAGCAGCAAGGCTACCTGCACAGCCGCAGCATCACCTGTCATGGTTGGAGCCAGAATAGGGCTTATCCTTCTTGGTCCTTCACGGTTCAACAACTCCAGTTGCTCGCAAACTGAAAGTAGACCACAAACGCTGTTGCCAACAATAACCCCAGTCTCCTCAGCACCGTTGCTGGCTATCTTCAGGTCCGCGGCTGCCGTGGCCTGCATGCTGGCGGCCACGGCAAACTGGGCGAACCGATCCATGCGGTGGGCTTCCTTCTGGGTCACGTAGTCGCCAGGGTCGAATCCCTTCACCTCAGCAGCGAACTTCGTGGCGAAAGGCGTTGTATCAAAAGAGCTGATATAGTCTACCCCTGACCTTCCAGCGATGAGTGACTGCCACATGTCCGGTACAGTGCAACCTGTTGCACTGATCACTCCCATGCCAGTGACAACAACCCGTCTCAATCCGTTAACCACCTGTCACCTCTCCTTAGCTGTCGACTAACTGATTTGTGTCGCCCAAACCATGCCATGCTACAGTGGCCCACGCTGCTTATCAAGTAGTTGTGTTATAGAAGATAGTTCCACTCAAGCGGATGTATTGCTCAGCTCAGGGCTGATGCTGTCTCCTGAACCAGCACCATCTCTTTGATCATTTGTCTTGCCTTGTGTAACCCTATTCCGATATATTGAATCACAGAACCGCAAACTCTGATATGAGCCGGGAAAGGAGCAGGGAAAGTGAACATCAAGATCCGACGGGCGCGCCCCGAGGATGCCAAACTGCTTGCGTGGTGCATGCTCATGGCCGGCCGGTCACACATGAAGATCGGCATTTGGGACCTCGTCATCTCTCAACCTGAGGATAGATGCCTGTCTTTCCTGGAGATGCTGGCTCTGCAGGGACCGCGCCACATGTGCTATTACACCGAGTTCCTGGTCGCAGAAGTGGATGGCCGCCCCGTGGCTGCTCTGGAGGGTTTCGATCCGATTGCCAACGGAGAGGAGACGGTCACGGAACCGATGGCCGCTGTGATTCAGCGGATGGGATTGACTGCAGAAGATATGACGCTCGGTCAAGATAGCCTCGCGGCCTTCTTCACCTGTCACTCTGACTTTCTGGAGGGTGCCTGGGTTATCGAGCAGGTGGCCACCCGCCCGGAGTACCGCCGCATGGGGGTGATCAGTAGCTTACTTGAGGCAATCCTCGACGAGGGTCGACAGCAGGGCTTCCGTCAAGCCCAGGTCAGCTACTACATCGGCAACACCCCGGCCGAGCGCTCCTACCAGAAAGCAGGCTTCAGATACCTGGATGAGAAGCGC
>Ga0154632_1058_pt1 | contig 18502 bp, 17 predicted proteins | sample Rifle2008BG13ft_FD_116061 | JGI IMG/M metagenome (GOLD analysis project Ga0154632, IMG submission 116061) | Chloroflexi bacterium RBG_13_53_26
TATAGCATCAGCAAGTTCCAATACTCCCTTCTCGGCAGTCAGGCGACCCACATAGCCAACCACGTTCTGTCGTTCTGCAAAGCCCAGCTTGATGCAGAAAAGATCTGTATCTACATAGATCAGGGCCGAAGAAACAACTGCCTTGTTTTTGAACCTGCCGATGCCTGGCGATTCAAGCATGCGTGGTGATTCCAGGGCTATTCTCTGAGCCAGAACATGGTTGGCACCTTCTATGACCTCGGTTATCGATGACAATATCCATCCGAGAGGTGAGGGGTACATTTGCTTGATACTCTGAGCCTCTGAACCCGTCACAACGACAATAATCTTCTTTCTCAAGCCCCATGCTAGCAGGGTAGGCAGGAACACTGTGCCTCTCCCAAAGAGTAGAATGACTATGTCCACGTCTTTTCTCAACGCCAGCAGCTTAACCGCCAGGGTGAACTGCGATGTCAAGAGTCGCCACATTTTGGACATAATGGGTTCATGGAGCGACTTGACCACCGAGGCTTTCACGTTGACTATCCGCACATTACTCGGATTGCCAGCGGGGAAGTAGTTACCGGTAATAACCGTGACATCCCTGGCCAGAGCGGCCAGTACATTCGTGTACATACCAAGAGGAAGTTGACCACAGGGCTGGTCTGGATTCCTCAGCGGGAATACGACTAGGGCGATGGCCTGTTGCTGGTTCGACTTCTCTTTCACCGCTTCTTTAGTAGACACTGGGACTCAGAGCACTAACGTTGAATGGCGCTGTCCAAACAACCCCATGATGACCTGCCACAAACCTGTGCCCGATTTCCCCTCAGTTCTTTCTTCGACTGGGTTCATCCTGGACCTCTCGGTACAGTTCCAGAATCTTCCCAAGAATGATATCAGAATCATAATCCCGTTCGATATCCCGCCGTGCCTGATTACCGAGTCTTTCTCGCAATGCACTATCGTTCAGCAAATAGTCAATCTTATGCGCCAACTCCGCCGAGTCCCTAGGCTCAACCAGGAGACCATTCCATCCATCCTTGACCACATCTTGGTTCCCGGGAACCCGTGTTGCCAACACACATTTGCCATAAGCCATAGCCTCGAGTAGTGCCAGCGGCATACCCTCCCCAAGCGAAGGCAGCACAAATACATCAGCCGCCACATATGCCGCTCCGAGTTCTCCCTTGGCAAAGTTCCCGAGGAAGAACACATCGCGCTCTAATCCCAGTTGCTGCACTTCCTGTTCCAGTGCCTGCTTGGTGCCCCCATACCCTGGTGCTTCGCCACCGATGATGACCACGGCAGGTCTCGTGTCGGTACACCTTGCCGCCTGTATGAGATACGTGAGGCCTTTTATTGGCAGGAGTCGACCTACAAAGAGGATGAGTTTTCTATCTTCAAGGCTATACCTGCTGCGAAAACCTCCGGCATCTGCCCGTAGATCAATATTATCCAAGTCTACCCATCCTGGTATGACAGACATGCGATCGGGTTTGGCCCCTAATCCCTCCAGAATGCGCGCCTGGCTTAGGGTAAGGGCAATGACCCTGTCCACCGACCTTAGTGTCCATTTGCCAACAGTCTTGTTGAAGACCACTTCAACGGCTCTTCTCAGTCCCCGATACCCGAGAATCGCCCCATGTGAGGTTAGAATGATAGGACGCCTCGCAAACACATTCGAGAACACCGTGAAACCGGAAGAGATGTGGAAGTGGCCATGGGCATGAACGATATCAAACCCGCTGCTCTTCAGCAGCTTTAGGAACAGCCCCGGCATAACTGGGTTGTTGAGAGGCGAGAACACGGCCCTAAACCTGTGCACTTCCACGCCATGCACTACTTCATATCCTCCGGTCTTCGGTACGTTCGAAGTATATACGACTACCTCATGACCGGCCTCCACAAGCTTCCGGCTCAGAGCCTCAACATGGTATTCGATTCCGCCAACATGAGGAGGATAAAACGGCGAAACTTGGAGGATCCTCATTTCCTTGACCTAGCCTCGCCAGTTGTCATGGGTAGGCGGCCATTAAGACGAGTATCAGTCCCCCTCTGAGCCAGGAAAACCAACTTGCAGACGCTGGTGTCAAAACACATTTCCGGAAGGTTGTGTGGGCATGCTCGCGAAGCGGACATGCTATGGCAGCTTCTCGGCGGTCTTGCCTTCCTCCTCGGCAGCCAAGAATACGTCTCTCCTGGCAAAATCCTCCCACCCGCGACGCATGAGCTCCTTCATCGATTGCAGCATCAGTGCAGCAAACAGCGCCAGAACACCCGTCAGACAGAGAAGAATCGCACCCAGGAAATTGCCAATCGCAAGTTGGCTGTTTCTCCCATATATATCCAATACGCGCACTCCCAGAGCCACACCCCCCACCACAAGCAGCAGCCCGGGGACTCCGAATAAGACCAGTGGCTGCCTTAGGCTGATCAACACCAACACCCTCGTTAGCACGTTCATTCCGTGGCCTAGTGCGCTCCGCTTCGCCTTTTCTGCATAGGAGACCTGAATCGGCACCTCAGCTACCCTGAGACCGGCCTTGTTTATGGCAAACTGGATCTCAGAGCTCACCGACATGCCGTTTTCAACCACATTCAATTCCCTGAGAGCCCTGGATGAGTAGGCCCTGAAGCCACTTTGGGAGTCACTTAGCTTCTGTCCTGACCCTACATTAGTAACAACAGTCAAGAAACGCTGCCCCAGCCGCCGATAGAAAGGCGGCCTCTGGCCTTCGCCCAGGAATCGTGAGCCGGTTACCACATCAGCTTCATCACTGAGTATGGGCCTTACCAGCCGCGATATGTCCCCCGGGTCATGCTGACCATCACCATCTATTACTACCAGGATATCTGCGTTCTGTTCTCTACCTTTCTGAAGCGCGGTTCGAACCGCTGCCCCATAGCCTTTGTTGCGTTCATGCCGATATACTACCGCTCCGGCCTCGCTGGCAACCTCAGCGCTAGCATCGGCCGAGCCATCATCGATAACCAATACCTTGTCCACATACTTCTTGGTCTTCAAGACCACGCTGCCGATGAACCGCTCTTCGTTGAAGCACGGAATAGCAGCGATAATTCGAGGTTTGTGTTTTTCGTTTTCGGTTGTTTTCGAATTTGCCACGGTCACCACCCCTTGTCCCCCCATCAACTCAGACCAATCAGCATGATGCCTGGACAGTCCTCACAGGCCAATCTTAGCACGACATCAGTCCTGAATGTAGCGACTCTATCACACATCCGCTGTTTCTGCAAGCGCGCCCCGTCCAGAGTAAATGCCTCGTCATCCTTCCCGGGAAGGATGACGAGGCATCTCAAAAATGACGCCAGGATTCCACTCACGGATTAAGAGTACCGGTCCATGTTCACGTGATTCGGAAAGTAATCAAGGTTCAATCAACATTACATAACGTAAGCCTTAAGCTAACAGTTTGCGTTTTGCGGGGTAATCCTGTATAGTACACGTCACGTTCAAAAAAGGAAGGGGGATCAGTGAAAATCAAAATCGTGTTCTCGGTATTCGTCCTGGGAGCAATAGTAGCTCTCTCCATGTTCTATCTCAACGGGTCGGCTGGAGCCGCGACCACAGGCACTGTCAGCCCAAGCGTTACTGTCAGCTCTACGCTTTCCCTTGCCCTTGAAGATGGCTCCAACGTAGAGTGGGCAAGCAAGCCTGCCGGGACTACACAGACAGGTATCGTTCAAGCTAGAGTAAGCTCCAATACAAATTGGACGCTCTATGTAAAAAGGACTTCGGATACCGGCATAACCTGTGGCCTTGCCGGGGAAGACGGAACTCATCATATTGCCAGCTCCAGTTTTACATATACCTCTACCTCGGGCAGTCCCGTTCCTCCAGCCGGCAGTGGAGTGGGTGCGACACAATTCAATATCACAGACACGGACGTCTGGACAGGCGGAGCGGCTACAGGCGATTGCAGGGTAGCTGTAACTTACTCCCTTGTCATACCAGGCGATCAGTATCCACAAGGGTACTCTGCCACTCATACTTACACCGTGGTACCGTCATAGAATTGGCGCTGGCTGAACCTGATCGAGCCTTATCAACCATTGCCTTTTGTTCCCGAATATAGGGGAGGCTCCTATGGCCTCCCGCCATGGGGAGGGGGAAAGCCCCTCCCTTAATTTTGCGTAGTTCTTCAGGTCTTGTAAGCTTCTCATGCCAACCATGCTAAGATACTTGGCCAATGCGGCGGCGATATTCCTCGCCCTTCTACTCTGTCTTCACATCTTCTCACTGCCCTCCTCGGCTGGCGTTAGTATCATGGTCTCGCCTACAATGATAGACCTTACCCTCAATACCGAGGACACCTCCACTCAAGAGATCAGCATACGGAATACGGGCGATGAACCAACCAGAATCCGAGTCTATGCCATGGACTTCTCTATCGACAGGGAGAACAACTACATTTTCTCCGACCCGGGGCATCAGAGCTACTCGTGTGCCAGTTGGCTTGGCATCGAAGAGTCCGACTTCGGTCTTGGCCCGGCCGAAACTAAGCATGTGGAAGTCACCATCTCAGTACCTCAGGAGGTGGAGCCCGGAGGCCACTATGCTGCCCTCTTCTTTGAGACCATCCCGATTGAAACCCAGCCAGGTGTTTCCGTAGCCATCGCTGGTAGAATCCCATCCCTTTTCTACCTCACCATCCCTGGCGTCACTGACGGAGATATTTTCGCCAATGCCGAAATCACCTCCCTCATGCTGCCTCGATGGGTGGATGGAGGCCCTGTCGAGATCGGAGCCGTAGTCCGCAATACAGGCAATGTGCACCTGACCATCGCCGCCAAGGCTTACTTCACTGATTTCCGTGGTAGACAGGCTGGTGAAATCGACTTGGGGCAGACGATAGTCTTGCCTGGCACAGAGAGGGCCATAACGGGAACCTGGCTAAAGACCCCCTTCATCGGTCCAGCGCAGGCTACTGTTGTTATCGGCTATTTTGATCAGCATAACCAACTGGTGAACAGGAGCATGACTGGCAGTTTTCAGATCATCCCATGGAAGGTTATAATAGCTGTGTTCGCATCGCTCGCCCTGATTGTCTTTGGGATATGGGCACTCAGGAGAAAGTTTCGCTTTAGGCTGGAACGCAAAGACAGTGAATGATAGACGATACAAGACCAGCATTATTTTCCCCAGTGCAGCCTTAGGGAAGGGTCACAGCCACAGGAGAAACCAATGAACAAATACGAGACGATCATCATCGGCGGTGGTCCCGCCGGCCTCACTGCCGGTCTCTATAGCTCCCGCATCGGTCTGAAGAGCCTCCTGATAGAGCGAGGTCTTTTCGGTGGCCAGATGGTGAATGCCAGGCTGGTGGAGAACTATCCCGGCTTTCCCCAGGGGATCTCCGGCTTCGATCTGGGTTCGCTGATGCATCAACAGGCCACCAGATACGGATTGGAAATCGCCACCACCGACGTTACTGGCATCTCACCCGGACAGCCGCACGGTGTTTTGACCACCGAGCAAACCTTCGAAGCAGAAGCCATCATCATTGCCACTGGCTCGCAGTATCGCAAGCTGGACGCGCCCGGCGAGGAGAACCTCATCGGCCGCGGGATCTCATACTGCGCTACCTGCGACGGGCCTCTCTTCGCTGGCGAGCAAGTGGCCATCATAGGAGGTGGTGACACCGCCATCACCGACGCCATTGAACTGACCGCTCATGCCAGCAAGGTATCCCTGATACATCGCCGAGACCAGCTTCGGGCAAGTCAGGTACTACAACAGCGAGCCTTCGCCAACCCAAAGATGGAGTTCATCTGGGACACGGTGGTTGAGGAAGTCATGGGCAACCAGATGGTCGAGGCGCTGAAGCTTCGCAATGTGAAGACTGGCAGACTATCCACGCTAGAGGTAGCCGGCGTTTTTGTGGCCGTGGGGCTGACACCCAATAGCCAGCCGTTCGCTGGCCTTCTCAACATCAGTGAAACCGGACATGTCATAGCCGACGAGGTACTGACAACCTCAATCCCGGGTATCTTCGCCGCTGGCGACATCCGCCGCAACTCGCCCCGCCAGATAGCCGCCGCCGTTGGAGATGGTGCCACTGCTGCTCTATCCGCCTTCAGGTATCTCCGCGGCTAATGTCTTGACAGGCGTTCGCGCAACAACATTATGTCATCCGGGGATTTGGTTCATAGTGGCTGTCGGGGCCCTGACCCGACGCCCGGTGTTTCCAATCACCCAAAGATCAGGTCGAGGACCTGACAATCACGGAAGTTGCGAATTAACAGATAATGACCTGACTTGATACTAAACGCCCCGCTTCCGCGGCATGATCACCACCTTGCGCATTTCCTCTTCACCAATGCTCTGCGTAGTCACATCCGGGTTAACAGAGAGAGCAAGGTGGACAATCCGCCGTTCGTCGGGTGGCATGGGCTCCAGGGTCATAGACTGGCCGGTGGAAACCGCCCTTTGGGCCAATCTCAAAGCCAGGTCCCTCAGTGAGTGATACCGTCGCTGTTTGTATCCCTCCACATCAATGCTTAGAGGAACACGAGCCTTCTCATGGTGCGCCACGATAAGCCGAAGGATATACTGCAACGCAGCCAGCGTTTCACCACGTCTTCCAATAAGGATACCGAGATCATCTCCCTTGACCTCCAGGGCAACGGGCTGTACTTCAGATTCGGGCGCTTCTGCTGCATCAGAGCTCACTTCCACCTGAGCAGTCAGCTTCATCCTGCGAAGAAGCTCTTCCAGCGCCTCCTTAGCTACCTTTGCCGAGGTGCTGCCCTGATCAGCCTCAACCAACGGTACTACCCTAACGACAGCCTCTTCGGCTCCCATCCCCAGGAATCCTGATTTGCCCTTGGTTACGACAGTGATCTCCACCTCATCTCTGGTCACTCTCAATTGCTGTAGTGCGCTCTCAACGGCTTCCTCAACCGTCTTTCCTCTTACTTCCAGGCTTTCCATATTTCGAACCCTCCGGGTTAGCGATTTCCTTGGCAGAAGTCCCCTCTTTGCCCTTCGGAGATTCATCTGCTCTTGTGTCTGACTTCTTCCCACCCTTGAGACGATCGAAGATGTCTCCAAGCAGGCCAAAGCCTCCAGAAACCTTGGGGCTTTGCGGGCTGCTATAAGTCTGGGACGGCATTACCGATCCTGCCTTACCTTTATCGGCCTTAGTCGTTTTCAACTCTGCGGTTTGCTTTGCCGGTGCCCGCGTGAACAGGTTCCCCCAGCCGAAAATGAAGTACTGGATGACAATGCTGGCGATACCCGAGGCGACAAAGTATATCCCCAGTCCGGAAGGCAGAGTCAAGGTGATGAAAGCAAACATCAGAGGCATCATTATCTGCATCATAGACGACATTGATTGCTGCTGGGGATCTGTGCTGGGCTGGGTGATCATCTTCTGGGACACCCACATGCTCGCCGCCACCAGAATCGGCAGCACGTAGTAGGGATCAGGATCAGCCAGATTGAGCCAGAGGAACTGCCCCGACACAGGCAACGCCTCGGTCACCACAGACCATGAGTAGAGGTACTGGGACAGTCCCAGGAAATCCTGAGGGGTCACCGCCATGGCCTGGATAATGGCCCGATACAGACCAAAGAAGATCGGCATCTGGATGATCAATGACAGTATCATCGGAGACGAGAGGCAGCCCAGAGGACTGATCCCGGCCTCCTTATAAAGCTTCATCGTCTCCTGCTGCAGCTTCTGCGGGTTTTTGGCGAACTTTTTTTTCAGCTGCTCCAATTTGGGCTTTATGGTGTTCATCGACTCCGTCATCTTCTTGGAGGTTTTGAGCTGTTTCACCGTCAGCGGCATCATTATGACACGGACGATAATAGTGAGGGCTATGATGGCCAGGCCAAAGCTGCTGAAAAGCACGCTGGATAAGAGTATGAGGAAGTTCAATATGGGGTTGAGAAAAAGCAGGTTAAAGATATCCAAGGCTATTCTTCACTCACTGATACTGTCAGTTCGATAGCTCCAAACGACTTCCTTTGTTGCCACCCTGAGGGCATAAAGTATGTGCTCACCATTCTGCGCATGAACGTAGACTATTCCATTGTCCAGATCAGGATAGAGGGGAGCGAAAATCGGCGCCTCAAATGAGTGCAGTATCTCCGCTTCTGCATTCTTGTCTTCAGGATCGACGGCATACACATTGCCATCCTGCGACCCTACTATGATGCGTCCTTCCAGCAGAACCGGCGGGGCATAGACCATACCTTCAGTCTCATATTCGCGGATTTTCTCCAAACTTGCGGCATCCAGAACATAGACCTTGTGGTCAAGGCACCCCACCCAGATCTCACCGTTGTAGGTCAGTGCCTGGGTCCAGAACCAGTTGCCTGCTCCGTCAAAGACATGCGCTGCCTGCTTCTCTGGAGCTGCCTCACCCTCTGGTCTTGCCACAGCTTCAAGCCGCTCATCTTCTGTCGCCGCATTAATGGCATAGAACTTGTGATCGCAGGCCCCGATGTACACAGTGCTATCAACCACCAGAGGGGTGGACATGATGGCACCATCAGCCTCAAAATGCCATATCTCTTTGCCAGTCTCAGCATCCAAGGCATAAAGTTTGTGGTCGGCAGATCCGATGTATACCACGCCATCGCTAATCACAGGGTCAGACCAGATCTTGTCCCCTGTCTTGAACAACCATTTCTCTTTGAGGTCAAGAGAAAGAGCATAAAGTTTGCCATTGGCGCTGCCCACATAGAGCGTGTCTTCATCTACCACTGGACTGCCGGCAATGGCACCGCCCGTTTCAAATGGATCGCTCATGGCACCGTTCTCGATCACGATGTAAAGGACACTGCCATCATATGTCCCCACATAAAGCTTGCCGTCTTTGACCACCGGTGTACCATACATGGACATGGGTTGCGAAACTCGCCCGCAGTTCAGGAATCCGCCTCCTCCCGTATCAGCTCCCACGTCTTTCGGAGACCACTGAAGCGGTTCTTCATCACCGCCGTCAAGGATAGCACTGATATCTACAGCGACAACCTTGCCGTCAATAGTACCAACATACAGGACATTGCCATCAACCACTGGCCCGGACCATCCTCTGCTGGGGGCCGCAGTGCAAGCCAGCATGGTGACAGCACTCAAAAGGAGCAAAGTGATGAGGACTAGCTTGCCTAGTCTTAAACTCTTCTTGATCTTGGAGAGCATATTCTACAGCTTCTTTACAACTAACGCAGGCAATCCGCTATGGCACGGGGTCAAAACCTCCAGGACAAAACGGATTGCAGCGAAGAATTCTCTTCATGCCTAGCCAAATACCTCTAAGAAACCCATGTTTTTCGATCGCTTCATACGTATAGTGAGAACAGGACGGCGTGAAACGGCAGACGGAAGGCAAAACCCTCGACCATGTCCCTTGATAGAATCGAATGAGTCCCAGACCGATTCTCTTCACTGGCCTATCCTATCAGCCTTGCCCGCTGCGCTAGATCATCCATGGCACGCCTGATCTCATGATAGTCTCCCGTGGAAGCTCCGGCGCGTGCCACGAATACCACATCCCAGCCTGGTTTCCAGGAACTCAACCGCACACTCTCCCGAAGTACTCTCTTCACCCTGTTGCGCACCACTGCCTTCCCTATTCTCTTGCTCACCGAGAATCCAAATCTGCTCAATTCCAATCCGTTTGGGACAGCCCTCAACACCAGTAATCTGTTGGCCCAGGACTTGCCCTGACCATAGACGGTGACATATTGGCTATTCTCGGTAAGACGTTGTTCCCTTCTCATCACCAAATGCTGTCTGGAGGGAAGGGATAGAGGCTCTACACTGTCAGTCTATAGCGCCCCTTAAGTCTTCTGGCCTTCAGTACCCCCCGCCCACCCCGAGTGCTCATTCGGGCTCTGAACCCATGTACTCTCTTTCGATGGAGTCTCTTGGGCTGATATGTTCTCTTTGGCATTCCAGTCGTTCTCCAATAGCGCCTTATGATACAGGCTTTCCTACATCAAGTCAAGGAAAACCAGGCCCAGGGAAAACGGGGCCCAGTGCCCTGGTTGCCACAGAAACGAGGCTGTGTTAAACTTCCATTCTGGTCACGGCTATTTGAATACCGTAATTGCGACTTCCCGTGGTGACATCCTGATGAGCGTAGTACTGGAAACCAACCTGCCGATCACTCTGCTCCACCGGGGCAAGGTGCGGGACAACTATGAACTGGGTGACAAGCTCCTTATCGTAGCCAGCGATCGCATCTCTGCCTTCGATGTGGTCTTACCCTGTGCTATTCCTGACAAGGGCGTAGTACTCAATCTCCTTTCTGCCTTCTGGTTCGGGAAGACTGCCCATCTTCTGCCCAACCATCTTATAGAGGTGGTCAAGCATACCGCCCAACTCAACGCCTATCATCCCGACAGACATATCTATCCCCCATTCCTGGCAAATCGTTCCATGATTGTTAGAAGAGCGAAGCGATTTCCTGTCGAGTGCGTTGTCAGGGGATATCTGTCCGGATCAGCTTGGGCGGAATATGCCTCAAACAGCACCATCCACGGCATCCCAGCACGTCCCGGCATGAAAGAATCAGAGCGCCTGGCACAACCGTTATTTACCCCCACTACCAAGGCCGATAGTGGGCATGACCAGCCCCTCTCCGTGAGTGATCTGATGCAATCGGTGGGGGAATCGATGGCTGAAGAACTCAAAGAGAAGACTCTGGCCATCTACAGCTTTGCTGAGGAATATGCAAGCACCAGAGGCATCATAATAGCCGACACCAAGATGGAGTTTGGGCTTGTAGATAACCAGCTTACCCTGATTGATGAGTTGCTCACGCCCGATTCCAGCCGCTTCTGGGACTTGAATAGTTATGAACCTGGCAGACCACAGCCCAGCTTCGATAAGCAGATGGTCCGAGACTGGCTGACAGCTTCGGGATGGAACAGGGAGCCACCTGCGCCCATGCTCCCTGATGACCTGATTAAGAGGACTTCTGAGAGATACCGCGAGGTCTATCGAAGATTGACCGGCGATACTCTGTAGGGGGATGACAAATTGATGTATCTAGCTAAAGTCTACGTTACGCTCAAACCTACTGTTAATGACCCGCAGGGCCTCACTATCAGAGGAGCGCTTCACGATCTTGGTTTTCAGAATGTGACCAGCGTGCGGGCGGGCAAATATATGGAACTGAAGTTGGATGGACCGAATCCGGCTGAGGCCAAGGCTCAGTTGAACGAAATGTGCCGCCAACTCCTGGCCAATCCAGTAATAGAGAACTTCCGGTTTGAACTGGAAGAAATCTCGGCCAACCCGGAATAACCCTGCTGCCCTCACCGATTTCGCACCCACGGACATCACAAGGGTATCTGCCCTATGCTTCATTGCCCCGTATACCAGTCAGCATCCCTGGGTGAGTTCTGTCGAAATCAATCAGCCTCCGTATGGCTCTGGCCGCTCCTCTCATGGATAGAAACAGAGGAAATCCGGCTTCGATGCAGAGCTGCTGAGTTTTCAGGGAGGGCCGCCATGAGTCCTCATTAGCTATGAAGTGAATCACCGTGGCCGCAGGCAAACGCCGCCCTTTACCAGCCATAATCATCGGCCCTGCCCCAGTGGCTATTGCCCATTCACGTATGATTCCAGGGAGTGAGTCAATAGAGTAGTGAAGTATCAGGAAATCCAGCTCGGGCCAATCCTCCAGGGCCGCCATGAAATCACCCATACCCTTGTCCCCTCTAGGGAATCTCATCTCTTGAAGGGCTTCCTCCCACCGCGACAAATCGCCAGCTCTGTCAAGCAGCCGTACCTGCTCAATTCCCATCAAAGGTGCGGCATCAATGGGGTTGCGAAGCATGCTGCCAGCCAGGGGAACAAGTCCCTTGAAACACTCTCTTATATCTGGTGGAATAGGTGGCAACCTGAAGCCGACCCTCTCCATCTCATCTGTAGCCAGAAGACTGGCACCACCCCCATTACCCACAGCACAAGCATTGAATCCCCGCGGTGGTACCATGCGCAGCAATGCCACCAGCATATCAACCATTTCATCCACACTGTGAACCTTGATAGCGCCAACCTGCTTCAGCAGGCCGTCCCAGGCGGCATCTGACCCGGCAAGAGCGCCGGTATGAGAAGAGGCAGCCCTGGCACCGCCGGAAGTATATCCTCCTTTGTATACCACTATCGGTTTCAGAGAGGCTGCTCTGGCAAGCACCTTCCGTAGGCGCTCTCCATCGGCAGTACCCTCAATATATGCGGCAATCACCTTGGTTTCAGGATCATCAGCCAGATAGTCTAGAAGGTCACACTCATTGATATCGCAGGCGTTACCGTAGCTGACGGCTTTGCTGAAGCGAAGACCCCGCACCACAGCGCTGCGAATGATGTAGGTGGCATTGCTGCCGCTTTGAGCGATGAGGCCAACTGGACCACCTTCCAGGGGATAGTTAATGCAGAAGCTTACCTTTGTTGAGGGACAGTAGATGCCCATGCAGTTGGGCCCCAGGATACGGATGTTGTGACGACGGGCGATTTCCAGAAGCCTCCTTTGTAGTTCAACGCCTTCCGGCTCACCCGTCTCAGCAAATCCGGCAGTGTAAAGCTGGAATATCCTCGCTCCAACCTCAGCGCACTCATCAAGAACCTGTGGGGTCTCCCGTGCCGGAATACATGATATGACATGATCCACCGGCCCGGGGACATCTCTCAGTCGCCGATACACAGGCAACCCCACGATCTCACCACCCCTGGGATTGATGGGGTATATCTTCCCCTGGTACCCCATCTTCAACAATGGCTCGATATAGAACTCGTTGATAAACCATCGCATCGGATCAGTAGAGGCACCGACAACGGCAATCGATTGTGGGCGGAATATGTATTCCAGATGTGGAGGGCTCATCTCGTCGATTCTAAGTTCCCGTCAATTACTAGGAAGCCTCCAACATCTGGCATCGAGGTATCGCTGGTTGCACTGTTCTTCATTATGTCAAGCAGCCAGATTTGCTGCGGAAGTTCTTGAAATCCCAATACAGGCATGTCCAATTCTGTTCCCAAAATCTGCTTGTCGTCTAACCCAGAACAAATTCTAGCGCTTGTCTCTCCGAATGTCCAAACCAATCATCCTTGCTCAGACTGACGCCTTCTTCGAGTGCACCTGGCAGCATAACTCCGCAACCAGAAGATCGAGACCAAGCTCATCTTTCCACTTTCCCGTCTTGATGGCCGTATCCGTTTCCAATAGCTTCTCATAAAGTCTCACCAGACGCGACATCGAGTAGCCAGCACTTTGTTGCACAAGCTTCTCAATCGGATACTTGGGAGATACGCCTAGCTGCTCTCGCCTCTTCGCCAGAGAAACCCCCTGGGCACTCAGCTCGACTGCCTGAACCATTAAGCGAAGCTGCCGTGTCAGCATGACCAGCAGGTATGGAGGAGTCATACCTTCAGTCAATGATTGGTGCATCAGTCTCATGGCTACCGAAACCCTTCGCTCTACGATAGCGTCGATCATGGGGAACACCGAGGCCTCTCTGACATAGCTGGTTACCTGCCGTACATCTTCTGCCTCGATACGTCTTCCATAAGCATAAAGGCATAGCTTGTCGATTTCGTTTGCCAGTATCCCTAAGTCCTCACCACCCAGCTCTGTAAGAAGTCGCATCGCCTGGGGCGACAGATCCCCACCACACTTTGCCACCCGTGAGCTTATCCATTGCTGCAATTTCGAACCTTTCAAGGGCGCGAAGTGCCACACCTCCGAAATCGGGACAAGATTCTTGTACAGCGGATTGTTCCCAGCCACTTCGCCATCGATCAATACAAGCACATTACTGGGCGGCATGTTGAGAGCACCGTCACCCAACTTCTTCCATTCCTCGAAATCAGGAGAACGTCCGCCTGTCTTCTGTTCAAAACGACCCAGCATTCCCTCCACAATCACCAGCCGATTCGCTGCTAGAAAGGGAGGAGTATTGCAGGCATTCAGAAGCTGAGGCAAGGTCAGGTGCCGACCGTCGAAAACAGTCGTATTGAGAGCCAGCGATTCTTCATCGCCCCACCCTCTCTTGAGCTCCGCCAGCTTCTCTCGTAGGGAGAAATCGTCAGCACCAATCAGGATGTATATCAACGCCAGTTCACCCCAGCCATTCTAGCACAGCCATATCTGGCAAGCTACATCTGACTATGGTAAGCTGGCTCTATCCGGAAATGGAGCTTGGCATCGTTGGTTTGCCCAAGAGTGGAAAGACCACTCTCTTCAACAGCCTGACCAAGGGCAGGGCTAAAATCCATGCCTTTGGACCGACTGCTTTGGAACCGAATGTCGGCGTAGCCAAAGTACCTGATTCGCGGCTGGATGGCCTACAAGCCATCTTGAACCCCAGGAGAATTGTACCGGCAGAGGTAAAATACGTAGATGTAACCATAACCAGGGAGAATAGGGACGATCTAGGCAGTGACCTTCGCGGTTACCTGCGCACTGTAGACGCATTCATCCATGTCGTAAGGGATTTCGCAGATGAAACCATCCCTCACATCAAAGGCAGTGTAGACCCGGTGCGCGACATAATCGCCCTGAACACTGAGCTTGCCCTCTCTGATCTGGCCATTCTCGAACGGAGGCTAACCAGAATAAATGACTCGCTCAAGGGAGCAAAACAACAAGAGCGAGATAGTCTTCTCCGCGAACAAACTCTGCTCTCACGAATTAAACCGGTATTGGAAAATGAGATACCGATTCGAGAGCAGTCTATTACTAAAGAAGAAGCCAGGATATTGGATAACTACCAGTTTCTGACGTCCAAGCCCATCCTTGTACTGCTTAACATTGGGGAAGCAAAACTGCCACATGCAGCCTCGCTCGAGGAGGCGCTAAGACCTCGCTATCCACAACTGAAGGTTGCAGCCGTCTGCGCCAAATTGGAGATGGAATTGACCCAGTTGGGTGATGCTGATGCGGCAGAATTCCGTGCCGCTCTTGGGATGGTAGAGGGAGTGATTGATCGCATCATCAGACTATCCTACGAAGTCCTGGGGTTGCTTTCTTTCTTCAGCATTGCCTCGGGAGAGATAAGAGCCTGGACAGTTACCAAAGGCACTCCAGCTCACAAAGCGGCAGGCTCAATTCACTCTGACATGGAAAGAGGCTTCATCAGAGCAGAGGTTATTAGCTATTCTGACCTGGTCACGTCTGGGAGCCTGCGTGAAGCATGCAACAAAGGCCACCTCCGCTTGGAGGGCAAGAACTACACCGTTCAGGACGGAGATGTGATCACTTTCCTTTTCAGTGTATGACCATGAATACAACACTACTTCTGGTAAGGCATGCGCAGACTGCGTCCAATGTGAATGGACGGTACATGGGATGGATCGACGAGGACCTGAGTGAGGAGGGACTGCGGCAGGCACAACGACTCTCCAGGAGATTGAGCCGCTGGCCAATTGCTGCGGTGTTCTGCAGCCCTTTGATAAGGGCGGCAAGGACAGCTGAGATATTAGCCCTGCCACATGGTTTGCCGCTTCAGAAGCTGGAGGAATTGGGCGAGATCAGGATGGGTGCTTGGGAGGGCCTGTTTGCCCCAGAAATCAAAGCCAAATTCCCTCAGCTATGGAGAACCTGGAGGGCCGATCCTTCCGCCATACACATACCAGGCGGCGAGAGCCTGACTCAGGTCAGAGAGAGATCAATACTGGCTTTAGAGAATATTGTGTTGCACAATCAAGGCCGGCAAGTGGTAGCAGTAACTCACGATGTGGTTGCCAGAATATTGGTGGCCCATTGCCTCAATGTAAGCACATCCATCTACCGCCGTTTGGAGGTGGCCAATACCTCTCTGACCGTGATTCAGCGTACGAATGATGGGTATAGACTGCGATTATTAAACGACACTGCTCACCTGGAACATGGCCTACTTGGGGATGAATGAAACTGACTTTAGCTGGGCAATAGACTCGCCATTGTTCAGCCCAGTTTGACAGCATGAGCTCATTACCATAGAATCACGCCCATACTCTCAATACATATGACAGTAAAGATTGTCACCGACAGCACCTCGGACATTCCGCCTCAGCTAGCTGCACAGCTAGGGATCTGCGTTATCCCTCTTCACGTCCATTTCGGCAACGAGGTCTACCGAGATGGCGTTGATCTCAGCAATGAGGAGTTCTATAAGAGACTGATAGTGAGCAAACGCCTGCCTACCACCTCCACTGTGTCACCGAGTGACTTCGCCCAGGTATGTGACGCTTTGGCTGACCAGACCGATGAAATCCTGGCTATATTGATCTCCTCTAAATTGAGTGCCACCTATGATGTTGCCTTGCAGGGCAGAGACCTCATCAAGGCCAAGAACTGCAGGGTGGAGGTCCTGGACTCCCAGCTAATATGCATGGCCCTGGGTCTCATAGTCGTAGCCGCGGCCAAGGAAGCTCAGAAGGGGGCAAACCTGGATCAAGTGATTGCCCGGACAAATGACGTCCGCTCCAGGATACACGTTCGGATGGCTTTCGACACACTTGAATATGTGAGGCGAGGTGGCCGCATAGGTGCCGCTCAAGCCCTCCTGGGCAACCTGCTGCATTTCAAACCTATCCTTACATTGAAAGATGGCCTCGCTACCCCTGTGACCCGAGAGCGCACCCGCCCCAAGGCCATCGAATATCTCCTCAACTTCGCCACCAGTTTCGCCAATGTTGAGGATATGGCTGTGGCGTCCACAACCACGCCTGAAGACATTGAACAAATGCTCAATAGCCTGGGCGCTACATTTCCCAAGGAACGCATCTATGTTTCCACCATTGGCTCGGTCATGGGGACGCACCTTGGTCCTGGTGCTATAGGCGTGGCTGTAGTAGAGGGAAAGTGATTAGACCTCTGTATCAGGCCAGATCTTCTCGGCCGGTTCAACGCGACTGCCATCAGTCACAGTTACATTTTCGCCGATAACCGAGCCCTCACCCACAAAACTGCCTTCACCAATCGAACTGTTGTTGCCCACAATACAGTCCTCCAGGCAGGCCTTCTTCCCCACAAGGACACTGCTCCACAAGATAGACCTTTCAACGATTGCACCATCGAGAATCCTGCAATTATTCCCGATAACCGCAGGCCCCTTCAATTGGACGTGCGGTCCAATGCTGCAGTCATCCCCTATGACCACCGGGCCTTCCACTTTCGCCATGGGATGAATGGATGATCGGGCTCCGCAGCTCATTTCCTCGCGCCGACTTCGGCTGTAAAGGGATGTGCGGCCCTTACCCTGCAATAAATCGTATTGTACCTGACAGTACTTCTGCGGAGTCCCGATGTCTATCCAATAGGCATCCGAGGGATAGCCACAAATCAATGAGCCGTTTCGCAGAAGCGTTGGGAACAGGTGATGCTCAAACATGAAACGCGTCTCCGGCGGTATCTCTGTCAGCACATCTCGCTCCAGAATGTACGTGCCCGCATTGATCAGATTGCTGGTGACTTCTTCGCGCTTTGGCTTCTCAACAAAGCGCCCCACTCTTGGGCAGGAATCCATCTCCACCACACCATAGGCAGTCGGGTCATCAACCGGCGTCAACGCAATCGTGGCCTTAGCCTTCTGCTCGCGATGGAACGATAGCATTGCCTTCAGATCCAGATCGGTGAAAATATCACCATTGAATACAAAGAACGTGTCATCAAGATATCTCTCAGCATTCTTGACTGCACCCGCTGTCCCCAGGGGCGATTCCTCCATAACATAGGTCAGCTTCACCCCAAAACCGCTGCCATCTCCAAAATACTTCTCAATAGTGTCAGGCAGATAGCACAGAGTCAGGATGATGTCATCTATGCCGTGCTGCGCCAGGTAGCTGACCAGATGCTCCAGGAAAGGTCTGTTCAGAATAGGAACCATGGCCTTGACTGTCTTGCATGTCAGCGGACGTAATCGGGTTCCTTCCCCACCCACTAGCAGAACCGCTTGCATCGTTGTATTCTCTATCTCCTCCTCGATTCTCAGTTTGTATTCCAGAATGGCAGGCCTGCCGTCACAGCGGTTTCACATTATAGCATCATCATGGTGCCACCAGTCACAGAGTGCACCCACATACCCTGGTGGTCAATTTTGCGGATTGTCGCTATTATCAGTGATAATATGAGCGACTTTTTCATCCCAGTAGAGAGACCTAAATGAGTTTACGCATACCTAACCTGGCAGTGCTTCTGATATCATTGGGGGTCGGTGCCTTGGCGATCTATCTCGACAACACATTCGTAGCTGTGGTCTGCTTCCCAATTGCTGCGGTGTACGCCATTGTCATTCTGTGTCAGTGGAGGCGTCAACGAAACAAGCAATGAGAGTGAACCAGGGCGGCAGTCTTGAATTAACTTATGCTTCCACAATACAGTCCTTGGCCTCCCCGCCGCAGATTCGCTATAATGCTGCCATCAGGCCATTTGTCTGCGTAATTCGTCGGTCTATGAATATAGAATAGAATGGAGGACAGACCATGATACGAGTGTCAGTGATGTATCCCAATGAGCCAGGCAAGAAGTTCGATTTTGACTACTATACCAACAAGCA
>Ga0154632_1003_pt1 | contig 18400 bp, 23 predicted proteins | sample Rifle2008BG13ft_FD_116061 | JGI IMG/M metagenome (GOLD analysis project Ga0154632, IMG submission 116061) | Chloroflexi bacterium RBG_13_53_26
TTAACGCTCGTTCAGCCGTGTTCGCGGGCTACCTGCTGGCGCTTCGCTTCGGCCCATGCTAGTCGCCCGCTCACACTGTTTTCGCTTCACTCGCTTTCCTGTGCCGGGGGCTGGGTGCTCGTGTGGGAAACCCTGCCAGCTCTCCACCCCACCGTAGAGCGTCCACCCCTCACATCTGTGGTTCGCTTCGGGGTTCGCTTTGCTCACCGGCCCTCCGCTCACATCGCTTCGCTCATAAATCTGTGCTGGCATCCCTTCACTCGGCCAGTGGCGTCACCAGCCCCCAGGCACAGGGTTTATGTCGGCCCAGCCGCCTCAGTCTCGCCAGATACGGCCGCTTCTGTGCGTAGTCACCTTTATCACGAAGGTGACCTTCCAAGACCCGCATCCCGATTCGAGCCGATTCAGACCGCTGCCGAGCGTGGCCGTCCACGTCGGTGAGGGCCTGGGGGGGCACTCGCTTCGCCGGCGGCACGGAACAGCCAGCGCTGGGCTTTTAATATCGGCTTCGCCGTCAAGTTGATTGCCCAGCTTAGCGCCCGACCCTACGGGGTCGCTATGCCTGTTTTCTCCGTGCCTTACCACTCCACCTGTGCTTTCTGGCTTCTCTGCGGCTGCATCGCCTTCTCTACGTTCAGGGCATGCAGGCCATCCAGCACCCCCACCCCAGGCAAAGCCAGTGCCGTTACGAGGGGGCTCCGCCGTAGGGGCGGTTTACTGCTGCAACTAAACCGCCCCAGCATGCCGTTTCTATCGCACTTCGTGCGTCAAGTTGTGGGCATGCCATGGAGAAGCTAAGAGCTTCAACTCTACCCACCTATAGGAGAGTATAGGCAGTGGCTCAAAGTGCTTCGCCTTTGCCCTTCCAGCAAGGCCGCTCCGCGCCGTTCCCTTCGGGCTTCCACCGCTTTCGCTTCTCTCAATGCGGTGTGCGGTTCTTCGCTACGCTCAGAAACCTTGCTTTAGGCCGCCACTGCTCTACGTTTCTTTGTAACGGTGGGCAGGTATAGAGAAAACGGAGAAAAAGGGGGGCACATGGAAATAATGAACATGGTCCAGACACAGTTAACAGGTCTCTGCGGTCAGAGGTATTGTCCTCGTGTGTGTGAGAGGGTCTGTCATTGCCCGGCAGGTAAAGCCAGGGAGGTATATCTCTTGAATCTGCAGGCTCTGCGCAGGCTTACAAAGAATCTATATAGAAAGGAGTGTGTCAAATGTTAACTCAACAAATTCTGTACTCAGCTGAGGAGGTCCAGCAGCTCGTAGCCAAGGCTCACCAAGCCGGCGTAACTGCCGGCTATACACTGGCCGTCCAGGAAGAGGTATTTGAGTTAGCTGCTAAGAAGCAAGAGGAAGAGCGTCAAAAGCATATCAACTGGCAAGGCCTCTGCGAAAGTGGCCAGGGAGGTGAGACATGGAGCAGTTAGTTTGTCCTAATTGCGGTAACACAGACAGGTCGAAGATAAGCAGAAGTGCCGGTTTCCCGACATTCAGGCCGCAATGCCGGGTATGCGGTTCCATAATCTGGAAGAAGGGAGAGGTTGAGTATGACCGAGATAAGTGTAGCGGGAAAGACGGAGTCGGTAGTCACTCAGGTAGACAAGGTTAATGCTGTACCAAAGCAGCTCTATCTAGTGCACATGCTTTGTGGTAGCTGCTGCCACCGGTTTGATGAAGTGACAGTGTACGCCGGCTACCACTGGCACCAGTGCCCTAAGTGCGGCTGCTACTTCGCCAAGAAAGTCTGGGGCACAAAAGCAGAACCGGTAGTAAGAGAGGTTAAGGATGTCAGGGTTTATCAGGTTTTTGTTTGATGAGCTGGTGGATATCTTTTTTTCTCTAGCCTTTGCGCGAAAGCAGACACTGCGCGGAGAGCTACGCTATCACCGGCAGCAGCAGAAGAAGCGCAGGATGAAGATTTCAGACGCTCAGTATGACGAGCTTATAGCCAGGTTTACAGAGAGGACAAGCCAGGGTGAGAGGCCTGGTACAGTGGAAGGAGACGATCATGGAGCAACCACAAAGCAGGTTTCACGGTAAGGTGAAGGTGCAGAAGGGCGACATCGAGATTCAGGTCAACATCTTTGAGGACACCAGGGAGAAAGTCTACCAGGAACTTAATCACGCTTTTGTGACATTGGGGAACTGGCTCGGGACAACGTCTAAGCCAGGAGCCGCGGCGGCCACCGCCGCGGCGAAGCCAACGGCAGCCGGTCCCGGTAACGGCGGCGCCGCCGCGAATGGCACTCCGGCCAATGCCCCATTCTGTGATGAATGCGGCACCAATGATGAAGTTCAGCTTATTCACTGGACGGATAAAAAGACGCATCAGCCTAAATCAGGTTGGAAGTGTCAGCGCTGCAAAAAGTGGGCACGGTAGCCGGCCCCGGGGGGAGCGCATCCGTTATCACGCTTAGAAAAAAATGAATAATCGTGTCCGTTATGTCTACAACCCCCTTGACTTCCTTCTTTCGAGTGCTACACTTCACCTCATGCCAGACGGCGATTCGATAGCATCCCACCAGGCATCGCCCACCGAGGTAACATCTGGTTTGTATCGAAACCAGACATCCCCCCCAAGCCAGCTTGATACTATGTCCCCGTCAGTAAAGGAGGGGGACATGGAGTTCTACAGTCTACTACTACGTTTGAGCCCAGCTAAACAGCGCCTGGTAAGAGAGTTGGTTTGGAACCTGGCGCAGCTGGAGACGCTAACGATTCCCGCGGATCATGACGCCAGGCTAGAGTACACGGCTTATGTCGATGGTTGGCTCACCAGTCTCGTAGCCAGGAGATTTGCCCCTGAAACATTAAGACGGTACAGCCGGCAGGTCCATCACTTGCTTAAGGCTAATCCGCATCCCACTCAGGCAGTTCTCGAGTCAGCCCTCGCCGCCGAGATTTCAGCAGGTAGAACGGCCGGCACGGTTTCCAGAATGCTAGAGGCATTCAGGAGTTTCTATAGCTATCTTGCCGAAAGGGGGCTGATTTCGACTAACGCAGCCGCCAAAATACCCAAGCCTCGGGATTATGCTGTATCTCGTCAGCCGGCCACTCAATTACAGGTTGATGCTGTTTTTAAATCGGCTAAAACTTTGAAACATCAGGTCCAGTTAATGCTCTTCGTCGATTGCGGACTTCGTGTCAGGGAGCTGGCTTTTGCCAGGATAAGCAAAATCGATATCGAAGCCAGGTTAATCTCCGTTATGGGTAAAGGCTCAAAGCCTCGCTCAGTTCCCATGTCCTCAGTTACTGCCGAAATTGTAAGCAGTCACATTCAGGATATTCGTTCGCTCGGTTATACGGGTGATTGGCTTTTCCCAGGCAGGGATCCCAGTAAGGCAACGAACCCGGACGCGATTAGGACTTTTTTTTATCACCTTTGTGATAGAGCCGGAGTTAAACGCTTTTCCCCTCACCAGTTAAGACATTACTTTGCTACCGCGACTCTATCGGCAGGCGCCAGCCTAAAGGCTATATCGTCTATTCTCGGCCACGCCAGGACTTCAACGACCGTTAATACATACTGGCATATCATTGAGCAGGGAGAGGTTTCGAATCAGCACGCTCAGTTTTCACCACTTCAACAGCAGATGAAAGGAGCCGGCCATTCCGAGACGTTGGGGGAGTAATACCAGGCTTTGGGCTTACCGGTACCTGGTGCTAAGAGACGGTGAGCATTGCAAAATCTGCCTGGCAATCCCGACTACACAAAATGGGTTGGATATCGACCACATCGATGGCGACAAAACCAACGGTGACCCACGGAATCTACGCCTGCTTTGCAGGTCCTGCAATGTTTCCGAGGAAAATAAGTCCCGTGCCCAGTGTCCGAGTGACCAGGGAGAGAGGGAGAGAGAGGAAGGACAGCCGAGTACCCGCCTGGCTAAGGAAGCAGTCGACTATAAAGGTGGTTCTATTGAGATGCAGGCCTGCTTTCTGTTTGAGTTGGATTATAGGGATTGGGTATTGAAAGAGGTCAAGCAGAGGGGCGCATTTTTGAAGAAGGAGGCTATCTTTGCAGGAGCTGAGATTGTAGGTTGCTCTCCGACCACCACGTCTAAATATCTGGCTAAGCTCACCAGCTCCGCCGGCCCGATACAAGAGTACAAAGATAAGCTGGGGGATACCCTGTTGATCCCCCGGAACGGCCATAGACCTATAGAAAATCTACAGGAGGTGGTTACCACATGAAAGTAGAGATTACCGCTAAGGTCGAGATTGTAAGCATAGCCCACACGTTTCCGGAGGATGAGGAGCCGGCAACGATACTCAAGCTAAAGACCAAGCTACCGCCGGCCGAGGTCGCCCGCATCCTCAATATACAGCGCCAGGGGGCGCCCTTGACCATGACCATAGGTACTGAGCAGCTAGCGTTCGATTTGAGCTTCTCAGAGGTCAAGGGTAGGGAATAGCCGCTATGAGTGATTTGTTGGCCATTCTACAGCTACACAGAGGCAAGCAGAAGGCTATCACCGGTAAGGACCTTGCGGCCATCCTGGGAGAGCCGAACGATAGGCCAATCCGCAGGGAGATACGGGAGTTAATCACCGCGGGGCATCCCATCGCCTCGAGCACGGAGAAACCCTACGGCTACTTCCTCGTCGAAACGCAAGAGGAAGCCGATGAGTACCTGGCCAGCTTGAAAGGCCGGCTTGTAGAGGATGCTTACCGCCGGAAAGATTTTAAGGCAGCGTCCGCCAATTCTCTAAATAAGGAGAAGCAGCTCGCGCTTTTGTAGGGTGGGAATATGCCAAGAGGGAAAGATAAGTACTATTTTCAAGCCAGGAGAGTAATTAGGCGCTACAAGCCGGTGGAGAACCACAGCGACCCCAGCACCTATCCGGTAATCCCTCTTTGTCCTGTGGCGACCTGTGGCCAGCCCCTGGTGCGTCGGAACGGCCTTATCGTTTGTTCAGCGGATCCCTGGCACTATACACAGGAAGTCATACCCTGCAGAGGTAAGGAATGAAAAAGCTTACCCGAGCGCATTTGCTGGGAGCTTTCACTCCGGAGGTGAGAAATCTAATCTCCTCGAGGTGTCAGGGGTTGGTTTTGAATCTCTGCTCAGGGTCCTGGGATTTTGGCATCACCGTCGATAAAGTTATGCCGGCAGACATCAAGGCAGATGTGAGCCAGCTGCCCTTTAAGGATGAGGTCGCAGACACGATCATCTTTGACCCGCCGTACAGTCGGAAGTTCAAGAAGTACTACGGCGCATACTATGCAGACAGGCGCAAAGTCTTTCGGGAAGTTATGCGGGTCCTTAAGCCCGGTGGCTTGTTAATCTTCTGTCATTACTTCATACCGCAGCAGCGCATCTGGACGCTTGAGGAAGTCTACATGATAGTTAACCGCCCCTGGGAGCACGTCCGAGCGCTTTCGTTTCAGAGGAAGCAAAAAACCCTATGTGATATCTATTCTGATGAGAAGGGGGGCGATGATGGCAAAGGTCAGTAATGAAACAAGGTTAATATGGAATCTGGCCGAGGAGAGGGTAGCAAGAATACTCAGGGACGAACAGGCAGCACACAAAAAGAGCCGTAATTATCTCAAGGGCTTAGGAGCTGGCGCCACTATATACCGAGATTCTCTCAAAGAAATCATATCTGATCTGGAAAATTCAAACGGCTGCCATGAAAAATTGAACCATGGCCACAAATCTAAGGGGGTGAAACCATGAAGCTATTCGAAGCAACTCAAATCGCAATGGAGCTGGTGCAGAAGCTACAGCCTTATTGCGACCGCATCGAGGTCGCAGGTAGCATCAGGAGAGGCAGAGCCTGGGTTAATGATATCGATATCGTGGCAATACCACATGAGGACAAGATTCTCGCTGGCGGTTTCTTTAATGTTCAGCACCTGATCGCATCGATAACTGGCGACCAGCCCCATGGTGGCCACGCATACCTGACTTGCGCATATCGCCAGGTCTCCGTCGATATCTACCTGGCAGCACCCTCTTCCTGGGGAACTTTGCTATTGATCAGGACAGGCTCGAAAAAGCATAACATCAAGTTGGCCACCATGGCAAAGAGCCGCGGCTGTCATCTCCACGCCAGCGGCCAGGGTCTCGTTGATTCCTATAACCGCCGAATCGCCGGCGATACCGAGGAGAGCATCTTCAAAGCCCTTGGCCTGCTTTTCATACCCCCAGGGGGGGAGGGAATAGGATGAAAGCGCTCAGCTTTAAACCACCCTGGGGATACCTCTACGCGACCGTGAAGGACGTCGAAAACCGCGACTGGCCACTCCCCAGGACTTTTATCTTGCCGCAGCGGATCTACATACATCAAAGCAAAACTTGGGAATCAGGACACCGATGGTTTCCAGATGAACCTTTTATAAGAGACTGCATTCCGCTTCATCGCCAAGCGGAAATTATGGATCATCTGACGTGGATGTGTGAGGCATATAAACATCAACAAAGAGAACCTGATATTTTAGCCAGAGTATGGGGAATCGGCGCTATCATTGGCGAGGTGGATATAGTCGGCCAGGTACATACAACGGATATCGGCCATCCTGCAACAAAATCTCCCTGGTTTGTAGGCTCTTACGGCTTTATCCGGCGTAATCCGATGCTATATGAGCACCCTTTGCCATGCAAGGGCAGGCTGGGCTTCTTTGAGCCTGAAATACTTGACATAACGACTTGACATAATGGGAGTACTTTACATAAAATGGAGTTATTAGCATGAAGTTGCTCAAAGTAGCCCTGGAACATCAGCGCTTCGACCTGGCAGCCCATGTCCTCGTCTTCGGTTTGCTTTCCGCAAAAAAGGAGCAGAGACGCTATGGTGAAAAAAGGCGCCCCGCAGGGCAACCAGAACGCCAAGAAGCACGGTTTCTACAGCAAAGCCCTAGATAAGGCTGAGGAGCTGCAGCTCGAGGAAGCCCGGGGGATTGACGGTTTAGACGAGGAAATCGCCGTCCTTCGAATCAAGCTCCGCTCTATTATTCAAAGTGACCCTAAAAACATCGAGCTTGCCCTCGCCGCTGCGAACACTATAGCCCGCCTGGTACGCACCCGCTATAACATCAGCAAGGAACAGAAGCGGTCCTTAAAGGATGCTATCGCTAAGGTGTTGACTGAGATAGCCGTCCCCCTGGGGATTAAGGCATTGATCAGATGAAATTGAGACCCTATCAGGCAGAAGTAGCCAAGGCGGTAATCGAGAGCATCCAGGGGAACCTGGGCTTGACGTTCTCGGTCGAGATCGCACGCCAGGGGGGAAAGAACGAGTTATCAGCTCACCTCGAGGTATTGCTCTTGACCATGTTCATGGCATCCAGCGGAATGTCCATCAAGTGTTCACCGACTTTTAAGCCACAGACTTTAATATCGATCGGCCGACTAAAAGACCGGCTGAACGACTTCGGCTTTAATGGTCTGTGGGTTACTGAGGCAGGCTACATAATCAGGCTAGGCAATGCCAGGTGGGTTTTCTTATCGGCTGATGAAACCAGCTCCGTGGTTGGTCATACTGCTGAGGTACTGCTGGAAATAGATGAGTCCCAGGACGTATCGAAGGATAAGTACTCGAAGGAGTTCCGCCCCATGGCCAGCTCCACCAATGCGACTACTATTCACTATGGTACTACATGGGATGATTCAACCCTCCTGGAAGAAGTCAAACAAAGCAATATCGAGCTGCAAAGGAAAGACGGCATCAAGCGACATTTCAGGTATGACTGGCAGGAAGTGGCCAAGTGTAATCCCGCCTATGGCGCCTTCGCTCAGTCCGAGCTGGCCCGCCTGGGGGAGAGTCACCCGCTGTGGCGCACACAGTACGCCCTATTGCCACTCAAAGGCGGTGGGGGGCTATTCACCCGGCAGCAGCTCGCCGTAATGCAGGGGGCGCACCCGCGCCTCCGGAAGCCTCAAGCCGGTAAAATTTATATTGCCGCGGTTGATTTCGCCGGCGAGGAAGAGCAGCTCGAGGAGGAATTTTTAACCCGACCCAGCAGAGACGCTACTATTGTCACGATAGCCGAGGTGACCATGCCGGCTAATAGTAAGGAAGCCTGTCATATCGATGTTGTGGAACATTACTCCTGGATCGGTGAGAAGCATCCCATCCTTCATACTCAGCTCGTCGATATCTTCAAGAACACCTGGAATTGCACCCGGATAGTGTGCGATGCCACCGGTATAGGGGAGCCGACGACCAGCTTTCTACGGAACGCTATAGGTCCTAAAGTGGTGCCGTTCAAGTTCACGCAGAAGTCGAAGTCGGAGGCCGGCTTTGACCTATTGGCCGCTGTCAATTCAGGCAGGCTAAAGATTTACAAGGGGGATGGTTCAACCGATTATCAGGAGCTTTTTAAGCAGCTTGAGAAGGCCAAGAGCGTCTATAGACCGAATCAAACCCTCAATTTCTTTGTGGATCCCGCTGACGGCCACGATGATTATCTTTCCAGCCTGGCTTTGCTAGTTCAGGCGTCTCAGGATGCAACCCCGCGAAAGGCTATTGGAGGTGAACGCAATGACTGATTTTAATCCCGCGTCTCTGGCGCAGGTCGATAAAACTCGATTTTCTAATTATAAAGTCAACCTTGATTTCTACAATGGGGAGCAATGGCCGCAGGCAGGAAAGAATCGCCAGCTCGTCTTTAACTACGCCAAGATCGCCATCGATAAGCTCACCTCATATTTAACCGATAGCCTCAATTTCTCATGCCCCCCGGTCGATGATTCCGACGGCGCCAAGAAAACGGCCAGGGAAGCCGAGGCAGTACTCTATCAGGTGTATTCTCAGAATAACCTCCAGGAGCTGGATTATGAAACCGAGATTGACGCTGCCATCCTGGGGGACGGTTGTTATAAGGTCACCTGGGATGCCACAGGGAAGCGTATCAGGGTCACTAGCCCCGACGTGCAGGGGCTTTACGCCTGGTGGCTTGGGGATGATCTCTCAAAGGTCTGGAGAGTGGCTAGCCGCTATTCCTTGACTAAGGACGAGCTTAAGCTGCTCTATAAGAAAGATATCACTAAAAGTTCGGCTACCCTCACCGAGCTGTGGACGGACAAGCAGTTCACGCTCTATCTGGACAGCGACGTGCTCGAGGACAAGCCGAATCCCTACGGCTTTATACCGTTTGTCATTTTTCCCAATGTCAGGCAGCCGAAGCATTTTTGGGGCATGTCTGATATACCACCGCTCAAGCAGGTACAGCGGGAACTGAATCGGGAGTTAAGCCAGCTATCGCGCATCCTGGAAGTCTCGGGAAATCCGATCGCAGTACTTGAAGGCGTGGAATCTGCCGAGGAAATAAAAGTAGCACCGGGTCAGGTGTGGACTATTCCGGAAGAAGCGAAAGCCTATCTCCTGGACTTGTTAGCCGGCGGGGGCATCCGTCTGCACGTCGATTATATCGATATGCTCTACCGTTGCCTCCATGACTTGTCAGAGTCCCCCAGGGCGGCTTATGGCGGCATTGAGCGGGAGTTGTCAGGTGTTGCCCTCGAGGTAGAGCTACAGTCGCTTCTACAGAAGGTCAGGAGAAAACGAATCACCCGGACAGTAGCTTATATCAGGCGGTGTCAGATGATATTCGCTTTACATAAGAAGTTTACCAAGCAGGATTTTACTGCTATTGATACTCGCATTATATGGGGGGCAGTACTTCCCCAGGATAGAAACAGGTTAGCTCAAAACGAGCAGCTCTTTGTCCAGTCGGGCGTTCATTCCAGGCGCACGGCTATGGACGAGCTGGGGATACGGGACCCCGAGGCTGAGTTTGCGAAGTGGCTAGATGAGAGGCGTCAAATCCTGGAACAAAATCAGCAGAATAGGGCTAAGTCCACCCGCGGCGGCGAGCGAGAGAGAGCTACAGCCGCCGAAATGGAGACTGAGTCTTTGACTGAATAAAGGCAAGGAGTAAAACAAATTGGGTAATGATCAAGAAGGAAATCCTCCGGGCGCAGGAGAAACCAACGAGACTGTCGCTAAGACAGAGTACGAAGCACTGAAAACCGAACTCGAAGCAGAGAAGGCAAAGACCACCGAAGCGGTCGCCCAGGCTATCCAGCCATATCAGGAGAAAGTAACAACTCTCGAAAATACGATAGCTGGCCAGCAGGTGGAGCTTAACGATAAAGTCGGAAAGCTCGAAGCCTTACAGGGTGACTTTGAGGGGGCTAAGGCCGCCTATGCTTACGCTGTCGAGGATTTCAGGAAGCTGGCCGCTACCGCTCATCCCCTGGTGCCACCGGAAGCCATCTATGGGACCACGGTCGAGGAAATCAAGGTATCCCTGGATAGAGCTAACAAGCTGGTGGCCAATGTCCAGGAGGCGATAGCGAAGCAGACGGCTGCCGCCCAGGTGCCGGCGGGAGCTCCGGAGCGCACAGGTCCTAATACGGAGAACATGAGCACCAAGGAAAAAATCACTACTGGCTTGGAGCAGGCCAAAAAGAAGAAGGAGTCTTAGCTGGCTTGAGCCGGGTCGAGTAGTAAAAAAGGAGAACTTTTAAGCAATGGCAATAACGTTAGCAGAAGGAGCCAAGCTGTCTAATGATGTTCTTTTACAGGGCATCATCGAGACAATCCTGAAGGACTCGCCAGTCCTCCAGGCGCTGCCGTTCGTCGATATTATCGGCAACGGCCTCACGTATAACCGTGAGAAAACACTGCCGACCGCCGAGTGGCATGCAGTGAATACCGACTGGGCAACCAGCCCAGCCCCGGACTTCGATCAGCTCACCGCCACGCTGGCTATCCTGGGGCAGAATGCTGATGTAGACAACTTCATCAAGCAGACTCGCTCCAATATCCAGGATATTGAGGCGGCAATTATCGAGCTGACCGCCAAGGCTTGCAGGCATGAGTTCGAGAAGCAGTTCATCTACGGCTCGACCACCAACTACCTGGGCATCACTGGTGATGCCAACACTTTTAACGGCTTGATCAAGCTCATAACCACTGGTACCGCAAGCGACCAGGTAATTGCCATGGCCGCCACCGGTGCCACCTTAACTCTGGCCAAGCTCGATGAGCTAATTGACGCTGTCAGAGGTGGGAAGCCCGATTTGCTGCTGATGAGCCGCAGGTCACGCCGAAAGGTCACCGCCCTGGTAAGAGCCAGCGGTGCCTACATGGAGACCGTCAAAGGAGAGTTCGGCGAGTTCATACAGCTCTATAACGGCGTCCCCATCGGCGTCAATGACTGGATCCTGGACACCCACACTCTGGTAGGCAGCGTGGAGACGGCTATCACCGGCGCCACCAATTCAACCATTTATGCCCTGCGGTTCGGCGAGGGGTCTGTCTGCGGTGCTACCAATGGCGGCATTCAGGCAGAGCCGATAGGTGCCCTGGAGGGCAAGGATGGCAGCAGAACCCGGATCAAGTGGTATGTCTCAATTGTAGACTTCTGCTTGCAGACCCGCGCCGCCTTAATAGGCGTGCAGGACTAAAATACTCATAAGGTAACCTTATGAGGAAGGAGTAAAATATGGCCTTTTGCAGATCCTGGAGTAAACAGGCTAATCGTCAATGCCGGTGTAGGACCGGCAGCTCCGACCGTAGTTTTAGCCGAGGCGTGCCGCCGCGGTGATCACCTTGGTTACAGCTCAGGTTGGAAAAGAGGTCTGGCCACCGTCGGCACGGCGATACAGGCAAGGGTTATCGCTTTAGCCGATGGGGAAATTGGAGATTCGGTCCCTGTATCTTCACGGCCAGTAATAGGCGGCTTTACAGGTGCTACGCCTGGTGGCTATGTCTATGCAGCCGAGGGAACAGACAACGGTATGTTCACTCAGACTGCCCCAACGACCACCGGTGATTGCAATACCATCCTCGGTTTAGCTCTGAGTGACACCGAGGTGATGTTCTTCCTGAACAGCCGGCCGGATTCACTATCGTCCTAATAGTGGTATTTAACCTCCGCCACTTTTAGGTATACACCTCCACGCTGGGAGAGGGGGGAGTTGGGCTCTTACGAACAGGGAGTCAGCAGCTCCCCCGCCCAGCGTACAGGAAAGGAGCTGACAAGATGGATTTGAGCACAATGCGCACCCTGGTAAGGCGAGACCTCAAAGATGAGGACGCCGCGACTTACCGCTGGCCGGATACGGAGATTGACCGCGCCATTGCTAAAGCCGTGGCCGAGCTATCCCGCTATGTCCCCGATGAGAAGAAGTCGACCATCGCTACAACTGCCGGCAGTTCGGAAATTTCGATATCGACTTTGACAAGCAGGGTATCCGTCGACCGCGTCGAGTTCCCGGTAGGGGATTCCCCCAGGAGCTATCAGCGGTTCACCCTCTATATTGACACCATTACCCTGATAGGAGGCGTGGAGGGGGACGGTACGAATTGCTATGTCTATTGGGGGGCGATGCACACCCTGGGGGCTACATCGACAATCCCCGCTTATCTGGAAGATGTCCTGGCCCAGGGGGCAGCTGCTTACGCCTTATTGTCCGAGGCACAGTATCGCACAGATACCGCCGGCTTCGGTGGAGAGAAAGCCGATACCGATTACCAGGGATGGGGCGCAGGCATGCTGAAAGAATTCAAATCCCAGCTCAAACGTTTTGGTAGAGGTCGAAATCTAAAATCGAGTACTTTATTTCAAGGAGACGACTATGAGTAAATCAAAAATCGAGGAAGGCTTACCCAAGCTAAAGGATGGTCTACCGCATCAGGCGTTCGCCATCGTTGGTGATGTCGACGATCCCGAAACGTGGAAGCTGCCGCATCACACTAGAGTTATCTTCCGGGCAATCAAGGGGAAGATTGGCCATTATAAAACCACAGATTGGGAGCATGCTGCCGCCGCCGTAGCGGCACTCAGCCGCGGGGGTTTCAGGGGTAAGCGGGTAGAGGCTACCGCGCAGCAGATCCTCGACGCTGCCAAACATCTGATGAGGCATTACCAGGAGAATAAGAAGCCGGTCCCTGATACCCTGGCTGCTTTGGTCGAATAATTCATTAAAGCAAAGCATTAAAGCAAAGCATTAAAGCAAAAGGAGTATAACGATGATTCAAAAATTCATGGATGGGAAGAAGAAATACAGCGCTTTCATTATCACAGTCCTGGCAACCCTGATTCCCATGTTCATTACTGAGCCAGAGGCACAGAAGACCGTTATGGACTTCGTGCCGTCCCTGGCCGCTGCCGCTGCCGGCGTCTTCTATATTTTGACCCAGGGCAAGGTCGACGCCGAGAAAGAGAAGGTGAAAGTGGTGGAGCTTACTAATAGCAACGGCATAGCCTCAAAACCCCCTGCATTAGTAGCAGGAGCCACTTCAGCGGCACAAGCTCAGCCAGCGCAGGCACAGGCGCAAATTACGCCTGTAGTCATGGCGCCACCGCCTTTTGTGGCCAAAGAATTCCATGAAAAAGTTCTGGCCACCGTTAGGGAGACGTACAAGGATCAGAACCCCTGTACGGTTCTTTATAAGGCGCGGGATATCGGCCAGTTGACCAAGTGCGTGCACATTTCACAGGCAGTGGAATACTGGAATTACATGGTTGACCTGGCTGTATTTGCTAAGGACTGGGTCGCCGAAGAAACCAAAAAGAAATTCGGCGAGTGCGGCTGGACGCCGGAGGCTATAGCCTTTAACCAGGACTTCAACGGCCTTATGCGGTCAGCTAATAATCTATCTCAGCTGGCAACGACCAAAATAGCCTGGAGGGAGCGGCTAGCTCCGTTTAATGATACGCTTTACGGCGTGGGTAATCTTGCTGGCCAGCTGCTTGAATATAGCAGCGGCTGATGGCTTTCGACTGGTGTACCATACTAGGTATAGTGCTGCTGGTCAGTACAGCAGTCTATCTCATTTGGGTTTGGAGGAAATGAGAAGTATCTCGGATGCTTTGTTAGAAGCCCAAAAGACAGGCACGCCTCGTAAGCCCCTGGTTAAGCTCGAGGTGCAGGCATACGGACACCCAGCCGCTATAGCCGAGGGTGACATACAGTGGGAGTCCTTCGCCTGGCAGCGCTTTTACCAGGGCGGTGAGGTCAAGGATTCCCATGGTGTTACCATACCAGGTGACGGCTCGTTGATTCGCATCCGTAAAGATGGTACGAATTGCTATGTCTCGCGAGTAACTAGTCCCGGTCCCTTATCCACATACTCGAGCTGGGGCTCATCTTTTGGCGGTGTGCCGGCCGTCTCAAAGGTAGCCATCGCTTCCCAGGGAGCTGAGGTAATGGTTGTCGCCATGGACGCAGCCAACCTATATCGCCGCCAGTCGTCTGACTATGGCGCCACCTGGGGGAGCTGGACTATTATGTCAAATGCCCGCCCATGCGAGCGAGGGGTCGCTATAGCTTATAAGTCGAACGGTGATTGCATGATAGTGCACGCCTCTGATATCAACGACCCCACAAGTCTCTATATTCAGAAGCGTACCGGGGGCACCTGGAGTACTGGCCTCGGCCAGCGCTCCGGGGACTGGGAAATTGCAGACCTGGCCATGTATTACGATGGAGACTGGAATATCATAGCCCTGGTACAGGAGGGGAGCTATCTGTCTGTCGTCCGCATGGTTTACGGCGATGGTTACAAAGTGACTGCCGGCACGTGGGCAGACGATGCCAAGATAGGCCTGGGGAGAGCCAGGGTCGACGTGGCCGCTCAGGTCAGGTTGCGGCTATTCGAGGTCGGTTGGCCGGTCGGTTTTCGCCGGATGCAGCCCTTCGGCCCCTGGGAGCCCCGGACGGCTTCTACATATTGGGAGCGCTATCATGCGGTGCTTGCAGCTCTGGCAGGTGAGACCCTGGACGTTTCAGGTCCATACCTGGTAAAGCCGCCGACGTCATGCGCACGGCCGCTTTTGTCCTTAGCCAGGCAGAATCAGCCCTGGCTATATCGCTTAAAGCCGGGCACGGATTTCATTGATTACAACTGGAACAAAGCCAGCTTCATTGACACCAGCGCCTCCAGGGGCATGGCTTTAGCCGCAGACCCATCAGGGGGCTACATATGGGCTACTCAGCCTAATGAGGTATGGCGTGCTGCTTGCGTAGGTTCATGGAGCCCCCCAACGCCAGGCAGCGGCGCAGGCACTAAAATTACCATCCCCGTAGCTAAGATTGCCCGGATAGCTGAGGCCATGGATCCCGAGCAGCCGTCTGAGCTGGTCGTCGAGCTGGATAATGCCAAAGGGACCTATAATAGCCCTGGGAGCGGTAGCCTGGCCGTGCTGCAGCGCGGCGCCCGGGTTAATCTTCACCTGGGCTATAAGACCACGTCAGGCGATCAGCTCTCAGAGGCAGCCAGGTATTTCATCGAGGCGATGGAGTATAAGCGGGACCCGAATCTCTCAGCTTTTATAATGCATTGCGTCGACGCCTGGGGCTTGCTTACCCGCTACCAGTTCAACAAGCCGGTGGAGTGGAATTCGGGCTCTGATGATTTTACCTGTTATCAGCTAATCGAGAAAGTGGTACAGGCGGTAGGGGGCACGCTGGACTATAAGTCCCGGAGCAGCCTGATTACCAGTTTGTACCCGCGCCTCGAGGTCGGCGCTGGGGAGTCGGCGGCCGGCGTATTGAAGCGGTTACTCCGCATGGTCCCTGATGTTATCTACTTTTTTGGGCTTGAAGGTTTTATTGCCTACCCCCAGTCTGGTGATACCGTTGTTTATAAATTCAGATTCCCTCAGTAGGGGAAGAAAGGAGAGCTTATCATGGCCAATAGTCTTTACACCAAAGCGAAGCAGCACCTGATAGACGGCACAATCGACCTGGATACTAATGACATCAGGGCTATTCTAGTGGACGGAGCAGACTACACCCCAGACCTGGCCACGCACGAGACCCTGGCCAATATACCAGCAGCCGCCAGGGTAGCCGTCAGCGGAGCGCTGGCTAGCAAGACAGTCACCGATGGAGTTTTTGATGCTGCCGATGTCACCCTAGCCGCAGTGACCGGCGACCAGTTTGAGTACATCGTGCTCTACCAGCATACCGGAGCGGAATCAGCCTTGCTAATCGCTCTGCTGGACACGGCGACCGGTTTGCCATGCACTCCAAATGGTTCTGATATCACCATCCAGTGGAGCGCTGGCGCCGATAAAATCTTCCGTTTGTCTTAAAATCTATACCTGAAAGGTTTAGAAAATGGCTTGGGATTCTTACACTAAGCTAATGCTCCACACAAATGGGGCAGATGAATCTACTATATTTACTGACGAGATAGGTCATTCCTTCTCCGTCTACGGCAATGCTCAAATAGACACAGCTCAGTCGAAATTCGGCGGAGCCAGCGGGCTGTTTGACGGCACCGGTGACTATATTGCTACAGCCAATCATGCCGACTGGGACTTTGGAACGGGGGATTGGACAGTAGATTTCTGGGTCCGGAGAAATGGAGACCAAGCCGCTTATGCTGGTATTTTATGTGCCGATAGCTCAGCTCTTACAGGATTTGAGGTTCATTTTGGAGGCGCCGGCAAGATTAACAAAGTGAGATTAAATAGCAAGGCTAGTGGCGCTTGGGCAGAAGACCTTCTAAGCAGTTCAGTACTTAGTGATACCACATGGACTCATGTAGCGATTGTGCGCTATGGGAATACCCTGACTATGTATTCCGATGGTGTTTCAGTCGGGTCGAAGGATTGCACGGGTTATAATTATAGTTCAGCAGGGACCGGGTTAACTGTGGGGCGCCTTCGTACCGATGTAGACAATTACTACCTGAGAGGTTGGATTGATGAGGTCAGAGTTTCCAAAGGTATAGCCAGGTGGACAAGTGATTTCACACCCCCAGCATCAGAGTATTGCCCCGTTTTGTTACCCACCAGTATCAGTCAGCTTTTAGCCTACGGCACGCCCACAGTCCTGACCTCAGCTCTTACTATCTTGCCGTCAAGCATCGTCCAGGTTGTCGCCATCGGTACGCCTGTTTTGTTTTATCCCCAGACCCTATCGCCGCCAGGCATCATCGTCACTGTCGCCTATGGCACGCCCTCCGTCGGTACCTATGGCATCATCGTACCTCAGAGCATCGTTCAGCAAATATCCCTCGGCAGCCCAACGCTCTTGAAGTATGTCTGGCACGTTATCCTGGACGGCCAGTACAATACTGATTCCCCGGAAGTAAACCGGGTCTACGTTATCGGGCAGGACGATTACGGCAACCCCATCTACGGCACGGCCGTTGATGCCACTGAGGGGGCGCTGGTTGGGGAGAGGCTAGACTTCCAGCAGGAACAGGCCGTTCCGTTGACCGCCCAGGCGGCATCGGTCGCCGTCGCTATCCTGTCGAAGATGCGAATCACCACGAAAAAGGGGTTGATTCTCATACCCCCGAACTGTGGCCAGGAGCTTTTCGACGTGGTGCAAATATCGGATGCCGGAGCCAACCAGGCCGCCGTCTCGTTTCGTGTAGTCGGGATTCGCTTCGAGTATAACCCCAAGCAAGCTCGCTACGAACACAGGCTGATCCTGGGGGCGCCGTAATTGTTTCCCTCAAAATTTCACTCGGCCGATATAGAGCGCTGCATTTATCGTCTACAAAAATGAGCAAGCTACAGAAACATCTGAATTGCCCGCAGGCCAGTACCTATCTGGCCAGGTTGAGCGTCGGGACGCCGATCCCCGCAGGTGACATAAAGACCGTGTACGTCCGTATCAAAAAGAAGTGGCGCCGTGTTGGCTGGCTGTGTTTAGACTGCCAACGATATCAGCCAGCCGTTGGGGTTAAGAGGGATATATAATGATAGTACTATATAGGAATGTAGGGGAGTCAAACATACTGGCTGCTGTAGTATTGTGTGTATGTATGTATGTGTGTATGTATGTATGTGTGTATGTAGGTTCAGGCCATGATAGAGAAAGGTGGTAAGTAGTACCACCCCACCCCATCCCCCCACCCCAGGTGTTCTAACAGACATACCACGCAGAGAGTCTACCGCCAAAGATAGTATATCGATTCCGCCCGCGTTGTTTAGTATGTACCCGAGGCCGCCACCGATTCTATTCGATTCCAGGGAGGTGATGAAGGTGATTCGAAAAGAGAATAACAACCCCCCGCCCCATTAGGTATAGGCCGAATAGTACCGAGAGGCAAGATAAAAGTAGCAGGTAGGAAGGAATGATGTTCAGGTGGAGGAAGGTCAGGAAGTAAGAGAGCACCCCACCCAACACCCCACCCCCCAATAACATTATGGAAAGTAGGAAGCATTTCCGGGGAGATGAAAGAGTCTCTGCTCGTATTCTCATCCAAAGTATAATAGTCCCAGGTGCTACCACCGGTCAAGTCAATTTTACAAAACTGTATAAACGTGACTCGATAAGCCCAGGAGGGAGTCAGTGGGGGTATCCGTGGTATCAAAGGAAGCACCCCATCCATCCCAACCACCCCACCGAGGATTTAACGCTCGTTCAGCCGTGTTCGCGGGCTACCTGCTGGCGCTTCGCTTCGGCCCATGCTAG
>Ga0154632_1044_pt1 | contig 18192 bp, 12 predicted proteins | sample Rifle2008BG13ft_FD_116061 | JGI IMG/M metagenome (GOLD analysis project Ga0154632, IMG submission 116061) | Chloroflexi bacterium RBG_13_53_26
AGAACAAGAGGATAGAGTGGGATCGGTACAGAGTTCAGGTGACTGAGTATGAGATGAAGAGATACCTTCCAATACTCTAACCCGAGGAAGGCCAGTTAGGTACGGATGTCAACATAACACAACGTGATAGGGATACAGGTATTCACCGGAGCGAGTCAGCGAGATTTGCTGCCTGCCTCTGCTGAGTTCCTGGATTCTCTTGCTGTTTTGCGGTGTTTGGATTCAGGCAGGGAGGTGCTATAATTGCCCCAGTTTGCTTCGATAGTCAGGGAGTCTTATGCTGCAGAGCGCCGGTTCCGACACCGAAAAGAAGATACTGTCAATCCTGAAGGTACTCAGTGAGTCTTCCGATCCGCTGGGATCTATAACCATAGCTCGACAACTGGAACGCTATGGGGTCTCTTTGAGTGAAAGGGCAATCAGGTACCACTTGAGGATAACTGATGAGCGTGGTTACACGCGGCCTGCAGGGCGCGATGGCAGGATGATTACTCCCAAGGGGCTTGATGAATTACAGATGGCCCTGGCACCCGATCAGGTTGGCTTCATCCTGGATAGACTCCAGCTGCTGGCTTTCCAGACCTCGTTCAATCCAAGAACTCGAACAGGGGAAGTGGCTATCAACACATCGGTCTTCAGCGAGGGCAAGTTCAAGAAAGCCCTGGCAGCAATGAGAGGGGTATTCAAGGCTGGTCTCTGCGTCAGTGATCTTGTAGCAGTGGCGTCTGAAGGAGAGAAACTGGGCGATGTTGTCATTCCCAGTGGGAAAGTAGGCTTGGCTTCAATATGTAGCGTGACTGTCAATGGGGTGTTGCTGAAGGCGGGTGTTCCGGTGGAGTCTAGATTTGGTGGAGTGCTCGAGGTCATGGATTTGAAGCCAAAGCGCTTCGTTGCCGTGATCAACTATGCTGGCACCTCCATCGATCCCTCTGAGCAATACATTCGTGCCGGGATGGCCAGAGTGAGTGAGGCAGCGAGAACTGGCAATGGTAGGGTACTGGCTAATTTTCGGGAAATCCCTTCTGCAGCCAGGTCTCTTGTCGCAGAAACTACTGAAGTGCTAAAGGAAACCGGTATCAATGGGGTCTACGTTCTGGGCAACACAGGCGAGCCTGTTTGCCAGATTGCCATAGGCCTGAACCGGGTGGGTATAGTACTTCTCGGGGGACTCAACCCGGTAGCGGCGGCGGTGGAGGCAGGGATCGAGGTTGACAACATCTCTGAAAGCGGAATGATTGAGTATCAGCGATTGGTCAGCTTTTGGGATCTCTAGTACCACCAGTTGGACAAGTCATTGGCCATCACCTGTTTTATCTTCTCAAGTACTCCCTCAATGGCTGAACATTGAAGAGACGGTTCCTGCTTGCTAAAGCTTCCGAGGCCGCTCGGATTGTGTCCAAAGAAGTGAAACATGGGATACGTTTCTCTGCAGCAGCTCGGCGTATGGCAAAGCCGTCCCTCAACGGAGCACGTTCCCCGGTGATGGTATTGACTACACCGTCCACCCAGCCGTTCTTGATTACATCCAGCACATTGGGATGACCCTCTGTCAATTTCTTGGTGATAAGCTGAACGGGCAGTCCTTCTTTCTCGATCATCATCGCTGTGCCCTCAGTGGCAAAAAGCCTATAGTCAATCGAGGCGAGTCTTCGTATGATGGGTAAGGCCTCGGGCTTGTCTCTGTCGGCAATGCTCAGAAGCAGTGTTCCTTGCGGAGGCAGCATAAGACCTGCTGCCATGAGCGACTTCGTAAGAGCAGCCTCAAAGGTGTAGTCAATACCCATTACTTCTCCAGTGGATTTCATCTCGGGACCAAGATATGTGTCAACCCCTGCCAGCTTCCACATGGAAAAGACAGGAGCTTTTATGGCCACCAGATGCCGTCTTTCCCATAGCCCTGTTTCATAGTGTTGTTCCCTAAGCGATATGCCTGCCAGAACCTTGGTGGCTATTTTCACCATGGGCACCCCGGTAACCTTTGAGATGAATGGGACAGTGCGGCTCGAACGGGGATTTACCTCCAAGACATAGACTGTGGACCGGTAAGACTCACGCAGGATGACGAACTGTATGTTCATCAAACCCTTGACCTGGAGACCAAGACCAATGCGTACCGTGTAGTCTACCATGGTATTGATCTCCGATTCCTTCAGTCCCAGTGCTGGATATACTGCCATGGAATCACCACTGTGTACCCCTGCCCTCTCAATGTGTTCCATGATACCGGGAATGAGCACCCGTTCCCCATCACAGACGGCGTCTGCTTCCACTTCCCTCCCTACCAGATATTTGTCGACAAGGATGGGGTGCTTGGTTTCCAACTGCATGGCTTCGGACATGTAAAGGGCGAGTTCGTTGTCGTCGTGAACGATTTCCATCGCTCTGCCTCCGAGGACATAGCTTGGACGCACCAGGACGGGATAGTTGATCTGTTGAGCGATACCCCGCGCTTCTTCGAGGGAAGTAGCTGCGCCGCCTGGGGGTTGGGGGATGCCCAGACGATCGAGGAAATCTTCGAAGCGGCGACGATCCTCAGCCATATCTATGGTGTCGGCGCTCGATCCAATTATGGGCATTCCGCTGCGAGCCAGTGGTTCGCTCAAGTTGATCGCTGTTTGCCCACCAAACTGCAGAATAGATGGTGTGCGCTCATCGCAGCTAGACCCATCTACAATTCTTCCATCGATGTTCACCGCATTCTCATTCTCCAGAATGTCCCGCACACTCTCCTCATCCAGTGCCTCGAAGTAAAGGCGGTCGCTGGTATCGAAGTCAGTAGAGACAGTCTCTGGATTGGAGTTCACCATGATGCTGGCAAATCCTGCCTCCTGAAGAGCCCAGGCTGAATGCACGCTGCAATAGTCGAACTCGATGCCCTGCCCTATACGGATCGGCCCGCTGCCAATAACAACTGCTTTTCGTCCTTCCAGGGGCATGGCTTCGTTTTCCTTGTCATAGGTGCTGTAGAAATATGGGGTTGAAGCTTCAAACTCGGCAGCGCAAGTATCAACCATCTTGAAAACAGGTGAGATATGCCAGTCATGGCGCAATTCGCGCACCTGCTCCGGCAACCTATCTGCGAGGGTTCCAATCTGTACGTCTGAAAAACCCAGCCTCTTCGCCTCCCAGAGCATCTTGGCTGATAGTGGTTGAGAGAGAAGCCGTTTCTCCATTTCCACTAGGTTATGCATCTTGTACATGAACCAGGGATCGATTCCAGTGCGCTGGGCCAGCGCTTCAGGAGTGGCCCCCCGACGCAATGCTGCCATGATCACCCAAAGCCTCAAGTCATGTGGGTGCAGCGGGTAGTTGTCAGTGTTCTCGCCCCAACGACGGTCCTCCCAGAGAAGAGAGCGGCCACCGAATTCGAGCGAGCGCATTGCCTTCTGCAGTGCTGCTTCGAAGCATCGATCAATAGCCATAACCTCGCCAGTGGCCTTCATCTGACTGCCCAGGGCGCGATCTCCGGCCGCAAACTTGTCGAAGGGAAATCGGGGAATCTTCACTACACAATAGTCCAAAGCTGGCTCAAAGGCAGATTTGGTCTTCCCGGTCACCATATTGGGTATCTCGTCCAGTCGTTTGCCCACAGCAATCTTGGCAGCCACCCGGGCTATGGGGTAGCCCGTGGCCTTGCTGGCTAAGGCTGAACTGCGGCTAACTCTGGGGTTGACTTCTATCACATGGTAGGTAGCCCCCACTTCGCCAGGCGACCACTTCTCAGCTACCACGGGGCTGGGGGCAAGGGCAAACTGGATGTTGCATCCTCCCTCGATGCCCAGAGTACGAATGATCCTGATGCTGGCCGACCTAAGCATCTGATACTCTTTGTCAGAGAGGGTCTGACTGGGGGCAACTACAATGCTGTCTCCGGTGTGCACTCCCATGGGGTCGATGTTTTCCATGTTGCATATGATGATGCAATTATCTGCGGCATCACGCATCACTTCATATTCGAGTTCCTTCCAACCCAGAAGGCATTTCTCGACCAGCACCTCATGGCTGGGGCTGGCTGCCAGACCAGCAGCCACAATGCTTCTCAGGTCCTTGAGATTGTGAGCAATGCCTCCCCCGCTGCCACCCAGTGTGTAGGAAGGGCGGACTATCAAGGGCAAGCCGGTAGTTTCAAGAAAGCTCTCGGCTTCTTCCACCGAATTCACGGTGGTGCTCGCCGGCACTGGCTCCCCGATATCGATCAACACCTGCTTGAAAAGAGAGCGTTCCTCCGCTTTCTTGATTGTCTCCAATGGAGTCCCCAGCAGACGTACGTTATATTGGTCCAGGATGCCGGTGTCGGCTAGCTCTACAGCCAAGTTCAAGCCTGTCTGTCCCCCCAGGGTGGGGAGAAGCCCATCGGGACGCTCTCTCTCGATAATGCGGGCCAGGACACCTGCCTCCAGGGGCTCAATATAGACGATATCGGCAATGCCCTCATCTGTCATGATAGTAGCCGGGTTGGAGTTGACTAGGATTGACCTCACCCCCTCCTCGCGGAGGGCTTTGCAGGCCTGAGTGCCGGCGTAGTCGAATTCAGCCGCTTGGCCAATAATAATGGGGCCAGAACCGATAACCAGGACTTTTGAAACGTTCGGCATCCTACTCCTCTTCTCCGGAGGCATTCCAGGTAGCTTCAACACAATCATGATTTCGTGTCAGAAAGGGGCTTGTCATTTGTTCACCATTCTGCCGGCTCAACAACACCTTCTTGTCATCTTCAGAAACTGATCAAAGAGATACAGGTTGTCCTGAGGACCAGGGGAGGCTTCTGAGTGGTACTGGATAGAGATGATGGAAAGTTCTCGGTGACAAAGCCCTTCAACAGTACCGTCGTTCAGGTTGATGTGGCTTACCTCCAATCCGTCCTTCAAAGTGTCAGCATCAACTGCATAGCCATGGTTCTGCGCAGTGATATGCACCCTGCCGGTTTTCAGATCTCGCACGGGGTGATTGCCACCGCGATGTCCAAATTTGAGCTTGAAGGTTCTCCCTCCGAAGGCCTGGCCCAAGATCTGCTCTCCCAGGCATATGCCCATGACAGGCTTCACTCCTACCAACTTCCTCACTGTGTCTACTATGTGTTTGAGCAGAGCTGGATCTCCTGGGCCCGGTGAGAGGAGAATACCATCGGGCTCTAGTCCAAGGATCTGCTCTGCAGAATAGGTGCAAGGTACCACAGTCACCGTGCAGCCAAAGCGGCGCAGAATGCGGAGGATGTTGTATTTCAAACCGCAGTCTACAACGATAATATGGGGTCCATCACTACCTCCGTTTGCCGACGGCTCCCACTGGTATGGAGTCTTGGTGCTGACTTCCTTCACAAAATCGATATTGTCGTAGCGGGGCATGCTCTTTAGTTTCATCAGGACTTGATCAGGAGACTGCTCGCAGGCAATAGCTCCCATCATGACTCCATGCGCCCGCAGGTGTCTGGTGATGGCCCGTGTATCCACTCCATAGATAGACGGTATACCGCTGTCTGCCAGGAATTGGTGCGAAGTGGTCTTGCTTTGCCAGTGGCTGGGTTGAACACATTGCTCCCGCACCACAAAGCCACTGACCTGGATACGCTGCGATTCGAAACTGGCGTCATTGATTCCATAGTTCCCAATGAGAGGGTACGTAAGCACCAGTATCTGTCCAGCATAAGAGGGATCTGTAAGCATCTCCTGGTAGCCTGTCATACTGGTGTTGAATACCACTTCGCCAAAAGTGAAGTTGTCCGCTCCGAAAACATAACCTTCATAGACCGAGCCATCTTCGAGTACCAGAACTGCCTTCTTATCCTTCTCCAAGTTCATCCTCTCTTCACTTCTTCGGCAGGCACTATGAATCTCAGACACACAAAAAACCTCCTGCCAAGCTGGCAAGAGGTTTTTAATCTAACTGCCCCTATATTGCCCTTATCTCTGGAGGGCTTGTGGCTCCATATCCCTTGCCAGCCTCGCCGGACTGACTTAAAGGTACAGTTTTAAGGTCTACTGCATTGCCTTGAGATTCAGCGCCTTTTCAGTGTGCCACCCATGCTCCCAAGGTTGCTGAAGCAATGATAGCACACCCAAGATTCCCAGACAACTTCACCGTCCTTTGATGCACACTCACGTGTCATCAGTCACGGGTGTACGGCGGTGGATGCTATTTCCTGGCTGCTATGGCAGCCCTGGCTGTGGCCTTGAATTCTGAAATTGACTGCTTGCCCAGGTCATCGCCCGTGCGCAAACGGATAGAGACTTGGGCAGCCGCCACTTCCTTGTCACCGACCACCAGCATATACGGTACCTTCTGTAACTGAGCCTCACGAATCTTCAGGTTCATCCGCTCAGGACGTTCGTCGACCTGAACACGGAGGCCGTCAGATTTCAGCTCGGCTTCCACCTGCTTGGCGTAGTCGACATGGCGGTCTGATATAGGTATGATCACGGCCTGGATTGGGGCCAGCCATACTGGAAATGCTCCCCCGTAGTGTTCGACTAAGACGCCGAAGAAGCGTTCCAGACTTCCCAGGAGCGCGCGATGAACCATGTAAGGCCGCTGCTCCCTTCCATCCTCGCCAATGAATGTCAGGTCAAACCGCTCAGGTATGTTGAAGTCGAACTGTATGGTTGAACATTGCCACAGTCGCCCCAGAGCATCCATTATCTTGATATCGATCTTGGGCCCGTAGAAAACTGCCTCGCCCTCCTGCCTCTCGTGCGGCAGATTGCGGGCCTCTAGAGCCTTGACCAGTGATGCCTCTGCCTGCCTCCACATGGCATCACTGCCGGCATACTTCTCAGGTTTCTGAGGATCGCGCACGCTCAGTTCTACTTTGTAGTCATCGAATCCGAACCCTCTAAGCATGTTCAGGCTGAAGTCCAGTACTCTGAGGATTTCATCCTCGATCTGCTCCGGTGTGCAGAAAATGTGGGCATCATCCTGGGTGAAACCGCGCACACGCAGAAGACCATGCAGAGTGCCGCTTCGCTCATAGCGATAGACTGTCCCGAGTTCGGCCCAGCGCAGCGGCAACTCGCGGTAGGAGCGAAGCTTCGTCCTGTAAATCATGATGTGAAATGGACAGTTCATTGGCTTTATGTAGTACTCCTGCCCGTCGATCTCCATGGGCGAGTACATGCTGTCCTTGTAGAAGTCCAGATGACCGGAGGTCTCCCACAAATGTGCCCGGCCGATGTGAGGTGTAAACACGATGTCATAGCCACCTTCGTAGTGCTGCTTCCGCCAGTAATCCTCTATCAACACCCGCATCAGCCCGCCCTTTGGATGCCAGTAGGCCAACCCAGCTCCAGCCTCTTCATGAAAACTGATCAGGTCAAGTTGCCTGGCGAGCTTGCGGTGATCACGGGCCTCAATCTCAGTCAGTCTCTTCAGATGTTCATCCAGCCTGGACTGGGTTTCAAAGGCTGTCCCGTAGATCCGCTGCAGCATGGGACGGTGTTCATCTCCACGCCAGTATGCCCCGGCGATATTGAGCAGCTTGAAGGCGCCGATTTGGTCAGTGGAATCCAGGTGCGGTCCCCGACAGAGGTCGGCGAAGGAACCGTGGTGGTAGATACTGAGGGATTCCTCCGGGAGTTCATCGATCAACTCCAGCTTATAGGGCTGTGACTCAAAGACCTGGCGTGCCTTCGCTTTGTCGACTTCTTCCCTGACGAAGGGCCGGTCGGCGGCGATGATCTTCCTCATTTCATCTTCAATTGCAGGCAGGTCTTCGAGCGCCAGTGGACGGGGCAGGTCGAAGTCGTAGTAGAAGCCATCACCGGTGGCCGGGCCTATCCCCAACCTGGCCCCGGGGAAAAGGGTCACCACGGCTTCCGCCATAACATGGGATGCCGAATGGCGCATTGTCTCCAGTCTTATCTCATCATCAGACACTTCATCTCTCCTCGCTCGATATCCAAACTATAACCTCTCAGCGTCTGAGGCGCGAGAGGTTCTGGAAATGCCCTTTCCATACTTGCGCAGGTATCCTGTCTGCATGCACGGGGCTGTATCTGACCGAACTCTCCTGACAACCACATATTGTCAGAGCAGAGACTGGTTTTGTCAACAACTTCTGGATCTGGTTCCGTCGGGGTGTGAGCGAATTGTACTGCCTCCGGACGGCTCTAGTACGGCAATGATCTTAGCCAGGTGTCCCTTGACGGGCCGTTCTACCGTGCTCCATCCCGTACTTGCGTCCCACCTCGAAGGCTTTGAGATTGAATTCCTGAGTTCCCTCGGGGACGGAGGACATGATGGATTTCTTGAGTGCCCCTTCGGAAACCAGATCGCTCACGGCTGCCAGGAATCCCAGCATAATGATATTGGCCACCACTGGCCGGCCCATCTCCCGCGCCATATGGGTAACGGGCACGGAGAGTGACTTTGGTTTGTGAGACGGATCGGGTTTCACCAAGTCGGGGTCTATGATCACAAGGGTTCCCTCAGAAAGGTTGTTGGCGTACTTGTGGTAAGCCTCCTGTGCCAGGATGATCACTACCTCGGGATTGACTACATAGGGGTAGCTGATGGGTTCATCGGAGATTACTACTTCGGCGGTGCACGAGCCACCGCGAGCCTCTGGGCCGTAACTTTGAGTGAGAGTGGCAAATCCCTTGTCATATATTGACGCTGCTTTGCCTACGATCTCTCCTGACAGTACCACACCCTGTCCACCAAATCCAGATATCCTGATTTCCTTTCTCTTGTGCAAGGTTCTCTTCTCTTCCAGCTTAATCCCTCTGCTCTTCAAAGCCGTCGCGAGTCTTGGCAGGCTGTCAGGGTTTGTTGTCGTGTGCCCTGTGAAGCATGCTGTCGATTCGATCTCCGAAGGTGGGCCGTCTTGTATCGACGAACTTGCCGACGACGATAGGACCGTGAAGGCTGATCTCTGTCTCTCTGAGATCAGCCTCATTCTTGACTATACACCTTTTCCTGTAGGAGTGGAGATGGTCCACTGCTTGGCCCAGCTTGTTCATTCGCCCGTATGAGGCATGGCATGGCGCAATCACCTCAATAAAGGTGAATCCGGGCTTGGTAAGGCCGTCGGCTATGGCCTTCTCCAGTTGGCGCACGTGCAGCACCGTCCAGCGGGCAACGTAGGCAGCTCCGCTGGCAGCCACAAGTTGTGGCAAGTTGAAGGGTGGATCGAAGTTGCCGTAGGGCGATGTGGAAGTGCGCGCTCCGAGAGGTGTGGTAGGCCCCATTTGGCCACCAGTCATGCCATAGTTGAAATTGTTTACACAGATGACGGTCATGTCGATATTGCGGCGTCCGGCGTGAATAAGATGGTTACCCCCGATAGCCGCCAGGTCACCATCTCCAGAAAAGACTACTAGCTTCAAATCAGGTTTGGCCAGTTTCAGGCCGGTGGCAAACGGAATTGCCCTGCCGTGAGTGGTGTGGAAAGAGTCCAGCTTGACGTAGCCTGCCGCCCTGCCGGTGCAACCTATTCCTGAGACTACCACTACCTTGTCTGCGTCCAGTTCGGCACGATCAATGGCTCTGAGGAAACACCCCAACGTCGGCCCAATGCCGCACCCAGGGCACCAGATGTGAGGCAAACGGTCCACCCGGAGGTAATGGTCCGTGAATTGACTGTCTGCCATTGCCGTGTCGGTCATTGGATCGCTTCCTTTATCGCCTTGAGAATGTCTTGAGGATGGTGAACCCCACCGCCCATGTGAGGCAGGAGTACAGTATTGGCTTCACCGCAGGCACATCTCTCTACTTCAAGGACGATCTGGCCGTAGTTTATTTCAGGTACCAGGAAAGTCCTCACCTTTTGCGCTAGCTCTCTGATGTGTTCTTCTGGAAACGGCCACACTGTTATCAGCCGCAGCATGCCTGCACGAATACCTTCGCTCCTTGCCATCTGCACTGCGTGACGGGCAACGCGGGCGGTAATCCCATAGGCACACACCACGACCTCAGCATCATCGACCCAGGCCTCTTCGTATTGTATGATATCCTTCTTGTTCAGTCTGATCTTGTCTACCAGACGGCGTGCCAGACGATCCTGTGCTGCAGCGTTCATCGCCGGGTATCCCCTTTCGTCGTGAGTCAGGCCGGTAGCGTGGAAATGGTAACCCTCTCCGGCCAAAGCCATTGGTGGCACCAGTCCCTCATCGGCCTGGAACGGCAGATACTTCTCTGGTGGCACCGTGGGTCGGGGTCGCTCGACCAGCTCTTCTGGAGCTGTTTGTCGTAACACTACCTTCTCGCTCATGTGTCCTACGACCTCATCAGACATGATGAGCACGGGGACACGGTACTTCTCCGAGAGGTTGAATGCCGTGATGGTCAAGTCAAACATCTCCTGCGGTGAGTTGGGAACAATAGCGATTATTTCATAGGTGCCGTGCGAACCCCATCGGGCTTGCATCATGTCCCCTTGCCCGACAGCGGTGGGCAGTCCTGTTGAGGGCCCAGCACGTTGAACATCGACCAACACACAAGGTGTTTCCAGCATTACCCCCAGGCCCAGATTCTCCATCATCAGACTGAATCCAGGACCTGAAGTAGCTGTCATCGCCTTCACTCCTGCCCATGATGCCCCCAATATGGCATTCATGGAGGCGATTTCATCTTCCATCTGAATATATGTGCCTCCCACCTCGGGGAGTCGACTGCTCATCCTTTCAGCCACCTCTGTGGCCGGCGTTATGGGATAGCCGGCGAAGAAGCGACATCCTGCGCTGATGGCTCCTTCAGCACAAGCCTCATCGCCGTTCATGAAGAATTCCCCCTGGATTATGCCGTTTTCACTCATAGGTAGCCTTGTACTACTCTTCTTCGTCTGCGTTTGCTGATATCACCCGAAGAGCGAAATCGGGACAGATTGCCTCGCACAGTCTGCAACCCGAGCATTTGCTCTCGTCTGCTACTTTGGGAAGCAGATAACCTTTCTGATTGGTTTCCTCACTCATCTCAAGGACTTCTTTGGCGCAAAAATACACACAGTAGCTGCAACCCTTGCATCTATCTCTATTGAAGACGATCCTTGAAGGCTCAGTAGCCTTTCTTTCTGATCGAAGAGTATTCTCCATAGCTTTCTGACACCACTGTTCGGAAGTCAAGGCGTTTTGGCAATAATCATTTAATATAGCAGACCCCTGTTGGCGTGACAAATCATGCTCACATCGCCTAGTTATGTCTGGCTGCAAAAAGGGTGGCTCTCCTTTTCTTCTTGGAGGGCAGCGGATACAGGAAGCCAGGACCGCGCATCCAAGTAATTTGACATAAAGTTGGCTGTAGAGATGGACATCAGGCAATGAGCTGACTATTGTTTCAGTTTCGAGATTGCATCTTCAAGCTGTAGCAGCAGGGTCATATCGCCGTCTATCTTCAGCTTGCCGCCTGTCCAGGCATTGAAACGATCCAGTTCTCCCCTCTGGATAGCCGCCCAATCCTCGGCTGACACTGTAAGCGTGCAGTCCGGGTCCATGGCAATACCGTCATGGCGGGTTGCGACACCCTTCTGGCATATGGCATACCAGTCATACCCGCCAAGCCCCGTCAGATGGAATTGGACTGTTGCTACCATCTCCTCGACCCTGGTGGTCTGCCTGGTTGTTGCCCCCGGAGAGGGTAAATCCAGGAGACCTGCCAGTCTCTGGGTGCACACGTTGTTCAGTTCGATGTCTTCTTGGGGCAGTGCCACCCCGAGTTTCTTGAAGTTCTTAAACACCTTGAGCATCACTACGCCAGCTCTGAGGGCAGCAAAAACCTCGTTGTAGAACAGGTTGGCTACTTTCCAGCCGGTCGATTCCTGGTAGCGCCTGACAGTATCTTTGATGCCGGGCGTGCCCTCCAACCGGGGTATTCCGTAGCCTTCGCTGTCCACCCAGTCGAGCAGCAGAAAGAAGGCCAAGTCCGATTCAGGATCTCCCAGGAATGCCATTTCCCAGTCGAGCAGCGCTGCTACGTCACCATTTGGACTAAACATGGTGTTTGGCAATCGGGCGTCTCCCCAGCATAGCGTCACGCGGTCCGGAACGTAGCGGTTCTCCCTTAACCACTTCAGGGCTGCCTCCAGAGTCGGCTGTGGCTCGTTGGGGGACTCCTTGTCCCAATTCAGATATCTCTCAAAGTAGTCGAGTTGCTTGTCAATCGGACCGGTGCCTCCCTTGGGAACACCGAGAAAAGAGAATCCTGCCCCTCTCCAATCGAGTTTGTGTACTTCAGACATTGCCTTTATCGCCGACCACCACATCTTGGACCGGTGCTGAGGGCTAGCGTCGTAGTAAACCCCGAATGAGTGGTAGGGGGGGAACTCTGGAGGAACAATGCCTTCGATCCTACCCATCACGTAGAAGGCGGTACCGAGCAACCCTTCATCTTTTTCCAGCCAGTAAACCTTCGGAACAGGAACCTTGGTCCCCTGCAGACACTCCATGGCGAGGAACTGGATACCCAGATCGTAGTCAGGGTAGACCGGGTAAGACCTGGGCGCGCAGCGAAGCACCATCGCCTCAGACCTCTGCTTTCCAGATTCCTGCCAGGTCAGGTCGAAGAGGAAGGTCTCGTTGGAGATGCCTGCCCCCGATCTCTCCAGCCCCGATATGGACAGGTCTTTGGCACGGGGCATCTTCTTCTGCAGCCAGGATGTGAGCTTTGGCTGTATGTCAGATAGATCTACCTGCCGCGAAAGCATCTGGTACCTCCTCTGCTAGTAGCTCTGGTAGCCGTACTTCGGATACTTACCGACCACCATCAGTTCAGTTGTCCCGTGGCCAACCTCGTTGCTGCACTGGAACTCTGACCCGTAGTCACAGTAGCCCCAGATATCACGCATCACCTCCGGGTTGTTGATGTCGAGTTTGTACCCGTCCATCCAATTTGGTCCCTTCCACGCGCCATGTATGAAGCCCCTGTAATTCCCGCCGTATCCAGCGGGTGCCTGGTAGCAAATGGTGATGGGATGTATGGAGACCTCTTTCTTTGTGCCGTCTATTGCTGTGAGGCTGACACTCCCGCCGGCGAACCGCCGCGGCTGTTCGAGTATATCGTCTCTGAACTTGTAGTTATGCTCCACATTGATCAGCTTGAGCGGTTCCTTGTTGCTTCCAAAGGGATAGAATATGCCGCCGCCGAAGTGCCATCTGTTCACTGCACCAAGCTTGTCGTCCCAGATCTCCCTTATGTGGAAGCTAGCGCCCCATTTCTCGAACTGCATAAGGACGAAGTTAAATAGCATCCCGTCGGGTATCTCAGGAGGCTGGACGCCGGTCTCAATGAAGTCTGCACCGGCCAACCTGATGCCCCATGAGCGGTCCCTCTCGCCAACCCATCCGTCTTTGTCAAGCTTGAAGGTTTTCCCATCCGCCTTGATCCAGCCTGTGGGCCTGACAGACTGCACCATGCGCTTGATGTGCTCTCTGAGCCTGCCGCGGCTTATCTGGAACTGCTCCGGGTCTTCCTCATGGAGTGGGCTGTATCCCTCAACCGTTATGTCATAGCTTAGGCCATGTTCGTTATCGCCCAGCATATACCTTACTTTTTTCAGAGGCTCAGCTACTTCGTAGGAGAAAGGGCCTACCTTGAAGACGTCGATCTCGGGACGCAGTTCACGAGAGGCACGCACTACGTATTCGGTTTGGCCCTGAATGGCAAAAGCAACAAAGGCGTCCATGACGTTGCGGTTTGGATAGTATCCAAAGCCAGCGGCCAGGTGTGCTGTCCCGGAGATGTCATGGACCTGCACCCAGGCCCTCTCAGTCCATTCCCTTGCACTGGTGCCCGGCTGGTCAAACGTAGATACGACTTGGTGGCAGAACATCTCGTCGTATTTGGTTATCACGATTTACCTCCAACTCAGGACTGCATGTCCTGGGCCAAGAGTCCTCTCTTCTCCAGGTCAGAAGCTATGCCCGATAGGCTCAGCCTTTCTAGACTCGCCTTCGTTTGAAGCCCTGTCTCTACATCCCATTGCCTTAGCTTGTAGTATTCATCCTTCATCTTCTCAAATTCGCCCCTATCAACTACGGCGCTTTTGCGTGAGACAACCTCCCCATCTTTCCCCGGTACCAGGCAGTCGGCATTTGCCTGGTCGTATTTGAGCGGGAGGCTATAGAAGTGGTCTGCCAGTATGTCGGACTCCCTGCCGCGGTGACCTTCCCTGACCAGCACAGCTCTCTGCAGATTGAAAACCCGCTCGCCTATCCCGCAAAGCCCCTCTTCGTCTATGTTGATCCCGATAACGGCGGAGACGATCTTGCTTTCCAGCGTTGCATCACCGACACCGTCCTCGGAATGTTCGCAGTCGGTGATGGGCCAGAGGAAGTTGCAGAGGATGAGGCACTCCTCGGCGTACTCGCGGTCCTGAATCTTCTTTGCCGCTAACGCCTTGCCCTCGTAGGTGGAGAAATCGGCCGCCAGTTCACCTCCCCAGAATCTCCTGGCTACCCCGCGAACCGCGTTGGTGGAGATGTTGGTCAGCCCTCTGGTTCCGGCCGACCATTTTGCCATGATCAAGCCTACTTCGTGGAGTTGCTGTATAGGTATCCTTGGTTCCATGGCATAGGGAAGAGCGTTGGTAATATATAGCCTTGGCCCGTATGGATGATAGCCTGGTTCGCAAAGATGACCGGCCAGGCCAACCTGCTCTTTGGCACCGCCTCCCACCGCCTCTGCGGCCGTGTGTATTCCCTGAGCCAGGATATCTCCAAACCCTTCACGAAGGGATATCTTGCTCAGCAGCGATTGTATGAACTCTACGCTTCCTATTTTTGATATCGGGATCCCGATAGCTTTGTCAGTGAGGATACCAGCTTCGTAGCACAGATGAAGCCAACTGATCATGAGATCAATGGCTACCGCGTCAAGCCCGTAGCTGTCGCAGAGCTTGGTGGCATGAAAGGCCACGTCGCTCCAATCGCCGTAGTATTTGTCCACCCACGGCTGATAGAAGAAGGCGGAATGGCATATGAACTTCCCCTTCTTGCCGTCGTCCGATTGATAGACCTTTCTGGCGCATCTGCCGAGGCATCCGTAGCAAGGCTCCTTCTTCATTTCAGGACCTGGCATCACTCTTGGCTCGGAAGTGGGATCCCTTGACCAACGGCTGAGGTACTCCCATCCGTCGAAAGGGAAGCTCCTTCTCAGCTCGCGGTAGTGTCGGATTAACTCTTGAAGCCTGTCAGGCTGAGCGACTTTGACTCTCTCCCTACCAGTCCCCACCACAATCGCCTTCAGATTCTTGGAGCCCATGACTGCGCCCAAACCTCCTGAACCGCTGGCATCATTCTCGGCCAGGAGAGTGGCCATGACGGCCATATTCTCACCGGCAGGACCAGTGGCCACCACCATGGCCGAACCGCCTAGCTCGCCTTTAAGGATTTCTCTGGTCTCGATAGCACCCTTGCCCCAAATGGGGGAAGCGTCCCTGAATTCAACAGTATTGTCATGCAGAAATAGGTAGACCGGCTTCTCCGATCGACCTTGCACTGTGATACCGTCGTAGCCAGCAAACTTCAGAGAGGCTCCCCACCTACCCCCCAGGTTGCCGTAGGAAAATCGTTGCGGTGTGGTAGGTCCTTTCCCGCAAACCTCCCAGCGAGACCCGCCAATCACCGGAATCCCGCACAGTGGACCGGAGGCGAATATCAGTCTGTTCTCTGCATCGAAGGCAGAGGTCTCTGGCAACACTTCATCCCAATATATCTTGGTGGCAACTCCCCTTCCACCGAGGAATCTGTCAGAGTATCCAGACGTGGAGGCAGTTCGTGTGCTGCCTGAAGACAAGTCGATTCGGAGAATCCTCCCTGCATATCCGTAAGCTGACATTTCTCCTCCCCCGAACTGAAGGCAACGACTTGCCCTCGTGCCTTCCGGATGGCCCCTGCTCCTCCTTCGGGACTCAAACGATGGACTTCAGTGAAACTGTGTTCCAGAGAACGAATTCCCTATGTCAGGTGTCGCTCAGTGAGCAAAACCCCCGGGTTCTTAGCCCAGCCTTCGTCATAGGGGCTGATATACTTCCACTTGGTCTTTATGGAGGCAAACTTCCATTTCCCATTCTCTCTGAGATACTCTTCCTCGTATGTTCCTGCCATCCATTGAGCCTTGCCTGTTGTGGTGTCGGTTGTGGGTGCTTCGTAGTACCATTTTCCAGTTGCCCCGTCGCCTTTGACCTCGATGATAGGATTGTGCACCATGTGCATACAGAAAGAGACAGCGCTGGGCACAACCCCACCAAAGAAAATCAGGAGCCCTTCCGGTCCCTCGAACTGGGACTCAGGGCCGAGGCCGAAATCTACCCTGGCGTCTTTGGTGAAATGCGAGATCAGTTCATCCCGGTTACGTGGATCACCTAACCCGGCATCACACAGATAGCAGTAGGTGGCCTTCAGTTTCTTGATCGCCTCGATGTCCTCCAGGACCCTGATCCTGGATTCTAACTCCTTTGGATCCATGGTCAATCAACCCTCCTTTACAGTATTAACAAACATGATACCCATTTTGGGGTTGTCCCTGCTCCGTTGAAAGTCTAAGAGTGAAGTGATTGCTGCTGCCAGAGGATTGCAGCTTCGGAAAACCGTCTGGCCTGCCATCTGACCCTCACTTTGCGGCAATAGTGGCAACGTCGTCCGGCAACCTTGAGCTATAGAATCTCGACATGAGAGGCCCCCAATGTTCATGTTGCTGCAGGTACGCTGGATTTGTGGATAGGATAGTGTCGGCTTCTCTGCTTGTCAATGCGGGATGACAAATGACATGGTGAAATCCTATAATCTAGAATCAAGAGACACAAGCTGGGGGCGTCCATTCCGGGCAGGAATATGACGGGAATACTGGTGAGCAGATTTGCCAAGAATTCCAGAATAGAGTGGAGCCATGATAGATAACAGCAATTTGCTCAAGAAACTGCTCGCAAGGGGTAGAATTCGCCTGCAGGACGGTGAAACACTTCGCGAGATTCCGGCCGCTTTGCCGGAGTCTATCGGCTTTCAGAAGATAGAGGGCATGTTGCTCGGCCTGGCAATCGGTGATTCGTTAGGTGCCGCATCAGAAGGTATGCTCCCAACCGAACGGCGAAGGCGGCACGGTGAAATCAGGAGCTATCTACCTATTCGTACCTCAGAGTATCGCTCGGTGGGGGTACCCACTGGGGACACACAGCTATCCTTCTGGACGCTGGAGCAGCTCATAGTTGACAGGGGGCTCATACCTGAGAACCTGACACGGCGTTTCTGCGAACACCGCATTCGTGGTATGGGCAATACCACCAGAGCTTTCATCAGGAACTGCAAAGGCAGAAATGTACGCTGGTATAGTGCAGGGCTGGACTCGCTCGATAACGGTGCCCTGATGAGAGTGGCACCAGTGATTGTGCCTCACCTTCACCAACAATCACCAGCGCTCTATGCGGATGCGGCAATTGCGGGAATGATAACTCATAACAGCTTTGCCAGCAATGCGAGCTGTGTGGCCCTCGTCAAGATGCTGTGGCATTTGCTGGGCATGGCAGCCACGCCAGAACCCCGATGGTGGATTGACACGTTCTGCGGCACGCTGGAGGAACTAGAGGGAAAGACATGCTATGCTCAACATCGCACTCCGCTCTGGAAATACACCAAGAAACGCGTCGGCAGTGCCCTGAGAAGGAAGCTCACCGTGGTTGAAGCATGCGATGAGTGGGGCTCTGGGCCCAGCCTCTTTGAGACGTTACCCTCCGTTCTGTACATTCTGGCCAATCATGCTGCGAATCCGGAGGAAGCCATCGTTCGAGCAGTCAATGATACCAGAGACAGCGATACAATAGGTGCTGTTGTCGGCGCTGCGGTCGGGGCTCTCTATGGGATGAAGGGCCTGCCCCAGCCTTGGATCGATGATCTTCTTGGTCAGACCAGGGTGGAAGTTGCTGATGATGGCCGGGTGTTCAAACTCCTTCTGCAGGCGAAGCGTCACTTCTGGCTCACGGGGTAGCGACTTACACTACAGCTACCATGCCCCAGTTAGAGCGGTGCTCCACACCTTACTATTTACCTTGCATCACAAGGTTCTTCGTCAGGCATAAGGGTGTGAATTGAACGATCGGCTTGCTTCACAATGGTGGATGAAAAGGTGGCCTGTGGTGCTCCGCTCTCCGAAAGCTGGTCCAGGTGAGATGTCGGGCTTTGGGGATAGACTCCATACACGGAGCGTATCAACGCCAGAAAACGAGCAGGAGTCCTGGTTAGCTCGGACTCCTGCTGATGCCTAGTATCCTGACAG
>Ga0154632_1016_pt1 | contig 18107 bp, 17 predicted proteins | sample Rifle2008BG13ft_FD_116061 | JGI IMG/M metagenome (GOLD analysis project Ga0154632, IMG submission 116061) | Chloroflexi bacterium RBG_13_53_26
GGACAGCCCTGGGGGCTGTTGACACGACCAGGAAAGCATTAAGGACTGCGAAGGCTACGAGACAGGCTGGTCGTGCCTTGAGGGGCAAGGTCAAACGGCGCTCTCGAAGAAGCAGAAAGCGCTAGTATCGGTATTGCTTCCTTGCCAGAATGACCAATGGTCAATATGCTGGTGTGGTGTCTCTATTTACGATTGGGGTGAGACCGGTCGGTCTAAAGAGGCTTGCAGACTATCTCGTGAACGTGAAGGTCAACCAGCCTGGTTGTAGGTGCTGCGGTTACCACTATTGCAGTGTCGGCACCCAATCCAGAGCCAGCCATGGCGATGACCTTCTCACCCGGAGCGACCAACCCTCCGTCGCAGGCCATCAGAGTGATTTCAACGCCCACCTTGATGCCCTGGCAGAATGTGCGGAGAAGTGTGGCCATGAGCCGGGGTGCCCTGCTGCCGTAGAAATCTTCGGTATGGAATAGCATGGTGCTGAAATGGACATGGTGTCCCTTCTGCTCAAGCTCCGAAACCAAGGCTTGGGGAAATCGCTGCTGTTGTCCGAACCCATACTGATGAGGGATAACTACCAGTTGGATGTCTGATCCAGAAAAGGCTGCGCTGGCAGCCCACGCCGTATCTCCCCGGGTGGAAGCCATGACAACTTTCTTGATGCCTCTTGCTGTTGCCCTTTCCTTGACCAGGCCTATGGTCTCAGCGGTATTGTGCTCACCCACCGTCTCAAAATAAACTATTTTCTCTTCCATTTACGGTCTCCTCGCGAATCGCTGGCATTATCCAGGCGATTCTATCCTGCGGTAGTTCGAGAGTCAATTCGCTGTTGTCGTTCATCCGTGGGTTCTGCAAGGACTGAAGCGGGTCAGGTCGGGGGACCTGACACCCACTGGCGATAGGAGGCCGAGGGCCTCCCTACAGGTGGTTCGTAGTTCATAGCTCGTGGGTCTCTGGATTCCCGCTTGCGCGGGAACATAAAAGAGCGCGGGAATATAAGGAAGGGCAGGGATGACATGAAAAAGGAGAAGGAATGACGTATAGAGTAAGCCACGGACTAAGGACTGTATGGCATCGGTCGGCAGCAATTGCACCCCAAAAGTCTGCCAGTGTACAATTGCTTCGGCATCAGGAATTACCATCATTATGAACCTTGGTGTATGCAAGTTGAGGCTTCGCTTGCCTGAGAACCAGTCCCTCAAAGGCAAGAGGAAGGTATTGCAGTCCATCATCAGCCGCGTCGGTAGTAGTTACAATGTGGCGATAGCAGAGGTTGATGATCAAGACACCTGGCAATTGGCTACGCTGGGCATAGCTTGCGTCGGCAATGATGCTCAGCAGAACAACAGGGTACTGTCGAAGGTGGTTGAACATATAAGTCAGAGCAGACTTGACGTAGAGATATTGGATTACGAGATTGAGATCATCCCTTTCCCCTAGTCCAATCTGCCGAAAACCCTGAAGCAAACCTCGAAGAATGAAGCATGGCGGTTTCTTCCTTTGTCAATTACATAAAGAGCTTGCCTGACTACAGCAGGCAGATCGTCCATGTTGAACACCTGCCATCTCAGGAAGCGAGCTACGGCGAACTGATCCAGCCCCTGCACCAAACCCTGGAGGCAGCCCTGCGGGCGGCAGAACTGTATCCCCTCTATTCTCACCAGGCGGCGGCAGTAGATATGGCCAGCCTCGGGGAAAATGTCATGGTGGTTACGGCTGCAGCCAGTGGCAAGACACTGTGCTACAACCTGCCAGTGCTACAGTCGATGCTGACCGAGAAGGGCAGCCGGGCTCTTTACGTTTTCCCTACCAAGGCCCTGGCACAGGATCAACTACGGAGCTTGAGCGAGTTGGTTTCACTGCTTCCTTCACCGATACACCTGGCTACCTTCGATGGCGATACCCCTGCGGGGGAACGTTCTCAGATCAAGAAATCGGCTCGTATTGTGTTCACCAACCCGGATATGCTCCATGTGGGCATCCTTCCCAACCATCAATCGTGGTCAAGATTCCTCAGCCTGATAAGGTACGTCGTGATCGATGAAGCCCATGTGTATCGGGGTATCTTCGGTTCCCATGTAGGCAATGTGATACGAAGGTTGAATAGACTCCTCGGCTCTTACAACATCAAGCCCCAATTCATTTGCTGCTCTGCTACCATTGCCAACCCAAAGGAACACATTGAGAAACTTGTAGGTTTGCCATTTGAAGTGGTAGATGTCGATGGGTCTCCACATGGGCGGAAGGACTTCATCTTCTGGAATCCGCCATTGATCGACAAAGCCAAGGCAACGCGGGTCAGTGCCAATAGTGAGGCCTCCTCCCTGTTGACTGAGCTGGTACGAAAGGGCGTTCGCACTCTCACGTTCACTCGAACCCGCAAGCTGACCGAACTTATATACGTGTATACCAAACGACGGCTGGCTGGGTCTGACCTGGCGCAGCGGGTCAAACCTTACCGGGCCGGTTATCTGGCTGAGGAGCGACGCAAAATAGAGCGTGAGCTCTTTGAGGGACAGCTTCTCGGGGTGGTGGCTACCACGGCGCTGGAGTTGGGCATAGACATCGGCGATCTGGAAGCCACCGTGCTCACCGGCTATCCGGGCAGCATTGCCAGCACCTGGCAGCAGGCAGGTCGCAGCGGGAGGAGGACTGGAGAATCCCTGAGTTTCCTCATCGGCCTGGATAACCCGCTCGACCAATACTTCATGCGTCATCCTGAATCCTTCTTCCGAAGGAATTTTGAACATGCCCTGATCAACCCCAACAATCCCTATGTATTGGCGTCTCACATCATATGTGCGTCATGGGAAATGCCTCTGATCGGCGACGACGAGCGCTTCTGGGGGGAAGACCTGGATAGCGTTCGGGAGGGGCTGGAAAGGGATGGCCTGCTCAAGGCCCGAAGAGGCAAATGGTATCCGTCCCCGTCAGTTACCTACCCCTCTGAACGGGTCAACATACGCTCTGCTTCCTCTGTCCAATATGCCATCTTCGATGCCTCACAGAACAACAAACAATTGGAGACGATCGGTGCCGAGACAGCCTTATCACAGGTTCATCCGGGGGCTATCTATCTGCACTATGGTGAACCCTACCTGGTCATGCAGTTGGACTTAGCTGCGCATGCTGCCTACGTGGTGCCTGCCAATGCCCCCTACTATACTCAGGCCAGGGATATCACCGATCTCCGCGTATTGAGGGTACTGAAGGAGAAACAAACACAGCGGGTCCGCAGCTATCTCGGGGAGGTAGAGGTGACCAACAGTGTGGTTGGCTTCAGGAGAAAGCTGCAGTTCACTGAGGAGGTCGTGGGGGAGGAACCGCTTGACTTGCCTCCTCAGTGTTTCGATACCATCGCCCTCTGGTTTGATATACCCGGTGAGGCAACAGCGCAAATAGCTGAAGCCCGGCTCGACTTTGCTGGCGGCCTGCATGCCCTGGAGCACTGCTCCATCGCCATCTTGCCCCTGTTTGCCCTGTGTGATCGCAATGACCTGGGCGGAGTGTCCACGCCGCTCCATGCTGATACCGGAGAGGCGCAGATATTCATCTACGATGCCCATCGGGGCGGAACGGGTATCGCTGAGAAGGGCTTTGAATTGGTTCACCATCTATGGCAGGAGACATTGAGGGTCATTGAAGAGTGTCCCTGTGATGAAGGGTGTCCCAGTTGTATCCAGTCGCCGAAGTGCGGGAACAATAACCACCCTCTGGACAAGAAGGCGGCACAGATAATACTCAAGGTTCTGACAGGCCACTAAAGATTTCTTGCAGTGAAATCAGGGAAACGCTATTATTTGGCTTTCTTGCACCGCACAGGACAACGGGAACAAGGAGGTACAACAAGTTGCCTGGTAGCAGTCCGCATTTGCAGGGGCAGACCACGCACATAGTGGAGAAGGTGGGAACTCCGGCTCTGATGATGAACAAGAGAACGATCAGGGAGAAATACCAGGAGTTTCGGGACCAGTTCAAAGGAGCCAGGGTCTACTATGCTCTGAAGGCGAATCCACACCCTGGCATTGTGCAGCTTCTTCAGGAGCTTGGCTGCGAATTCGAGATTTCCTCGCTGGGTGAGCTTGAGTCACTGCTTCAGTTGAAAGTGCCGACCCAGGGGATCATATCAGGAAACCCGGTCAAAGAGCGGGCTTTTGTCGAACGGGCGCATGTCAGTGGGATAGACCTGTTTGCCTTCGATTCATACGCAGAGATTGACAAACTGGCAGAGTGCGCTCCCGGCAGCAGGGTGACTGTTCGTCTTACTGTACCTAATGACGGCAGTGAATGGCCTCTAAGCAACAAATTTGGAGTGGAATCGGAAGACGCTGCTGACCTGCTGGTGCGAGCCAGTGCCAGGGGGCTTAGGCCGGTGGGGATTACTTTCCATGTTGGCTCGCAGTGCACCAAAGCGGCCACCTGGGCAAAGGCTATTGACAAGAGCAGGATCGTTTGGGAACTGGCGGCAGACAGGGGCATACAACTGCATCTGCTCAATGTCGGTGGCGGCTTTCCTATCGAATATCTAAGGCCGGTGCCTTCCACAGCAGAGATCGCTGAGGTAATCCACGAGTCAGTAGCCAGGGCTTTCCCCGGAGGCGTTGATCTGGCGATAGCGCCGGGGAGGGCTCTTGTGGGAGAGGCGGGCATTCTGGCAGCTACGGTCATAGCCAAGGCTGTGCGGGATTCGAAACCATGGATTTATCTGGACGTCGGTGTTTTCAATGGGCTTATGGAATCAGTGGGCGGCATCAAATACCGCATCCTGACCCCGAGGGATGGGCCGCCGATTCAGTGTGTCCTGGCAGGGCCATCCTGTGACAGCTTCGACGTTATTTCAACCGAGGCGGAGGTGCCGCATCTGGAGGTTGGAGACAGAATCCATATTATGTCGGCAGGTGCCTATACCACAGCCTACGCTTCCCAATTCGATGGCTTCCACATTCCGGCGATTCACTATACGGAGTAGAGGTTAAGAATGGCCAATTTTCTCTTTCAGGAGAGGGATCCTTTTTCCCCTATCAACTATGAATATGAATTTGAGGAGGTACTCTGCCGGCGTAAGACCAGGCATCAGGATTTGCTTATCTTCAGAAATCCCTTTTTCGGCAGAGTGCTTGCCCTCGATGGCGTGGTCCAGCTCACTGAGAGGGATGAGCACTTCTATCATGAAATGCTGTCCCACGTGGCATTGCACGCCCACCCCCATCCCATCGATGTTCTGATCATTGGTGGTGGCGATGGCGGGACGCTGCGCGAAGTACTCAAGCACGAGACAGTGAAGAAAGTCCTCCTTGTGGAGTTGGACAGGGATGTCATAGAAGCCTCCAGGGAGTACCTGCCCACTCTATCGAGCGGCTTCGCCGATCCAAGGACGGAGATCGTAGAAGCAGAGGGGAGCGATTTCCTGGCTCGAACGCAACGGAAATTCGATGTCATTATCACTGACTCAACAGACCCTGTCGGCCCTGCGGCATCGCTTTTCACCGATCAATTCCTGACCCGTGTCTTCTCAGCGTTGAAGGCAGATGGGATGTTCGTAGCCCAGACCGAGTCGCTTCATTTCCACCGGGCCTTTGTTCGTGAGGTACAACAGAGGCTGGCCACGATATTCAATAAGGTGGACCTCTACACGGTGCCACTGGCCACCTATGCCGGCAACTGGTGGACCTTCTCTATCGCCTCGAAAGTGCACAATCCCAGAGAAGTGAGCAGGAAACACCGGGCGCCCACGAAGTACTACGCAGAGGATGTTCATCGTCATGCCTTCCTTCCGGAGAGCCTCTACAAGAAACTGATAGCTGATGATTGATAGTGCATGAAGAGAGAACCATTCACCCTTCAGGTTGAAGAGATTCCCATTGCAGGGGAGCTACTTCGTCCCGAAGATGGGGGAAGTCTGCCTGCTCTGTGCATCTGCCATGGCATACCATCCGGCAAGCCTGCAGATCCGGATGACGGAGGCTATCCTCATCTGGCTGAGCGATTCTGCTCCGCGGGGTTTGTCACAGCCATATTCAACTTCAGAGGAACCGGGTCGAGCGGGGGCAATTTCGACATGATGGGCTGGGTGAGAGACCTGGAAGCTATCATCGAGTTTCTGCACAAGACTCCTGAAGTGGACAACTCCCGCATTTACCTCATGGGCTTCAGTGGTGGTGCTGCCATCTCAGCCTATGCAGCAGCCCACAGTCAACGGGTTGCCAGGCTTGTCCTCTGTGCCTGTCCTGCCGAATTTCGAAAGTTCACCAGCCCCCACAGGGAAGACTTCTCCATTGAGCACTTCCGCCAGATCGGACTTATCAGAGACAGGGATTTCCCTGGTTCTGTGGACGAGTGGCTCAACAGCTTCAGAGAGGTCAACCCGATTCGCTGGATCGACCGGATTGCCCCCAGACCCCTGCTGATATTGCAGGGTGAGAATGATGACCTGGTTGAGGTGGAGCAGGCCTGGCGGCTCTATGAGAAGGCGCAAGAGCCCAGGGAAATAGTCATAATCGAAGGAGCAGGACATAGGCTGCGGCTGAGTGACAAGGCGATGGCCATTGCCCTTGAGTGGCTATTGAAGCCATAGATTGACATCTATCACAGGCGTCCTTAGCTCTTGCAAGTCAATCCATTATGTGAGAAACTCTTATTGGTCCGGCATTAAAGGGCATGTCCGGGAGTAATCGACGAGAGGAGGTGAAAGGCATATGAATGACACATTAAAGCAGGAAGCAAAGAATTGGTTGGCCGATGTGCCCGATGCGTATGTATTCTGGTGTTCGGATGGCCGCACGGTGAGAAACATGAAGGATCTTGCAGAAGCCCTTAGCACCATGACAGATGAGATTTTCACCTACCATGCAAACGCACAGAAAAACGACTTCAGCACCTGGGTGAGGGATATAATCAGAGATGAGAAGCTGGCGGGCGATCTTATGCAAACTTCAAACCGAATCCAGGCAGCGAACATGGTGGCGGAGAGGACGGCTTCTCTCATTGAGAGCCTGACCCCATCCAGGAAGCCATCCCAGACAAGGCCATCCCGCAGCAAATCACGCAGGTAGTGGCAGTACGAACAGTGGCGAGAATCAGAAAGGCTGTTATCACCGCCGCCGGCTGGGGCACGAGGTTTCTACCGGTGACCAAGTCCCAGCCAAAGGAGATGTTGCCGCTGCTGAACAAGCCGCTGATCCAGTACAGTGTAGAAGAGGCGGCTGCCTGCGGTGTTGACCTGGTGGTTATTATCACCTCGCTGGGCAAGAGGGCCATGGAGGACTACTTCGACCGCTCCTTCGAGTTGGAGCAAATGCTGGAGCGGCAGGGCAAGACCGAACTGTTAGATGAGATCCGACGCCTGTCCAGCCTGGCTGATATCTGTTATGTCCGCCAGAAAGAGCAACTGGGGCTGGGACATGCCGTACTGACAGCCAAGAATGTGGTAGGCGATGAGCCCTTCATCCTCTTCCTGCCGGATGACATTTTCGAGCACGGGGAACTGGTGCTCAAACAGATGCTCGCCATCCACGAACGCCACAGAAGCAGCGTCATTTCCGTCAGAGAGGTGGCTGAAGAGGAAGTAAGCAGATATGGGATCATCAAGGCCAAAAAGGTGGCCGAGCGGGTCTATGAGGTGCAGGACCTGGTTGAAAAGCCAAAGGTCGGGGAGGCTCCTTCGCGACTGGCGATCATGGGGCGCTATGTTCTCAGGCCGGAGATTTTCGCAGCCATCGAAAGCACCCCGCCGGGCAGGAATGGCGAGATACAGATTACAGACGCCCTGAAACGTCTGGGCCAGAAACAGCCCATATATGCCTACGAGTTCGATGGAGAGCTATACGACGCAGGCACCCTTCTGGGCTGGCTGAAGACAACCGTAGCGCTGGGCCTGAAGGACCCTGTTATCGGGTCGGAGCTGAGGGACTACCTCGGCGATCAGCTCCGAGATTGAGCTGCCGCCGGCAGAGGGCTCAAGCACTGCCCGAGCTGGTTGACCCATGTTTTCCAGGCGCACTGAATGCTTGTCTGGCAGAGATCAGAGCACTACTCCCACTCCCGAAAAGCCTTGTATGCTTAATTCCCAATTAAGCGCACTCCAGCTTCAATGATGCCTGTCGCTACGGGTTCTCCCTCTTGCTGCTGCCTGAGTCTTGTACCATACGCAACAAACATAGCTCTTGATGTCCTCAGCGTAAAGGTTTCAAGGTAGCTTCACTTCAAGGTTCACTCGCCTCGTCTTTGCTCGTCTCGCTACCTTTGATAAGGAATTAGCTAGTTTTTCGTTGCTTGAAATACAAATTTCAAACAGTGCGAAAACAAGAAATACAGCAAAGCAGTGGAAGGATCACCCAATGTGAACCGGCAAACCTCCGAAATAGGGACTAAGGTCTCAAGCCACAGCATGACTGAGCTGCTATTCTCGGCATATGGTTGCCAAACGGAGGGACAACGTCGTGGTCACTGAGAAGCACAGCCGATTCAGGGCGATCCACATCGACTGCAAGCGGTTGATCCGATGGAAGCAAGAGCATTTGAACCGATTCAGCCTTGCCGTAGCATTCCTGATGGCACCAATCTGCAGTGGCCCCCTTGTAGCAACGGCATGGACGAACTCCGAGCATCATGCCCCTGCTTGGCCTGTGGTTGCGCCCTGGGCGGGAGCATTTCTGATTCTTGGCGTTCCTGCCCTCGTGGCAGTACCTCTGCGACTCTACAGAAGCATGATGGTTCGCCTACGAAGCCTTGCCTGTGGCGTGCTGCTATGCGTGGTTGGCGTCCTCATCGCTGTTCTTATTGTAGGGTTCTCAGGATACCCAGAGGAACGAATGGGTAGTGGTGCCCAGCTTGTGATCCTGGCAGGAATGCTGGCCGTTCCATTGGCTTTAGTCGCTGCTGCTGTCCTTTTCGCCAAATCGTGGGTAGGCGCAGATAGCAACGAGAGAAGGATGAGCACGTTCGGTTCGGAGCATAATCGTAGATCGGTACACGGGAGAACCCTGTGCTGGGCAGCACGGATAGTCCCCATGTACATTGGGCTATGGCTTGCCGTGGGGGTCATGATTGCGTACGTCGATGCGATATTGCCACATGACTATGAGGTTGAAATACAGGACCCTATGGCAGGTTTGATATGGCTTGTTCCGCTCGTGCTTGCCGCCATTGCGTGGAGATGGCATCTCATCGGTGGCATATCCATAATCCTGGCAACTGCTATTTCCTTCTTGTACTTCGTCTTGAGGCCGCCTTACGAAGCCGGCACCTTTTACTTCGTGTACTTCCCATGGGCGATGGTCTTCCTTGGAGGAGGCATCCTGAATCTCATCGCCTGGGGAAGGGAGAGGCGGAGGTAGCGGGTTCGACAGATAGACTAGGGTCAGACCTCCTCTGTCGCCACATATGCCAATGTCGGAATCCGTTGCGGTAGGTACCGTGTTGAAGAAGATTGACCTGGAGCATAGTAGTAGACCTGAACATGGGAAAGCCTTGTGCTGGGCGGCACGGATAGTCTCTCTACTCCCCGGCACTGCGGCCACTGCGTATGCTGCGTATGTCTCGATGCGATGGCCGGCAGCCTATGGCTCCGAGGGCCCTCTATTTTTCTTCGCCATACTTGCACTTCCTGGGCTGATTGCCTGGCGCTGGCATCTCACCGGAGGTTTACTGATAGTGTTCTCAGGCACCATGTTCGTCTCATACTGCATCGTATGGCTACCATACGAATCTGTGGTCTTCTACTACCTTGTTTGGCCATCGGCAATGGTGTTCTTTGCTGGCGGCGTTTTACATCTCGTGGTAGCGGAAAGGGACAGGCAAAGCTACGTTAGCAGCAAAGGTAGCGTCCTATCCTGGACTGCGCGGCTTGTTTCAGTTGGCGCCTGGATTCTGGCAGGGTGGTGGACTTTGCGGTACTGCCACTACGCCCTTGACTGGCATTCTGGAATGCCAGCGTCTTGTGTCTATGTTCCAGCCGTTTTTTTCGGGCTTGTGCCAATGCTGCTCGTTGCAATCGCCTGGCGCTGGCGTCTTGCTGGTGGTATAGCTATGCTCGGTTACGTACCAGTCCTTTTCCTTGGAGCCACTGCGATCAGTTTGGCAAGCGAGGGTCATCGGGACGTGTCGCACCTCTACGTCGCAACACTACTGTTTCTGATTGGTGCTGTGCTCCATCTCACCCAGCGCTGGTGTGAGAACAGGAGCCAGTCTTGCCGCAAAACCCAATCCTCTCGCCCCAGCAGTGGTATTTCAACACCAGGCTGTCCTTGATACTGCTGCTCCGATTTCCAGAATCCCGCTTCCTACCGAACCAGCCAAAGTGTAGCGCCAGCGTACTATCAAGAATAGGGACCAAGGTCTCAAGACAGCAGGATGACCAACATGAAATACTGAACATGCGGTCACAAGCAGCGTAACATGAGTGATGCGAAGATGACCAATTTCGGTGTGATCAATACTCGGAAATCGGCACATGGGAAACCATTGTGCTGGGCGGCACGGATTGTCTCTCTGATTCCCGGAATTGGCTACACTGCCTATGCCTCCGTAGATGCCGCAATCTGGGCGGCAAGATACGGCGACGTCTGGGACATCTTTCAGACGGCCGGCATGCTCTTTGTTCTGCTCGTGCTTCCTGCTCTGGTCGGATGGCGCTGGCATCTTGCGGGAGGCCTGATCATGATGCTTGAGTCAAGCGTCAACATCCTCATGATCGCCAACTCCATCGCTACTCACGATTCCTACGCCTATTTCGAGCTGGACCCATCGTATGTCCTTCGAGCCATCCTTCCCATGTGGGTGACAATCCTAGTCGGATCTTGCCTGCATCTCATGGCTTGGGCAAGGGAGACACGGACGTAGCAGGTTCCACGTCAAACCCCTGCTGTCTTCTCTGCGAGCGCCCTGGGCAACCTCAGGTTCTCCAAGGCACAGCCGACGCCCCTTGCAAGTGTCGCGGTTGCAGCCCCTTCTCAGCACAAGTGTGCCAGTCTGAGGCGGATCGCCTCGTAGCGGCTGCTGATGTTGAGCTTGGAGTACAGGCGCGTTATGTGGTTTTTGACCGTCTTCTCTTCTACCGCCAGAGCCTCCGCGATTTCCGCATTGCTCCTCCCCTCTGCGATCAGGTCCAGAATCTCAGTCTCCCTGGCGGTGAGAGGGTCAGCTAGTTGCTGCTCCTGCAGGTACTGAACCCTTGATTCCTCCTCGGGTAGGTCTGCCAGAGCCAGTACTACGGCCGGTGAGGGCGGAATCTCCTCACCCGATGCGACGACATATACTGCTTCCAACAACTCCTCTGGCGAGAAGCGGCTGTAGACCAGGTAGCCCCTTGCGCCGGCCCGGAGTGATCGCGCCAGTGTCTTGGGGTCTTCCGAGACGGTCAGTATCAAGATCCTGGCCTCTGGCTTCGCTCGCAAGATCTCGGATGTGGCATCAACCCCGTCTATGATCGGCATGCGGATGTCCATCAGAACCACATCTGCCGAATGATTCTTCATCCACTGTATGGCTTCTGCACCCGTCGAGGCCTCACCAACGACCTCGATCCCATCCTCCGGCTCCAGCAGGCTGCGCAGCCCCTGGCGGATGACTGTGTTGTCGTCCACGATCAGCAATGTTACGTCACCCATGGTCATTCACCTGGCAGGAACCAGCGGCACGGTAATCAGCAGTCTGGTCCCGCCGTGGCTGCTGTCGATCGAGAACTGGCCGTTGAGCTGCTCAACACGTTCCTTCATCCCGAGCACTCCGTACTTGCCCTTGGCGGCAACTCCGTAGACCTGTTCCCCCGAATAGCCGATCCCCTTGCCATTGTCCGCGATCTCCAGCCTCATCTCGCCAGGCAGAAACTCCACAGAGATGTTGACACGGGAAGCCGAGGCATGTTTGCGAGTGTTGTCCAGCGCTTCAGACAGAATGCTCCTGAGGTTGTAGCTGGCCTGCAACGGCAGACTACGGTCTTCACCCGAGACGGTGACATCGGTCTCAACCCCTGTGGTACTGCCCCATGCATCCACGATGCGTGACATCTGTGACGCTATTCCTTCAACCTCGGCTTCGCTGCGCAATTCATCGATGATGTCCCGAATCTCTTGGCTCGATCGTTGACAAACATCCTGAATGTACTGGGCCTTGTCCACAGCCGGCGGCGAGTTCACCTGTTTCTTGAGAGCATGGGCTTCGAGGGCCAGTCCGTGGAGGGTCTTGAGCACGGTATCGTGCAGGTCCCGTGCGATTCGGTGGCGCTCCTCCAGAAGCGTGCGCTCTCTCACCAGCTTTTCGCTCCTGCGGCGTTCCCTTCTGGTCTCCTCGGTCGCCAGTCCGACCGACAGCGCAATGAAGAACATCAGGACGGTCCAGAAGACATACCCGGGGATGCTGAAGGTCAGATCATACTCCCGCTCGCGGTACTGCATGGCGATCGCCAGGCCCAGGGCAAATGCAGCCTCCATGACCAGGCTGCCCATCAGGCCAAACCGGATCGCGCCTTCGACAATCACGACGGCGAACGCGCCGTAAGCCGCTGTCTCGCTGCCCCCGACAAACTGAAGAATGAAGGCCCAGGCGAATACTGCTACCACCGCCTGGGTCACCATACCCAGGCGCAGTTGCCCGTCGATACTGGCAATCCGATGGTTGAGGAAGGCAGCAACTGCACTCCAAACAGCCAAGAGACCTGCGAGGATGACCACAGTGCTAACGGACACTGGGTCGTGCAGCATCCCCATGGCGATTGCTGCGGGCACCCCGAGCGAGTGGGTGGCAATGAAAATCCATTCCAGGTTCTTCATTTCCTTCAGGCTGCGCTCGCCGGAGAAGGACGTTAGATTCCTGCTGAAGAAGTGTCTCATATGGAATCGCCCAGCAATGTCAAGGCATTCGCGAACGATTGACCATATTGTACACCATCAAGCCAAGTCCGCGCGGAGCCCGGCTCGCCGAATAGAGACTAAGGTCTCAAGACACCATGTGACCAACGTGGAATACTGAACACGTAAACAAGGAGAGGAGGATATCAAAATGAGTGAGATTGGTGCAGGGGGCGGCTGCAGATTGATGCATGGCAGGACCGGCTGGTGCTGGATGATTCGGGCTGGCTCTCTGGCTTTTGGAATCTTCCTATCTCAGTGGCTGGTACGGTATGGGCTAGCGTGGTACAGACGGAACAGAGGTTTCGATGCCGAAGATGTCTTGGCAGTGTGCCTCTTGTCGGTTCCCATATGGCTGGCTCTTGTCGGCTGGTGGTGGCATCTGGCACTGGCAGCATCTCTGAGCATGGTTAGCGTTGTCCTTCTCGGTTATGCGGGGTGGGAACACCACTGGAGCGGGAGGACTGAAGAGGTTGTTGGATGCACTAGACTTGGGTCAGTCTTGTTGGTCGGTGCCTTCCTTGTTCTACTCGCCTGGTGGAATGAGAGAGAGCGCACGCAAGATTCATAGCAGAGTCGGCCGTCCCCCCCACTTTGCCCTGTAGAACGTCAACCTGTCTCCCTTTGTATCCAAGCTGAGGTTGGTTGTGAACACTCTGTGACGCAGTTGTCTCAGTTAGAGACTTGCCTGTGAATTGGCTGTGGTAGCTTGAGCATGGGACAGACTGCCTGACAGAAGCACGTCCAAGCGACTAGCAAAATAGAGGCTGGGTATGGTGGTCAGGGGGTGGGCTTGGCGGGGGACGCCAAGGCACCACGCACCATCCCAGCCTCGCAAACATGATACGTTCCGCCAAGAATTCAATGCAAGCCACCGGGATTCGGCATTATGCTTCCTCCGCTGTTTGGCACAGAGGTAGATGACCCAGGCTATCACCCTACCAGTGCCTTCCAGGCTGCCGCTTTGTATCCAAGCTGAGGTTCGGGTGGTACAGGACAGGGGGACATCACTCAGAGCTACAATCTGTCTCTTTCTTATGAGGACGAACTGGCTCTTTCCTTGATCGATCTATGAAGTGACGCATTGCCATGATGGGATGTCTGCGAAGCATGCGAGGCCCGGAATAGCGCATTACGGTTCTGATCTTGTCTCTCATGGCAGGCTGGAAACAATGAACAGGACACTTGGCACAAGTCGTCTTGCCCTCCTGGAACGGGCATTTCTCAAGATGCTGCCTGGCATAGACCAAGAGTTCAATACATTCGGAGCATGGTCCATCGACTCGATGATGGCTGCGACAGTAGAGGTCTATCATGACGGCGACAGTCTTGCATTCCCTGGTTATTCTGGGGTGTCTCTTGTCCACTGCGAATACATTCTGGCACAATAACAGATTGCAATCCACAGAATTGACCTACATCGACCCACCTTCCTTCCAAGATGAGGCTGGGTGGTATTATAGTATCTGCCAGGATTTCGTCCTGCTAAATCAATGAGAGGAAGATCGTAAAGGAGAGAACATGAAAGACTTCAAGGGCAAGACTGCCGTCATTACCGGTGCAGCCAGTGGAATAGGGTGGGGTCTGGCTAAACGTTGTGCTGAAGAGGGCATGAACGTGGTCTTGGCCGATGTTGAAGAGAAATCCTTGGCCGACACTGAAAGAGAAATGAAAGTGGGAGGTGCATCCGTTCTAGCCGTGTTGACCGATGTTTCCAAAGCCGGTGATATCAAAGCGCTGGCAGAGAAGACACTGGAGACTTATGGAGCGGTTCACCTTCTGTTCAACAATGCTGGTGTGTACGGAGGCTGGACCACATGGGAAAGCACGGAGGAAGATTGGCAATGGACTTTGGGTGTCAATCTGTGGGGTGTCATCCACGGAGTTCGTGTCTTCATTCCCATAATGCTGAAGCAGGACATAGAGTGCCACGTCGTGAACACAGCTTCGGTAGCCGGATTGATGTCTGGCCCAGGCGAAGCGATTTACAAGGTGACGAAGCACGCAGTAGTCGCTCTCTCCGAGACGCTGTACCACGAACTGAGGTATGGAGGCCCCAAAATTGGGGTCTCAGTCTTCTGTCCATGGTTTGTCAATACACGAGTCATGACCTGTGAGAGGAATCGTCCATCCAGACTCTTGAATGCCCCTGACCTTGAAAGAGAATGGAAGGCAAATCCAACTTATCAGATGATGTGGAGAATGGTGGATGATGGAGTAAAGGCTGGGATGTCCTGTCAGCAAGCAGCCGACTGTGTATTCAATGGCATCAAAGGTAATGAGTTCTACATCTTTACAGACACAAATATCACCAAGTCCCTAGTGCAGTTGCGAATGGAGGATATCCTGCAGGAGCGTAATCCAACCAACCCAGTATCCGTGTTAATGCCGAAGTGACGGTTGTCGGACAGGCCTAACCCCACCAGCGCCCTGTAGAACTTCAGAGCCGCTTCGTAGCCAGGCTGAGGGTGGGCTGGTATAATGTCGCATTAGAGTCTCACCTTATGCACCCATTCTGATGAGTCAGAAAAGGAGGGAGTAATGTTCTGTCCCAAATGCGGGAAAGAAGTCTCTGGCAGCCCCACTTTCTGTCCCAGTTGTGGAGGTAGACTGGCCGAAAGCCAACCGGCCAAGAAGACAAGGCTGAGTACCGTTGCAGGAATCCTTGACATCGTCTCCGGCGGCTTTGGCTTCGTGAGTGCTTTCTTCGTGATCATCATGATTATTCTCATGGCCACCGACCCCTATCTGCCCGAATCGGACGAAGCGGACTTCATGGTCTTCATACTGGCTATCACAGTGCCGATGGCAATCGTGCAGATATTGGCTGGCATATTGGCCATAGTAGGTGGTATGTATGCACTTCGAAGGAAGAAGTGGGGAATTGCCCTCACTGGCGCCATAGCTGCAGTAGTGGCATTCTCCCTGATGGGTATAGCCGCTGTGGTACTCACTGCTCTATCCAGAGATGAATTCGAATAACCACCGACTTCTAGCCAGAACACCTGTTCTCCCCACCCTTCCTCATGCCACCAGCGCCTCGTAGAACCTCAGGCTGGTCCTTTGTGTCCAAGCTGAGGTTGACATCTTCTGCGATGGAATGCTATTGTCCAAGGAAATCTTCGCCCAGGAGGTAGGGGAAGGATGTTCTGTCCGAAGTGTGGCAAGGAAACCCCAGAGAATCAGGCCTTTTGTTCTAGCTGCGGCGCTCCTCTTCAGGGTCTTGGCACGACAAATACATCTGGCATGGGATCACTCGCACAGATCCCGCCCGAGATCAGAGGCTGGAACTGGGGAGGCTTCTTTCTGAATTGGATATGGGGCATTGGCAACAGCGTCTGGATTGCACTACTTGGGTTGATACCCTTTGTGGGCTTCGTCATGTCGTTCGTGCTTGGAGCGAAAGGAAGCGAGTGGGCATGGGCCGCCAGGAAGTGGGATAGCGTTGAACATTTCAAGAGAACCCAGAGAATGTGGGCGTTGATAGGGTTGATCATATTTATCGTTGGCGTGGTATTGTGGGCAATGTATATTCTGGTCGTTGTGTTCGCTGTGATCACCTCAGACGACGGCCTGGGGGTTGACCTGCGCAACAACAAGAGTGCGTCAGATCCCACCTGGGATCAACTCCTGGATTTCTTGATCACAGATCCCACAGATGAGCAGGCATACTATGAGGGAGTGAGAGTGTGCACAGACTTTGCCGAGGAGTTGCACAACAATGCCGAAGCGGATGGGATCAGGGCAGGATATGTGGAGATTCAGTTTGTCGATTCGGAAGTGGGTCATGCTTTGAACGTTTTTGAGACGGTTGATAAGGGCTGGGTGTATGTGGACTGCACAGGACCAGACATCAGTACTGTCATGCCAAGCCTGCCCGGTGGTGGACTCGATGTGAGTTGTGAGTACGACAGTATAGCCTACGTTCAAGTAGGCAAGGAGTATGGTGTGGTCGGTATCGATGCTGCAGAATCCCCAACCTACACCTTCTATGAGGACTACGTGAGGTGGTGGGAGGAGTACGAGACTGCCCTGGAGGAATACGACGCGGAAGCAACTGCGTACGACCTGTTGTACGACCGGTGCGGGGGGATCGCTTCACCGGGTGAATGCTCGAGTCTTGTCTCAATGTATGATGCCCTGGAGAACGAACAGCTGCGGTTGGAGGCTATGCTGGAGGATCTAGGCAGCTGTAGCTGGGAGTCTCTGGGCATAGTGTCTGATATCGATATTTACTGGTAGAGCGCTGCATCAAAGCCCTGGGAGGAACCCTGCTGAGCGGAGGTATGCATGAGAACGGGCGGGCTTTGTTCACCTATCTTGGCCCCACCAGCGCCTTGGAGAACTTCAGGCTGTCCCACCACATAGTCCTCCACCAAGCTGCTGAAACAATCATTTATCTGATGAATCCTCTAAGATTCTGCCTTTTCATGCTATATTTGTAGCAGGTTAACACCCTAGGAGGAGGTATTGGCATGGGATTAGAATCTTGGGGCATAGTGATGGGAGTGATTGCCATACTCGCTACTGCAATACTGGGTTTTGTCTTCTGGCGGCTCACATCAAGGCAAACAGAGGAACTGCGCAACTTTCTTGTCGATGCAATTGCAGCATCAACTGAAGATCCTGATACCACCAAGCGGTTGATAGACGACCGCCTCAAATCAGGCAATTTGAGAGGTAAGGTAATCAAAAGGGCTGACGGTAGGCACCAAATCCAGTTTGAAATGATGGCTACAGCAAAAATCGGGATTGGTAGCCATGCATCCACGTCCAATCAGAGTAAACCTAACCTTCTCAACATTGGCATTTTGTTCTTCGGCCTTTTCTCATATTTCCGACTGATTCTTCACCCTAGTCCTGGACTTTCCTACTACATGTGGGCATTTCTTGCGTTGTCCATCATCATGGCAGTAGTCATCTTTGTTCAGATGTTGTCGCAGATAGGGACGACATGGCCTAACGGAATAATCGAACTCAAAGAAGGATGGACGCAGTTGTTAGATCAAATACGGTCTCTGCCAAGGTGGATTGGCAGTCTTGTCCAGAAACTCAGGAATCTGAGGCATACCCCGAATCCTCAGTGGCATTGGTCTAAGCTGAGGGATTTCCCTAAGTTCTTCCTGGAAGCGTTGGCCATATTTGGTGTGGTGGTCGCATTCATTGTCGGTTGGATCAGCGGTATGCCGGATTGGTGGGTATTCAGCCTGGGTCTTGTATGGTTCATGTTCATAGTGATGGCTATGATGAAGGATGCACCGT
>Ga0154632_1097_pt1 | contig 17884 bp, 16 predicted proteins | sample Rifle2008BG13ft_FD_116061 | JGI IMG/M metagenome (GOLD analysis project Ga0154632, IMG submission 116061) | Chloroflexi bacterium RBG_13_53_26
GAGGAGTCTTATCATTGCCACGCCTGAGCTCTTCAAAAAGAGGTTCAATATCGAGGTCAGGGTGCAGAGCGAAGTACGCGCGATCGACAAGGGGAAACGCATGATTGAGGTGATGCGCACCGATACCGGCGAGGTGTATCGCGAGAGCTATGATGCCCTCGTCCTTGCCACGGGGTCGATGCCTATTCGCCCTCCGCTTCCAGGTATCGATCTGCCAGGCATACTCAGTCTGCGGACTATTCCCGACAGTCGCCAGATAAGAGAGTGGATAGTTGACAGAAACGCCGGGCGGGCAGTTGTTGTCGGCGGCGGATTCATTGGCTTGGAGACGGCCGAGAACCTGGTCAAGCGCGGTATCTCAGTCACCATCATCGACATGCTTCCGCAGGTCATGCCGCCGATCGATGCGGAGATGGCTGTGCCTATCCAAGAACACCTGACTGCCAAAGGAGTCTCGCTTCATCTGAACGATGGGGTGGCTGGATTCGAACAGAGGGCCGATGGAGTAACCATTTCAGTGGCTACCAAGTCCGGTGTCAGTTACGATTGCGACATGGTGCTGCTGGCAGTGGGTGTGCGCCCTGAAATTCGACTGGCAAAGGAGTCCGGGCTGGAGACAGGGCATCTCGGTGGCATCCGTGTCAGCGATCAGATGCGGACGAGTGATGAGCAAATATGGGCGGTAGGTGATGCTGCAGAGGTGCGAGACTGTGTCACCGGCATGTGGAGTCTCATTCCACTGGCAGGTCCTGCCAATCGTCAGGGCCGGATCGCAGCCGATGTGATCTTGGGCCGTGATGCCAGGTTTCGGGGTGTTCAAGGCACACTGGTCTGTAGGGTCTTCGATATCACCGTTGCGGCCACTGGTGCCAGCGAGAAGACCCTGCGACGCTATGGGGTCGGCGGCCAACCGGCACAGTACGAGAAGGTCTACCTGCACCCGGGGCAGCATGTCAACTACTATCCGGGGGCGAGACCCATCACGATGAAACTCATCTTCTCGACGCAAGATGGCAGAGTTCTTGGTGCTCAGGCAGTCGGTGAGGAAGGTGTTGAGAAACGAATAGACGTGATCTCTATGGCCCTGCAACGGGGTTCCACCGTTTTCGATCTGGAGGAAGCCGAGCTGTGCTATGCGCCACAGTTCGGTGCTGCCAAGGACCCTGTCAACATTGCCGGTATGATTGCAGCCAATGCCTTGCGAGGAGATGCCCCAATAGCACACTGGAAAGATATCAGGGAGCCCAGACCATATGTTCTCGACGTTCGTGAGGCTCATGAGTTTGGCCGTATGCACATGGAGGGAGCCACCAATATCCCACTCAACACGCTTCGGGACAGAATGAATGAACTGCCACGTGATAGAGAGATCATGGTCTATTGCAGTGTGGGGCAAAGGTCATACTATGCTTGCCGCGCCTTGCGCCTCAACGGATTCCAAGCCAGGAACATCTCCGGCGGTATAAGGACTCTGGAGGCAGAGAGGCAAGTCGAGACCGAATAGAGGAGCTCGTAGCGAAGCCCAATCGACCAGGGTGTCGACAGGTGACCACCAAAGACAGAATAACCAGTTCTTGCAGACTGGCCATTCAAGTTCTGCTCACACGACTTCCAGAGAGTGTGAATGCCTCTACGCCGTCTTCAACTCGGAGATGCAGTGCCCACAGCGGGTCGCTTTGATCGGGATGGAGGAGAAACAGTAGGGGCAATCTTTTGTGGTCGGAGCTGCTGCTGGGACTCGGCGCATCCTGTTGATTTGACGGATCATCAGGAAGACGACAAAGGCGACAATGAGGAAGGTTATCACGAAGTTTATGAAGAGCCCGTAGTTGATGGTGACGGCACCGCCAGCCTGGGCTTGAGCAAGGGTATCGTATGGTCCTGCTGCAATCTCGCCCTCCTTAATGACCGCAAACAGGTTGGCAAAGTCCACATTGCCCAAGAGAAGCCCTATGGGCGGCATGATTATGTCCTTCACCAGAGATGACACGATGGCGCCAAAGGCGACGCCGATGATGATGCCAACAGCCATGTCAATGACATTGCCTCGCATGATGAACTCCTTGAATTCCTTGATCATGTTTGGTGCCTCCTTTCCTGTCGTATGCCTACTATCGCCTTGTATTCTATCATAAGTATCGGTCACTAAGGTAGTGCAGCCCCCACAGGCTTGACACAGGACATTCTGTGCTCTAACATTCCCAATGGATCGAAGCAGATCGTTGGATCGACTGCTCCACGGGAAAAAGGAGGGCACTATGGCAGATGGTAGTGTGTACAAGGTGATCGAGATAATCGGGACGAGCACCGATTCCTGGGAGAAGGCCGCAGCTTCCGCTGTGCAAAAAGCAGCTAAGTCTCTAAGAGACCTTCGTATTGCGGAGGTTGTTGAAATGGACATGCAGCTCGAGGACGGCAAGATCCGTGCCTACCGGACGAAGATAAAGGTGTCGTTCAAGTACGAAGGCGGATAGCAGCCACCAGTTCTTGAGGCTAGTCCGGCGAACACCGTTCTATCACAGCGGAGAAGAATAAGTGGATAATGTGGCAAGTCTGATTGCAGAACTGAGTAACCGCCGTTGGGAGGCACGCAAGGCTGCGGCACAAGAGCTGGTCAAGATGGGCCCGCCAGCAATACCTCATCTTGTTGAGGCTCTTCATCATGGAGATGCGGATGTTCGCCTGGTTGCGGCCAAGGCTCTCGGCTGGATCAGGAATGCCGCGGCTGTTGCACCTCTGACGAAGACACTGGGGGATGGAGATTCGGATGTCCGCAGGGCCGTAGCTCTGGCACTGTCAATGATTGCAGATGCGGAGGCTGTTGTTCCCCTGGTCGAAGTGCTGGGCAGGGACTCGAGTTGGCCTGTCCGTGCGGCTGCTGCCGAGGCGCTGGGCTCAATCGGGGACACTCGTGCTATTCCTGCCCTGGTGGCTGTTCTGGGAGACGGCTACCTGGAAGTGCGTGAGGCTGCAGTTGAGTCTGTGGCGCGGATGGGACAGGCTGCAGTACCCCCGCTGCTCAAGGCCCTTGATGGAGGCAATCCCGAAATGCGTTGGGGTGCAGCCAAAGCTCTTGGCATGATCGGTGATGCTGCATCTGTCGAGCGTTTACAGCAGACCATAAAGGACAAGGATCCAAGCGTCCGCCAGGCTGCTGTCGAAGCCCTGGGCAAGATCGCTGATCCCCGGTCGGTCGGTCCCATTGCCGCTGTGCTGAAGGACTCATTCTCGCCCGTTCGCTATTCCGCAGTCAAAGCGCTGGAACGCATTGGGGATCCCCAGGCAACTGCCGCACTCACGGCTGCTGTGAAAGACAGAAATTGGGGTGTTCACTGGGCTGCTTTGAAGGCTGTGGAGAAGATTCGCAGCATTCAGTCAGAGCAGAAGCCTCCGGTGTGAGTGCAGTGCCAACAAGCTGCAAGCCTTCCCGCGCGCAGGATTTCGGGAGGGTTGATACTGAAAAGGTGGCTATGTTCTCGATTTGGATGGGGGATTGAGGTTCATGGTTTCCGGACACCTTCCTCGCGGGCTATGCAGGCCGCTCCCAGTGCTGCAACCAACTCGGGCTCATCAGGTATTGTCAGCCTGATTCCCAGGTGCTCCTCCAATGCACGTGCAAAGCCGATATTTCTGGCCACACCACCGGTAAAAGCGACATCCCCCGCGATGCCTATTCTCTTGGCCAGCCCACCAACCTGCGTGGCCATAGAGGCATGTATACCGGCGATGATATCGTTCTTGGGTGTTGGAGGGTCCCGGTGTACGTGAGAGATAACCTCTTGTTCAGCGAAGATAGTGCACATGTTGGAGATCTCGGCCTTGCCCTCGGCCAGCAGGGATGCCCTTGCCATCTCTTCCAAGGGCATTTGCATCAACTTGGCCATGGTTTCAAGAAAAACACCTGTACCTGAGGCACACCTTTCGTTGCCGATGGAATCGTCTGCCGCTCCCCTTTCGTTGATCCTGACTACTGTGCAGGTCTCTGCCCCGACGTCGATTACTGTTCTGACTGTGGGAAACAGTCGGTTAATGCCTCTGGCAAAGCAGGAACCAGGAGCTCTCTGTTTGTGAGCCAGGGAAATGGACTTCCTTCCTGCACCCGTGACCACAATATAGACAATGTCCTCGAGACGGAAATCGGTGTCTTCCAGGGCAGCCGCTATGACCTTTCTGGCCCGAAGTTCCCCTTCCTCTGCCGAATTGATCATATTCCATGACAACACCTCGTTGTCTTCCATGATAACCACCTTGGTGGTCAGACTTCCCATATCCAGCCCAGCAAAGAGCACAGCTAAACCTCCTGAGCGCTACTGAAGCTATCGCCTGCAATCATCCGGCTTGCCCTTCATTTGCTCTGTGCCTGGGCTTTCTCTTGGGCAAAAAGAGCTGCTCCCAGAGCGCCGATGATTTGTGGGTCTGGAGCCAGCACCGGCTCCAGACCGACTTTGTTCTTGATCTTCTCCACCATGCCGATATTCTTGGAGATGCCACCAGTGACCGTAAAGTCCTTATTTATCACGACCCTCTTCAGCAGATTGAGGCAGCGCACTGCTATGGCATCATGCAGCCCGGCCAGGATATCACTCCTGGATACACCCTTTCTCAGTAGAGCGAGGGCTTCGGACTTGGCGAAGACGGCGCACACAGTGCTGAAAGTGATATCCTGTGTTGACTTCAGCGACAGGTCACCGATTTCGTCCAGAGGAACCTGCAGCACATCGGCAATCACCTCGAGGAATCTGCCAGTGCCCCCGGCGCACTTATCATTCATAATGAAGTTGGTCACTCGGCCGTTCTCGTCGCAGTTGATTGCTTTGCAGTCCTGCCCTCCCATGTCGAGGATGGTCCTCACTGAGGGGAAGTACCAGTTGGCCCCCCGGGCGTGACAAGAGATCTCGGAAACATTGGCCTTGGCAAAGGGCACCAGTATCCTTCCATATCCTGTAGCCACAACATACCCTATGTCTTCAAGCGAAAGCCCGGTGCCGTTAAGTGCCTCGTCTATAGTGAACCGGGCAGTCTTGCTGCTTTCCGGGCCTGTTTCACAGATGCTGAAGGACACCATTCTGCTGTCCTCCATTATGACTGCCTTGGAACCGCGTGAGCCAATATCTATACCAGCTACAAACATCTTTTGACCTCGATGACTACTGAGAAATCAGGCTGCATACTAGCGTAACCTCCATTCTCCCGCCTGTCCAGTCAAGGAACGAATGATACCCAAATATGCCTCAATTCCGCAATACCCGCGGGTCCGTTGTACAATCGCTGAAATGTGTTGAAGTGCCTGGGAGATGTCAAGCTGATCACCAGCGGCTTTGGGTGAAGAGGAGGTCTTTCCTATTTTCGCTCTTCAAGCAACTCGAAGAACTCCTCCAGTTTGTCCTTCAATTGATCCTCGGGAACATAGGTCGGATCGTAGGTGTCATTGTCGAGGACCAGTGTGGGAATACCAGCTTTTTCCTGCAGGGAGTCCTTCAGCATTCTGATACAAGCGTCGGTCTGCCTGCAGCCGATGCTAGCGAAACAGACCGCGCCTTCAGCTCTGTAGTCTATGGCATCTCTGACTGCGTCTCGAAGGATACCTTCCTCCGCCGGTCCATGCATTGGACCACAGATAGGGCAGTAGAAGCTCTTCCTGGCCAGACTCTCCAGGGGCTTTCCTGGGTCAATGTTCTCTCCATCCCTGTAGGAGAAATAAGGCTCGGCGACACAAACTGCCCCGTGTTTACCTTGCATCCAGCCCATTAATGCCCATGCACATGCTGGTGGGACGAATATGGTGAGGAGGCGAAACTTCTCCTCCTGTACATATCCTTTACCCTCCTCCACTTTTTGCCTGGCGGCATCTCTTATTGCCTCAAGGTGAGCGATTGCCTCTGCGGTTCCTGCCATGTACATTTCTGTGCCCATCATATGTATAAACCACAGGTTGCGCCATGGCGAGGGCACTGCTTTCCTTAGCTCGCGGATCTCTCGATGCAGCTCCTGCAGCCGGCGCGAGCGCTCCATCACCTCGGCAAATCGATCCCAGTCCATCTTGCGCCCGGTGAGATCTTCCAGAAAACAGATCAATTCCTGCAATTGTTGAGTAAAATACTGCACCCCCCTCTCAGAATATTGATAAGAGCGGTCGAGGAAGAAGCGGGGGCAATCATAGACTTCTGCCAGGAGGTTGCTACCCTTGGCGGTATTGTCACAGACTTGGTTGCTCCAGACGAGGGCATCAGGGCGAGGCAGCCATCCCTGGATAGCCTGGCCAGCTATCAGGCGCTGGGCAGAACATATCTCTGGGGCAAGCCCGAATGCTGCGGCGGCACTGAAACAGTCCTCAACCCCCTTTACGATTTGGGCTGCCACTGTGGCCGCGAATTCCAGCTGCAGTGGAACGATATCCATGGCATAGAAGATCTCCGGCGGAATCATTGGGGTGTGGGAGACAAGGAGCTTGCCTTCCTCCTTGGCCCTCTGCACCCTGCGGAAGTAGCCCACCACAATCTCGTAGTTGATGGCATCAGGCTGTCTTTCGTGACGCTGCCTTTGCATCTGGGCCACTGCATCCACCACCTCTATGATCTCTCCCAGCTTTGTGGTATCTGCGACTTTCAGTGTCATCTTCGTGCTCTCCCCTCCAGCATTTCAAGGAAAGCCTGCACCCGAGTCATTATCTGGCCTGTTCCTGACGCTCCGTATTCAATACTCAGCTCCAGAACAGGCACTCCTTGTATCTCCAACCTCCTCCTGAGCAGGGGCTGATCGTGAGCGCAATGAACACAGTAGCGGACCACCTCACTGACTACACCATCAACACGATAGTCCTTGACCAGTTGCAGTGCTCTATTGAACCGTTCCTCAGGGGGAAACATGCGAGGACAGGGGAAGTTGTTGAGGTAGCGTCGGGAAAGGGCTTCCACCGGGTCAATCTCGGGGCTGTCATCTACCAGGTCCCACCAGTGCCGCACTCCCGTGCAGAGTTCATCCACCACCACCAGACCCCCCAGGTCTTCGATGGTTTTGACGAACTCGGGGTTGTTCAGCGGACTGCCGTTGATCATCAGTCTGAACTTGCCCTTGACCGCCCGCTGACCACTACTGGCTTCTCCCACGAGTCTCTCCAGGAGTCCATTGAATTCCTCTCTGGGCATCTTGAAGCCAGCGTTGAGTACCTCCAGTACCTCAGCCCCGGTAATCGGCGGGCAGTCCGATTTTCTCAGATCGTAAAGCTCCTTGAGGAGCTCTCTGGTCCTGTTGAAGACCTTGATAGTCTGCCGCAGTGCCTCATCCGTGATCTCCACATCAAAGAAGCCCTCCAGCCTGTCTTTTAGACCTTGCACCTCGTTGTGATAGAGATCGTGAGCTGACTTGGTCATTTTGCGGGGCACGTCGACAATGTGCACGAAAGGGGTGAAATCATAGTGCTTCCAGACATCGGTCAAGCGACGGGGACAGTCACAGGTAGCGGCTGAGACAAAGCCATCCAGGAAGTGGTATTGATTTCTGAGGACCAGGTCGAGGCAGCTTCGGACAAAGGAGCAGGTATTGATATACATGTAGGCATTGGCTTCTTCAAGGGCTGGTTCCTGAGAATCACCGGTAAGCCTTATTGGCACCATGCCTGCGGCATGAATGATTTCCTCGGGCACGTAGGTGCACTGGAAAGCGATGACCCTTTTCCCTTGCTCCTTGCATGCTCTGACAGGAGCGGTGTAAGGGAAAGAGGAGTTTATCTCCCTTATCTCCCGCAGTGTTTCCAGAGTATCGGCTATGCTATCTCCTTCTTAGTTTCGTTAAGATCGCTTGATTCAGGCTGCCATACGCTGGTTCGGACCCAGAAAGGGAGCGCACTGCGCTACATCCTAGCAGATTGCGGACAGATTGATCAATCTGTGATTTCTGTGATCTGAGGATGAGTACGGCCGTGTGGCGGTAGAGCCTTCAGAGAGGCCAAGAGGTCGCGAATCTCAGATGGCCATCTGGCATAATAGATGTTGTCCCAGGGGGTGACGGCATACCAATAGCGAAGGTCACCCCGACCCCAGAAGCTACCCTACCATCGGAGGAAAAACTGTGTTGTGTACACAGCCCATCCACAAGAGAGACTGTGACGTCGGATCCGGATACTAGATCATGCTACACGCCAGGCACGCACCCAGGGCCTCTGACCATCAACACCGGCTTGCAGGTGCCTCTGAATACCTTCAAGCAAACACTGCTGCGGAGCAACCTTCCCAGACGACCGCGCCCATGCCCTGCCATGACAATCAGATCGCAGGGATTGTGTTCTGCATAGAAGACAATCGCCTGAGCTGCCTTCCCGAGGAGCACTTTTGTCTGTACCTTGATTCCTTCATCCTGCATCTTCTTGGCAGCTACGGCCAGATACTGTTCGACGTCTTTTTCCTTCCCACCCTTGGCTTGGCTGGACATCGTCTGCTCCGGCGGCTTGCTATAATCGGCTGCCTGTTTGTAGCCTTTGGTTTCCTTTATGACTCGCACCAGAGTGACCTTCTCAGACCCACAGCGTTTAGCGAGCTCCGTTGCCCAGGGTATCGCACACTCCGCCACCTTTGAACCATTCAATGGAACCAGGATATTCTGATACACCTTCTCCCTCCTTTTCCCTAGGATCCGACTGATCAAGGATTGTACCACACCAGCGCAACGGCCACTAGACTGTTTTACATCATTGGAAACCTTACCGATCGTGACAGGGTTTGCGATCTGCTCCCTGCCAACATGCAGTATCCCCTCAAACTCCTGGCAGACACTGACGGGCGGATATGTTGAGAAGGCAGAACTTGCGGAACAACCGCCATCTGTGATATCAAAGTCAAAATCCGATCGGTACACGAAATTGTTTGACCAAACCTCTGTTTCCTTGCTAGACTGTGGCCAGACCGACGGACAAGAATGCAGGCAACAAAACCGCGAGCGGTGCTTTGTGAGGCACCGCCTGGAAAGGGGGAAAGTGAATTGAGTACCAAGGTGAAGTCCAAGGCACTGAAGGAATTCCAGGAAGCTACCCAGATGCTGGTCAATCCTGCTCTGCAGAGGTGGAAGGATCAGGGTGGCCGAGTCATAGGCTGCTACTGCTCCTATGTCCCGGAGGAGGTTATTACAGCGGCGGGCTTTGTCCCGTTCCGGATGCGCGGTACGGGCAGCGCCGGGACGGACATGGCTGATACCTGTGTGAGCAGCATCAACTGCAGCTTTGTCCGTCACTCGCTTGACCTAGGTCTGAGAGGCGAGTACAGCTTTCTAGACGGTGTGGTCTGGGTCAACAGCTGCGATCACGTCCGCCGCATCTACGACCACTGGAAGCGCAAGATAGACACTCCGTACCTGCGCCTTATCAGCCTCCCGAAGAAGGTGGATGAACCGCAGGTGGAGTGGTTCCGGGAGGAAGTATCCCTGTTCAGGGAATCTATGAAGGACCACTTCGGAATTTTTGTCTCCGATGAACGCTTGTGGAAGGCCATCAAGCTGCACAACGAAACACGCCGACTGCAGAGGCAGCTTTATGAGTTAAGGAAGCGAAAGAATCCCCCGATCACCGGTGTGGAAACGCTGGCGGTTATGGTGGCGGGCACGGCCATGCCAAGAGAGGAGTACAACAAGCTCCTGAAGGAGCTTGTTGACGAACTGAGCCAGTCATCTGCGGGCCATTCCGACCACCGCGCCAGGATAATGCTTATTGGCGGCATACTGGACGATCCAGCCTACATCGAAGTGATTGAGAGCCAGGGTGGTCTGGTGGTCACCGACTCGATGTGTTTTGGCACCCGAATCATGTGGAAGGATATCGATGAGAAAGAGAAGGATCCTGTCACGGCTCTAGCCCGATACTACATAGCCGACCGCCCTTCCTGCGCCAGAATGTTTGGGGACCAGCCCAGAAGATCTGCTTTCATCAAGGATATGATCTGCGAGTTTAACGTGGATGGGGTGATTGCAGAGCGGCTGGTGATGTGCGACAACTGGACGGGGGAGCAGTTTATGACCGGCGAGGATCTTAAGGAAGCGGGCATTCCCTACATCAGGCTGGATAGAGATTACATCAACGTCGGTGCCGGGCAGTTGAGAACGCGGGTACAGGCATTCCTGGAAATGATGGGGAGGTAAACGATGACAACAAAGAAACTCAGACAATACAAGTATGACCCGGATACCTTCAATCGGTACAGACAGGAACGCGACTATTTCAATTTCCTGTCGGGCATCCTGGCAACGATGCCTGACTCCATGAGCCAGCTCAGCAAGGAGATAACCGACATTACTGTGGAGCGGTATGACCAGATAGTGCGCTGTGCCGAGGAGGGTAAACCCTTCGTCGCCGGCTACTTCTGCGCCGCTCCGGAGATTTACGAAGCCATGGGACTCCCCTGGTATATGATCATGGCCACTCCGTTTCTGGCCGCCTCGGCACCCTATCTGACGGAGGATATTGATGCTGCCGAGGCCATGGGGCTGGGGACAGACTGGTGCACTGCGTGCCGGCTGTCCCTGTATTACATAGAGGCGGGACTGACGCCGAAGCCATGGGCGCTCATTGGGTTGATACATCCCTGCGATGCTGGGAATATGCTGCACCAGGCTGTGGCGCGGAACAAGAAATGGCGTGATGTTCCCATATTTGCCAGTGACCCGCCCTATTTCGAGGATCAGCGGGGCATAGACTACTACGCTGGGGAGCTCAGGCGTATGGTCGCCTTCCTGGAAGAGCACACGGGTGCCAAACTGGACCTCGACAAGCTCAGGGAGGTTTGCAGGGAGACAAACAAGCAGTATGAAATTCTGTCAGAATACACCCAGTTGAGGCGGGCACATCCTTGTCCCCACGGGTGGGGAGTTGGTGGGCCACAGGCCTTTGCTGCCACCCAGGTCTTCCAGACCGGCAGGCCGAGGGGAACCAAGTGGCTGCAACAACTGTACGCTGATGCTGAGGAACGCGTCAAGAACAAGACAGGCCCAGTACCCAAGGAGAGGATCAGGTATTTCTGGTTTGACCTGCTGCCCTTTGGCTGGGTCTTCGAGTTGATGCCCTGGCTGGAGCAGGAGTGGGGTGCTGTGCTGGTGATGGAGATGTTTGGGCTTCAGCCCTACACGCCGATCGACCTGAGGAATGAAGAGACCATTTTCAAGGGGCTGGCCAAGAGGAACCTGTATGACTCACCGATGATTAGGCAGGCGCGTGGTCCTGCCGATTACTTTGCCAGCGATATCGCGCGGGTAGTGAAAGACTATGATATAGATCTCGTCATCTGGCCGGGCCACATGGGGCATAAAGATGGGTCTGCCAGCACTGGCATCATGAGGGAGATATGCCAGGAGCTGAAGGTTCCCTATATTCACATAGGGCTGGACCTCTTTGATAAGAGGTACACCACTCCCGAGGAGTGCAAGGATAAGTTGAGCAAGTTCTTCAGTGCCATGGGGCTAGGCTAGATACGAGCAGGAAGGCTGCGTGTGACCATAGAAAAGGAATGTGACAAGGAGAAATCATGATTGTTGGAGGCTGCGACATAGGTTCTGCTACTGGCAAAGCGGTTGTCATGAAGGACGGGGAAATCGTGTCATATGCGATTACACCCTCCACTGTCAAGCCTGAGGTGACGGCGCGTAAAGCTATGGACGAAGCTCTACAGAAAGCGGGATTGTCAAAGCTGGAGGACCTGGACTATGTCGTGGGCACGGGTTACGGCAGGCTCAAGGTGGAATTTGCCAATGAGAATGTCTCAGAGATAAGCTGCCATTCCAGGGGGGCTCAATGGCTGCTTCCCACGGCGAGGACGGTGATTGATATCGGCGGGCAGGACTGCAAGGTGATGTCTGTGACCGACAAGGGCAAGGTCCTGGAGTTTGTGATGAATGACAAGTGTGCTGCTGGAACCGGGAAGTTCTACGAGGCTATGGCTAGAACTCTCCAACTAAGCCTTGAGGAACTCTCAACCATGGGCCTTGAGGCCAAGAAGCCTGCGGCTATCAGCAGCCAGTGCAGTGTTTTCGCCGAGTCTGAGGTGATCACCCTGATCAATGAGGGTGTCGAGTTGGCTGATATCATAGCCGGCCTCAATAACTCGGTGGCTGGCCGGCTAAGTGGCATGGTGGGCAGGGTGGGTGTGGTGGAGGACGTGGTCGTGACCGGAGGATGTGCCAAGAACGAGGGCTTGGCCAGGGCGCTGGAGCAGCGGTTGAAGGTGAAGATCAAGAGGTTGCCCATGGACCCTCAGATCGCCGGTGCAGTGGGGGCTGCAGTGATAGCTGCCGAGAAGGTGGCCCAAAAAGCCCAAACTGACTCTGTTGCTGCCAAGTCTGCCCGTTAATCTGAAGCAAGAGGGTGTTTCCCAAAGAGACCCTTCGCTTACCAGGGGGAAGGTCCCTTGTTGGCCGAAGGGTCATCTTTTTCGATGGACGAGGAATCATCAGGTAGAGCTGTCAGAAGCTGTCTTTCAGACAGGCGCGGGCGAAAGGGAAGCGGACTGTGGCTATCTATGATGCTTATCTGACAAAGCTAGCTGAATACGTGGGCGGGCTGCGGCAAAAGGGGAGGAGGGTCAGGGAAATCGATTGCCCCTCCGGGGTGGACAAGTTGCTGGAGGGCCTGCCGGTCAAAGTCGGCCCCGGTACAAACAGTGACGTCATATTGCGCAGCGATACCTTTGTGGAGATGGGCAACCCTGATGTGGGCTCCTCTGCCTTTCTGTTTTGGACGGACAGTCCTGCTCTCATCGCAGACGGTAGGATCACCTTAATTGGCCCCGATATCCCGGAGTCGCCGGGGGCCAGCTTGCCCTTCGGACAGGTATTGATAATGGCAGGGGCGGGGCTGAGTGAGAAGGACCACCAGAAGCTGGAACATACCCAGTTCGTTGCTGACCAGATAGAAGGGTATATGATTCGGAGTACGTCCCAGCTTATCTGGTCCAGGGTGAGCAAGGAGGCTGCCGAAAAAGGCTTCTGCTTTGAGACTCTGGGGAGGTCACTGATGGCCATATTCAAATCGGAGGTGCCCGAGGTAGAGGCAATGGAGATACTCTTTGTTACTTCAAGCAGGGAGGATTTGGGGCCGCTGGACGACATAGGCGCTCAGGTGAAGAAGATATACAAGAGTATTCTGGTGGCAGACTGGAAAGCCAGGGGCTTTGATGCCTATGTGTGCAGCTATGGAGGAGACTGCAAGACCTGCCCCGATCAGCCCGTGTGCGATGAGATCAAGGAAGTTGTCAAGGTGCGCAAGCAAATGATCTCCGAATCCGAAGGTCCTTCTGACTCCTAGCCTGGTTGATGTTTCGGCTGCTTGGGCAGCCTTTTTCGCTTCAGAGAATGAGTAGTATGTTGGGTGTAAATGTCGATGTCTGAATCTCTGCCCCCCAAGAAAAAGAGGCTGGTGGCTGTCTCCGGCAAAGGCGGCACGGGCAAAACGGCGTTCACGGCTATGATGACCAGGGCGCTGCTGGATAGCAGCATGGCTGGTCGGTTGCTGTTGATCGATGCCGACCCGGCCTTGGGGCTACCCAGTGCTATCGGGGTGCAGGTGAAGCGGACAATGGGTCAGGTTCGTGAGGAGATCATCAGGACAGCCAGGAGTGGCAGTCAGGAGGAGAAGGCTCAACTGGGCGAAATGCTGGACTATATGGTTCTGGAGGCGCTCATTGAGACGGACAGCTTTGCCCTGCTGGCTATGGGGCGCACTGAGACCCAGGGGTGTTTCTGTCCTGTGAACGATCTGCTGCGCGGGGCGATAGAGATGCTCTCCAGAAGCTTCGACACCATCATCATCGACGGCGAGGCCGGGGTGGAGCAGATCAACAGGCAGGTGGTCAGGCATCTGGATACACTGATTGTTGTCAGCGATGCCACTGCCAGGGGCCTGCAGACCGCTTCCCTGATAAGAAGGATGATTTCGGATGACAGGGTCATCCGCTGTGACAAGCTCGGCTTGGTCTTCAACAGGGTCCAGGGCAATGAGGAATTGCTCCGGCGGTCCGCAGGGGAGATTGGCATTGAGGTCCTGGGTTTCGTCCCCCATGATGAGGCCATTGGCCAGTTCGATCTGATCGGCCGGCCCATAACGGAGCTGCCCGCCGGATCCCCCGGACTTGTGGCGGTACGTGCTATCGTGGAAGGGCACGTTATCGGTCAATGACTCTCTCCTATCGCCTGATCGACTCTCATGCCCATCTGGAGGAACTGGAGGACTTGGCCTCGGCGATAGAAAGGGCCAGGCAGAGTGGGGTGGTGGCCATAGTTGCCGTTGGCTCGGATCTCGAATCGAACAACCAAGTGCTGGAGATAGCTGCAAAGTACAGCGGCTTCATCTGGCCAGCGCTCGGTCTGCATCCAGGCCTTCTTCACGAAACTGCTTCATCTATTGAGCACCAAATGCGGTTTATTGAAGACAACCTGTCGGATGCTGTAGCCATAGGCGAGGTGGGTTTGGACTATCATAAGAAGGTGGTTGGTGTTAGTGGCAAGGACCTGCAGCACAGGGCGTTCGGCGCAGTCCTGGCTCTTGCGGGGCGCTACGACAAGCCGGTGATCGTCCATTCGAGATATGCCTGGAGGGATTCGTTTGATCTGACCAATGAGGCAGGTGTGGACAAGGCTGTCTTTCACTGGTACACCGGGCCAACTAGCGTGCTGAAGGATATCCTGGACCGGGGCTACTTTGTCTCCGCAACACTGGCCGTCGAGTACCATGCGGAGCATCGCAGGACGGTGAGGGAGGCTCCTCTGGAGAACCTCTTGCTGGAGACGGACTCTCCAGTGGTATATCAAGGGCATCGGTCGGAGCCGGCGGATGTCGGCCGTGTTTTGCAGGCCGCGGCGGAGATGAAAGGTCTGCCACCGGAGGTGGTGGCAGAGAAGACCACCGGGAACGCCTTGAGACTCTTCCGAATACAAGGTATCTCGTGAGTTTGAGGCCTTGGGCAAATGATAACCGTATTTTGGGATCGGAAGATCCCTTGTTCATTGATTGGCACCGGTCAATATCATGTAGTTGGCAGAAAGGCGATGACGTATTAAGATGGGAAAGAACCTGCTGGCCAGGTTTGCTTGAATAAGGCCATAAGCCAGGACTGCTAAGAAGTCAGAGAAATAAAGGGGGCATAATGAAGATCTGCCTGGTACACATCACAGAGATGCCGAAGGAATTCCACGATATCTGGTTTAGTATGGTGCAGCAGAGCTTCAACAAAGCGCTGCGGCCCGACACTGAAGTGGTGCTGAAGCCGATAAGGCAGGGGCTTAAGGGGGACAATGTTCTCGATTTCGATAACCCCTACTTTGCTCTCATGAGTAAGAAGGAAATAGTCGAGGCTTTCATCGAGGCGGACAAGGAGGGCTTCGATGCTGCCTGTGTGCACTGCTTCGGGGACCCAGGGATCAAAGAAGCGAAATCGGTTGTTAGTATACCGATCTTTGGTCCTGCTGAATCCAGCATGCACTTTGCCTGTCAGTTGGGCCGCAAATTCGCCATAATCGGTACCAATATGCCCGGTCAACTTGCCCAACTCGAGGAGCAGGTCAGGGAGCACGGCCTGGAGGATCGGCTGATACCCAATGGGATACGGTTCGATAAAGAACCCTTCGCCAGGGTGTGGGAGAAATGGCTGGGGAATCCGCAGTTGGCCGCAGACGGCGTGGCCGAGGTGGCCAGAGAGTGTGTTGCCGATGGCGCTGATGTGATCGTGCTTGGCTGTGCTGGTACCAGTCTGCTCTGCAGCATGGCCGGATTCAACAAGATCACCGTTGATGGCCAGGTGGTTCCCATCCTGGATTCGGTGATGGTTGCCATGAAGACGGCTGAGATGGCGGTTGACATCAAGAAGGGAACGGGCTTGCCCATCCCGAGCAGGACCAGAAACTATGTTCTTCCTTCAAAGGAAGATTGGGTGAGGGTGAGATCCAACTTCGGTCTGCCAGCTTAGGCACCGCCGTGCTTTAGAGGACTAATGAATCAGCATGCGGGCGGAATCAAATATGCAGCTCGATGACGTCGCCATCCTGCAGGACGTAGTCTCTCTTGACTCTCTGGCCATCGAACTTGCCTGAGCCCCAGACCTGGGCGTATCTCAGATTCCTTCCGAAGTCTTTGTGAACAGATTCGGCGGCATCCAGGGCGGTACTTCCCCTCTTGAGCACCACAGGATCGGTCAGGTCCGGCTTCTGCCCCGGAACCTTCGTATATATCCGAATCACATCCAGTGCCCTGAAGATGCCCGCTCTCAATTGCTCCAGCCCATCAGCCCGTTGAGCAGATGTGGAAATCACAGGGAATCTCCCATGGTAGTACGATTCCAGGATTCGATAGTTCTCTGCTGCTCCCTCGGCATCTATCTTGTTGCCGATGATCAGGGCCTTCTTCCAGGTTGTCATTTCCTCAGCCCTTCTGGAGTCTTGGGGAAGCCCTATTCTGAATTTGGCCAGCCACTCGATGGTGGCCTCCACCTGGGTTATTGGCTCTTGGGTCAGATCGACAACTACCAGCAGAAGGTCGGCGTTTCTAACCACATTGGGTAGCCATGAGCTAACGTTGGGTGCTGTTATCGCAGGGAGATCCACGAGCTGTATCTGGATATTCTCAAATTCCATCATGCCTGGAATAGGTAGCTGGGTGGTGAAGGGGTAATCCGCTACCTGTGAGGAGGCTCCTGTGATAGTGGTGACCAGTCTGGACTTGCCCGTGCTGGGAAGCCCCAGCAAAACGGCCTGTCCGGCACCTTCCTTCTTGACATAGTAGAGCAGGCTGCCTTTCCTGCCGACCATCGGCCTTTTCTCAGCCTCTTCATAGAACTTGGCGATCTTCGTTCTGAGCTCAGCGCGCAACCTGTCAGTGCCCTTATGCTTGGGCATGATGGAGAACATCTCTTCAAGAGCCTCGATTTTCTCTTGAGGCGTCTTGGCGAGCCGGTAGCGTTTCTCAGCTTCATAGTACTGCGGTGGCAGATTGGCTGGCATAGCTGTTACCAAGGACTCCGATCTCACAAGAGTCTGTTGGCCCTGCACTATATTCTATCGCATGGTGTCTATGGTTTCTGGTCTTGAATGTGGCTCAGACACGGGTCTCCTACGCTACCTGTCAGTGCGGGCTCGTCCGACGGGGGCCAATGAGGAGGCACGCACTTGCTTTGTGCTATAATGAGCGATAAACTTAGGTAGCTGGAATGAAGATTAAGCGACAGCATACTCTCCTCTATCTACTCATCATAGTTGCCATCGTGGTGCTGGTGATAACCCTCTTGCCCCGAGGTGAGAAGGTGAAGACACTAGAGGCATACGAAGTCATCGCTATGGTTGAGAATGGTGAGGTTGAGAAAGTTGAGATAAAGGATGACAGGAAGCTGTCCATCACTACCACTGCGGGAGACGAGTTCAAGTCTACCTTATCTACCGAGTACGTGGACGATTTCATTGCACTACTTCGTGAATACAATGTTGCTTTCGATACTCCCTACTCCAGCGGGTTTGACTGGACTTCATTGCTGTTCACGCTTCTGCCGGTGCTCCTCCTTGTTGGTTTGTTCTGGTTTCTGCTGCGCGGCGCTCGAGGTGCCAATAGCCAGGCCTTCAATTTCAGCCGCAGCCGTGCCCGGCTGTTCAGTGGTGACAAGCCCTCAGTGACCTTTGCCGATGTGGCTGGGGTCGAGGAGGCAAAGACGGAACTCCAGGAGATAGTTGAGTTTCTGAAATCCCCAGAGAAATTCACGGCTTTGGGGGCGCGGATACCCAGGGGCGTACTGCTCATAGGTCCACCCGGGACCGGCAAGACGTTGCTGGCGCGGGCTATTGCCGGGGAAGCTGCTGTACCCTTCTTTTCGATCAGTGGTAGTGAATTTGTGGAGATGTTCGTCGGTGTTGGCGCGTCCAGAGTGAGAGACCT
>Ga0154632_1015_pt1 | contig 17825 bp, 13 predicted proteins | sample Rifle2008BG13ft_FD_116061 | JGI IMG/M metagenome (GOLD analysis project Ga0154632, IMG submission 116061) | Chloroflexi bacterium RBG_13_53_26
CATACTGGGCCCCGCTCTGGGGGTTGTCGAAATGAGCGCTGATCTGGAGATATTCTTCGGCATCGGTGTCATCTTCATGTTCTTCCTGATCGGCGTCGATGAGATGGATGTGTCCGGACTTGTAGCCACATTGCAGGGACGTTTCTTTGTCGCCGGATTGATTGGATTTGCAGTGCCATTCGGGCTCGGCATGGTGGTGACATTGCAGGTGCTGGATGAACCTCCGGCAAGAGCCATCGCTCTTGCCGGCATCATGGCACTGTCAAGTCTGGGTGTCGTAGCCAGAGTCCTGGGGGACCTGGGGCAGTTGAAGCAGCCGCTCGGCTTACAGATCTTCACCACTGTGGTTATCCTGGAGATTATTGGGCTCCTCGTGGTCTCTTTTTCTCTCCAGGAGGTGAGTCAGGCCGGCAGCTTCACGCCTTGGGGAGTCCCTCTGCTGCTACTGGAGATCGCCGGCTTTGCTCTTGGTGCATGGATTCTGGCTGCCTGGGTTTTCCCGCCGTTGGTTGTCCGCCTCCAGCGCTTCATAGGTGCGCCGCAGTTGGCCCTCGGCTTGATAACAGGTGGTCTGCTATTGACCGTGGCCGGCGTGGAGAAGATCGGGGTGCATGGCTCTCTGGGCGCTCTGCTGCTCGGGGTAGCCCTCTCTGGCTTGCCACATCGTCTGCGCACGGAGATACTGCCCGGGGTACGTGGGCTGGCACATGGCCTTTTCATTCCACTGTTCTTCGCCTCCGCCGGACTGTATTTGGACCTCTCCTTCACTACATTGTCTGCCACTATCATCGTCTCCGTGGTCCTGGCCGCCGTCGCGGGCAAGTTCGGGGGCACCATGATCGGAGTAGTCGTGGCGCGCCTGGATCGCCCCCTGGCCATTGCCTCCGGCATGATGGCCAAAGGCGTGGTGGAGATCGCACTGCTGCTGGTGATGCTGAACATGGAGGCGATATCTCGGGAGCTGTTTTCGTTGCTCACCTTGATAATGCTGTGCTTCATCTTTCTGGTGCCACCTATCATGGGCGTGGCCGTCCGACAGACGAAGACCAGCGAGCACCCCAGGCTGCCGAAGGTTATGGTACCGTCGTTTGCCCGTTATGCTCTGGATGGACTGACAGTAGAGGACATTGTGGATAAGGATCGACAGTTCCCTGCGGACAATCTTACCGTGCAGAAATTTGTTGACTTGTGGGTGGTTCCAGAGCAGCACGAGTACGTGGTGGTCGATCAGTCTCGAAACGTGGCCGGTGTCGTTTCGGCGCATGATTTGGGCCGCGTGCCGAAGCATCAGTGGAACGCTACCACTCTGGCCAAACTGGTTCAGACCGGTGCACCGATAGCTGCCCTCAAAGAGCCGCTGGACGATGTGTTGGAGCGGATGGCGGACAACAGGGTCTCTGTGATGGCCGTGGTAGATCCTGACACGGGCAGACTCATCAGCTCTATCACCACGGCTGACGTACTGAGTCCGGTGGTCGGCCGGGAAAGGCACGACAAGAGGTGAGTCCTCGCTCGGCACAGATGGTATACAAAGGGGCTTCGCCACCCATCGCAAGCGTGGGGTGTGGGGAGGATGGGCGTCGATTCGGGGACTAGTGGCGGAGGAGGGCTTCGACTGAGAGGTCTTCATCGAGGTCCTGCCAGTGGATGCCAACCCCCTTGCCAATGAGCCGCCAGTTGTTTCGCTTCTTTGCGGGTGCCTTGCGCAGTGCGGGGAACCACTCAAGAGGAACGCTGATGACACGTCCGTCGGATAGCTGTACATTCATCTTGTCAGCTTCAAAGCGAACGTCTGTGGCCAGCACGGTTACAGTTCTAGCTGCTGAAATATTCATCCCATTTCCTCAGGAATAGATGCTTGTTTGTCTCAGCCAGTTGCCTCAACTCTCGAAGCTCTCTGGCATTATAGCCCACGGACTTGGCCAGGGCAACCGGTCTTAACCAGAATTTAGCGTAGTTCTCCGCCGTTTCAACGTGAATATGAGGCCGTTCATACCCCTCATTGCTGAAAAAGAAGAACCGGTGTCCACCGACACGTAGTACCGTTGGCACTATTAGCCTCAAAAATATTATAGCATACTGGCTGTTGCAGGTTGCAGCGCTCCCTGGCTGATTGGCAGCCACGGTGATGGGTCGTGGGTGGCTCGTGGTTCGTAGCTGATAGCTTGTAGCTGTGACGTTTGAGGGGAGGGCGATGCATGCGTCGCCCCTACATGGGGGTTGGCCCGTTCGGGGTTTGTTCTATGGTTGATCGTGCAGCACGGTGTTGGGTCGTGGCTGATGGGATGGTGGATTCCGCATCAAGTGCGGAATGACATGCCTCCCCTGGATCCGCCTGAGGCGGATGACATAGAGGCGCAGGAATGACGTTTGAGGGAAGGGCGATGCATGCATCGCCCCTACCTATGTGGCGGGGGCGCGGGATGGACGGGCGTCGGGTCGGGGACCTGACAGACACTACCTGTACGGCTTGGTGTGGTGAGCGCCGGCTTTGGGCAACCCGCGGGTGTATGTCTCGATCAGTTTTCTGAAGTGATACCCGTAGATGGCCAGAGTGATGGCGCGGGGGAATGTGCTAGGTCGCTTGAACAGAGTGGCGGCGAACAAGCGCCAGTAGTGTCTTCTGCCCTTTTCTTTGATGCCAAGATACCAGATGGACTTCAGCAAGGCTCTCACGTGGGTGGCCTTCAGGCCCTGACGTTTGTGCGAAACAGGGCGGTGCTCCTTCAACTGGGTGCGGACACGGGCATAGTACTGACGCGGCGAGTAGATGGCGGTGATAATGCGCTGGTAGCCGCTGACCAGGGATTCGCGGCCCATTTTGGGTACGAAGTTGAGCGAAAAGTCGGTGTTGTCCCCCGATGTCTGACCGACCAGTCGTTTCTCCTTCTTGAGGCGGTTGTAGAGTCCTGTGCCGGGTGGGGCATTGAGCAGGCCGACCATGGCAGTGACTATGCCGCTCTGTTGAATGAAATTGATCTGTCTATCGAAGATGTTTTGCGGGTCGCTATCGAAGCCGACGATGAATCCTCCCTGGACCTCAAACCCGTGATTTTGCAGAGTCTTTACGGATTGGACCAGATCGCGATTGGCATTCTGGTGCTTGCCGCACTCCCCGAGGCTGTCCTCATTGGGGGTCTCAATTCCGATAAATATGCGGTCGAAACCGGCATCTGTCATCAGCCGCATGAGGTCCTCGTCATCGGAAATCCCAATGGAAACTTGTGTAAAGAGCGTAAATGGATAGTTCCTTTCCTTCATCCAGGATATGATGGCCGGAAGTATCTCAGCCTTCAGCTTCTTTTTGTTGCCGATGAAGTTGTCGTCCACTATGAAGACGGAATTGCGCCAGCCGAGGCGGTAGATGGTGTCCATTTCGGCGATTAGCTGTCTTGCGTCTTTGGTTCTGGGGACATGGCCGTTGAGCAGGACTATGTCGCAGAAATCGCAGTTGAAGGGGCAGCCACGGGAATACTGGGCGCTCAAGGTGGCATATTTGCCAGTGTCGATGAGGCTCCAGTCCGGCCCCGGGCTGTGTCGGATGTCCGGTCTGTCATCGGAAGTGTAGATATGCTGTGCTGTGCCATTTTCGAGATCCGCCACTAGGTTGGCGATCACTGCCTCGGCCTCGCCCATCACAAAATGATCCACTCCCTGGAATTTGTCCTGTTGTTCATGGGCGGTGGCAAAGAGGGGTCCGCCGGCGACTATCTTGACGTTTGCCTTATTGCAGCGGCTGATGACCTCACGTGCGGATTGCTGCTGCACGGCCATGGCACTGAGGAATACGTAATCCGCCCAGGCGATGTCCGCATCCTTCAGCTTGTCGGTATTCATGTCGACCAGCTTCTTCTTCCAGCCGGTCGGGAGCATCGAGGCTACGGTCAACAGCCCCAGAGGGGGATAGGCTGCTTTCTTGGAAATGAATTTGAGGGCGTGCTTGAAGCTCCAGAAGGTGTCCGGATAGCGGGGGTAAATCAGAAGTATATTCAATTACTGCTCCTTGGTTGAGAGAATAGCGGCAGCCGAGGGTTGCTGAGCTGAGTGGTAGGAATCACAGAAACAATCATATCAGCCGAGTAGGCTATTGTCTACTGTGTTGACTGATGGGTGATCAGGCATATCTGATGATGAGGTAGATGTTGCAGAGAGCCACAGCCAGTAGTGTCGCCGGGATGGCGTATTTGCAGAACCGGCCCCAGGTAATGGGGTACCCTTCCTTTTCGGCGATGGCGGTACCGACCACGTTGGCGGAGGCTCCGATGGGCGTGGCGTTGCCGCCGATGTCCGTGCCAAGGGCCAGCGTCCAGGCCATTGTATGCAGATTGAGGCCCTGAGTAGCTGACAGGCTCTTGATGACAGGAACCATGGTGGCAGCGAAGGGGATGTTGTCAACGATGGCCGACGAAAAAGCCGAAATCCAGAGTATGAAGGGGATGACGATGATGATGTCTCCTCCAGACGCATCGGCGATCAAGTCGGCCAGCTTCACCAAAACGCCGGTGGCCTCGAGACCACCGACAGTGATGAACAAACCGAGGAAGAAGAGCAGCGTGCGCCAGTCCAGACCCTTGATAATCTGGCTGATGTGCTGGGGCGCGGTGACCAGAGTGAGCGCGGCAGCGATGACTCCGATGAGAGCCACAGAGAGTCCGCTTTGAGCGTGAGTGACCAGCAGGATGACCACCGCAATGAAGATGGCGGTGCTTATCTTGAACTGGCGGGGATCGGTGATGGCCTCTCGTGGTTGGGGGTAGGGGTTGGGCTGGCCGTTTGAGGCCTCTGCGGGGCGCTGGCTAAGGATGTTGCGGAAGAAGAGGTAGAACAGACCGAGGGTGACGATCATGCCTATCCAGGCGATGGGCCCGGTGTTGGTGAGAAAGTCAGTAAAGGTGTAGCCGAGGGCGGTGCCGATGATGATGTTGGGCGGGTCACCTGACATGGTGGCACTGCCGCCGACATTGGCCGCGAATATCTCGGCGATTATGATGGGAACGGGGTCGAATTTGAGGAGTCGGGCCAACTCGATGGTGACTACGGCGAGGAAGAGGAGCACGGTGATGCTGTCGATGAACATAGAGAGGAAACCTGCAAGCAGCATGAAGGTGACCAGGATAGGAACGACCCTGTAGTTGACCAGCCTGGCGACGAAGAGGCATAGCCAGCGGAAGAACCCGGCCGCACCGAGTCCCTCCACCATGATCATCATGCCCCCGATGAAGACGATGGTCTGCCAGTTGACGCCGCCGATTTCGGGGCCGCCGTTGACGCTGGCTCCATGTGACTCGGCGAGGCCGATGTGGTACCACCAGGAAGGGTGAATGAAATCTTCCAGCCGCAGCACGAGCCACAGAGCCTTGGGGCCGGAGTCAACCAAAGCGAGGATCAGAATGATAGTGAATCCGGCGCCAATCAGTGCGGGGATGAAGCGGTGGACTTTGCCAGACATGATGGCAATGAACATTACGACAAAGATCAGGATGGCGAGGATTTGTTCTATGCTCATCGCGGTTGCGTGCCAGTGCGTAGTATCTTACAGTCGGGCCTAGGTGGACTGCAAGTTTCTTGCGATGACGAGAAGGCCAGCCAATATCCAGGGGATGGGGGAGATGAGGTAGTAGTAGGTGTCCGATGCTACCAACGGGACGCCAGTGGGGGCACTCTCTACAATGCTCACCATGAGTGTTGCCACGCATGCCAGCACGATGCCGACGCCGAATCCGTACCAAGGGTTGTTTCGAGGAGATTTGATGATATCGAAGGCGATTTTGAGACCTACTCCCAGGAAAAAGACAAGAGCTATGGCACCGAGGATGCCGGTGTTGGAATAGAGTTCGAGGTAGGCATTGTGGGCGTGGGTAATCTCGGAAGTTATTGTGGCACTACCGTGGTAGACCAAAGCCCAGCAGCCCAGTCCGAGGCCGGAAAGGGGGGAATCCTTTATCATATCGATTGTGTCTCCCCATATGGGCAGTCTGCCGCTGATGCTCTCCCAGGTCAGCAGGCTTTTGAGGGATTCCCAGGTCACAATCAGCACGATCACAAGGAATGAGAGGCAGATGATGCCGGCAAGTAGCCTCGTTGCGGTATGATGGCCGAATATGGCCATTCCGGTAAGAATGGCAACAACAATGACGAGAGCCAGAGCCAGGCCGTGGTGGGTGCCGATACCACCGAAGACAAAGTTCGGTTGGGTTGAAGGACTGGGCAGGTTGAATAGGGCGAGAAGAAGGACGATGAGGAAAGCCAGAGGGGACAGAAGGAGAACACATTTCATCAGGGTGGATATTTTGATGTAGTTTACCCAGGAATAGTAGAGAAGCGACATAGCCAGCATGCATTGGAAAGCCCCCAGGCTTATGGTCCGGTTGGGTGAGGTGAGCAATCCGAGCAAAGCGGCAATCATGAGCAGAGCCAGAGGAAGGTCGAAGGGCGTGGCCAGTCTGGATGCACTGCGGTTGATGAGGCGCAAGGGAAAAGTCAGGGAAACCACTCCAAGACCGATCCAGGGGTAAGCCGGTCCGATGTTCAGAAGGTAGGATATGAAAACAAAGGCTACGGCTGTGCCGGTCCATAGAGGTTCAGTAATGGTCAGAAGGGTGATAACCTTTTGCAGGGCTTCGCGAATGAAAGTGGCTTGGGGGGAAGATAGAAAGGATCGAAACCAGGCCGATACTCTTAAACGAGGCGAATTGGGTGGCATGACTCTCAGTATGATAGTATTGTGACTCTTCGTTTTGCAAGCTGTGGACGTTTTCCTTTCAAGGCGGAGATTGTCTGCGGGGCTGGTGGCTCGTAGCTCATGGCTCATAGCTGAGCTCAGTGATGATGCCAGAGAGAGGCTGCGCTACGTTAGCTGCTTCCTTTACTTGCATCAAGCAAGGAATCTATAATTGGGGCTCGGTACGATGAGAGCGGCCGGGAGGTCATGAAGCACAACACCCTTGCTCAAGGGCTTATTCTATACCTGAAAGACCCTCTGCGGAAGAACTCCGCTTTCCTCATGGCCAGTCATGCGGTGCTAGGCCTATTGGGGTTCTTCTTCTGGGCTATCGCCGCGCGCACCTATGATACCGAGGAGGTGGGACTGGCCACTGCTCTGGTGTCCGCTGTGCTGTTGCTGCATACGCTGGCGAGACTGGGCCTTGATATCGGCATGATTCGCTTCCTGCCCGACGCGAAGGACAGATCGGCGATGATGAACACGTGTTTCACTCTGGTTGGCGTGTTTGCCGTGGTGCTGGCTCTGGTGTTCGTCCTGGGCGTAAGAACCTGGTCTCCGGCATTGAAAGTGGTGAGGGAGGAAGCGGACTACTTCGTGCTGTTCATCGTGTTCGCAGCAGGTGTCAGCCTGGTTGACGTGGTTCGTCAGGGCGCATTCGTGGCTTTGCGAAGGACGGAGTTCTCCTTGCTTATGGAGATCATTGCCGGGTTGAGGTTGCCGTTGCTGCTGGTGATGGTGTCGCTGGGAGCGTTCGGTATCTTCTGTTCCTGGGGGGTGGCCTCATGCGTGGCTCTGATCGCGGGGGTGTTATTCATAGCGAAACTGGAGAGGGGTTATCGGCCCGTGCCAGGCGTGGAAAAGGGGGTGGTTGGCAGGGTGTTGCACTTCTCTCTCGGCAACTACGTGGCTGAGAGCCTGAGAGAACTGCCGGGTTTCCTGTTGCCTCTGCTGGTGGTCAATGTCCTGGCTCTGGATATGAGTGCCTATTTCTACGTTGCCTGGACTCTGGCCAGTGTGATTCTGATGATTGCCTATGCCACAAGCTTCTCGCTGTTGGCCGAGGTATCGCGCGAGCCGGAGAAGTTTGGCAGCGATGTTGTCAGAGCCATGAAATTCATTCTGCTTCTGCTTGTGCCGGCGGTGCTGATTGTGTTCCTGCTTGGTGACAGGATTCTGTCACTGTTCGGTGCAGAGTATGCCGAGAACGGAGCCGATCTGCTCCGACTGCTGACCATTTCGGGGATCCCGGTGGCATTCAATATACTTTACATAACGTGGAAGCGGCTTCGGCAAGAAGTGTGGCCCATAGTGTATCTGTACGCTTTCGTGGCGGCGTTCACAATCGGGGTTGGCTATGTGTTGATGGAAGAGATGGGACTGGCAGGCATCGGCATAGCATGGCTTTCGGCGAACGGGATGGTGACCGTCTTGATAGGCCTGGCCATGCTGAAGAGATGGATTCAGAGTGGCAACACGAGGAGCGGTCAGGGCAAGGCGGAAAGATCGATCTGATAGACTTTGACATCATCCTGTGCATAGACCAGGTCGAGGTAGGGGCAACTATCAAGCCATACCTCTGTTGCCTGCGGCAGGTCGCTCCAAAGCTGGGCATCGGGTTTCAGATCAACAACAACATAGTCGATTGAATAGTCCTGGATAACCTGAGGGACTTCGTAGTGGACCAATTCGGTCGTGCTGGGGGCATCAGGGATAGTGAATGTGAAGACGAAGTCCACTGTTGCCTCGGTACCTTCGAGATTAAACGACAGCGGGACGCAGTCATTTTCAGACTCGGACATCGTGATGGCAGCGCCGGTGGCTTCAATAGCAATATGCACGGTGACTGAAACCACTCCCTTGAAAATGGTCTTGAACTCCTGGACTATCTCGATGGAGTGCTCAGCGGAATTCACTGTCACCGACTTTGGTTGATAACAGAATACTATGGGGATGTGGAGGCTGGAGCCCGAGAGACCGTCGCTCTGAATGGCGTAGGAGACGGTGGCGTATTCACTGCGCTGGTCTAACCTTGCCGTCTGGGTGACCCCTGTATCGTCGAGGAGATAGGAGGTTACCATTTCCATGGCCTCGGCAGTCTTGTTTGTGTAGACCTCTTTTGGGGCATCAATCAGGCTCACAGTGGCGCCGCCGCCCATATCAAAACTGTTCCGGCTGTCATCAAACATGAGCACGTCTTGATATGATCCGCCAATATAGGCACCCAGCACCGGGTTGCCTGGCACGTCTGCATATGGATAGCCGTTGGCCAGTCTGATGCTGCCGTTCTCTAACCCCTGGTGGCGGGAGAGGATTCGTTCTGCAGCCAGAGACCGCTCTGTGAGAATGCCGTAGGGTGCCATGTGCCTGGCTGTCACGCCATAGACAGTCCTTTCTGCTTCTCCTTCTATCCACCATCCAAGACTCTCAGGATAGGCAGCCGTGATGGCGTCTTTGTCCGTTTCAAGGCCGACCTGTTTCACTGCTTTCCAGCGAGCGTCGTCGAGGTAGCCGTAGTAGTCCAGGCCGTCGCGCAAGGCTCTCTGAGAGGTGACTATGGTGGAGGACAGCGAAGCGATGACAATGGCGACCGTGATGGCCTTTGGCAACCAGTGGAGTGAAGGTGAGAGGCGAGGGCTTTGCCATGCCCAGAGCCGTGAAAGAATGACTCCAGCAATGAGCCAAACCGGGAAGTACAGAAAGAAATGTGCCCGACGATTCAATTCTGCAAACGGGGGCGGCAGGAGGAAGAGGCTCAATATCAACGAGAAAAGGAACATGGCTCCCACAAGAATGGCCCGATTTCTGTCCTTCTCTCGGAGCCAACGCAGGCCGACGATGATGAGCACTGTGGCAACAACAATGCCTGCCAGCCAGGGCAAGTAGAGCAGACGGACACCCATGTCGGTGGCGGGCTGAATAGAGATGGAGGAGCCGGGCTCTGCTCCCTGTTGCATATCGAGCAGTCGAAGGTATATTGGCACATAGGGAAGAGACAACACACCGCCAAGGGCGAGTGATGCCACTATGGGCCGGAAGTTCTGCCGCAGGCTCTGACGGCCGAAGAGCCCTAGGGCAACGATTATGACCGCCAGGAGCAGCACGAAAAAGGCGAAGGAAAGCTGGTGAAAGCCGGCGACCAGGGAGAATGACACCCCCGTAAGAACGATGTTGAACTTGGAAGGCTTCTCGATCACCGAGATGAAGAAGTGCAGGGTGAGGAAGATGAAGAACATCCCGGTCATGGTGATATAACCCCAGGTCAACATATCCGAGTATGTCGGGGTGAGCACGAACAGGATGGCTGTGGCTGCGGCTATCCACGGATGGGAGATGCGTCTCGCTACCAGATAGAAGGGTATACCGAGCGACACAGAGACCAGGACCCCCAAGACCTTAACGCCGGTGAGACCGCCGAATACCAGGGTGAAAGGGAGCAGAGGCAGTGCAATCAGCGGAGGGCGGGTCAGTCCGAGGCCGGTGGGATCATGGCCAAACAACGTGTGCATGGTGGTCAGGTAGTTGGCGATGTCCTGTCCCATATCGAGATGCTGCATGACTGAGGCGTATCTCAGGCCAAAGATGACAGCCAGGCTGACAAGCAGGGCCGCCAGAGGAAGGTGTGACTTATATCTGTTCATTGACAGCAACAACGACATGCTCACATTGCCTTGTAGACTTGTTCAAGCGAGTCGACGACGGCATTCCAATCATAGGCGCTGGCGAATTCCTGGCATCTTTCGGCCCAATCGCAGGGGGGATCAAGTGCCAACAGTATCTTCTGTGCCATATCTTCTTCTGAAAGATGGCAGACAAAGCCGTTGTATCCGTCTCTGACCAAATCGCGGGCTGCATTTCGGCTGTGGCAGACAGTGACCACTGGTATGCCACAAGCATTGGCTTCGATCACCACGATACCGAATCCTTCTCTGAGCGATGGGAGGACGAAGACCTTGGCCGATTTCAGGTACGAGAAGACTTCGGCGTCTTTCTCCAGGTGTCCCTTGAAGCAGATGTTTGCCGAGAGGCCCAAATCGCTAACCTCACGTTGCAGGACTTGCTTCTCGGGGCCGTCACCGATCACAAGGCACCTGATGTTGTGGTGCTGTTCTCTGATGAGGTTCACAGCCTTGATGAGCAGAGTGACATTTTTCTCCCGGGTGAGCCTGCCGGCGTAGATGACATCAGCGCGCTCACTGGAGGGTGGTGCATTCCTGATGGCTGCGATGTCGGCCCCGTTGGGAATGACCTCCGCATCCTTGTGTCCCAGCCTAATCAGATCTTGCTTTGTGGCTTGTGAGACGGCGATAGCTTTGTGGGGCAGGCAAGCTACCATCCGTTCGGCAGCCTTTCCGAAGAAGCCTTTGGCGCCGAGGTATTCATACCAGTATTCACCCCAGATCTCGTGCCAGGTAATAGCCAGCCTGGACCTTCTGGTGAAGGAATGAAATGCTGCTGAGAAGCACGGGAAGAAGGGGAAATTGACAGCATCAACGAGGTCATATCTCTCCTTCATCAATGGCGGCAAGACCTTCCAGGCATAATAGACTGCTTCCCTGATAGAACGTTGGCCGTTGACGAACAGCGGCTGTGGACGGCAGACTCCCCACAGCCTGACTGACTGTCGGCAGACAATGTCATCACCGGGCCAGTACTTCATGCCGAAGATGGTGACCTGGTGGCCTCTATTGGCAAGCCTTGTTGACAGCTCCCATATGCGCTTCTGGGCCCCTCCGATGACGTAGGGGTGAATGACATCGTATACATAAGCAATCTTCATTGTTGTGCCAGATCAACTTCTTGGATCTGCTGCCAGAGGACCATGCTATTCATGGCGAGTCTGCAATCTCTCTGATGGATCTGCAGACGTAGTTCAGGTCCTCATCTCTCAGTCCGGAGCCAGAGGGTAGATACAGACCTCTTCTGGACAGATCTTCCGCGATAGGATAGCTCTCCTCCTTGAATAGGCCCATGGTCAGGAAGGCCGGTTGCATGTGCATTGGAATGAAGAATGGCCTGGTGTCAATGCCTTTTTCCTTCAACCTCTGCATAAGCTCATTTCGGCCGACCCCGAAATCGTCACCTATCAGTATAGAGTACATCCAGTACACGCTTCTGGCCCATTCCTTTTCCGGTGGCAGAGTTATGCCAGGCAAGTGTCCCAGTGCAGCATTATAGGAGAAGGCATTCTTGCGTCTGAGATCAACGAAGACATCGATGTTTTCCAACTGCGCCAGACCGATGGCGGCCTGGATATTGGTCATGCGGTAGTTGAACCCCAGATCAGTGTGGAGGAACCTCATGGCGGGAGAGTAGGCCTGGTCCTTGAGCCGCCGTGCCCTCTCAGCGATCCGGTCATCGTTGGTGACCAGCATGCCGCCTTCTCCGGTGGTGATTATCTTGTTGGCATAGAAGCTAAAGCAGCCCACATCGCCCACCCCCCCGGCCTTGCGGCTCTTGTACCAAGCACCGTGGGCCTCAGCGGCATCTTCCACGACAGAGAGGCCATGCCGCTTGGCGATCTGCATAATAGGATCTATGTCACAGGGATGGCCGTAGATATGAACCGGCATTATGGCCTTTGTCTTAGTGGTGACCTTCTCTTCTATCTTGGAGACGGCCAAGTTCCAGGTTTCCGGTTCCGAATCGACTAGAACAGGCTTGGCGCCGGTATAGATGATAGAGAATACTGAGGCGGCCATGGTGAAGGCAGGGACGATAACCTCATCCCCCAGGCCAATGCCCAGTGAAGCCAGGGCGAGATGCAGGGCTGCAGTGCCGTTTGTGGTGGATACACCGTGCTTACAGCCGCAGTAGCTGGCGAACTGAGTCTCGAATTGTGCAATGTATTTGCCCATGGACGAAACCCAATTGGTCCTGAGGCAATCGGCAACATAATCGAGTTCCTTCCCGGTCAGCAATGGTTCACATACGGGGATCATCTCATTTCACCTGTGCTACGGCAATGGCATTCCAGGCAGTCTCATTCAGCTTCTCTTCGAGATCGGGAAACGACGAAAGGTGGAGTACATTGAACCCGGCGTCGTCCAGGTGGTGGATGATTTCCTGGGGGAAGAAATAGCGGACGACGTGAGTCTCTGTGATCTCATCCACAACAGTGCCATCTTGGATCACGATCAAATGATAGTGGCTCTTGCAAAGGTGATGCACGGCATCCAGTTCAGGCTGCACCGATCTCAATATCTTCCTGCCCTCTCCAGAAGCGGTCTTGACTCTGGTCTCGGGCAGTATCCTGAGCACAGCCAATCCATTCCAGAAGTCGAAGATGAGAAGGCCTTTTGGCTTGAGGTGGCGTCTGATGTTAGCCAGTGCGTTTTGAATATCACTGGTCTCTGTGAGGTAGTTCATGGCAGCAAACATGCAGATGCAGGCGTCGAATTCCTCTCCGATGTCGAAATTACGCAGGTCCATGACGTGGAATGGAACTTGATCGGACTTCTCTTTGGCTCTGCGGATCATGGATTCAGAGGCATCGAAGCCGGTGACACGGTATTTCCTCCTGGCTAATGGTATGGCGTGACCTCCGGTTCCGCAGGCAGCGTCCAGAACACATGACACGGGACTTAGGCAGTATTTCTTGAAAAAGCCTTCGATGATATCGCACTCTGCTTCATAGTCCTTGTCCTGGTAGAGGAGGTCATAGTATTTGCCGTATGCTGCAAAAACTTGGGACATTGTCAACTGCCACCGGCGATCTTTCGATGGGCTTTCAAAAGATCTTTCTCAAGATCTCCCCATATTGAGACGCTTTTGCCGGAACGGGACGAGTCGTAGACTCCGTGAGCCATCTGCACTGCCCTCAACCCATCAAAACCGCTGGGCAGCGGCTGGCGGTTTGTCTGGATAGCTCTGACGAAATCATCGAATTCCAGTTGATAGGACTGAGGAGGCTGACTGGAGAAGTCAAAGACATCCTGATGGCCATTCCTTCTGCCGAGGATGGTAAGACAGTGCGGCTGCCTGCCGTCAATGCGCAGGTATCCTTCCTTGCCATAGATTTCGAGGTACATGTACTCGTTCCATTCTGTCCATGAGGAATGCAGCGAGGCCAGGGTGCCACCGGAGAATCTGAAGATGCCCATGGCGTTGTCCTCAAGAGAGCCTATAGGCCAGCAGGCGGTAGACACGTATCCAGTGCACTCCAGCGGTTCGCCGAGGAACCACCGGTAAATATCCAAGAGGTGACTGCCATTATCCAAGAAAGTGCCGCCCCCTATCATATCGGGGTCCGAGTACCAGGAATCCAGTTGCCAACCTGAATTGCCGATCCAGCCCCGGACGAACAGGACATCGCCGATAGCCAGATTGTCCAGCAATTCCTTTGCTTTCAGGACATTGGGGAAGCACCTGAGGTTGGAGCCTATTTTCAGAAATCGGCCATTCCGGATAGCTGCTTTGACTATCTCCATGGCTTCCTGTGGGTTCCTGGCCAGGGGCTTCTCGCACCAGACATGCTTGCCTTGATCGAGAGCGGGGATGACAACAGAGGGGTGGTATTTGTTGGGTACGGAGGCGACTACACAGTCTACGTCTGTTCTGGACATGGCTTCGCCAATAGTAGCGAAATCCCTTCCTATATCCCTGGCTACCTGCCTGGCTCTATCCGTGTCGCTGTCAGCCACGCACGTGAGCTCTGTATTGGGATGGTCAAGAATAGTCCGGATCCTTCTCAGCCCCATCCTTCCGCAGCCAATAGCAGCGAATCTCAGCCTATCAGTGTTCTTTGCTTCCACTCGCGCTCTGTTCTTTCTCGTTAGCTGGCATGTATCACTTGAGAATACAGAATCTCGACTTTTTCAGCAACTATATCCCAGTCCTGCTCTCTGGCAAAGACCAGTGCCTTCTGGGCCAGCTCTGCTCTCAGCGATTCGTGTTCCAGGAGCAGCCTGAGCTTATCGGCGATAGCTTCAGCAGACTGTTCTGCAACAAGCAGCCCATTGTACCCGTCAGTGACTACCTCGTTTGTTCCCAGTTTGCCTGACCGGACACTCACAGCAGGCAGACCACAGGCATTTGCTTCTATAATGCTTACTGACCAGCTGCCTTCAGGCATGGCCGGGTAGACAAATATCCTGGCCGACTTCATCAGTGAGATCACTCTGGCATCGTCTTCGATTCTGCCCAGAAATCTTACCTGATCGTGTATACCCAGCTCCCTGGACAGAACATCGAGACTGCTTCTCTCTGAACCATCTCCGATTATGGTCAAGCCAGCCGCAATGGAGCTGGCCTTCAGGCCGGCAATGGAATGGAGCAGAGTATCTACCCCTTTAGCCTTGATCAGCCTGCCCACGAAGATGATGTCGGCGTGGTCCGTGGCGGGAGGTATGTTCTCCACGTCGGACAGGGATATGCCGCCTATGGGGACAAGTCTGATACGATCCTGGCGGGCACCGATGGCAATCAGTCGGTTTTTGTTGTGCAATGTACCCACGGCATTGACACGGGCCAATCTGGTGGCCGCCTTCTCGACCAACTTGCCGAAGATGCCGCTTCTGCCGAGATAGTCAAACCAGTAGTTATCCCAGATCTCGTGCCAGGTGATTATCAGTCGGGATCGCCGGGTGATGGAGTGGAAGGCGGCTGAAAAGCAGGGGAAGTAAGGGAAATTCTGACAATCTATGATGTCGAATCGCTCTTTGAGCAAAGGGGGCAGAACACGGCATGCGAAGTAGAGCGATTCTCTCACAGAGCGGTGACCGTTCACAAAAAGCGGCTGGGGAGGGCAGACGCCCCACAGCCTGACGTCTTTGTTGAATATGATATCATCACCTTCCCAGTGCTTCATGCCGAAGATGGTGACCTGGTGTCCTTTGTGTGCCAGCCTTCGAGAGAGCTCCCATATGCGCTTCTGCACCCCGCCGGCGACATAAGGGTGAACGACGTCATAGATGTAGGCGATTTTCATTTCATCGGTTCAGCGGACCAATCTCTTCTTGGCTATATGAAGCAGATCAATGAAACCCACTTTCCAGCCATTCAGCAGTTTGGTCTGGCCGGTGCGTGCTCTATAGTGGACGGGCACTTCCTTCCAGCGACATTTGGCATAGTAGCAGGCCTCAATCTTGATTTCATGAGAAAGCGGCCATGAATCCGAATGTAGCCTCAGCTTTTTGAGGATATCTTTCCTGAAGACCCACATCCCTGATTCGACGTCTCTGATGTTGAGTCCGAACAATAGTCTTGCTGCCAGGGTGAGTATAGTATTGCCGATCATGTTCTGGCGGGACATTGCTCCTTGAGCGAGATCGGCAAAGCGGTTGGTGGTTATGAAGTCGAGGTGTTCGTTCTCAAGGGTGTTGAGGAGCAGCGGTATGCTCTCCAGTGGATAGGTGGCATCGGCATCAGCGGTGATGATGATACTGCCGGTGGCGGCAGTGATACCTGCCTTGAGTGCGCTTCCATAGCCCCGCTCTGGTTCAAAGACGACGTCTGCTCCTGCTTGTCTTGCCAGATCGGCCGTCCTGTCGGTTGAGCCGTTGTCAGCCACCAGAATCTGAACCGCGTAGCCCATCGTCTCCAGATCGTGCCTGGGGATAGCTCTGATGGTCGTCTCTATACCCTGTTCTTCGTTCAGAGCCGGGATGACGATGGTGAGGCTTCGACTCTTCCCGTTTGCTGCGCGTGTTGCGTCGATTTCCATAGGCTGCTTCAACCAATGAGCATATCTTATCCTAGGGCGAGGAGTGCCAGCAATGTCGCCAGGGTTGGAGCTATATGATCATCTATCATAGTTTCGAGGACCGGGGGCATGTGGGTGGCCTGGCGTCTTACCCCACCTGGCTCTTATGAGCAGGAATACGGCTATACAGCAAATTACGAGGAAGGTGATGCCGCTGATAAGACCCCCAGCCTTTCTGAGCGGCGAAGCAACGAACTCTAGAGTAACGTCATATTCTCCAGGTTCCAGGTAGAAGCTGTTGAGGCATCCGTAGATCATTTCAGAAGGGATCTGCTCGCCTTCCAGCCGCGCTACCCAATTTGGATGGTAGGACTCTGACAAAACGAGGTAGGAGGGCGAATCAGAATTGATGTGAACTACATATTCCCCAGGCCGGATCTTGGTGTATTCCAGGTTGGTATTGATTTCCTGAGTAACAACCGAAAGCTTATCGAAGTAAAGCTCAAACTGGCGTGGCTGATTGCTATCGCCTTGCTTCCCGATGCCAATGTAGAGCCTGTCGATCTGGTCAGAGTCGAGTTGGGCATTCTCGTCGACAGAGTATCTCAAATTAAGGAGGGAGAGCGGAAAACTTACCTCATTCCAGCCGGCCTTGATGCCATCGACCGAATTCAGGACGACATCATATCGGCTGTCATCCTGCTCGTAGAGCCCGAGGCTTACGTGGACGTCTGGCAAATCATACTGGCTGTAGAAGGTCAGATGGATGGCATCATCCTGTCCAAAGCTCACCTGTTCGACATTGACTTCCAGGCAGAGATAGTCACGGGGGGTGGTGAAGTGGTAAGAGCTCTTCACAGCGGGTTCATCTGAGAGGTGGTACTCGTTGCTTAGAGAAAGCACAGGCTCCTGCGTACCCTCGGCATAACTCAGATTGATGGTATTCCCATCGTAGAGGTAGATGACACGTTCATTGGTGTTGGAAAAGGAGAATATTCGGGGCTTCAATGCGTGGTTTTCGTAGATATCTATGGTCTGGCTTGGCCAGACCAGTTCGAAGTTCTCGTCCAGGATGACGTTGGAGGAAAGGGGATTGGTCTTATCGAGGAGAACGTACTTCACGTTGAAGATGCTGAGCCATTCGCTCATGTCAAAGGGGCCTTCCTGGAGGTCGGTGTTAAGGGATTCGAGCTGAATTGCTGTATATTTGATTGCCAGTGATGTCCCTGCACCAAATACGTTTTCTTTCCCATGCAGGTATGTCCAGAGGGTGGGCCTTATTATATAGCCGTAGCCGGCCTTGGCATCATAGGCATATGCATCGAAGGGCGGATCTGCTATGCGGTAGTCGCCGTCTTCTGTATCCCTAAGCCAGGCAAGGGCATTTTCCTGGTCAGCAGGCAAGGTAAAATTGCTGAAGGCTGTTCGGGTCTCTTGCCATGTGTTGCCAACTACAATCAG
>Ga0154632_1029_pt1 | contig 17732 bp, 16 predicted proteins | sample Rifle2008BG13ft_FD_116061 | JGI IMG/M metagenome (GOLD analysis project Ga0154632, IMG submission 116061) | Chloroflexi bacterium RBG_13_53_26
CCATATCACGGCGGGGACCGAGGAAAACCACCTGCTTTTCAATGCCTAAGTTGGCCACTTGCTTCCGCAGTTCTTTGTCCAGAGGTCCATCACCGGCGATAATAAACTTCGCCTCGGGTATTTGTTGCGCAACAATTGATGCAGTCTCTATGAAGTATTTGACGCCTCTGTCCGGGGCTAATCTCGAAGCTGTGCCGACAATCGGCGTATTCCCATTGACACCCAGTTCATTCAGCATCTCCCTGTTCTTGCTGATATCCTCTGGAATAGGCATATTCAGACAGTTATATATTGTCTTGATCTTCTGGGGGGAGAGCCCGTGTCTTAGTAGCCTATTCTTTTCAGAATCACAATTGGCAATGACAAAGTCGATCAGATAGTTGAATAGGTGGCCTGCAACTGCATAACTCAGTCCCTTGATACCTCGGCAAGTCCACACCAGTCTCACACGATTCGCCTTGATGGCCCTCCCGGACAACAGAGACGTGACTATGGGCAGGGCCGATTGGAAATGGACTATCTCTATTCCATTCTCATCAATACAGCGTCTCAACCTGGAGGAGTCCTTGAGTAGCCCCAGTGGATCCCTCTGCATCCCTCCCAGTACTACATGAACTCCCCGATCAGTGAATTCGTCCAACAAAGGATGTGCATTACACATAACACAAACATGATGACCAGCCTGTTTTAGCCCGGTGGCCAGCGACAGAGTGGAAAGCTCCGTGCCACCTATGTTACTTAAAGGAGTTACCAGCAGTATCTTAAATTTCCTCATCCTTCAATCAACCTTTCCAGGATTCCGGTTTCTCTTTTTCAAGCCGATGTGAATTCATAACACACAATGCAGTAGCGAATAACAGCCACACAACGTAGTTGCGCATGAGCTGACTCGCACTCGTATTAGCTATCGAGAATGCGACCAGAGAGGCAAACGTAGCCAACGAAATCAACCTTAACAACTGGCTCTTGGAACGACGGGCAATAAGAAGAAGATTCCACAAAAGACCAAGGAAAAATGCCAGAAACAAAGCGAAAATCAACATGCCGTAGTTTGCCAGAACCTCCAGCCACCAATTGTGAGGATTGATAGTCTCATGCGTATAATATGGAGCAGCTTTGGTCATATAGTACTCAAATCCTCCTGCTCCCACTCCTAGAAAATGACTATCCTCCAGGAACTCAAAGCCACACCTTATCAGATTCCATCTGTCTACAGTAGCATTTGGGTCTTTCAGAAGAGAGGTGACTTGCTCAGGTACTGATCGCATGAGTTCAACGTAGGTGGGGTTGTTAGCCAATGAAAGGGACTGACTCGATACCACCAATATGCCCACAACCACCAGTCCTACAACTATGAACTTGAATTTGTCTTTCCATCTTGTCATAAGGAATATGACAAACATACTTATAAGGACACCGAGGATACTTGCCCGTGATCCACTCAAAACAATAAAGTAAAGACTCGCCAGGATCGATAATAATCCTGCGACCTTAGCAAATAGACTCTTCGAGTATCCTACAAAAATATAAAGAAAGGGGAGGGAAAGACTAAGAAAGACGGCAAAAACGTTGTAATGAAAGAACACAGCGCGAGGGTAATGGATGCCAAGCATTTCATACGGTGCAGGCTCACCTAAATGTGTTTTTGTGGCTAGTTCCCACACACCTATGACGACAAAGGCAATGGTAGCCATTACCCATAAATGAAAGATATCGCGCACGCCATTCTCAGTACTAAGAAATAACAAGCTAAGAGCCACTAATATAGTGCCGACAATTAGACCTTCAATATGCCTGGCCGCATTGACTGTGGGCGGGGCCCAAAAGAGGGAAAGAACGGCCCAAAGAACCCATAGGGCGAGAAAAAGTAGATACTTGCCCACCTTGATCTTGACCTCCATTTTGCCTAGCCGCAAAAAGAAAGCCAGTGCGAATAGATACAGAAATATGACCAGTACTACTCTGCCAGCAGTAATATTGAAGCCACCCAGCGGAATGGCAAAAAAGGCAAACCCGCAAAGCAGCATAAAAACCGCCAACAACCACAGTCTTCTCAGCCAAGCGATTTCGTTGATGGCCGGATGTGATTCCATAGTCTCTTTCATATAGCTGTCAATTATGGTCTGCATGGCATCTCTTGCTCATAAGATACGCTTAGATAACTGGGCTCGAACCAAGCCAGTTGCTCTCGAAAGCAGGTGGCCATAAGCACCCAAATCTTGAGACTTAATTACGACCGTATCGAATACCCTGCCTCTCGATATCCTCACGAAGGCAAGGAGTGTTACTACAGTGATCACGGTATATGAAATGGTTGAAGCCAAAGCTGCGCCACTTATCCCCATCTTAGGAATCAGAAGCAGATTCAGAGGTATGTTCACCACCAACGAGATACCCGAGGCAATAGTGTTGATAAAGGGTTTTCCCCGCCCATTTAGCTCATTGCCGAGTACCTTAGAAATACTCAAGGCTGCAATACCGGGTAGTAGAATCCACATGGGTTCCAGTGCCGGCAGAAATGAAGAGCCAAAAAACAGCGTGATAATGTATCTGCCGAAGACAAAAAGAGCCAGCCCGGCTAGGACAGTGACAAAAAAGGTATTGCGGCATATTATCGGCGTCATTCTATTTGACTCTTCGGTCGTTAGTCTCGGCGTCCGGGCAAAGACTACCGTGCCCACTGCAGCAGGGAAATACCACAGAGTCTCCACTATAGCAACAGCAACCGAATAATAACCCACAGAGGTCGCGTTCAGGAGGATGGCTATCAAAAGCATATCCAGGCGATAATTCAGAAACAGTGTGACATTGCTCAGATAACCTTTGACTCCGAATTTGACCGAGTCCTTGAATAATCTTGGATGGAAAACGCAGGTTATCCTGGTTACCTTGTGTACCAACAGCATAGAAACGACAGCAGCCATCGCGACAGCACCTGTATAGGCCAATACGGCATGAAATACCCCCCCGTGAAGGATCCATACAAGCAGAACCACAAGCGCCAGAAGTGTGCTACCCTGCGTTAGTTCTACTAAGTTGTAACCTTTGATGCGATTCTGTCCTAACAGGATAAAGCTGAAATATATCTTCAATAGACCGAGCGGTAGTATCAAGGCAGCCAGGAATACATAAGATGATCCAACATCTCCTAGAAACGACGGACGACAAATGAAGAAGTATGCCAAGAAGGCAAGGGCTAATGAGGTCCCCAGCACCAGCGCTGAGATAAGTGAGTTAGATACGATCTCAGGCCACTCATACTTCTTCTTGCCACCGAAGTAGGTATTAGCTATGCCTATGCCCAAGTTCCCTACAAGCACAAGAATGCTTGGAATCAGTACAACGAGCGAATATACCCCCTTGCCCGAAGGCCCCAACATCCTGGCAATGATGATGACAGTGGCTGCCACGAAGATAACTGCCATTATTTGAGCTGAGAAGGTGATCAGCGTGTCCTTTGCGAATCTCAATATCTCGCTCCTGCCTTGTTACCGATTCCATAAAGGTCGATGCAGTCTCTTGTACATGTTGAATCTATCCTGAAATCACTGAGGGAAAACTTGCGCACAAAAATTTCTTGAGGCATTTGTTCATGACTGGCATAGCGTCTCAACAGACGTTGTGCCACCCTCCTCAACCTAATGAGCATGGAAGAGGAAGCGATGAAGCCCATTATTCGATAAATGGGATACATAACATAGACCCTAAGAAGAGTCTGTTTTCGCCAACCGTATTCAATAGCCACAATGTCTTCGGAACCACATAAGCCGGAGATCTTGACTTGACCAAAAACACGCTCGAGCAGGTTTTCCAAATTGCTATCATCGTATTCCCTCTTGTGCTCAGGGTTCCACGGCTTCTGAAGGGGTAGCAGCCTTTTCCTTCGATTCGGCGTTGAAACTAGAACTACGCCCCCTCTTCTCAGTACCCTTCTTATCTCAGAAAAGTAATCTAAGACATTTCGGGGTTCGATATGCTCCATCACCTGAAAAGACAGTACCACGTCGAAAGTGTTATCTTTGAAAGGAAGCTCAATCCCGTCTGCCCGCAGGAAGGTTATTCCGTCCCTCCCGTATTTGTCTTGACAATGTGAAATATGCTCCCCGCTAATGTCAACGGCTGTCACACAGGAAGCGAATTCTGCCAAATAGTCAGTACCATATCCCATGCCACAACCGATCTCCAATACTCTTCTGCCGACTATGAATTCTCTGGCAAACAGCACATATGCCGCCCAATGTGTCAGGAACTCCACATACTGCTCTGCCGATTCCCACCTCTCTCGTAGCATCACAGCCATGTGTCTTATCTCTAGCGCTCCCTGAGATGTACCAAAAGGTCTGACTTCTTCGAGGGAATTGTGCCGTTTTTCCTTAAATCAATTGTTTCCCTAATTTCATTCGCAAATTCACCTCTGTTCACCTCAACTGAAAACATCACTTTGACTCTTCCCCTTGCTGCCTTACCTTTGTCAGATCTCAATGCCCTCCCAATTACCTCTGCTGTTGCCTTCGCATCGCCGTAGGGGGCATAGAACCCAACATCCCCGGCTACCTCTGGCAATGCCCCCCTATCGACAACAACAGGAATACACTCACACGACATCGCCTCGATTAAACACACACCAAAGGATTCGTAATAAGAGAGCTGGCAATATACCCTGGCCTTTTGATACCACCTGAGTAAGTCCTTGTCGTCGCCGAACACAACATTCTGGGGTGCTATCGACTTGAGATACTCTGCAGAGTCGTCATCCTGCCTGCCCAACAACACAAACTTTGTTTGTGGCAAATACTCAGCCGCTTTGATGAAAGTTTCAAATCCCTTCCGCCTGATATTGGATTTATGCATAATGCCAACCGTTAGCACCACATTGTCCTTCTCACCATCAGGCTTGAAATAATCGCAATCAATGGCATTGCAGCCATACACTACCCGGATATCCTTGGAACCAACAAATTCCATGGTCTCGCTTCGCGTAAATTCAGAAACCGCCAGAATCCTGTCAGCATGCTCCAATATCTGCTTTACCAGCCAAGCCTTTCGTGGTTTCAGCATGACTCCGTATTCTATCTCTGGCACTTTGGCTACTTCATATCCGGCAACAATCACAATAGATTTTTTCCGCAGTATCTTGCAGAAAAAGACTGCCCAAAAAGCATGCATGGTAGCAAAGTGCGAGAGGGTCACATCGGACCATAAAGCCCCAGTAAAGACTTTCCATATGTCCACCACTTGGTCTACAGTGCTTCTGTTTCTAAACCGTACCAGCTTCACACGGAAATCGTTCTTGAGCATGTCCGCATTTCTGACAATGGTCACGGTGGTCTCTGGTCCAACGATTAAGAGCCTTCTTTTCCTCACTTCCTTCTCCCTCACGTCTTCAGGAATAGGATCGAATAGTCACATCATGACCAGTTGTACCAAGCTCTTTTTCACTTATCTTACCCAGTTTCATATCTCCATCTGCCTGCCGTAAGCATCGCCATGTTCCAATATCAATTAGATACTCTTCAGTGCTAAGGACATGGCCATAAACAGGTATACCTGACTCCAGTAGTCGAGGGAATACATCACCCCCAAAATCGTAGTAGGTGCCATCAGGAATATAATCGAGTATCTCCTTTTCCAGAACATAGATGCCGCCATTCACCAGACATCCTCTCTCAGCTACCAGTGGCTTTTCCACAAAGTCAATGACTTGTCCTTGCTGGTTCAAATGAAGCACCCCTGATTCCTCAGGATGGGGATTGGTGTGGACAGCTATAGTCGCAAGTGCACCCTTCAACTCGTGGAACTCTATCATTTTCTTAAGGTTAAAGTTGGTTAAGATATCTCCATACACCACAACAAAGGTCTGGCCAAGGAAGTTACCCATTTTCTTGACCCCACCTGCGGTGCCAAGCAGTACTTCCTCTGGCGAATAGGTAATCTGCAAGCCGAAACTCGACCCATCTCCACAAGAATCTACGATCTTCTCGCCTAGGTGATGGAGGTTGATCGCCACTGAGCCGATTCCATATTGCCTAAGCCATCGCAAGGTAAATTGAATCAAGGGAAGCCCTGCCAGTGGTATCAGGGCCTTGGGTAGCTGGTTGGTAAGTGGTCTCAGCCTGGTTCCCTCACCAGCGGCTAGAATCATAGCCTTCATTTGCCGTCATACCCGTGGGGATGTTTCATTTGCCATTCCCAGGCACTTTCAAGCATGGTTTCCAGACGAGGGTACTGGGGTTGCCATCCAAGTTCTGAGTTAATCAGCTTTGAGCTGGCCACCAATACCGCCGGCTCACCTGGTCGTCGGGGGTGAGCTACCGCCGGTATCTTTGCTCCGGTGATTTCCCTTGCCTTCTCAATCACCTCAACCACCGAATAGCCTTCACCATTCCCCAAGTTATAGACCTTACCACTGATACCATCGATGTGCTTTAGCACCAAAAGATGTGCTCTAGCGAGATCCAGTATATGAATGTAGTCCCGGATACCACTACCATCCTTGGTTGGGTAATCGGTGCCAAATATGGGCAGGTAGTCCTTCTGATTCAGGGCAACCTTAAGAATGTTAGGGAAAAGCGCGGTAGTAGGGGTGTGATCTTCACCATAGCGTTCGCTGGCACCAGCAACATTGAAATACCGCAGTGCAACAAACCTCAGCCCATAGGCATACTCGTACCAATGTAGAATCCTCTCAAATATGAGCTTCGACTCGCCATAAGCGTTCATGGGTATCTCAGAATCGTTTTCGGAAACATGCATTGCCTCAGGTTCCCCGTAGACCGCTGCAGTGGAAGAAAAGACCATTTTCCTGACGTTATGCTTTAGCATTGTATTCAAGAGGTTTATGCCATTCACTACGTTATTCTGGAAGTATTGCTTAGGATCAGTCATAGAGAATTCAATAACAGTAGTGGCAGCGAAATGCATCACTGCTTCTATTTGGTGACTACGGAACACCCTATCCATGGCCTTTTTATTGCCTACATCAGCCTGGACAAAGATTGCCTCAGGAGCAACAGCTTCACGATGACCATGTGTCAAGTTATCCACGGCAATGACAAGGTTTCCTTCCTTTATTAACTCCTCGCTTACCACACTCCCTATATAGCCGGCAGCACCGGTCACCAGAATATTCATCTCTTAGAACACCCCCCTACTGAAATCCTATCTTCTCGCATACCGGTTTTTGACTATTCAAGTGCGTCCAACCATTACCGGTTCTGCCATCTTGTCCATCTTCTCCAGAGCTTTCTTGGCATCGTCAACGAACTGCCTGACAGTCTCGCGAGAGTATTTGTGGTCTGTCATTTTGGCAAGAAATTGAGGGGGAATAGTAATGACATGGGCTCCAGCTAAGGCTGCCTCTTGGATATTGATGACCTCTCTGATACTACCTACAATAATCTTGCTTTTGTATCTCCAGTTCTCAAGCCACCATACAGCTAACTTAACGAGTCGAGGAGCATCACCACCCTCATCGGCTACCCTTCCAGTGAAGATGCTGATGTAGGTAGCACCTGATTTAGCTGCCAGCATCACATGCCCTAGAGATAGAGCCACCGTAGCGTTGACCCTTATCCCCTCACTAGTCAATGCTCTTACTACACCGAAGCAAGGTACCCCATCCTGATTTATCACCGGAATCTTGACTACGATATTGGGTGACCATCCCGCAAACTCCCGTGCTTGTGCCATCATCTCATCAAGACTGTTGGTGGTAACCTCAACACTCACTGGTCGTGGCTCGACCAAAGAAGCAATTGTCTGTGCTCCCTTCTTCAAGTTAAACACTCTGTCCTTCAACATGATAGAAGGGTTAGTAGTCACACCATCTATCACTCCCTGGTCAAGCCATCTCTTGATTTCAGCAAGATCCGCAGAATCAATGAATATTTCCATGTTGACCCTCCCAATTCAGAATTGTGTGAACCGCCTGAAGCAAACCGTCTACGATCGCATCTGGTCTGCTATTATCCTCATCCATCAAATGACAAAGCTCACATTTCTTTTTGCCAATAAGAATCGTGCGGCAGCCACTAACTTCGCCGGCTTTGACATCTGTCAGATTATCGCCAACCACAAATGAACTGGCTAAATCCAAATCAAAATCCTTCGCTGCCTGCAGCAGCATACCGGGCTTGGGCTTGCGGCAGGAGCAAGAAACACGGTATCTCGGGTTCTGCCCCTCCGGGTGGTGATAACAATAGTAGACCCTATCTAGAGAAGCCTCGTGAGGCTTCAATTCTTGTTTCATCTTCTCATCAATCTCAGCAAGCGTCTCTTCAGTGAAATGGTTCTTGGCAATGCCTGGTTGATTGGACACAACTATGACCTTCAAGCCACTCTGATTCAAAAGCCGGATCGCCTCACCCACCTTGGGAAGCAACCTGAACTGCCCCGGAGTGAAAGGCGAGTCGATAACACCACTGTCTTGGTGGTACACGAGTTCATTAATGACACCATCTCTATCAAGGAATACTGCTTTCATGCTCTCTCGATTTTGTGTTTCAGGCATAAGCAGATGAGATGTTCGATAGCCAGGTGGAAAGACTCAACTTGCGGAGTGGAGTTGAATGGCACCACCACACAGACATCAACCATTTCCTTCATTACTCCACCATCAAAACCACTGAATCCTATCGTCCGGCCCCCTGTATCCTTAGCCAACTGTATTGCCTTCAACAAGTTCTGGGACCATGATTCCGCCTTATCTCTCCCAGAGCCACCATGTACACTGATGCAAACCAGGATATCGCCCTTCTGAAATGAGTTGCGTAATTGCTCCGAAAAGAGATTCGCAAAACCATTGTCGTTAACCAGCGCGGTCAACAAGGCAGCGTTTTCGTTCAGGCTGGTAGCCTTGAAACGTCGTTTACCATCTACGCTGGTTGCCTTGGACAAATCACACGCAAAGTGACTGGCGGTAGAAGCCGAGCCGCCATTACCACAGATGAATACCTGGTTACCCCCTTTCCAGGCTCCGAACAGAAGTTCGATTGCTCTATCCAGCGTTTCTCTTGAAATCAAATCAACAATAGTCTTCATCTCAGCAAAATAGGTCTCTATGAGCTCTCTGCTTTCCACCATAGTCTCCTAAACCTTCCTCATATTGACCAACACTTTGACGCCCTCAAAATCAAACCTAAAATACATTGGCTTCAGGCCACATTTTTTCAATGCGTCCGTCAGTCTGACCTTGGCACCATTACCATTACAGTAGAACATGAAGAAGCCCCCCCCACCAGCACCCATTATCTTGCCCCCCAGAGCACCATTCTTCCTGGCAACCTCATAGCATTCATCAATAAAGCTGCTGGAGATTGAACCGGAAATCCTCCTCTTCACATTCCAATGAACATCTAGCAGATCACCAAACGCGTCCAGATCACCCTTTTCAAGAACCTTCCTCGACTCCAGCCCGATTTCTTTGATCTGGAGAAGATTATCCATCACCTGAGAGTCGCCCTTCTTAGTCTTCGCATCTTGCTCAGACAGTATCTCAGAAGCACTTCTTTCAATTCCTGTATAGAAGAGAAGAATACTGCTTTCAAGCTGATATAACAGTTCATTAGGCATCCTGAGCGGCTCGACAAGGACATCACCATTCCTGTCAAAAGTCAGACACGTAAGGCCACCGAAGGCACTAATGTATTGATCCTGCTTGCCTATAGGTTCTTGCAATACCCCGATTTCAATCTGACAAGCCTCTTCAGCTAGTTGGTCCAGGCTAACAAACTCTCTCTTATACGCATGAAGCGCATTCAGCAAAGCAACCATGAAGCTGCTTGACGACCCCAGACCGCAGTTAGCTGGCACATCAGCAATGGAAACAATTTCAATGCCCCCGTTCGTCCCGAGAGACTTCAAAGCCTCCCTCACTCTCGTATGCTTGAGATCAGAGGCCTTACCTACTATCTCCGTCTTGGAATAGCTTAAACGTATGCTCTCGTAGAATCTCTTGTTGACCGAGACAAATACGTATTTATCTATCGCCCCCGCCACCAAGAATCCGCCATGTCTAGAGTAAAAGGACGCTAAATCGGTCCCCCCTCCCCCTAATGTTATTCTCGTCGGCGCACGAGAGATTATCACTTCAATCCCCTCATCAAAACATGGCTAAGGCTATTCACGCCCTCTGCCTGAGACACAAATAAAGAAGACCAACCTCATCCGTTACAAGGCTTACCAGCAAACCCCCTCATATATCTCCGCCTCTTTTGCCTTCAGTATTCTTCTTCCGTCAATGACAATCTTCCCTCTGTAGTCCAGATGTTCAAATTCCTCCCACTCAGTAAGGATGAGAATAGCATCGCATCCCAGTACCTCTTCTTCAGCTACACATTCCACTCGAGGAAACAATCCATCGAGGTTTGCCATAGCCTGCGGGTCATACGCTTTCAACCGGGCTCCCTCCTTCAGTAACGCATTGACAACTGTTACTGCCAGGGAACCATTCACATTGTCGGCTTCCGGCTTGAAGGATAAGCCCAACAATCCAACGGTGCTGTCCTTCACTGAGATGTGTCTCTTCAGCAGGTCTATCATCTTCACAGCCTGCCTCTCGTTCAGATTGAAAACCTCCCTCAAGATCGAGGGTTCATAGTCAATCTGCCTGGCCTTGGCTATCAGAGCCGCAAGGTCCTTGCGGAGACAAGAGCCACCGAATCCAATGCCAGCATTCAAGAACTTGTTGCCAATCCTCTCATCATAAGCCATCCCCTTGACCACTTCGTAGGTATCAATACCAAGCCGCTTGCAGATATTACCGATCTCGTTTATGAAGGATACCTTGGTGGCAAGGAAGGCATTGGAGGCATACTTGATCATCTCGGCGGTCTTCAAATTGACCCTCAGGACAGGAGCGGTGAAATCTCTGTAGAGACTGCAAAGTATGTCACCGGACCTCCGATCGTGCTCTCCTATGACGATTCTGGAAGGGTTCATGAAGTCAAACACCCCTTTCCCCTCCCTGAGGAACTCGGGGGTCATGCATACTCCGAAATCTATGCCCGCCTTCTTTCCTGAGCTTTCCAAGATTGGTATAACAACCTCCTCAGTAGTGCCGGGGGCCACAGTGCTTTTCACCACAACAACGTAGTAGTCGCTCTTGTCCCTTAGTGTTAGTGAGACCTGCTCGATAGCATCCTTAATATATCCCAGCGATATGGAACCATCCGTATTCGATGGAGTAGGAACACATGTAAAGACTATCTCTGAGTTGCTGATCAGCGAGTAATCCGAGGTTGCCTGGATATTGACCTGGCTGAGGATTTCTTGCAGGCCCGGTTCGTATATTGGGCAGACCCTGGCGTTTACTCGCCTTACCTTCTCTTCATCAGTGTCAACCACCGTAACTTGGTTTCCCTGTCTGGCAAGGCAGGCAGCAACCACCAAGCCGACGTGACCAGAGCCTATAATGGAAATATTCCTACTCATGGCAACCTCCAACGACTTTTGTATAGAAAGAGAATAGTGGGTTTGTAGCCGCATAGAGTACAATCCAGATCGTGTTGCCAAACCTAACCATGCTTCACACAGCCTGCCATGCCGCCCAGCTATCTCCTGGAGCGGTCCCTGATCGAACTGAAGAACCGACTTATGGCCGATGACGGTGGCTGCGACGGCTGAGGCTGCGCCATCCGCTGCCCCCGCTTCGACCTCACTGTTTTGGGTGGAGGAACAGGTTCTCTACGAAGTCTCCCAAAGAAGCGACCGATAGTAGAACCCTGACGGCTTTCCTTCTGCCCCGCCACACCAGTCAACCGTTCTCGAACCCGAGTGGCAAACTCAGCGGATGCGGCTGGAGGATGAGGTTCCCACTCCTTCCTTTCTTCAATTTTTTCTTCAGCATAGTGAGAGCGATAGTAATAATAGTAATAGTGTCCACGGCCAGAGGCTTTTACTCCATTGAAGACCACCCCAAGTATGTTATTATTGCCCCTGCTCAGAGCCTCCCTGGCATCACTAAGCGCCTCAGTGGTGGTCTGTCCTGCCCTCACAACCATTATCGCCGCATCAAGCTTGGCTGCCAGAGTCACTGCATCAGCCGCTACCAGCATGGGGGCGCAGTCAAATATGACTGTGTCGGCTTCCCTCTTGAGCTGGTCCCGTACAATATCCACACGAGCTGAACCCAGAAGCTCGGCCGGGTTGGGAACAGGAGATCCAGCAGTGAGTACTCTTACCCCTTCAAACTCGGTTGGCTGGAGGACAGCAGTCAGATCAATTTGCTGCACCTGAGGCCGATTAGTCAACCTCAGGATGTCGGAAACCTTGAGCACATCGCCCATGAGCAGCACATTGCTGAAGCCACGGGTGTTGGGAAGCTTGAAGAAGCGGTGCTGGCTAGGGTGCCTTAAATCGGCATCCACAACAATCACTCGTTTACCCGTTTGGGCAATAGCCACCCCCAGGTTGGCAGCGACGGTGCTCTTGCCCTCGCCGATGCCAGGGCTGGTCACCAGTATGGTCTGAGCAGGCTTATCCAGGCCAACAAACTGGAGGTTGGTCCGAACCATGCGAAAAGCCTCAGTCACAGCACCGGGAGGGTGAACCTCAGAGGCAAGATACCCTTCGCGCTTTTTATCCTTCCTGAAATGCACGACAGCGCCCAGCACAGGCAGTCCGGTCAGCCGACCGATATCCTCTGTGGTCTTCACTGACCTGTCCAGATATTCGACGACGGAGACCCCCGCTGTGGTCACTGCTAAACCAAGAATACAAGCTATGGCAACATTCAGCCATATGTGACGGTCTATCGGCATGGTAGGATAGGAAGCCAGCTCCGCTATAGTGACAGCATTACTAGCCATGGCTCGTCCTAGCTCTGTTATCCAACTGATCTGCAGCGACTGAAGCTGCTCAAGCTTGGTTTCTTCCTCATCAGTGCGGACGGTCTTTGCCTCTAGCTCTGCTATCTGGCTTCCTATCGTAGTAAGCGATCGAGTAGCTTCATCAATGAGATTACCCTGATACCAACTCAAAAAGATTTCCGCAGTGCTGTTGGCTAGCGTTTGAGCCGTGTGCGGGCTGGGATGCCTGACACTCAACTTTATGAGGTTAGTATTGGTGTTTGTCTCAACGTCTATAATCCGTCTCAAGGATTCAGCAGTGTAGGGCAACTCAAGATCGCTATTGACTCGGAGAACCTCATACATCACCGACGGCTGTATGATCAATTCAGCATAAGTCAAAGTTGAAACACCATACTGAGAGGGATAAAGCTCAATGTCACTACTACTGCCCTGAACAAGAAGAATAGCGGTAGCTCGATAGGTCCCCTCTGCCCTCTGGGTGAGGAAGTAGGCTATGCCGCCAGCAACCAAGATCCCTACCAGAATCAGCCACAGCCACTTGCGGGTTAATGCCCAGTAACGTCTTATTTCCATCAGTCACATCCTTTCAGTGATTCCATGACCTGCCACAATTGCACTGAATCATGAATTACCCCCGTACGTACCTTATGCAATGCAAATGTTCACCAGCCGTCAAAAAGTGGGAGTTGCTGTGTGGATCGGTCTCCGTAAATTTATAGACATTCGCTGCGACACATTCGCTGCGATCAACATCTTCCAGGCACGAATCCCGGCCTTAAGAGTCAATCTCAAGAACGCGCTTTGACCTGACCAATAGCCCAGCCAGTACCCAGAATATGGGCGAGGCTATGTAATAGTAGGTACCTGCCCCCTCAGCTAGTATGCCCACAGGCGATGTTTCGAAAATAGCATGAATGCTTATAGCCAGAATAGCAGCCAGGATACCTACAGCAAAACCATACCAGAGATGAACCCTGGAAGAACTCAACATCTTCAGACCCATCTTGAAAAGGACAACCAGAGCATAGACGAAAGCGATCGCACCGACAATACCCATATCGGAGTATAGTTGCAGATAAGCATTATGGGGATTGGTGTAATCCGAAGAGTATTGGCTGAGGCAGCCCAGCCCACAACCGGTAATAGGATGTTGTTGAATTATCCCAATGGCCTCCCGCCACAATGGCACCCTCCCGGTCAGGCTACCATCAGGATGAAAGAAGAGGAAAGTATGAGGGTCAAACCAACGATGACGGAATCCCCAGTAGCCTACGGCTAGAGCTGCAGAAGTTGGCAAAAGTGACCAGCGACTCCAGCAGAAAAGAAGAAAAAGTACAGCCACCCCGACCGCAAGCCATGCTCCCTGACTGCCAATCAACAGCAGAATTGTGAGGAGAAGCCCACTTAAGAGAATGGCTGCCACCTTGTTCAGCGCTTTCAAAGCAAACAGGATTATGCCGATGAGAGGGATAAGGGTTACTTCCACTGCCATGGCTATTCCATAAGCATTGTCAAGGACTGGGTTCACAACCTCAGACGGCTGTGGCACCTGCGGGAAGTGCTGAGTTAATTTGTGAACCCAGTCGCCCAGCGAAGCAACCAGGGGTGGCACCAAAACACCATCCTTGAAGCCGAGAAGGAAAGCTGCAGCAACGCCCAGACCTGCCAAAGCAAACCCCCATTTGATAAAGCTGGGGCGACTGATATTGACCAGCGTATAGTAGAGCAAGACACAGGCCAAGAAGCTTTGAAAAGCTCCCAGGCTTATTTCCCATGACGGCGAAACCAGCACTCCAATGACAGCCGCCACTAAGAACAGAGCTATAGGGACATCAAACGGGGTGCTGAGACTGAAGTAGCCTTGCAAGCAACGGCGCAATAGGAAGGAAGCTGAGACCACCACTAACCCAACCCAGGCATAATCGACGCCCCAGAGAAGGCCAATGAAGGCAAAAGCCAAGGCCGGCATCACCCACAGTGGTTCGAGGGTGAGCAGTAGTTCAGCAAACTTGTATATTCTACTAGGGCTTACCGGTGAATATCTAGTGGGCCGCACGATAGCAACTTGAGAAGCAACGATTGAGAACTATTCGATGAGCTACTTTGGGGAAACAGATGTTGCAGGAGGGAAGTTGACTTGATTTGTATTCGATCATGAGATAGCTTGACTACCCAGTTTGCCGGGTTAATGATATCCTAAGGTGCAGGTCGATTCAAGAGGTGAAGGAATGAATCATATCGAACTCTTAAAGGAGATCATCTCCATCGATACTTCCGTTTCCCATGAGCTGAACCCAAGTCTGAACTATTTGAAAACCATCGATTATCTGGAACCCCTGTTTGGAGAAGTAGGTTTTGAAACCCAAAGAGTGCTCATTCCCGGCGAGCATGCCGAAGGGAGAAAAGGGAGAATCAACCTCCTGGCGCATCGCAGAAATCCAGGAAAACCGCGCTTGATCTTCTACACCCACATCGACACAGTGCCGGCACAGGGATGGGACGCCTTCACTCCACGCGTGGATCAAGAGAAGATATATGGTCGTGGAGCCGCCGATATGAAGGGGGCCATCGCCGCCCTGCTGCTCGGACTATATATGGGCAAGGATCGGGAACCGAAGTACGACACCTCGGTGATGGTCACCACAGACGAAGAGACCAGCCAGGCCAGCCAGATCCGCTACCTGGGCCAGTATCTCCAGCCACTCAAAGGAGCCTATTTCTTCAGCCTCGATTCCAGTTTCGGCTACGTCAGCATAGCCGCCCTGGGAGTGGTGCAGATGGATATCAGGGTGAAGGGGAGGTCAGTCCATTCAGGGGTGTCCCATCTGGGAGAGAGCGCCGTAGAGAAGGCAGTCCCGGTGCTGAACGCCTTGCTGGATTTGAAGAAGAAGGTAACTCAGAGGAGGTCAGGTGTGCCTGTCCATCCGGCAACGGGGCTGACCGTCATGGAGCCGCGATTGAATATCAACATGATCAGAGGAGGCTTGAAGGTCAATATAGTGCCTGATGAGTGCATCATCTCTGTTGACAGGCGGCTGATACCTGAAGAAAACGCCGAAGAGGCCGAAAGAGAGTTGATCCAAACCCTTTCTTCGGTCGATGGAGTGCGGTGGGGGATCGGCGACGTGGTCAGGATTCCTACGGTCCCTTCTTTGCAGGACCCTATTGTAGATGAGCTGGTCGAAGTGCTCAGGGAGGTGACAGGCCAGGGTAACGCCTATGGAGAGATGGGTTCGGGGGACTTCGGCCCCGTCGTCAGGCTGGAATGGGGGGCAAAGTTTTTTGGCCTGGGCGTAATCCGGGCCGACTGCAATATCCACGGGAAAGATGAATTTGTCTATCAGAGGGACATCGAAGACCTGGCAGCCATCATCTCCCGCTTCATCTCGGCTGGGTGAGAACAAAAGCTGGCTGGGTGTTCATGGCCGGCTCAATGTTGCCCCAGTACCAGAAACCCTATCTGGGAAGATCAAGCCCTCTGGTGGCAATGATGTTCCTCATTACCTCTGAGGTTCCACCGGCGATGGTGTTGAGGAGGGTCTCTCTGACCAGGTATTCGAACTTGCCATGCATGGGTGCCCTGCCCGAGTCCTTCTGAAGCAGCCCCAGAAGTCCCATTATCTCCATTCCGGTGGCCGCCATCCTCTGCGACAGCTCACTGCTGAAGAGCTTCGAGGCTGCCGCTTCATAGTTGGCCACAGTGCGCCTGGTCTGCAGCCAGGCAAGGCGATAGACAAACAGCTTGGCCACCTCGATCTCCGTAGCTATCTGGGCCAACTTCTGCCTGACCAGACTATTCTCTTTCAGTGAAGGCGTCATCTTGACATAATCCACGAGTTCCTCGAATATCTTGGTCAGTCTCCCCACAGAAAGGACACGCTCGAACTCTAGGGCAGTCACCGTGTAGTAGAAGCCACGGTTCTTCTCACCGACCAGGTTCTTTTTCGGTACCACAACGTTGTCATAGAAGACCTCATTGGTACGTGTGCCATCGATACCCCACAAGGGTCGAAGGGTTATGCCCGGACTGCTGAGGTCCACAATGAAGAGCGAAATGCCCCGGTGCTTCGGTCCCTGTGAATCTGTCCGGGCAGCGATCCAGTGATACTGAGCAAAGTGGCACCTGGTGTTGAAGACCTTCTGGCCATTAAAGAGGAAGTGATCGCCACGATCTTCAGCCCGAAGCTGCAGGCTGGCCAGGTCCGACCCGGCCTGAGGCTCAGTGTAGCCCAGAGCAAATTCGATCTCGCCGCGGGCAATCCGTGGGAGATAGTCTTTCTTCTGTTCCTCCGAGCCATAGAGCATGATTGTCGGGCCAGCGACACCTGCACCCACTGTCAGGGCTTCATGGGGCAGGGCTTCAGCATAGTCAAGCTCTTCATGGACTATGAAGCGATAGAGAGGGGGAAGACCAAGTCCTCCATACTCCTTCGGCCACGTAGGAGTCAACAACCCCTTGGCCCCCAGCTTGCGGACCAATTCCCACGTGTGAGGCCCCCACCCGATGCCCGAGTCAGCCTCCTCCCGTATCTGTGGAGTCACTTCCTTCCGCAGGAATTCCCTTACCTCCTGACGAAAGGCTTCTTCTTCCTTCGAAAAACCAAAATCCATTGATTCCCCCTGCAAAAGCGCTACGAAGCCTGCTATCGATTCTAATGAATTTGGTCAGGCAGCGTCAAATCCAAAGCACCAGCCTATGCAGAGTGGGGACCGGCAGTTCAGGACCCAGACAGATTTGCATTGGCGTCAGGCATTTTGCATACTATGCTATGAGCGAAGCCAGCCAAGGGCAGCGGCCTCAAACACTGAAGCAGGGCACGCCAATGACCCTCAAAGGGTCACCAGACGGCCTCATCGGCCGGAATATCCTCTACTATCCTCAGCTCACTTCCACTATGGACATGGCCAGGCAACTGGCAAAGG